>ENA-OQCL01000028-OQCL01000028.1-human-gut-metagenome-genome-assembly--contig:-NODE-28-length-74265-cov-28.222275_pt1 | contig 74265 bp, 62 predicted proteins | sample MGYA00242502_ERZ504586 | MGnify/ENA primary metagenome ERZ504586 (study PRJEB26092, sample SAMD00036316) | human gut metagenome | host: Homo sapiens | study: EMG produced TPA metagenomics assembly of... | reverse complement strand
GGTATGAAAACAAGGGGACCGAGGATGCCCCGCTCGAGGTGCGCGTAAGCCGCTACCCCAGCTACACACTCCCCGCCGATGTCGATCTAACTGTGCCACATACCTACATCGCCCGCTTTGAGTACCGGGTGGACTATTACGTCTGCGCGTACGCGAACGATGAATACACGAAGTCGGAACTCCTTTGCTCTGTATGGAACGAGTACAAAACACCGTTTAACGATCAGGTCGGCACAAGTTATGTTCGAGAGAACGTGGTTCACTGGGGTTCCGAGCACGTTAATCATGGCGATAAGAATGCCTATAAGGGCGAGTGCGCAGAGGGATACTACGACAGCAATACGCCAATCGTGGCCCCCATGAGCGCATATTCGCATAACGTGAGAAACGATACGGGGGCGGATACCCTAAAGAATGTCCTTGTGGATACAGATTTCCCAGGTTCTGGAACGTTTGACGAGGAAAAGGTTATTAATGCGTTGCAGTACACGTTTAAGCCATCTAGCGATCGTTATAGCTTGAGGTTTTGGACACTCGAGAGAATTGGCGGTCGATGGACGTATCTCAATAATCCCGTAACGGCTTCAATCAATTACACTTCGAAATACCGCATGCGTGCGATGGTGACAACGCGTGTCGATTTTTATAAGAAAGATGGCACGGTCTACAAGGAAACGACGCGTCGCTACGAGAGCAATTTGCTCCAAAAGAAGAATGACAATGAGGAGGACCCCAAGTACACGTACAAGTACCCATTCATCCATACAGATGAAACGGTTAAAAACAATTCCGGCGGGGACAGCGACCAGATTGAAGATCCTGATCTGACCCTCGAGTCTTCTCCGACCGATGCGGAGATGGCGGTGCCAGGCTATAAGTTCCTGGGCTGGATCTCTACGGCTGAGGTCCCGAAGCCTACTCCCGAGAAGCCTTCTCCCGTCTGGAACTATATCTATGATGTTGCCGACGACTCCTATGTGACGAGCGATCCGGAAAAGGCGAAGCCATACTTGGTGACGGATGAATCCAAGGTCACCCAGTGGCAGGATGCCTATCCGGTGTACGCAAAGTACAACGTCAACTACACTACCAATCTGCACCGCGCCGGTTTTGACGGCACTTCTGAAGTCAACGTGCCCAAGTACGACATCGTTCCCGTTATCAATGCGGGCGCTGGCCCCGCCACGGCAACGGTGACCCCTGACGTCACGATGCCGGTTTATAAAGCAGGCGGTAAGCTGTATGAGTTGCAGAAGGTTGAGATCGAGCTTCCGAATGGCGAGATCAAGACGCTTCCCTACGATGTGGAGCATGGTACTTGCTCTTATCCGGTGGAACCTGGCGGAGCCTATACATTCGTGGCGTACTATTCGCCGTTGGCGGTCGTGTACCATCTCAATGCCAAAGATGTGGACGGCAAAGTTGCCCAGAAAGGCGATACGCTCGGCAACCTTGATGGCGGCATCCCGAAGCCCACTTATGACGTCCGCACTATCGATGGGGATACAGGTAAGTTCAACGTCTTCGTGGGCTGGACGGAAGCCCAGCCGGCACCTGGCAAGGGCTATGTCGCTTGGTCGGAGGGCATCCGTATGGTGAGTGCCTCTACCGTGGTCAAGGCCCCCATGGAGCTGTACCCGGTCTACCGTCCCAGCCTGGTTACCGTTCAATCGAACATCGACTTAAATCTCGCGAATCCTGCTCTTGTCCGCGGTCTCGGCCGTACTGATTCCGGCGACCAGATTTCTCTTGAGGTCAAGGCTGTCAAGGAGGTTTCGGGCATTGACGGCACCAAGTACGACTTTGTCGGCTGGTCGCGCGACTACGAACCCGATGGCAAATACACCCTGTTGACCGATGACGAGAAGTATCCCCTCGAGGGCGGCGAGCCCTTTGAGAGCGTGACCTACACCGCGGTGTACAAGAAGACGCCGCTTAAAGTGCGCTATCACGACACCGATGGCAAGGTCATCTACACCGCTACGGTAGACCCGAACGATACGGGGGATCTGCGTGGCCAGGATGGCAATGCCGGCTTTGTTCAGACAGTTAAGGTGCCCAAGATGGACGAGAACGGCAACCCGGTCTATGACGACAAGGGTGAACCCTTCATGGAGCCAAAGGAAGTGGCCTACGATCCCGAAGCCTACTCCGCAATCGTCGCATTCCTGGGCGAGCGAGCGGATAGTAGCTTGAAGGAGTTGTTCTTGGAGTGGCAGTGGGTTAATGGCGACGAAGCAGTGGCGTGGAGCGACTTCAAGGGTAAACCGGTTAAGGCCGACATGGATTTGTATCCGGTGACGTATAAGGTCGTCGCTAACGACACGTCGGAAGCTGCGAGCCCTAAGAATGTGACCGGGCAGCTCAAGTGGTTGCTTGATCCCAATGCCGCGAACACGGTAGATGACAAGAGCGATAAGGCGCCGTTCAAGGCTTGCTTTGCAAAGCCCTTCATGGGCACGCAACTGACGGTGCACGTTGACCGTGTGGGCTATGGTCTTTCTGGCCAGACTCCTACGCCTGTCAACGGGAAGTATGTATCGCTTTACAGCTCGGGTTCGGGCGAGGGCTCGTTTGAGCTGACGAACCGTTTGGACTACAAGCTCACGGGCGACGGCACTCAGGGCGATGGCAATGCGGTGTTCGATTTCGCCGCTACGCATACGCTCAAGATCGTCAAGCAAACCCAGGATAGCTGGGCGAAGGGCAAGACGTTCCGCTTCAAGGTTTCCCGGGCCGACATGGACGGCAACGCCTTGGATGAGCGCACGGTTGAGGTAACGGTGTCATCGGATGCGCAGCTGAAGGACGGTTCCGCCTGGTACTCCGGCGCTATCGAGCTTGCGGTCCCGGCGGGTATCTACACCGTCGAGGAGGACTCAGCGTGGGCATGGCGCTACAGCAGCCAAATCGGCGTCCCTGGCAAGCAGCCGGGCGATAAGGCGCAGGCGACTATCTCCGCTGCATCGAGCGCGAACGATGCCACGTTCACCTGCACGAACACGCGTGTGAACGACAAATGGATCGATGGCAGCGATCGTGCCCATAACGTTTGGAGCAACGACAACGTAGCAAAGAAGGAGGATTAGCATGTCCAAGCGCAAGCGCATCATCGCCTTGCTGGTGGGGGTTATCCTCCTGGCCGGTACGGCAGGCACGCTGGCCTGGCTTTCGGTTACGGGCGTGCTGGTCAACCAGTTCGGCATCGGATCGGTGACGCCATCGGTTCAGGAAACGCTCAACGGCAATGTGAAAAGCGATGTCAAGGCACAGAACACGGGTACTGCGCCCGCCTATATTCGTGCTGCAGTGGATATCTACTGGCAGGATGGAAACGGTGCCCGCCTGTGGGAGGAGCCGAAGGAGGAGGCGGATTACGAGATTGCGTGGAGCGTGGCTGATGCCTCGGACACGAACTCGGCTGATAACTGGGTTAAGGCGAGCGACGGGTTCTATTACTGGACGTCGCCCGTTGCTCCCGGCGGTGAAACCGGCGTGCTCATTAATAGAGTTACCGAGCTCAAGGCAACCGAAGGTCGCAATCTTGTCGTTGATATCTCCACTCAGGCGGTCCAGGCGACGCCCGATGAGGCCGTGCACGATGCATGGGACTGCACGGTCAATGATGGCGTGCTGGTGCCGCCGCATGGAGGTGCGTAAGTATGGCGTTCCCAATTCGCAAAGGTGTTGCGCGCTCCTTGCGTTGCATGGTCGCGGCCATTTTCTGCGTGGTCGCGCTCGCTGTTCCCGCCCGTGCGTTTGCCGATACTCCCGCGATTGCCTATGACGGAAATGCGCGTCAGCTGACGGTCTCGGGGGCGACGGGCTCCTCGGGGGAGCCCGATCTGTTTCCCGCCTTTAAAGATCTAATGCCCGGCGATGTGCGTGAGCAGCAGATTGAGGTTCGTGCCACGGGCGTAAAGTCCCAGGTACGCGTGTTTGTGCGGGCCGTTGTCGATCACGAGACGGCACACCTGCTGTCGCCCATTACCTTAACGGCGTCGGCGGGCGATGCGTCTGCAGGCTGGCTCCAGACGGGAACGCCGGGCAGTGTGTTTGCTTACCCCACGCAGGTCGCAACGTTTACGAGCGATGGCAGCACGGCGCTCAATTTGCAACTAAGTGTCCCGACGTCGGTGGGCAACGAACTTGCCGACGCAAACAAGGCAATTCGCTGGGAGATTACCGCCGAGGACGATGGCAAAACAATTCCTGTGCAGCCCGCTGGCTCCAAAAAGCCCGGCCTGTTTGGCCTGGCTGCGACGGGCGACAACTCGCTCGCTCTGCTTTTGACGCTGCTAGCGCTAGCGATTATCGCTTTCATGGCTGCGCTGCTTTTGTCCCGGAGGGATAAGCGCTAGGTCCATCTTCTAAACGCAACACCCTCCCGGGCGGCGGGCACGAAGTTCCCTGCTCTACAGTCCTGCGCAAGACGAAGGCCACATTAAGTGGCCTTCTTTGCGTGCGGAACTCGCGATGAACCTTATATGCCTCCGCCCGGACAGACGTTTCAGTTATGAACTCGCAGCTAGTCGCTATTTGATCTTGGTCGTACCCGGTGCCAGGTTGGGGTCGGTCTCGTTGGCCTCGGTCTGGAAGTGCTCCGTATAGACGTTCTTGCCGTCGCGGAACATCTCGTAGTACTGCATCTTGGCGTAATCCTCGCGCGCCTTGGTGGCGGCTGCGGCAGCGGCGTCGTCACCGGTGACGTTGGAGGAGAGCGCCCAGCGCAGGCTGGCGTCCTCGTAGCCCACCGAGTTGATAGCGGGCAGCGACTCGCGCAGCGTCATATGCGCCTTCTGGTAGTCGGTCAGCGGTGCGCCGATCAGCTGCATGAGCTGCGTGGACAGGTAGTTGGTGGACAGGTCGTCGACCTCGCTCGTCTGGTCGCAGCCGGCAACGTCGTAGTTAGCCCAGATGATGTAGTCGGTCTGCCACAGACGTTCCTGGTGCGTGGCATCATCCTCGCCGGTAAACCACTTGTCGTTGAACTTGGACGGGAAGAACGGCTGATGGTCGCCCCAGAACACCACGACCACCTTGCGGTCGAGCTTGCTCAAGGCGTTGAGGAAGTAGCGCAGCGCCTGGTCGGACTGCTCGATGCACGAGACGTACTCGTCGACATCGGACAGCGTGCCATCCTCGACGGTCTTGGCGTCCAGGTCGGTCGTGTCGATGTTCAGGTGCATCTGCTTGTCGACCGGCAGCAGGCCCGTGTCGTAGCCCGAGTGGTTCTGCATGGTCACGTCGAAGATGAACTGCGGGTCGGCGTTCTGGTCGAGCAACTCAAGAATCTTGTCGTAGGTTGCCTGGTCGGTCACCATGCCGCGCAGGGTATCGGCGCCCTGGAAATCGTTGATGGACAGGAACTGGTCAAAGCCAAAGTCCTTATAGACGTTCTCGCGGTTCCAGTTGGTCGCGTGGTTGGGGTGCATGGCCGTGGTGGAATAGCCGAGCGATTTGAACTGCTCTGCCAGGTTCCCGGTCGTTTCCATGTTGTAGATGGTGTAGGGGTACACGCCCGAGCCCAGGTTGGCCATGGAGTTGCCGGTCATAAACTCAAACTCGGTATTGGCCGTGCCGCCGCCGTAGGCGCTCACGTAGAGCTTTCCGCGGCTGAGACAGTTGGACAGGTTCTTAAAGTACTGCGGACCTTCGTAGCCGGCGCGCATGTTCTGGTAGATCGACAGATCCGAGAACGTCTCGTTCATGATGGCGATGACCGTGGGCTTCTCGCTGTCGAACTGCTCCTTTGCGGCGGCGCGCTCGTCGTTCTTGGCCGCGTCGGACTTGTCGTAGGCCTTGGCGTACTTTTTGAGCGTGGCCTTGGCATCGTCGACGGAGTAGTCGGCGGGTTTGGGCGGCTTGATGGACTGTGCCGCACTAATAAAGGCAGGCAGGTAGCCCTCGCGCCAGTAGCTCTCGAGCGGGCGCCAGGTGTAGACAGTGATGCCGAGGGTGTTGTAGTAGTCGATGAGCGTGACATGCGCGGTCACGCCGCCCAGGCACAGCACCGCCACGAGCAGGTTGGTGAGCAGCATGCGCTTGGCGTTAGCGGCGCCCTTCTGACGGTGCGGTGCCACCAGGCCGGCGTACTCGCACAGCAGCATGGCGATGGCGGTAAAGCCCATGGACAGCACGCAGAACAGCGAGATCGAGAAGGTGTAGCCGTTGCCGGCGACCGCGGCGGCGGTGGAGATGGCCGAAAGGTCGCCCGGCTGGATGGGCATGGATTTAAACGTGATGACGAAGAACTCGGCAATGCCCAGGACAAAGAGGGCAAAGGCCAGGACCGCGGGAGCTGCGCCGTGGCGCTGGAATAGGAAGAACAAGCCGACCATGAGCACGGTAATGATGGCCCATTCGAGCAGAATGCACAGGGGGTAGACCCAGGTAAAGTCGTGGTTGGACGAGACCTCCATGCCCAGCAGCGCAAAGACGCCGGCGAGCAGCAGGCACAAGACGGCGGCGACGAGCGGTTTGCCCACAAAGGCTCCGCGCAGGCGGGCGAGCTTGCCGGTGGGGACGGGGGCATCGGACCCGGCGAACGCAAAGACGCGCGGGGCGATGCGGTCGCGGGCAATGCTGGCCCAGGCGCATCCGGTAAGGATGGCGTTGGTCAGGATGAGCATCACAAAGGCGAGCGGCTCGTTTTGGGCGACGAGGCCAATGGCGCCCCAAATGGTCAAAAAGAGCTGGAACAGGCCGAAGGCGACACTCCAGGCGATGGCGCCTTTGGCGACGGTGCCCGACTGTGCGCGAATGGCCTTGGCCTCGCGCAAGACAAGGTAGACGGTCGCCGCAAGACCGACGAGCGAGATGGCGGCAGCGAACATGCTGAGACTCCTCACAAACTTAAAACCTACGAAAGCGGGGGTTTACCCGATTGTTACCAAGATATGCGCTGCAATTGGTGGCTGCGCACAACAACCAGCCATATTAACGCGCACGTGTGGCGGTGTGGCGCAATGTAGTGGCGACCTGCGCGATAATGGACGGGAATTACACGGAAACGTAAAGGCTTCTTAAAGAAATGGCGAGGATGAGGCGATGAACGAGCGGGTTTGTATGACGAGTGCGGGCGACGTGGGTGCCGGCATGGACGCGGGCGGCTATCCGGTCGAGACCACGGGCAATGCGGCGCTGGACATCTTGGAGCATCGCTCGTCTACGCGTGCCTTCGCGCGTGATGACGACGACCGTCCCGTGGCAGTGACCGACGAGCAGCGGGCGGCGATTCTGCATGCGGCGAGCCGTGCGCCGTCGGCAGGCGCCATGATGATGTATTCCATCGTGAGCATTCGCGAGCAGGCCACGCTGGACCGTCTGGCCGACCTGTGCGACCATCAGCCCATGATCGCCAAGGCACCCTGGGCACTAGTATTTGTGGTCGACTATGCCAAGTGGATCGATCTGTTTGAGCATGTGGGCTGCTTTGAGTCCGAGTTTGTAGAGCGCACGGGCAAGGCGCCCCGCCGCGCGCCGGGTTTGGGCGACTTTGCCATCGCGGCCCAGGACGCCGTGATCGCTGCACAAAACGCCGTGGTTGCCGCCGAGGCCCTGGGGCTGGGGAGCTGCTACATCGGTGATATCGTCGAGAATGCCGAGGAAGTTGCCGAGCTGCTCGATCTGCCGCCCTATACCATGCCGCTGTCGATGCTCATCATCGGCACGCCCCGTAAGGAGCGCCCGGCAATCGCGCACCCCGTGGTGAACCTGGTGCACGAGGAGCGCTACTGCCGCGCGGATGCCGCGACGATGGATGCGCAGGTGGCCGAGATGGATGCGATGTTTCGCCCGCACGCCCGCGAGGTGGGCGAGCGCGTCATCGACATCTACACCCGTAAGCACACGAGCCCCTTTATGGCCGAGATGAGTCGCTCCATGGAGTGGTGGTTCAAAAACTGGCTCGGAAAATGACGAATGTGGCAAAGGGACAGTCCCTTTGCCACATTCCATATCGCGCGATGGCATAAAGGCCGTATAAATGTTTATCTAGCTGGGAAAACAGTGCATTAAAACATGGGCCGATTGCCTATAATCCCTTCGAACATTAAAGTTGGGAGGAAACCGGCTTATGGAACAAAAGGCCAAGGAGGCAGCCTCGCACGCTGCGATTCCTGTGAGCATCTCGGCGATGCTCGTCACGCTGGGCGTGGTGTACGGCGACATCGGCACCAGCCCTATGTATGTAACCAAGGCGCTCGTTGCCGGCAACGGCGGCATCGGAAGCGTGACGGAGGAGTTCGTGCTCGGCGCGCTCTCTCTTGTCGTGTGGACGGTCACGCTGCTGACGACCGTCAAGTACGTGCTGATCTCGCTGCGCGCCGACAACCACGGCGAGGGCGGTATCTTTGCCCTGTACAGCCTGGTCAAGCGTTGCGGCAAGTGGCTTATCATCCCCGCCATGCTGGGTGGCGCCGCGCTGCTCGCCGACGGCATCCTGACGCCGGCTGTTACCGTTACCACGGCCATCGAGGGCCTGCGCACCATCCCTGCGGTTCACGCCGTGCTCGGGGATGATCAGGGCCGCGTCGTCGCCATTACGCTCGCCATCATCATCGCGCTCTTCTTGGTACAGCGCATTGGTACGGCCAAGATCGGTCACGCCTTTGGCCCCATCATGACGCTGTGGTTCCTGTTCCTGGGCGGCACGGGTCTGTTCTTTGTCTTCCAGCACCCCGCCGTGCTGCTGTGCCTCAACCCGGTGCGCGGCATCGCCTTTTTGCTGAGCCCCAACAACCACGCGGGCATCATGATTCTGGGCAGCTGCTTCCTCGCCACCACCGGTGCCGAGGCGCTCTACTCCGACATGGGCCATGTGGGTCGCGGCAACATTTACGCCACCTGGCCGTTCGTTAAGTGCTGCTTGCTGCTGTCCTATATGGGCCAGGGCGCTTGGCTTATGAACAACGCTGCCAACCCCGAGCTCATGGGCATTGCCGACCTTAACCCGTTCTACCAGATGCTCGCCCCGGGCCTGCGTCCGTTTGCCGTCGGCCTTTCAACCATCGCGGCCATCATTGCCTCGCAGGCGCTCATTACCGGCGCGTTCTCGCTGGTGTCCGAGGCCAGTCGCCTGGACCTCATGCCGCACATGCAGGTCTTCTATCCGGCCGAGACCAAAGGCCAGCTCTACATCCCCATGGTCAACAACGTCATGCTTGTCGGCTGCGTCATCGTGGTGCTGCTGTTCCAGAACTCGGCGCATATGGAAGCCGCCTACGGCCTTGCCATTACGCTGACTATGATGTGCACCACGCTGCTGCTCTTCTTCTACCTGCACGAGGAGCGCAAGCTCAAGGTTGCTCCGTGGATCTTCGCGGCCTTCTTCCTTTTGCTCGAAGGCTTCTTCTTCGTGAGCTCACTCACCAAGTTCTTCCACGGCGGCTACTTCACCATCCTCATGGCTGCACTCATCATGGGCATTATGGTGTGCTGGTACAACGGCACGGCGGTCGAACAGCGCCAGTTTACGCTGCTGCCGCTGCGCAGCTATCTGCCGCAGCTCAAGCGCCTGCGCGACGACGACCGTTACGAGCGCATGAGCGACAACATCGTGTACCTGACCAAGGACACCCATACCGACTACATCGACCGTGATATCGTCTACTCGATCTTGGACAAGCATCCCAAGCGCGCTCGCGCCTGGTGGTTCGTGAACGTCGAGACCATGGACGAGCCGCATACCTTTGCCTATTCGGTCGAGACGTTCGGCACCGACTACGTGTTCCGCGTGCATCTGTACCTGGGCTACAAGATTAACCAACGCGTCAATGCCTACCTGCGCCAAGTTGTTCAGGACCTGGCTGCCAGCGGCGAGCTGCCGTCGCAGACGCACGACTACTCGGTCTATAAGGATCCGGGCAACATTGGCACGTTCAAGTTCGTCATGATCCGCAAGCTGCTGGCGCCCGAAAGCGACGTGGAGCCGAGCGAGCGCACGGCCATCACGCTCAAGTACATCATCCGCCGCGCCGCCGGCACGCCCGCGCGCTGGTACGGCCTGGAGAACTCCAACGTGAGCTTTGAGTACGTGCCGCTGTTCACCAAGTTTAAGGCCGTGAGCAAGATGCAGCGCCTTGCCCCCAACGAGCGCCCGTAGCCGACGGAGACTACACGGAGTTGGTTATCGATGAGCAAAACTAAAGCCGGGGAGGTAAACATGGATGCAAGGACACTTGACGTCCGTGAGGCGCGCGTCGACGCCGCCGAAGATCGGTTCTTTACGAATCGGGCCAACATGGACATGGTCGATCGCGTGATTTCGATCGTGGCATTGGTATTTGGAGCGGTGTGCGTGTGCGCCCTGCTCGCGCACGTGCTGTTTGTCTAACGACCGCAGGCTGTAAAGGCTATACACTTGGAACCACCACAAGGGGAAACCACCACAAAGGTGCCTGTCCCCTTTGTGGTGGTTTTTGCTTTTGAGAGAGGGGCGGGGCGCTGATGGACGTCCATGCGGACGGCGATATTGCCGAGAACTTTTGGTGGCGGCGCACGACGCTGACGCGTCGCAGCCCTCTGTATGACGCCTGCGTATCGGCGGGGCTGCTGGTCGCGGCGACGATTGCGGGCGCGCTGCTCGACCATCCGGGTCTCGCGCCGAGCATCATGATCGTCTATGTGTTCGCCGTGCAGCTGTGCGCGTTCTTTACCTGGAGCCGCCTGTATTGCTTGCTGAGCTCGGCTGCCGCCGTGGCGCTCTACAACTTCTTGTTTGTTGACCCGCGCTACTCGCTGTCGTTTATCGACCGTGTTTATCCCGGCATGTTCTTCATCATGTTTGCGGTCTCGCTTGTGTCGAGTTCGATCGCGTTGGCCCTGCGCCGCGCCTTGGCGCAGGCCGCCGCCAGCGACCGCCGCACGCAGATGGTGCTCGAGACCAACCGCATGCTGCAGCGCTGTGCCGATCAGCAGCAGATTGTGCACGCCATGGCAACGCAGCTGGCGCGTCTTTCGGGCTGTCCGGTCGTGTGGTATAGCGCCGATCCGGAAGACGATGACCTGCTGCCGCGCGCGACGTATACGGCCGTGGGCGATGCCGTGCCGGTGCACGAGCTGGCGTCGCAAATGCCGCCGCGGCTCTCGGCGTCCGCCTATGTGGGAACACCACTCGATGCCACCTATGGCGGCTCGGCGTTCTTTGGCATCTACTTGACCGTACGCTCGGGCGACACCATGGTGCGCGCGGGCGACCCCGCCTCGGTGGTGGGCGTGCTGGCTATCGTTGCCGAGTCCGACGTGCTGACGCACGAGGAGCGGACACTTGCCGATGCCATCGTGAGCGAAGGCGAGCTGGCACTCGATCGCGCCCGCGCCATGGAGGCCCGCGAGGAAGCGGCGGTGCTTGCCAAAAACGAGCAGTTGCGCGCCAACCTGCTGCGCTCCATTTCGCACGATCTGCGCACGCCGCTTACCAGCATTTCGGGCAATGCCGACGTACTGCTCGACCAGGGCTCGACCGGCACCGCCGAGCTCGACGACCAGACGCGCCGCGGCATGCTCCTGTCCATTCGCTCGGACGCGCAATGGCTCAACGCCACCGTCGAGAACCTGCTTGCCATCACCAAGCTCGAGGGCGGCGGTATGCATCTGGCGACTACGCTCGAGCTCATGGACGATATCGTCGAGGAGGCGCTGCGCCACGTAAGTCCGGCCGTGCGCGAGCACGACCTTAAGGTGGTGGCGTGCGATGAGCCGGCGCTCGTTAACGTCGACGCGCGTCTGATGGTACAGCTCGTGGTGAATCTGGTGAACAACGCCATCACGTATACGCCCGCGGGTTCGCATATCGTGATTTCGATTGGCGTCGACGATGGGCACGTGACGTGCTCGGTGGCCGATGACGGGCCGGGCATTGCGCCCGAGGACCGCGAGCGAATCTTTGAATCGTTCTACACCGCCAATCACGGTCTTGCCGACAGCCATCGCAGCGTGGGCCTGGGTCTTTCGCTCTGCCGCTCCATTGCGTTGGCGCATGGCGGTAGCATAGAGGTTGCCGCGGCGGACCCGCACGGCTCGGTCTTTACGATTGAGCTTCCCGTCGCCGATGTTTCGTTTGATAAGGAGTAGCGCCGTGCCGAACTCTGCCGTAAAACCGCTCATCTTGGTCGTTGAGGACGATCCCGCCGTTCGCAACCTTATCGTTGCCGCGCTCGAGGCGCACGGCCTGCGTCATATGGCTGTGGAGACCGCCCATGCCGCCATCGCCGCCGCCTCGTCGCAGGCACCGAGCATTGTGCTGCTCGATCTGGGCCTACCCGATATGGATGGCGTCAAGGTGGTGGAGTCGGTGCGCGCATGGTCGGGCATGCCGATCATTGTGGTCTCGGCGCGCAGCGAGGACGCGGACAAGATCCGCGCACTCGATGCCGGTGCCGACGACTACCTGACCAAGCCGTTTTCGGTCGAAGAGCTGCTCGCGCGCATTCGCACGACGCTCAGGCGCCTTTCGTATGCGCAAACGGGCGGTGTTGCCTCCGAGGGCTCGTTCGATACCGGTGAGCTGCATATCGATTTTGACGCCGGCATCGCCACGATGGATGGCGAGGAGCTGCACCTGACGCCGATCGAGTACAAGTTGCTCTGCTTGCTGGCACACAACGCCGACAAGGTGCTGACGCACCAGTTTATATTGCACGAGATTTGGGGTACGGCGACCAAGAGCGATCTGGCGAGCCTGCGCGTCTTTATGGGCACGTTGCGTAAGAAGATCGAGTCCGACCCCGCGCATCCGCGCTATATCCAGACGCACGTAGGCATTGGCTACCGCCTAGTCATCCAAGGCTAGATCGCCAACCACCATCCCAATATGAGTTGCGGTGAAATACGGTCTAAATTTGCCTAATTCCAGGCAAAACAGTCCGTATTCCACCGCAACTTTGTTATTTGCCCTTGGGCTTGCTGGCGTAGAACTTCTTCTTTTTGGGCTTGCCGGCGGGGGAGGGTTTGCCGGCAAAGTTGGACTTGCCGTTGCCGGCCTGCGCGTGCGCGGGTACTGCCACACGGGGCTTGCGGGCCTCGGGGTTGCGCAGTTCCTCGACGCGCTCAGCAATTTCCTCGGCGCTAAAGCCGACCTCGGCCATGGCGTCCTCGATGGGCAGGCGGCGCACGATATAGCAGTGGTGCACCTTCTGGTTGCGCGCGAAGTCCTCGGGGATGGTCTGCGCTGTAATGTCCTCCAGCACCACGCCCGCGCGGGCGAGCTTGCGCGTTTCGGGGCGGAAGCCGCGCAGGTTGCAGCTAAAGATGGCATGGCCGCCCTGCGCGAGCAGGCGCGATACGCCGGCCAAAAGCTCAATATGGTCGCGCTGGACATCCCAGGTGCGGCGGCCCATCTTGGACGAGTTCGAGAACGTGGGCGGGTCGACAAAGATCAGGTCCCAGCGGTTGCGCGTCTGGCGCTGGTCACGAATCCAGGCGAGCACGTCATCGCGCACAAAGTGATGCTGCGGCCCCACAAAGCCGTTCTGACGCATATTGCGCTCGGCCCAGTCCAAGTAGGTGTTGGAAAGGTCGACCGTCACGGTCTCCTCGACACCGCCATCGGCCGCGTAGCAGGTGGCGGTGCCGGTGTAGGCAAACAGGTTGAGGAAGCGGCGCGCCTGCTTGGCGTGCTCACGCACTAGGTTGCGGGTGACGCGGTGATCCAAGAAGATGCCCACATCCAGATAGTCGTCAAAGTTGACGGCAAAGGTGAGCCCGCCCTCCTCGATGAGCGGCAGGCGACGGCGCGCGATATTGGCACGCTCGCCCGAGCCGCCCTTACCGGCGCCTTGCTTGCCGTACTGCGAGCCGCCGCGCGAACGCATGCGGGCCTTGGCGTGCACATGCTCGGCTGGGACATCCAGGATGCGCGGCGCGATGGCCAGAATGTCGAGCATGCGGGCCTGGGCCAGTGCGGGGTCGATGGTCTTGGGCGCGGCGTATTCGGCGATGACGAGCCAGCGGCCCGGAGTCTGCGGGCAACCCTCGTACAGGTCGATGGCGGCGGAGTAGTCGGGTAGGTCGGCATCGTAGACGCGGTAGCAGCTCACGCACTCGCGCTTGGCCCACTTGCGTCGCAGACGGGCATTCTTGCGCAGGCGGTTGGCGAACTGCTTGGACTCGGGGATGAGCACGGGCAGCGGCTTGCCGTCGCCCAGGTCGAGGGTGGCGGCGGGTTCGGGCATGGGGGCGTTGGCGACTTCGCCTTCGGTATCCGCGGCCTCACCCTCGGTATCCGCGCTGGTCGCAGCTTCAAATGCTGCGGCGGCGTGGTCGAGCGAGGGCCAAACCTCAATAGTTGCCTCTTCGTTGTTGGGCATGACGGCGATGGAGCGCGCAGGCTCGGCATGGAGCGCGCGTGCCATAAGGCCATCGCGGGTGAGCGCGGCGACCGGCGCCGAAGCGAGCTCGGGGGCGCGGCGCAGCTCGCCGACGAGCGTCATGGCGTCGTGCATGAGCGAAAGCGGGGTCTCGGTGGTGTCCGCGACCACGGCGGCGCCGGCGACAGCGCCCGCATGGTCCAGCACGGTGGCGGGCTTGGCGGCGCAAAAATCGACAAAGCGCTTGTAGCCGGCGCACTTGACCATGCGCTCGGCGGTCTTGCGGGCGGCGGGGTCGATGTCTGCGGCCACGATGCGCGCCTGGCGCTCGCGCGCTGCCGCCTCACGCTCGTGTGCCTCGGCAAGCAGCTGCTCCCATAGGGCGGCATCGTGCAGCTGCCAGCCCTCAAAGCCCCAGCGCTCGCGGGCGGCGCCCGGGGCGCGATCGGTCAGAATGTTTACGGCCTCCAGCAGCAGACCGCCGCCGGCGCACGAGGCGTCGACCAGCGTGGGCAGGGCTTCGTTCTCGTAATCGTCGGCCGTCAGCTCGCGCTCGCACAGTGCAGTCCAGCCGACCTGCGCCAGCACCAGGGCGGCGTAGTCGGGGCGCAGCACGTGCGCGCCCTCGCCGGAGCGGGTCGCTGCGGGCGGCAGGCGCTTGAACAGCGGATCGCCCGAAAGGTCCAGGCTTATGCTCGCGCGGCGCTGGCGCAGCGAAAGCAGCAGGTGGACATCGGGATCGGCGGCATCGACGTCAGCACGACGGCCCGTGGTCTCGGCCAGGCGGTCGCACAGTGCGTCCTTGGCGCGCAGGGCCGAGAAGCGCGTGTTGCGCAGCTGCTCGGTCACGCCGCGTGCGGTGATGGCAATCGTGGCGCCGGGGCGGACGATGTTTTCCCAGGCGATGTCGTAAACGCCGTCGTATAGCTCGTCGGCACCCTGCGCCTCAAAACGCCCGAGCACCACAAACACACGGCTTGCCAGGCGCGACCACAGGCACGCGCGAAGGCCTTGCTCAAGCTCGCTCTCAAACGTGGCGCGGCCCTTAAGGCGGCGGACATGCGAAAGCCCGAGCCGTTTAAGCTCGTCGGCGAGTGCGGACTCAAAGCCCTCGGGGCAGCTTGCGTAAAATTCCATGGGTGACCTCTCTGGTTGCGTCGCTCCATTATATGATGGATGCTTCGTTTGCCATCGCCCTCGAAAGGAACCCATATGATTGATGCGTGCCCCGATTCCGCCGTACTGTTTTTTGACGTGGACGGCACGCTGACGTCGTTCGATCCCGACGATATGACCGATAAGGACTTCTCGGCGGTGCGTCCCTCGCAGGCGGTCGTCGAGGCGTTTCATCGTCTGCGCGACGCGGGACACAAGGCGTTTATCTGCACGGGTCGCCCCCTGTGGCTCATCGCCGATAGCCTGCGTGCGCTCGACCCCGCGGGCGTCGTTGCCATGGCGGGCGCCACGCTCGAGGTCGAGGGCCGCGTGGTGCATGAGGACTGCTTTGACGAGGACGTTATCGCGGAGCTTGCACGCCGTATGGCCGCGGCAGGGATTGAGGCCTTTTTCGAGGCCAACGAGGCAACCTTTGCGCTGGAGCCTGCGGGCGCTGAACAATCGTCTTTGATCGGCACCGCTGTGGTGCATGGCGCCGAGGAAATGCGCATCGATGGCCGCTTGCGCTTGGGCAAGGTGTGCATTAACGCGTGCGACCTGGCTCGCGTAGCCAACGATGATGGCTTTATCGATCGCGAGTTTGAGCTGTGCAACACCGGTGGTTCGAACCGCGAGCTGAGTCCCAAGGGTATTGACAAGGGCGTGGGCGTGGCGCGGGCGCTGGAGTATCTGGGTCGCGTGGGCAACGAGCGCACCTTTGGCTTTGGCGATTCGGGCAACGATCTGGGCATGCTTGCCGCCGTCGAGACGGCTGTGGCCATGGGCAATGCCATGCCCGAGGTCAAGGCGGTCGCCGACTACGTGACCGACGACGTCGCACACGACGGCACCGTCACCGCGATGCAGCATTTTGGGTTGATTTAATAAATGGCCGGGTCGCCCGCAGTGGGGGAGACCCGGCCATTTGAGCTATTTTGCAATATAGAGCTTGGGATGACTGCGACTGCTCTCGATCGCCGCCGTCATGATGCCCTCGTCGTCTCCATCAACGATGATGCCGTCGAGGTCATCGATCTGCGCGGACTGATAAAAACTGGTCTTGTTGAATTTTCCCTGGTCAACCATCATGTAGCCTTGGTTTGAGTTGGTCAGGTACATATGCTTGATCATGGCCGAGAAGTCGTGCTCGACGGTAAAACCGTGGTCGGGGTGGAATCCGTCGGCACTGACAAACGCCTTGTCGGCATGTAGTTTGCTCATGCAGTCGAGCGTCAGTGCGCCCGCGAGATAGAGGTGGCCCTTGCGCACGGAGCCGCCCAGCAGCACTACCGAAGCATTGGGGAGATTGAAGCTAGCGTAGTTCGCGATTGCAAGATCGCCGGTGATAATGGTGATCTCACGCTTGTCCATGAGGGCCTTAGCGAAGTAAAAGCCTGTGGTGCCGATATCAATTACCAGAACATCGCCATCATCAACAAGAGTTGCTGCGGTTGCGGCGATGGCCTCCTTGGCCTCGACTTGGACATTGATGCGCTCCTCGGGATACGAGATTGCGTTGGAGCGAGAAAGCGATACCGCTCCGCCGCGTACGCGACGCAGCTTGCCTTCGGATTCCAACGAGATGAGGTCGTGTCGTGCGGTGACTTCCGAAACCGAAAAACGGCGAACGATGTCGGATACCGAGATATTTGGCTTTTCGGCCAGCCAATTCATGATAAATCGCTGACGCTCGGCCGGTGAAAGGTCTGAAGTAGATGCCATATGCCGCTCCTTTTGAACAAAAGGTAAAAAGATGCGCCTTTCGTAATCGAAATATAACGTATCGATATGAAAAGAACAAGGCAAATTCGAATGAATCAAAAGAACGGAATGGCATGTCATAAATGCATGCGTAGCAGATAGTTCGCACGTAAACGGGCTATAAAGAGTCTCATTCTGAAGGTGCCACCCAAAAGAAGTACGTTCACGCCCGATATTCGACCGTTCACGGAAAGTTGACAATTGAGCTTTCGATATCTTTTGAAATGGTTTATAAAAGAAAACCGAAAAGCTTTTGAAACAAAGAAGAAGGCTTTCGATAGCAATAGTGTTAGATGAGAAAGGACCGAACATGGCGATCAAGGTGTTTGCCGACGGCGCTAACCTCGAGGGTATGCTTGACATGCATGACAATGGCAACGTTCAGGGCTTCACGACCAATCCTTCCCTTATGAAGGCCGGCGGCGTGACCGACTACCGCGCTTTTGCCAAGACGGTTCTTGAGCACATTACTGATGTGTCGGTCTCTTTTGAGGTATTCGCCGACGACGAGGCGGGTATGGAAGCCGAGGCTCGCGAGATCGCAACCTGGGCAGACAACGTCTACGTTAAGATCCCGGCGCTCAACACCAAGGGTGAGTCCACTGCCGCGCTGGTCAAGCGCCTTTCTGCCGACGGCATCAAGGTGAATGTCACCACTATCTTCACGCCCGAGCAGGTCGACGAGTTTGTCGATGCCGTCTCTGCTGAGACCCCCTCTATTCTGTCCATCTTTGCCGGTCGCATTGCCGATACCGGCGTCGATCCGCTGCCCCTCATGGCGGAGTCCGTAAAGAAGGCTGCCGTTAAGCCTGCTGCCGAGGTTCTCTGGGCGTCTACGCGCGAGGTCCTCAATATCTTCCAGGCGGAGTCCGTTGGATGTCAGATCATTACGGTCCCCAATGCCCTTCTTGCCAAGCGCAAGAATTTCGGGAAAGATTTGCTTGAGTACTCGCTTGATACGGTCAAGGGCTTTGCCCGCGACATTCAGGCGCTTGGTTTTCACATCCTGCCCGAGGAGTAGGGGACGAGCATGCTGACCGATCTTCTTAAGCCCGAGCTTGTTGCCTGCCACGTCGAGGCCTCCGACTGGGAGGAAGCGATCAGGGCATGCGGTAAGTTGCTCGTAGACGCTGGCAAATGCGACCAGAGCTATGTTGACGCCATGATTTCATCGGTTCACAAATTCGGCCCCTATATGGTCTTGGAAGAGGGCATCGCTATGCCCCATGCTCAGGCAGATGGCAATGTGAGTGAAGCGGGGATCTGTATCGTCACACTTGACCCTGCCATTGCGTTTGGACACGAGGATTTCGATCCGGTTCACGTGCTCGTGGGTATTTGCGCACCCGACCCCAAGGCTCATCTTGGCTGCTTGGCGGAGCTTTCGCAGATGTTCGAGGACGAGGACTGCGTTGCCAAGCTCAGCGCATGCGATACGCCCGAGCAGGTTTTGGAGACCATGCGTTCATTCTTTTAGGCCTTAATGGCACGGCGATGCGTCGCCGCTTTTGGATAGACGGAAAACCGTCACGTGTAGGAGAGGAAGGTTGCCATGCATATCATCACCGTATGCGGAAACGGCATCGGGTCCAGCCTGATGCTCGCTGGCAAAGTCGAGGAGCTTTGCGAGGAGGAGGGCATCAAGGCCGACGTTGAGTCTATGGACCTGAACGGTGCTTCTTCCGCAAATCCGGATCTGTTCATCACCGTTAAGGAACTCGCCCCCGAGCTCCACGGCAACGTTGTGATCGTTCGCAGCTATGTGAACAAGAAGAAGATCCGCGAAGACGCCCTCGAGGCAATCAAGGCGGCCGCCGCTAACGCCTAAAGCGGCACAAAAAAGGGCGGTTCCCTGTGGAAGAGGGAAACGCGCCCACGTTAGAGAGAAAGGAAGCGCAGATGCAAGCCATCCTTCCCATACTTGAGTTTATCCAATCGATTCTGACCAAGCCAGCGTGGATTATGGGTCTATTTGCCTTTGTGGGCCTTGTCGCGCTTAAGCGTCCTGCCCACAAGGTGATGACGGGCACCCTGAAGCCCATTCTTGGTTACATCATGCTGTCCGCCGGCGCCGCTGTTGTTCAGGAGAACCTTGCTCCGCTGGGTACCTTCATCGAGACCGGTTTCCACATCACCGGCGTCGTGCCCAACAACGAGGTCGTCGTTTCGATGGCTCAGAGCGTCCTCGGCGTTCAGACCATGATGATCCTGATTCTCGGCTATGTCGTGAACATTATCATTGCCCGCTTCACCAAGTTTAAGTACATCTTCCTGACGGGCCATCACAGCATGTTTATGGCCTGCCTGCTGTCTGCCGTTCTGCAGGCATCTGGCTTCCAGGATGTCCAGCTTGTCATCGTGGGCGGCATGTTCCTGGGCCTCGTGAGCGCTATGCTTCCCGCCGTTGGTCAGCGTTTCACCGAGAAGGTTACCGATGGCGATGAAATCGCCATGGGCCACTTCGGTTCACTCGCCTATTACATCTCCGCTGCAGTCGGTACGCTTTTTGCTAAGGACGCCGAGGAGAACAGCACCGAGAAGATCGAGGTTCCCGAGAAGTTCGCCTTCCTGCGCGACACTACCATCTCCACGGCTCTTACCATGGCCTTCTTCTACCTGGTTACCGCTTTCGCCGCTTACATCGCAGATCCTGCGGTCGTTACCAAGACCGCTGGCGGTGACAATGTAATCGTCTATGCCCTGACTTGTGCCCTGTCCTTCGCCGTCGGTGTCACTATCGTCTACAACGGCGTTCGTATGATCCTTGCCGACCTGGTCCCGGCTTTCCAGGGCATCTCCAACAAGCTGATCCCCGGTGCCATCCCCGCCGTCGACTGCGCCGTCTTCTTCCCCTATGCTCCCACCGCCGTCATCCTCGGCTTTGTCGCATCCTTCATCGGTGGCGTGGTCGGTATGTTCATCGTGGGCGCCACCCTGGGCATCTTCATCATCCCGGGCATGGTTCCCCACTTCTTCTGCGGTGCTACCGCAGGCATCTACGGCAATGCTACCGGCGGTCGCAAGGGCGCAGCTCTTGGCGCTTTCGTCAACGGCCTGCTCATCACCTTCGCCCCGGCCCTGCTCCTGCCCGTTCTTGACGTCTTTGGCTTCAAGAACACTACGTTCGGCGACTTCGATTTCTCCGTCATTGGTATTACGCTTGGCCGCGCTGCCGAGGCCTTCGGTACCACCGGTGTCTACGCGATTCTTGCTGTCCTTCTGATCGTCGCCTTCGTTCCCAACTTCATCCACACCAAGGGTGCTGTGATTAACCACGTTGAGGAAGAGTAATCCAGGCATACGTTAAGCCCTAATCGGGCGGAGCTCCGATAACCGGCTCCTACACGGAAGCGGTGACGTCTCAAATGAGGCGTCACCGCTTTTTGTTTTGGAGTGGTTGTGAAAACGCACCGGTGAAGCGTTGTCTCTGCGCCGCGAACGGAATCAACCGCGATGATCAGCAAAAACGTTTTGCCGCTGGGGTGTCGATACAAAAATGGTAAAACTGCAAAACCGTTCGCCGAGAAGATAAAAACCCGCAGCTCACGCCCTGATAAACATAGGTAAAGTGTTTAGCAGCTCAACGCCCGTATGCAAACGAAAGGAATCAGGCAGATGGCAATCAAGGTGTTCGCTGACGGTGCAAACCTCGAGGGCATGCTCGACATGTACGAGAACGGCAACGTTCAGGGTTTCACGACCAACCCGTCCCTTATGAAGAAGGGCGGCGTGACGGATTACCGAGCGTTTGCCAAGGAGGTCCTGGCCCACATCACCGATGTGTCCGTGTCGTTTGAGGTCTTTGCCGACGACGTCGAGACCATGGAGGTCGAGGCTCGCGAGATCGCTACCTGGGCTGAGAGCGTCTACGTCAAGATTCCGTGCGTGACCACCAAGGGCGAGTCCACCGCCGAGCTGGTGCGCAAGCTTTCCGCCGACGGCATCAAGGTCAACGTCACCACCATCTTTACGCCTGCGCAGGTCGATGAGATGGTCGAGGCCGTTGACGCCGAGACGCCGTCCATCATCTCGCTCTTTGCCGGCCGCATCGCCGACACTGGCGTCGATCCCATTCCGTTTATGACGGAGTCGGTCAAGAAGGCCGCCGTCAAGCCCAACTGCGAGGTCCTGTGGGCGTCCACGCGTGAGCTCATTAACATTTACCAGGCGGAGGCCTGCGGTTGCCAGATCATTACGGTGCCCAACAGCATCCTGGCCAAGCGCAAGAACATCGGCCGTGACCCGTACGAGGTTTCGCTCGACACCGTGCGCGGTTTTGCCAAGGATATCGCCGCTCTGGGCTTCCATATTCTGCCGTAGGGCGAACACTGGCTGCGCCGTGGGCTGTTCGCCCCGGCCTTCCCTTTCCCTATCGCTCACGCGCTTTGCGAGGGTCGCGCTAGGGAAAGGGAAGGCCGGGGCTGCCGGCACGAGCTTGCCAGTAGGTTCTGAGCTGAATGAGACTTTGTTGGTGCCGCCTCTTTGATGGGCGGCACCTTTTTGTTGTGGTATCTGCAAGTTTTCCCATTGGGTGAGAAAACTTGCAAGTTCGACGATGGGCAGCGGTGGTTCGTCCTTTGCTGTTACTTCCCCTGCACCATGGTGAGGGAGATCTTTTTGCGGTCGCGATCAACCTTCTCGACCCAAACCTTGACCGTATCGCCGACGCGCACCACGTCGCTCGGGTGCTTGACAAAGCGGTTGGCCAGCTTGGAGATGTGCACGAGGCCGTCCTGGTGTACGCCCACGTCGACGAAGGCACCAAAGTCGACGACGTTGCGCACCGTGCCCTTGAGTTCCATGCCGGGTTCCAAGTCGTCGATGGAAAGCGCCGAGCGGCTAAAGACCACCTCGGGCGCGTCGTCGCGCGGGTCGCGGCCGGGCTTCTTGAGCTCGTTGACAATGTCGATGAGCGTCAGGGTGCCACAGTCCAGGTCGCTTGCCAGCGCCGAGATGCTGCCCAGGCGTCGCTCGATGTCGGGCACGCCGCCGCGGCTGAGCTCGCTTGCCGCAACGCCGGCGCGCTCCAGGACGGTCGTGGCCACCTCGTAGCTCTCGGGGTGGACGCTCGTCGCGTCGAGCGGATTCTTGCCGCCACTGATGCGCAAAAAGCCCGCGGCGTTGAGATATGCCTTGGGTCCCAGTTTGGGAACCTTCTTGAGCTGGCGGCGATCGGTAAAGGCGCCGTTTTCCTCGCGGTAGGCCACGATATTCTTGGCCACGCTCGGTGTGATGCCCGATACATATCCCAGCAGGCTCGCGCTCGCGGTGTTTACATCGACGCCCACGCGGTTGACGACGTCCTCCACCACGTGGCCCAGCGTGCGCGAGAGCTCGGCCTGGTCAAGGTCGTGCTGGTACTGGCCCACGCCGATGGACTGGGGCGGAATCTTAACGAGCTCTGCCAGCGGGTCTTGCAGGCGGCGGCCCAGGCTCATGGCACCACGCACGGTGACGTCCAGGTCCGGGTACTCCTGGCTGGCGAGCTCGGAAGCGGAGTACACCGATGCGCCAGCCTCGTTGACGATGGTGTAGCGCAGCCCAGGCGCCTGCTCGGCAATGAACTCCGAGACGACTTCCTCGGTCTCGCGGCTGGCGGTGCCGTTGCCGATGACGATGGTGTTGACGCTGTCCTTCTTGACGAGGCGAGCGAGCTCGCGCTTGGTACCGGCGACGTCGTGGCGCGGCTTGGTGGGGTAGACCACGCCGTGGTCGAGCAGCTTGCCGGTCTCGTCCATGACGGCGACCTTGCAGCCGGTACGGTAGCCCGGATCGAGCGCGAGCACGCGGGCGCCACGCACAGGGCGTGCCGAGAGCAGGCCCTCGAGATTCTTGGCAAAGACGTTGATGGCCTCGGTCTGCGCACGGACGGTGAGCTTGGCGCGGGCCTCGCGCTCCAGCGAGGGGGCCATGAGGCGCTTGTAGCCGTCGGCGATGGCGGCGTCAAAGACGGGGGCGAAGACACCCTGGCGTCGGGGCCAACGGCTGCCAAGGCGTGCCGTGGCAGCAGCGCCGTCGACGTTCACGCGTACGCGGAGCTTGCCCTCGCGCTCGCCGCGGTCGATAGCCAGCACGCGGTGGTTGGGGATGCGGCGCAGGGGCTCGTCATAGCTGTAGTACGGCTCGTAGGGAGTCTTCTCGGCGGGGTCGGTGGCCTCGACGACGATGTCGGCGGTGTTTTGCGTAAAGGCGCGCAGGTCGGCGACGTTCTCGGGGTCCTCGGCTACCGTCTCGGCCACGATGTCGGCGGCGCCGGCAAGCGCCTTCTCGGGCGTGTCGAAGCCGGCCTGTTCGTTGACGTATGCCGCAGCGGCGTCGAGTGCGCTGCCCTTGGCCGAGGCCTGCATGATGATCATATTGGCAAGCGGCTCCAGGCCTGCCTCGCGGGCCTTCTGCGCGCGGGTCATGCGCTTTTTGCGGTAGGGCTTGTAGAGGTCCTCGACACGCTGGAGCTGCGTGGCCTCGCGGATCTGTGCCTCGAGCTCGGGCGTGAGCTTGCCTTGGGCGTCGATGAGCAGAATGACGTCCTCTTTACGCTGCTCAAGATTGCGCAGGTAGGACAGGCGCTCGTCGAGTGCGCGCAGGGCGACGTCGTCCATGCCGCCCGTGGCTTCCTTGCGGTAGCGCGAGATAAATGGGATGGTGTTGCCCTCGTCGATGAGCTTGACGGCCGCCTCGACGTTGGCGGCCTTAAGGTTGAGCTCGCGGGCGAGCTGGGCGATCAGGTCCATGGGACTCCTTGCGTTTGAGGTGCGTTTGCAGCACAGAGCTACCAAGGATACCACCCGTCCTAAAAGACTGTTTTGGGGCTGCGCCATGAAAACGGCCCATCTACTACGTTTGAACCGTATAGGTCGACCATGCCTGGGTTTTCCGAAAATCGGCAAGCCGTCTACCTGCGGTTTTTATTTCGCGAAATTCGGTATGGTTGAGGGTAATCGGTTAAACGTAGTAGATAGGCGCATTTCGTGGCAAACGAATCAAGCCGAGGTACAAAATAGCCCCGCCCCAGAAAAATCGTCGGCAAGGTAGCAAAATGCCCCGCGGGCAGGAGGCTGCTCGCGGGGCAAAGAAGAGGGGCTTATTGGTGGCGGACCGAGGGGCTCGGCATGGGGTTTCTGCCGCGGCCTGTCCTAAGGCGTTACAGCTCGACGAGCTGCCCGGTCTCGGCGGCCTCCTTGATGGCGTTGAGAAGCGTGAGCGTCTTGACGTTATCGGCGGGGGTCACGACGGGCTCGACCTCGCGGCGGACAACCTTCACAAAGTGCTTGAGCTGCATCTTGTGCGGCAGCGCCGGATCGACGGCCGGAATCTCCATCTGCAGCGGCTTGTGCCAGTTGGAGGCGCCGTCGTAGGAGAACTGGTGCAGGCGGGGCAGCGACAGGGCACCCTTAGTGCCGCCGATAAAGTAGGCGTCGGCGTCGAAGGGGCGGTACTGCGGATCCTCGCGAGCGGTGGCCTCCCAGTTCCAGGGGCTGGCGGTGGCGTCGGAGATGGTCATGCTCGCAAGCGCGCCGTCGGCAAAACGGACGTTGACCACGGCGGAGTCTTCGGTCTCAAAACCGCGGGCGGCGCTGGACTGCATACCTTGGACGGCAACGGGCTCGCCCAGCAGGTAGCGGAGCAGGTCGACGTCGTGCACCAGGTTGACCAGGATCGGGCCGGCACCCTTCTTGCGGCGCCACTCGACATCGAAGTACTCGTCATTCTTATAGATCATGTAGTGAAAGCTCGACACGGTGAGCTTGCCCAGCTCGCCGGACTCGATGATCTCCTTGGCCTTGTTGACGAAGGGGTTGTGGCGACGGTGCTGACCCACGAGCACGGGCACGCCGGCGGTCTCGGCCTCGGCGGCGAAGGCCTGAGCATCCTCGAGGTCGTTGGAGATCGGCTTTTCGACCAGCGGCACGATGTTGCGCTTGATGGCCTCGCGGGCAACGCCCAGATGCAGGTCGTTGGGGGTGGCGATAATGACGGCCTCGGGCTTGACCTCGTCCATCATCTGGGCGGGATCGGTATAAAACGGCACGCCGGCGGCCTCGGCCGTGGCGCGGGCGCCCTCAAAGGCGTCAGCGATGGCGACGAGCTCGGCCTCGGGCTCCTCGGTGACAAAGCGGATGTGGTTGCGGCCCATGGCGCCGGCGCCGATAACGGCAATGCGGACGGGGTTGAGCTCAGACATTTCGACTCCTTAATACTGGTGACCGGTGGAATGCGACAAAGGGGCTGTCCCTTTGTCGCATCGGTAAAACTAGGCGGACTTCTTCTTGCTGTCGGAGACCATCATGTAGACGGTGAGCACGACGGCGATGGCGGCGATCACAATGGCACCGTAGAAGGACTGCTGGTAGGCGGCGCTGCCGGCCTCGGCGTGATACAGCACGGCGGTGATGGGCTGGCTGATCCAGGTGGAAGCGGCGTAGCCCAAAAACATGATGCCGTAGTTGACGCCGATGTTGCTGGTGCCAAAGGCGCCACCGGTGAGCGGCGGGTAGATGACGAGCAGAGCGCCAAAGCTAAAGCCGAGCAGGGCGAGCGCCACGAAGAACATGCACTGCGTAAAGCTCATCGACATGATAACGAGGGCGACGATGGTGACGACAAGGCTGATGAGAAGCGACTTGTAGGCGCCGAGCTTGTCGATGATCTGGCCAAAGGACAGACGGCCAACCAGGTTGGCGCAGGTGTTGACGGAGACCACCACACCGCCGAGGGCGACGGCCGCGGCGCTCGTGGGGTCGGCGAAGAGCTGGACGGCGGCGATGGAGGCAACCTTGCCCACGAGCAGGGTGCCCGCGGTGGCGGCAAAGGCGAAGGTGACGATGAGGACCCAGAAGCGCGGGGTCTTGACCATCTCGCCCGGGGTGAGGTCGCCGAAGGTGCCGGCATGTGCACCGCCCTTGGGGACCTCGAAGCCCTCGGGCAGCCAACCGGCCTCGGGGGCCTTCAGGAACAGGGCGGAGGCGGCGATCGTCACAAAGAAGATGACGCCGAGTGCCTTGAGGGCGCCAAAGATGCCCAGGCTCGGGATGAGCAGCGAGGCGAGCACCGGGGACAGCACGGCGGGGCCGGCGGTTGAAGCGGCCAGGGTGATGCCGGAGGCAAGGCCCTTCTTGTCGATGAACCACTTTTGGCCGGTGGTGAGCGCCGGGTTGTAGCCCAGGCCGTTGCCGATGGCGGCGACGAGCGAGAACCACAGGTAGAACTGCCACGGCTCGGTGACGGTGCCGGACATGAACCAGCCCAGGCCGTAGCACACGGCGGCGGCGATCACGACGTTGCGCGGGCCGATCTTATCGGAGATGCGGCCGGCGAAGATGCCCGTTACGGCCATGATGGTCTGAAAGACCGGGAAAGCCCAGGTAAGGGCGCTCGACCACTCGGGGTAGACGGCGAGCAGGTTCTTGCTCACGACGGAATACAGCGCGATGGAGCTGATGAAGAACATGGTGACGCACGCGGCGGAAAGCACGACGGCGCGACCCTTGTTGGAGTTGGTGGAAGCCATTGGACTCTTTCTAATCGATGCGGGGGAGGGGCGGGCGCACCCGCGGAGCCTCCCTGGCAGGCTGGTTTACTGGTCAGTCGGCTTTGCGACGCCGGACTCGTCGGACCAAAGCTCGACACCCTTGTTCTTAAGGTAGTTGTCGGCATAGGCGCGACGGCCGCCGGGCTTGGCGGTGAGGTCGCCCATCATGTTGGAGAAACCGCCATCGACCTTGATGGCGTCGCCGGTGGTAAAGTCCGAGCGCTTGGATGCCAGGAACATGACGGCATTGGCGATATCGCTGACCTCGCCGATGCGGCGCGTGGCGATAAGACGGCTGCGGCTCTTCTCGACCTCGGGGTCGGCGTAAAAGCTCGCCGACATGGGGGTCTTGACAAAGCAGGGCTCGACGCAGTTGGAGCGCACGCCGTAGGGGCCCCACTCGGCGGCGAGCATCTTGGACATCATGTTGACGCCCGCCTTGGTGGAGCTGTACACGCCCGAGAACGTCTCGGGGGAGTGGCTGGCAACGGTCGAGATGTGCACCAGGCGACCCTGGCCGGCCTTGATCATCTCGCGGCCAAAGCGCTGCGAGGTGATGAAGTAGCCGGTGAGGTTGACGTTGATGACCTCGTTCCAGTCGGAGAGCGGCAGGTCTTCCATGGCTGCGAAGCGCAGGATGCCGGCGGTGTTGACGAGGACGTCGACGCGGCCGAAGTCGGCGATGGTGGCATCGACGGCGGCCTGAACCTCGTCCTCGTCGGTGGCGTTCATCTTGTAGCCCTCGGCGTGGATTCCAAACTCGGCGGCGAGGTCAGCGGCTGCGGCCTTGACCTTTTCCTCGTCCAGGTCGAGCAGGACGACGTTGGCGCCGTTGCGGGCGAACTCGCGGCAAATCTCGACGCCCATACCGCCGAGTGCGCCGGTCACGGCGCAGACATCGCCCTCGAGCTTAAGCCAGTTGCTCATAGGAACTTCCCTTCTTGTGCCTCCCTGTGGGTCGTTCCCATTAATCGACCCACGTGGTTTTCGCAGGTTATCGTATGCTTTGCATTTGCGCAGATGAATTGCATATTTGTTAGAATGGCGTTAACCGTAGGTTTACACTGTGCGATGCAGTTTATGCTCAACTGAGCGCGTGACCTGCGAAAACAACCCCCTGTGGCACCATGTGGCCACGGGCGCGAAAACGGGAGATTGACGTGTACGATCGACGACTTGAGGCCATATCGGCCGCCGCGGAGCTGGGAAGCTTCTCGCGTGCAGCGGCAAAATTGCGCGTGTCGACTCCGGCGCTCGTCAAGCAGGTGTCGGGATTTGAGGCCGAGTTTGGTATCACGTTGTTCGAGCGCTCGCACTCGGGCGTCAAGGTGACGCCGGCCGGCGCACTGCTGGTGGACGACGCGCGCTCGATCATGCGGCAGTCCGAGGACGCGCTGCGCCGTGCCCGACGCGCGGCGGTCGATGGCGGTGCCGTGCGCCTGGGCGTATCGATGATGTGCCCAGGACGCCAGACGCTGTCGATGTGGACGGGCATCCACGATCTGGAACCGTCGTTGCGATTTGAGATCGTGCCGGTGAGCGACCTCTATGACGAGCGCGAATCCGTCATGCGCAGCTTGGGCCGCGAGGTCGATGTGGTGCAGTCGAGTTTTTCGACCCCGCGCTGGGGTGACGCCTGCCAAAAGCTCCGCATCGTTAACGTGCCGTTTTATATCGACCTGCCGCGCACGAGCCCGCTGGCGCGCAAGAATCGCATTACGGTCGCCGATTTGGAGGGTATGCGTCTGCGCGTACTGCGCCACGGCAACGACGCCATGGACAGCCTACGCATCGACCTTTTGGCCGACGGCGGCGTGGACGTGATCGATGTGGATAGCTTTGACTTTGCGCTCTTTAACGAAGCCGAGGAAAAGGGCGATGCGGTACTCACCTGTGGCGCATGGTCAGGGGTGCACCCGGCCTTTGTGGGCGTGCCGTTCCTGTGCGGGCGAGAGGTGCCGGTCTTTTTGCACTATCCGCTCGAGCCAACCCTTCAAGTCCAAAAATTCGTCAACGCCATGGCCCAACTCCTCAGTAGCTAATTTAGGACGGGGCTCTTTTAGCTGCATCGGGCATGGTCCCGGATAAGGGGTCGAATTATATCGGGGCCTGTTTATTCGGCAAGCAGCACCTGCAGGTAATCGCGCTTTCTGTGGAGGACGCGGTCGATATAGACCTTCTTGTGGAAACGGTAAAACGCGAGATAGTTGTCACAGGCCACGAACCGGTAATCGGAGCGCAGGGGATAGATTGAAGATAGTGGCGTACCCGACTCTGGGAAGCTGGATAGCAGGTCTATCCGAGCGAGGATGCCCTCTACGATTCTCTTCGCTGCTGCGGGATTGTCCTGTTCGACGGCAATGTAGTCCCAGATGTCGTCGAGATCTTGTAGAGCCAGCGGAGAGTAGACGACCTCGCAGCTATGCATGGCTTGCGGCCTTGCGGCGGAAGTGCTCGGCGACGTTGTCCGACGAGACCCATCCGCTCTCGTCACCCGAGCTGCGCCCGCGCTCAAGCTCCGACATCAGCGTGCTGATGGCGCAAAACCGGTCGTAATCTTTCATGTCGAGCACCGCGTAGCAACCGTGCCCGTTTTTGGTCAGAAACACCGGGGAGCCCTCGTGGACATCGGAGAGCACCTCGTTGTAATTGCGTAAATCGGAAACAGGCTTAATGGCAGGCATATAAGGCTCCAATCGATGTACGGGAACTTACGATAAATTATACGAATAATATGCAGCGCCCGCCAGCCAAAACATCCCCACACAAAACGAGGCCCTGGCCAGTTGGCCAGGGCCTCACAAACTTTTATTCCATTCAAATGACGGGCTGATTGCGCGCAGGAGGGTGCCCCGGGGGCGGCGGGGTATTTCCTCCGCGCGCAGTTTCGCAGCGCAGCGAGAATGTTTGAGCACGGAGGAATTACCCCGCCGCCCCCGGGGCACCCTCCGTCAGTAGCCGGTCCTACTCGAGCTCAAACGCACCCGTATACAGCTGGTAGTAATACCCGTGCTTGGCAATCAGCTCGTCATGGCTGCCGCGCTCGATAATCCGCCCGTGATCCAGCACGCAGATCAGGTCAGAGTTGCGCACGGTGGAGAGACGGTGCGCGATCACAAACGTGGTCCTGCCCTCCATGAGCGCATCCATGCCACGCTGCACCAATGCTTCGGTGCGGGTGTCGATGCTCGACGTGGCCTCGTCCAGAATCATTGCGGGCGGGTCGGCCACCGCGGCGCGCGCGATCGAAATCAGCTGGCGCTGTCCCTGCGAAAGTCCGCCGCCGTCGCCCTCAAGCACGGTATCGTAGCCCGCCGGCAGCATGCGGATAAACCCGTCGGCGTTGGCCTGGCGCGCTGCTTCGATGCACTGCTCGTCCGTGGCGCCGGGGCAGCCGTAGCGAATGTTGTCCATGACGGTGCCGGTGAACAGGTTCACGTCCTGCAACACCACACCGAGCGAACGGCGCAGGTCGGCTTTGCGGATCTTGTTGATGTTGATGCCGTCGTAGCGGATTTTGCCGTCGTCAATGTCGTAGAAGCGGTTGATAAGATTGGTGATCGTGGTCTTGCCGGCGCCCGTCGCACCAACGAGCGCGATCTTCTGCCCGGGCTCGGCTTCGAGCTCGATATCGTGCAGCACGAGCTTTTGGGGCACATAGCCAAAGCTCACATGGTCGAGCATAATATGCCCCTTGAGCGGCACGAGCCCGCAGCCGCCATCGTGATGTGGGTTCTTCCAGGCCCAGCGCTCGGTTCGCTCGCTCGTTTCGACAAGCGCGCCGTCCGCGTCCTCGCGCACGTTGACCAGCGTCACGTAACCGTCGTCGGACTCGGGCTTCTCGTCCATGAGCGTAAAGATGCGCCCGGCGCCCGCAAGCGCGATGATGATCGAGTTGAGCTGGTTGGACACTTGCGCCACGGGGTTCATAAAGTTGCGCGTGAGCGTCAAAAACGATGCGATGGCGCCGAGCGTGAACGTGTCGAAACCGGTAAGTCCCAGGTTGGGTGTCCCCGCGATGGCCATGTAGCCGCCGAGCACAGCCACCACCACATAGATCAGGTAGCCAAGTGCGTTCATCATGGGCATGATCGAATTGCCCACGCCCTGCGCGTTCGTCGCAGCCTTTGCCCAGGCACGGTTGAGCTTGCCCATTCCGGTGCGCGCGGCGTTCTCGTGACAAAAGACCTTGATGACCTTCTGCCCGCCGACCATCTCCTCTATGTAGCCGTTGAGCGCGCCGAGCGTATCTTGCTGCTCGATAGAAAACGACCCGATGACCCCCGTGATGCGGCCCACGAACACGAGCACCGCCGCCATGAGCACGCAGACTACCACGGTGAGCCCCACGCTCATCCAAAGCATGCACACAAAGACCGCGACCAGCGTGAATACCGAGCTTACGAGCTGCGAGAGCGACTGCGCGATCATCTGGCGCAGGGTGTCGGTGTCGTTGGTGTAGAGGCTCATGATGTCGCCGTGCGCGTGCGTGTCGAAGTAGCGCAAGGGGAGCGTCTGCATGTGCGAGAACATATCGTCGCGGATGTGTTTGAGCGTGCCTTGCGCCACGGTGACCATCGCGCGGTTGTAGACGAGTGTGGCCACGACGCCCACCACATAGACAGCGCCGATGGTGATGAGCGCGTGCGCAAGGCCCGCCCATACGGGAGCGTCGGTCGCCAAAAGCGGGACGATGTAGTCGTCGATGAGTGCCTGCAAAAACATCGACGACGCGGCGCTCGCGATGGCAGAGAGCAGAATGCACGCGACGACGAGTACAAGTTGTCCTCGGTAGCAGGACATATACGAGAGCAGTCGCTTGACGGTTGCCATATCGAGCTGCATCGCGGGCATGTCGGCGCCCGCCGCGGCTCCGTTTGCGGGGCGTTTCTTCTGCTTACTCATCCTCTGCCGTTCCCTTCTGCTGCGACTCAAAGACCTCGCGATAGATATCGCTCGTGCGCAAGAGCTCCTCGTGCGTGCCCACCGCGCTGATGCACCCGTCGTCCATGACCACGATCTTGTCGGCGTGCATGACCGAGCTCACGCGCTGCGCGATCACGATCTTGGTCGTGGCGGGCAGGTACTCGGCAAGGCCGCGTTGGATCTTGGCGTCGGTCTTGGTGTCGACGGCGCTCGTGGAGTCATCGAGTACGAGCACGCGCGGCTTGGCCACGAGTGCGCGGGCGATGCACAGACGCTGCTTCTGCCCGCCCGAGACGTTGGTGCCGCCCTGCTCGATCATGGTCTGGTAACCGTCCGGCAGCTGATCGATAAACTCGTCCGCGCAGGCGAGCTCGCAGGCGCGCACCAGCTCTGCATCGTTGGCCTCGGCGTCACCCCAGCGCAGGTTCTCGGCGATGGTGCCGCTAAAGAGCTCGTTTTTCTGCAGTACCATGGCCACCTGGCCGCGCAGCGCATCGAGGTCGTAGTCGCGCACGTCGACGCCGCCCACGCGCACGCTACCCGCGGTGGCGTCGTAGAGGCGGGCGATCAGGTTCACGAGGCTTGACTTGGACGAGCCCGTGCCGCCGATGATGCCCACGACCTCGCCGCTCTTGATGGTGAGGTTTATGTCCTCGAGCACGTTTTTCTCGGCCTTGCTCGCGTAGGCAAAGCTCACGTGGTCAAACTCCACGGAGCCGTTCGCAACCTGCGTGACGGCGCGACCGGGCTCGGGGCTCGCGATGTCGCTCTGTTCGTTGAGTAGCTCGGCGATGCGCTTGGCCGAGCTCTGGGCAATCACGATAAGCGTAAAGACCATGGAGAGCATCATGAGCGCCATAAGGATTTGCGTGGCGTAGGTAAAGAGTGCGGTGAGCTGTCCTGTGGTGAGGCCGAGCGCGGCGTTGTTGCCCGAGGCCACGATGGCCTTAGCGCCGAGCCACGAGATGAGTATCATGCATGCGTACATGCAGGCCTGCATGAGCGGCGTATTGAGTGCGATGAGGCGCTCGCCGCGGGCGAAGTCCTCGTAGATGCGTTGGCTGATGCGGCCGAACTTGCCAATCTCGTGCTCCTCGCGGTTGAACGACTTGACCACGCGGATGCCTGCGACATTTTCCTGCACCACGTTGTTGAGCGTGTCGTAGGTAGCGAAAACGCGGTTGAAGATGCCGCTTACGCGCCACATGATAAGTCCGAGCGCGATGGCAAGGATGGGGATCACGGCCAGGAACACAAACGAAATCTGCCGGTTGATGGTAAACGACACGATCCAGCAGAACGCGAGCATCACGGGTCCGCGCACGCCCATGCGGATGATCATCATGTAGGCGTTCTGCACGTTGGTGACATCGGTGGTGAGGCGTGTGACGATCGAGCCGGTAGAGAACTTGTCGATGTTGCCAAAAGAGAAGGTCTGCACGTTGTCATACATATCGTCGCGCAGGTTGGCGGCGAAGCCCACCGAGGCACGTGCGCCCATCCAGGCGCCGCCGGCGCCCACTCCAAACTCGAGAACGGCAAGGACGAGCAGGGCGATGCCAAGGCGCCAGACCTCGCCCATGTTGCCGGCCTGGATGCCGCGGTCGATGAGGTCGCTCATGACGAGTGGGATAGCGATCTCGAGTATCACCTCCAGGATTGAAAGCAGGATGGCGGTGACGGAGCTCTTGCGGTATTGCCGCAGGCTCCGTGCAAGCGTTCGTATCATGTATGTTCCTTTCTGTACGAATCGGGCAGAAATTATGTAGCAAGCTACGGAATAGGGCGTAAAGAAGCCCGTCGCAGGCGGAATGAATCCGGTGGGCGACGGGTGCTGATGAAGCTGTTGTTTATTGTTTGCAGACGTTGGCGTAGACCCGCCTGAGCATGCGGATGAGCTCCGTCTGCTCGCGCTCATCAAGGCCGGCGAGCAGTTCTCGATCGCGTTCGCGCATTGTGGCACGCATGCGGTCGCCAGCATCGTGTGCCTTGTCCGTAAGCTCAACGACCTTATTGCGTCGGTCATCCTCGGCTACCCAGGTGCACACAAAGCCGTTTTTCTCGAGCCGGCTCACGAGACCCGAGACCGTTGGGTGGGAAACCTTGAGGTTAGTTTCGATCTCTTTTTGGAGCGCTCGGCCCGCATGCTCAATGAGGTAGACGATCACCTGGCTTTGCGCAAAAGTGAGTCCTTGCTCCTTGAGGTCCGCGTCGGCAGACGCCTGCATGCGCTCGTTGATCACCTTAAACAGGGGTCCAACAGCATCTTCGGGAACCATTCCAGCCACCATCCTTTCTGTAGCATGCTACGTTTATATCACAACCCGAAGCATGCGACAAATTTACACAAAACGAGCCCCTGGCCAACCGGCCAGGGGCTCACAAACTTTTATTTCCTTCTAAATGACGGGCTGATTGCGCGCAGGAGGGTTCCCCGGGGCGGCGGGGTATTTCCTCCGCGCGCAGTTTCGCAGCGCAGCGAGAATGTTTGAGCACGGAGGAATTACCCCGCCGCCCCGGGGAACCCTCCGTCAGTAACCGGTCCTACTCGAGCTCAAACGCACCCGTATACAGCTGGTAGTAATACCCGCGCTTGGCGATCAGCTCGTCGTGGTTGCCGCGTTCGATGATGCGGCCGTGGTCCAGGCAGATGATTGCGTCGGAGTTGCGCACAGTGGACAGGCGGTGCGCGATGACAAACGTCGTGCGGCCCTCCATGAGCTTGTCCATGCCCGCTTGCACGATAGCCTCGGTGCGGGTGTCGATGGAGCTCGTGGCCTCGTCTAGGATCATCGCCGGCGGATCGGCGACGGCGGCGCGGGCGATCGAAATCAGCTGACGCTGGCCCTGCGACAGCTGAGCGCCGTTGCCGGTGAGCATGGTGTCGTAGCCGTCGGGCAGGCGGGTGATAAAGTCGTCCGCGCCCGCGAGCTTGGCCGCCGCGATGCATTCCTCGTCGGTGGCGTCCAGGTTGCCGTAGCGGATATTGTCCATCACGGTGCCGGTGAACAGGTTCACGTCCTGCAGCACGACGCCCAGCGAGCGGCGCAGGTCGGCCTTGCGGATCTTGTTGACGTTGATGCCGTCGTAGCGAATCTTGCCGTCGGCGATGTCGTAGAAGCGGTTGATGAGGTTGGTGATGGTCGTCTTGCCGGCACCGGTGGCGCCGACAAACGCGACCTTCTGGCCCGGCTTGGCGTATACGGACACGCCGTGCAGCACCTCGTGGTCGGGCGTGTAGCCAAAGTCCACGTTGTCCATGACCAGATCGCCACGCAGCGGCACATATTCGATCTCGCCGGTCGCGCGGTGCGGATGCTTCCACGCCCACATGCCGGTGTGGTGGTCGGCCTCCTCGAGCTGCCAGGTGTCGGGGTTGACCTGCGCGTTGACGAGTGTCACGTAGCCTTCGTCGGCCTCGGGCTCCTCGTCGATGAGCTCAAAGATGCGGTCGGCGCCGGCGAGGCCCATGACCACGGCGTTGATCTGCTGCGAGATCTGGCCGATCTGTCCGCAGAACTGCTTGGTCATGTTGAGGAACGGCACCACGACGGCGATGGACAGCGCCATGCCCGAGATGCTCAGGTTGGGCACGCCCAGCGCCAGGAAAATGCCGCCTGCCAGTGCGACCAGCACGTAGAGCAGGTTGCCCAGGTTCATAAGGATGGGCATGAGGATGTTGGCGTACATGTTGGCCTTCTGGGAGACCTCGAAGAGCTTTTCGTTGCGCTCGTCAAAATCGGCCTCGGCGGCAGACTCGTGGCAGAACGCCTTGACGACCTTCTGTCCGTTCATGACCTCCTCGATATGGCCCTCGACCACGCCGAGTTCGGTCTGCTGCGCAATGAAGAAACGCGCGGAGTTGGAGCCGAGCAGCTTGGTCATAAAGGTCATAAAGGCGACGCCGGCGATGATGACCAGGCACATCCACACGCTGTAGTACAGCATGATAAAGAACACCGTGACGATGATGATGATCGTCATGAGCAGGTTGGGCAGCGACTGACTGATCATCTGGCGCAGCGTATCGATGTCGTTGGTGTAGTGGCTCATGATATCGCCGCGCTGGTGCGTGTCGAAGTAGCGGATCGGCAGGTCCTGCATGCGGTTGAACATCATCTCGCGCAGCTTCTCGAGCGAGCCCTGCGTGACGATAGCCATGGCGCGGTTCCAGAAGAGCGAGGACAGGACACCGACGCCGTAGATGCAGGCGAGGATGGTCACGAGCTGCAGAATCTTGGGCTGCGCGGCTTCCCAATCGCCCGACTGCCACGATTCGCTAATAATTTGCAGGGCGCTCTGCAGGAAGGTCGCGCCGATGGAGTTGATGATGGCGCAGAGCACCACGCCGGCGACGACGAGGGGCAAAAGTACAGGATAGAAGCCAAAGAGCGTCTTGATGAGGCGCGACATGGTGCCGCCCTTGCGGTTAAGCGCGCGTTCGGCGGTCGTTGCCTTACTCATGTGCCTCGCCTCCTTCCTGGGTCTGAACTTGCGTTGCGGATGCCTCGGTGTCGGCCTCGACGGCCCCTTCGCCCTCGGCAGACATCTTGTTTTGCGAGGTAAAGGTCTCGCGGTAGATCTCGCTCGTCTTAAGCAGCTCGTCATGGTTGCCGATCTGCGCGATTCGGCCGCCTTCCATGACGATGATGCGGTCTGCGTCCTGCACGGAGCTGATGCGCTGGGCGATGATGATCTTGGTCGTGTTGGGCAGATAGCTTGCCAGACCTGCGCGAATCTTGGCGTCGGTCTTGGTGTCGACGGCGCTGGTGGAGTCGTCCAGGATCAAGATCTTGGGGCGACGCAGCAGGGCACGCGCAATGCACAGGCGCTGCTTCTGACCGCCGGAAACATTGGAGCCGCCCTGTTCGATCCAGGTGTCATAGCCCTTGGGGAAGCCGTCGACAAACTCGTCGGCGCAGGCCAGATGCGCTGCCTCGCGGACTTCCTCGTCGGTGGCGTTCGGGTCGCCCCAACGCAGGTTCTCGGCGATGGTGCCGCTAAACAGCACGTTTTTCTGCAGCACCATGGCGACCTGGTGACGCAGCGCGTCCAGGTCGTAGTCGCGCACGTCCACGCCGCCCACGCGCACAGCGCCTTCGGTGGTGTCGTACAGGCGGGCGATGAGGTTAACGAGCGTGGACTTGGCCGAGCCGGTGCCGCCGATGATGCCGATGGTCTCGCCGCTCGTAATGTGCAGGTCGATATCGTCGAGCGCCTGGCGCTTCGCATGCTTGGAATACTTAAAGCTCACGTGGTCAAAGTCGATGGAACCGTCGGCAACCTCGAGCACGGGCTCAGCGGGATCGGCGATCGTGGGCTCGGCGGCCAGCACCTCGGCAATGCGGTGTGCCGATTCGTCGGCCATGGTCACCATGACAAAGATCATCGACAGCTGCATCAGGCTCATGAGAATCTGGAAACCATAGGTAAAGGTCGAGGAGAGCTGACCCACGTCGAACAGCGCGCCCTGGCTCGTGATGATGAGCTTGGAGCCCAGGTAGATGATGACGACAAACGCGCCGTTGACGCAGATGTTCATCATGGGGTTGTTAAAGGCGAGCAGCTTCTCGGCGCGGGTGAAGTCCATCTGGACGTCGCGCGCGGCGGTCGCGAACTTCTCCTTCTCAAAGTCTTCGCGAACATAGCTCTTGACCACGCGCATGCCGGTGACGTTTTCCTCGACCGACTCGTTAAGGGCATCGTACTTGTGGAACACGCGCGAGAAGATGGGGCGCACCTTAAAGATGATAAAGAACAGTCCAAAGCCCAGCAGCGGAATGATGACCAGGTAGACCATGGCGACGCTGCCGCCCATGATAAACGCCATGGTAAAGGCGAAGATCAATACCAGCGGCGCGCGCACGGCGATACGGATGATCATCATAAAGGCCTGCTGCACGTTGTTGATATCGGTGGTCAGGCGCGTGACGAGCGAGGAGCTCGAGAACTCATCGATGTTGGCAAAGCTGAACGTCTGGATCTTGTAGAACAGGTCGTGACGCAGGTTCTTGGCGAAGCCGCAGCTCGCATGGCTGCAGGTGACGCCGGCCGCGGCGCCAAAAGCAAGGGATGTTAGCGCGATGAGCACCAAAAAGCCTGCGGTGGGAAGCATCTCGGCTACGGTGGCGCCGTCTTTGATAGCGTCGATCAGGTTGGCGGTGATAAATGGAATCAGCATCTCGCAGAGCACCTCGCCAAGCACGAGCAGCGGCGTGGCAACAGTGACTTTCATATAGTCGCGGATGCTTCCCATGAGGGTTTTAATCATCCAGTTCCTCCCAGGTTACGCGGATTTTATCGAGCATTTCGGCGAGGTCCTCGCGCTCGTCGTGGGTGAGCGCGCTAAAGGCCTGCTCTCTAAAGCGAATGCGGGCCGCCTGCTCTACGTGGGCCTTTTCCCATCCCGCTTCGGTCAGGCGAATGGTGAGCTGCCGCCGGTCTTTGGGATTGCGGCTGCGCTCGATAAGGCCGGCGCATTCGATCTTGGAGAGAATCTCGGAAAGCGAACCGGGCTTAAGATCAAAGTGCAGGCCTAGTTCCTGCTGTGACATCTCGCCGTTTGGCTGCTTGGCGAGCAAGCAGACGATGGGGGCCTTTCCCGAGGCGCCGCCGCCGTGAAAGTGCAGAAAGTGGCCGCAGAAGCCCAGCCCGTTTAGGATGTGCTTGGCGAGCGCGTCTGATTGGGACTGTGCCGCGGGCGCATCTGCGGGTTCATGGGGGTCGCCGCCCGGCGTGTGGGGGCAGAGGCCGATGTGGTCATCGCACATGGTATCGCTCCTTTCTTTAGTTAGGTAGTGCAATTGTTTTGTGCCTAACTAATTTAGGAGTGCAAGAAATAAATGTCAAGGTACCAAACTTATTAAGTTACGGCGTTTTACCAAACGCCGTAACCGCTCGATGCTGCAAACGCTCCTAAGCGGCAATCTGATCCCTTGGGGACGAAGGAAAAGGTATCGTTTTGGGCTGCGATGATGCCTTTCGAAGCGGCCTTGCCAAAAACTATGCCTAATTACTACGATGAATCCAGCATCGCTGACCACAACAGCTGTTTCTGAAAAAACGCAAGCTATCTACCGGCGGTTTTGTTGGAGAGAAATTCGTTGTGGTTGGAGGCGGGCGGTTAAACGTAGTAAATAGGCATAGTTTTGAAATGGCGCTATATGAGTAGCATCAACTAGGCCGCTATGGAGCAAACAGCCCCCATTTCCGAAACCTTTCCGCAACAATTTGCCCTTCGTACCGCTCGCCTCCGCCCACAACGCCTCCTGCGCTACACTTAGTCGCACTGTGGCGCTGCTGCGCTGTGCCCGAAACAAGGGAGACCCTCATGAAGAACACTCAGCTGCTGCTGATTAACGATATGTGCGGTTACGGCAAGGTCGCGCTTTCCGCCATGCTGCCGGTGCTGTCGCACATGGGCTACCGTATCCATAACCTGCCGACGGCGCTCGTTTCCGACACGCTCAACTACCCCAAGTTCTACATCCACGACACCACGGAGTACGTGCGTCAGAGTCTTGCCATCTGGGAGGAGCTCGGCTTTGAGTTCGACGCCATCTCGACCGGCTTTATCGTGACCGAGGAAGAGACGCGTATCATCTCGGACTTTTGCCACCGCCGCGCGCAAAAGGGCACCAAGGTGTTCGTCGACCCCATCATGGGCGACAACGGCAAGCTCTATGCGGGCGTGCCCGAGTCCACGATTGGCCTTATGCGGCACCTGCTGGAGTGCGCAGACTACGCGGTGCCCAACTACACCGAGGCCTGTCTGCTCACTGATACGCCTATTGCAGAGCAGATCACGCCCGATGAGGCCCGCGCCCTTGTGGACGCCGTGCGCGAGCTGGGTGCCAAATCGGTGGTCATTACGAGCGCCGTGGTCAATGGCACGAACGCGGTTATCGGTTACGACTATGTGGCGGGGGAGTACTTCACGATTCCCTTTGACCTGATTCCGGTCTATTTCCCGGGCACGGGTGACACGTTCTCGGCGGTGCTCGTCGGCCGCGTTATGACAGGCTGGAGTCTGCAGCGCGCGACGTCCGATGCCATGCGTGTGGTGGCTGAGCTTATCGAGCGCAATGCCGACCAAGAGGACAAGTCGGCTGGCCTTCCCATCGAGGCCTGCCTGGATGTGATTGACCATGAGTAATGCTGGCGAGGACGGCGTCAAGCCTGCGGGCGAGAACAGGCCGCTCGGCGCGCCGCGTGGCAAGCGTCCGCGTATCCGCGTGAGCTGCGTGGACCAGCTGGGCACATGCCGCTGCCATCACGGGCACAAGCCGGGTGACGTCTTCGACTTCGACCGCGACCGCGGCAAGATGTGTTCCATGGCATGTCACGTGGGCTTTCCCTATATCGATATCCTGCGCTATGGCGGAACCGTGCCTGGCAACGAGCCCGGCACGGCAAAGTTCTGCTGTCCCGAGGTCGACACGTTGAACGTCTGGCTTGCCGAGATCGTCGACGAGTAACCGAGCGAGGATTTTCTCCCGTCGAAATATCGAGCGTGGATTATCTCCCGTTTTGGGCGCAATTTCGCACTCAAAGTGGGAGATAGTCCTCGCTCGATTTGTATGCGAGAATTCCGACCTCACTTATGCCCATGCTTAGGCGCACGCGTCGTTGTTCTGTGCGCGAGTAAGCTCAAATTTCTGCATTTCATCCAATTTCGGTACTAAAAATCTCTGCATTTCATCGATAATAGTCGATATAAATATCTGCATTTCATTTATCGAGGCGATGGGAGAGCTTATGTTGCGCAGGAAAATCGCTGATGAGCTTGATTGTTGGCAGAGATCCATTGAACGAAAGGCGTTGTTCGTCACGGGTTCTCGCCAAATCGGTAAGAGCTACTCGATTCGCGAGTTCGGTAAGTCAAACTACGCAACCTATATCGAGCTCAATCTCGCGGAAAATCGCCAGGCAAAAGATGCTCTTCTCGAGGCACGGGATGCCGACGATTTCATCAGCAGGGTGACGCTTCTCTCGGGAAAGCCGATAGCACCGGGCAAAACGCTCGTGTTTATCGATGAGGTCCAAGAGGCCCCCGACATCATGACGATGGCAAAGTTCCTTGTTGAGGACGGGAGGTGCCGCTGGGCGTTTTCGGGGTCAATGCTCGGGACCCAGTTCAAGGGCGTTAGGTCCTATCCCGTGGGATATGTTCACGAGCTTAGGATGTTCCCGCTCGATTTTGAGGAGTTTTGCTGGGCGATCGGGGTGAGCGAGGGAGCTCGCCAAACGATACGCGACGCGTGTATCAGCGAGAAGCCCATTCCTGATTACATTCATGACGCGATGATGGCAAACTTCAGGACCTATACCGTTGTCGGCGGAATGCCGGAGGTCGTGCAGCGCTTTCTTGACACGCGGGGCGACCTTGCCTCTGTTCGTCAGCTACAGTCAGAGCTCAACGAACAGTACCGGCGGGATATCTCCAAGTATGCAAGCGGGCGAGCCCTTCAGGTGCAGAGCATTTACGATCAGCTCCCTATTATGCTCGAGGGCGAAAACAAACGCTTCGTGCTCAATTCCATTGACCCCAAGGCGCATTACGACAAGTACCAGCGAGATTTTGTCTGGCTCGTCGATGCCGGCGTTGCTCTCAAGGCCGATATCGTAACCGAGCCAAAATCGCCCCTGCTCAAGACGGCACGGCCATCGCAGTTCAAGCTATACCAATCGGATACGGGCATGTTGATGGCGCGCTACCCCGTCGGAGTCGCCCAGGCGGCGTATCTTGATAGCAAGGAACCCAATCTGGGCGGTATTTACGAAAACGTGGTGGCCCAGCAGCTGACTGCCCAAAATCGCCAGCTTTACTACTATCAGACAAAGAAGCGCGGCGAAGTGGACTTTGTGGTCGACGGACCGGATGGAACGGCTGTTCCGATCGAGGTTAAATCGGGTTCCTATTGCCACGCGCACGCCGCGCTCGGTCATGTGCTTGATACGGCCGAATATGGCGTAAGGCTCGGGATTGTTTTCTCGAGAGGCAACGTTGAACGCAGCGGAGCTGTTCTTTATTTGCCGCTATATGCGACCTGGGCCCTTTCGGATGTTTTGGGTGACTCCTGTGCCGAGGGGATAAAGCTGGAGGTCAAGCCGGTCTAGGGACAGTCCCCGATGCGACAAAGGCGTGGCCCGCGACCTCGATTGCCTACAGCTGCTCGAGCATAGCGGTGCAGCCGTCGAGTACGTCGCGGTAGGTGGCATCGAAATTGCCGGTGTACCAGGGGTCGGCCACGTCGCCGGGGCGCTCGATCCAATCGAGCATGCGCGTAATCTTGCCGTCGGGGTCGTCGCCAAAGATGCGACGCAGGCCACGCGCGTTCTCGTCGTCCATATAGACAATGTGGTCCCAGTCGCCATACTCCGCGCGACGCACCTGACGTGCACGATGTGCGACGACGGGAATCCCGACCTCGCGCAGCTTGGCAACGGTACCGTGGTGTGGCGGGTTGCCGATCTCCTCGGTCGAGGTCGCAGCGGAGTCAATGACAAACTCGCCCGCGCGCCCGGCGCGCCGCACCAGCTCGGTAAACACCGACTCAGCCATCGTCGAGCGACAGATGTTGCCATGGCAGATAAACAGTATGCGTTGCATGAGCGGTTTCCTTTCTAGGCGGTCGTGCAGGGCTTACAGACTGCTCTTGAGGCAGTTTGCTTCAATAAAGCCCGCTGCGTACAAGGGGAGGTGGCGTAGCTCGCGCCCGTCATCGGTTTCGCTGCGGAAAAAATTGTTCTCGGACAAAATGTAGGCATATGGCGATCGGGCTTTGTCCATGAACGACCCGAGGGTTCTCGCGCGCACGTTGCGTGCGGACTTTACCTCGACGGGCACGATTTCCATACGGTCGGTCTGAAGTAGAAAATCGAGCTCGCCGGTCGTCTTCCAAGACGACGGCGGCACCCAGTAATACGTCTGCAAGCTGTTACCCGAAAATGCTTGCATGACCGAGTTTTCCGCCAGGGCGCCTCGGAAGTCGGAAGATAGCGCTATGGCGGAATCTTCTTTGAGGTCGAGCCAGAGCCTCGGGTTGATGCCGAGTTTGTAGAACATGAGGCCGGTATCGAGAAGATAGACCTTAAAGAAACTTCCATCTTCGTCGTCGAAGGGAACGAGGGGAGGCTCGATGCCTTCGGTCAGGTTGTTGACCGATATGATACCGGCGCCTTCGAGCCAGTCGAGCGGCTCGATAAGCTTGGCGCGACGGCCTCCGCGTTCGACCTCGGAGTACTTGAATTTTTTTGTGGACGATCTCAGCAGCTGGGACGGAATGGAGCGCCAGACCTTGCGTGCCGCCACGCCGCTGATCCCGTTTTCGGGGTCGGTCATATCGGCGGTATAGGTCTCGTTGATTTCGCGCTGCTCGACGCGCGCATCCTCGATGGATAACGTCTTGCGATATGCGTTGACGGCGGCGGGCATGCCGCCCACGATCTGGTATCGATGAAACAGGCTGAGCGCGGCTTGGTGCACGGCGTAGGTCTCGAGCGTGCCGGCGTGGGTACGAATGGCATCGGCCATCTGCTCCTCATCGAGCGCCCAGAGAAACTCCTCGAACGACATAGGATGCATGGTCTCTTGACGAACGCCGCTGGGAAAAGGCAGCTTACGTTTGCGCGTGGCGACGCCGAGCTGACTGCCGGTCGCGCATATGCGCCAGCCCGAACCCGAAAAAAAGCGAAGCGAGTTGAGCGCCCGTTCGCAGAGCTGCACCTCGTCAAACAGGATGAAGGTGGTTTCTTTGCGAATGGGGGCGCGTTTATAGTCTGAAATCCGCGCCACGATGGTGTCAACGTCGTCGGTGGGACAATCGAACAGCGGAGCGATCAGCTCAAGATCGGTCTGAAAGTCGAGTTTGACAAACGCATCGCCGGCGATTCGCCTGCCGATTTCCTCGGCAGCGTACGTTTTGCCTACGCGTCGCGCACCACGGATGAGGAGGGGGCGTGAGGCGTCCTTTGTCGCCCATGATTCGATAACGGACTCGATTGATCTGCGCATGGGGCCGCCTTTCCAATTTCGTGTACTTCAGATACATAGTTTAGTACGATTTCATGTACTTGAAATACACGAAATAATAGAAAAGCGTGTATCTCAAATACACGAAATTGCACTGCTGAAGCTTCCAGGCGGATAAACATACTCATATTGGGCGGTTTTCACCGGTTACTCGCCACCTTGGGCTATGTTTGCCCCTATGCCCGTATTGAGGGCCGTGCTGATTGACGACGGCGCTCCCAGCGAGCCAGCTTAATCGTCACCAGCGTGAGGGCCCAGGCCACAAGCGAGAACGCGGCGCCCACTGCGCCCACGTACGCAATGCCAACGCTGCTTACCACGGCGCCGCCCACTGCGGTGCCAAACGAGATGCCGACGTTAAACGCCATGGGCTCAACCGAACTTGCGAGTACCATCGACTTGGGATGGCGGCTGCGTGCCACGTCCATAAAGTGCGTGATGCATGAGACCGAGAACAGGTACATGAGCATCGCCAGGCTAAAGACAAAGACCAGCGCGAGCGGCATGGCGGCGCCCGCGGCAAACAGCCCGAGCAGTGCCGCCGCCTGCAGCACAAACGTAACCAGCAGCGCCTTCATGCCAAAACGCGCATCGATCCATCCGCCCAGGATGTTCGAGATCAGGCAGAACACGCCATAGGCCATAAGTGTGGTGCTCGCCTGAACGGTATCCATGCCCAGCACCTGCTCCAGATAAGGCGTCACGTAGCCGTAGAATACGTAGACCGAGCCCACGCCAAACAAGAAGATGAGCATGCCGGTGATGATACTCGGCTCGCGTAGTAGCCCCGCCTGCTCGCGGAAGGTGGCGGGCTCATCGGTCTGCCCGGCGCGAGGCATAAACGCCACGAGCGCGCTACAGATCAAAACGGCAAAGGTCAGCGTGCCGTACATGGCCACGTGCCAATCGAGTGTGTCGGCCACAAACTTGCCAATCGAGGTCACAAAGACCATCGCCACGGAAAACGCGCCGTACACGACCGAGATGGCAAGTGAGGTTTGCTGCGGGGATAGCAGCTCAGGGATGTACGTCACGCCCACGGCGAGCAGCGCACCCGAGACAGAGCCCAGGACAATGCGTGAGATAAACAGCACCTGGAAGTTGGGAGCCAACGCCATGACCAGGTTGCCGAGCACAAAGACGACGCTATAGCACACGAGCAGCTGGTAGCGGCGGAATCGCCCCGTGCTGAGCGCGAGCACCGGCGTCGCGATAGCGTAGACGAGCGCAAACACGCTGATGAGCTGGCCCGCAGTGGCAAGTGATATGCCGAGTTCCGTTGCCAAGTCGCTTTCGATGCCGATGACCACGAACTCGGAGCAGCCGAGCGAGAATCCCAACAGCACGAGCAGCGCCAGGCAGAGCTTGGTGCGCGCGGGGGAGAGCGCGGCGGCGGTTGGCTTACTTTTAGGCGTGGTTGCGGCGGTCAAGGTTGTCACTCCAATGTCGCATGAATAAGCGGGATTCAATCCCTGCAACTCTAACAGAATGTGTCAGGTGCCTGCCTCCTTTGTCGCAGGCTGCGCTTGCCTGTATAGTCGCAATACAGGCGAAGATGGTCTCAGGTACATTGCGGGCGACAGGAGATCCCATGGGTATGCACACGACAAAGGTTGTAGTGGGCGAGGGCAAGTTTGCGCTCGAGGCCCAGTTGACGGTGACGCCGCGAGGCATGGCGGTGTACGCCTGCTCGCCGGAGTTTGCGCACCTGGGCGCCACGCGCAGGCCATTCCTCGCCCCGAGCCCGGCCGTACGGCGACGGTGAGCATCCTGGCCGTTCCGTGCCATCGAGACGAGATCCCGGCGCACGATATTGCGGCGGCGCTGGCCACGCGCTTTGGCGTGCCCGTTACGGCGAGCACAGGTTTTCATGTCGAGCGGGCGAGCAAGGACGACCTGCAGCGCGTGCTCGACACCACCAAGGAACTCATCGCCGCGCTCGAGGAGGTCGCCACGCGCATCCTGCGCGCCGGCTGGGATGAGGGCGGCGCAGGTGCCGAGGTCGTGGCGGTCGATGCCGCGACCGGCGAGACGCTCGGATCCGTTGACCGCATCGAGGCCCATACCGGCGAGGGCATCCTGCATCAGGCATTTCTGACGCTTTTGGTCGAGGGCCAGGGCGAGGGCGCGCGCCTGCTGCTCTGCCGCCGCAGTCCGCTCAAACGACTGTGGGGCGGGGTGCTGGCCGATAGCTGCGCCGGTCATCCGCTCCCCGGGGAAGACGTCGCGGCCGCCACGGCACGTCGCATCAACGAAGAGCTTGGCATCACGCGCGAGCCCGATCAGCTCAAGCACCTCGGACACGTGGTGTACCGCGAGGACCACGGCGACGGCCGCTGCGAGTGCGAATGGTGCGAGGTCTACCTTGCCCATGTTGAGCCGGGCGAGCTGCATATCAACCAAGAGGAGATCTCGGAAGTGCGCCGCGTGGCCCCGTTCGAGCTTAAAGGCTACCTGCAGGGTCACCCCGAGCAGCTGGCCCCCTGGCTTCGCGAGGCCCTCAGCGACCCATCCATCCGTACGGATCTCGCTATGTGAAACAAAAGACAGTCCCTTTGCCACATCCAAATCGTCACAACATTCGATGAAAATCTCGAAATCGAGGAAAAGCGTCGAATGTTGTGACGGTTTTTGCCCAGAGGATCGCTTCTCATCCAAAAATCCCGCTTGACTGTATTGCCACAACACAGCGCAACGTAAGGGGTGTCCGATAACGGGCGCCCCTTTTTAAGTGGCAACGTGGCCGCGAATCCGGAGCGCCCCCAACAAGAAAGGTGGGGAGATGGAAGCGGAAAAGAAGGCGTTTAAGATCACCAAGCGCGAAATTGGCTTTGTGCTGGGTATCGTTGTCTTTTTGCTGGTGAAGTTTCTTCCTTTGGCGGAGCTGAGCTCGACGGTCGAGCTCACGGTCGGCGGTCAGACCTGTCTGGCACTGACGCTCGCCACGGTGGTGTTCTGGGCATGTGGCGTGGCGCAGCCGGGCTTTGTGGGCCTGCTCTACTGCGCGCTGCTCGTTCTGTTCAAGGTGTGCGTGGACGACACGGGCGCCGCGAGCATCTCGGCGACAGTCGCCTCCACGTTTAGCTCGTGGACCAAAGCCACCATGTGGCTCGTCATTGGTGCCTACCTCATCGCCAGCGCGGTCAAGGAGTCGGGCCTGGGCGAGCGCATCGCCTATGCGTTTATGCTCAAGTTCGTGCGCGACGCCAAGTCGCTCATCATCTCGATCTTCGCTCTCACCTTTGTGCTGTCGCTGCTGATCCCGCATCCGTTCCCCCGCGCCTTCCTCATCCTCGCCGTCGTCTCGGTCATCGCCGAGTCCGCCGGCTACGGTGACGACGACAAGGGTAAGCTCGGCTTCCTCGTGTTTGCCGCTGCTGCCCCGGGCTCCATGTTCTTCCTGACGGGCGACTCCACACTCAACCCGCTCGTTGCGCAGTACAGCGCCGAGGCCGGCGGCATGAGCCCGTCCTTTGTCGACTGGTTCCTGTACATGAGCGTGCCTATGCTGGTCGCGCTGCTGTGCACCCTGTTCTTGGGCCTCTTCCTCTTTAAGCCCAGCAAGGAGCTCGTCTACGATCGCGAGCAGATCGTGGCCAAGCAGGCCGCGCTCGGCAAGCTCTCCGTCAAGGAGATCCGCACCATCGTGTGGCTTGTCATCGCCATCGCGCTGTGGCTCACCGTCTCGGGCGACTATATCGGCTGGGTCACCCTGGCCATTGGCGTCGCACTCGCCATGCCCATCATCGGCGAGGTCCTCACTCCTGCCAGCTGGAACGCTGTCGACATCAAGTCCCTCATGTTCCTGACGGCCGCCATGGCCGTGGGTTCCGTGGGCGGCGCCACCGGCATGAACGCCTGGATCGCCGACGTCGTGCTTCCCAGCTCCGTGCCCGAGAACATCTTCCTGTTCGCCCTGCTCGTCGCCGCGCTCTCCATGATCATCCACATGTTCATGGGCTCGGTCATGGCCGTGCTCGGTGTGTGCGTGCCGGCGTTCATCAGCTTCGCGGCCGGCTCCAGCGTAAGCCCGCTTGCCGTGGCGCTCATCGTCTTCACGTCCATCAACATCCACTACATCCTGCCGTTCCATAACCTGCCGATCCTTATCGGCGAGGGCAAGGACGCCGGCGGCTACACCTCCAAAGAGGCCATGCGCATGGGCATTCCCCTCACCGCGGTCGTCTTTATCGTCGTGCTGGTCGAGGCCGCCTGGTTCCATCTCTTTGGCCTGATGTAAGCGGCCGAGCGCTTGGGCTGTAAACAGCCGAGTGCTCGAACTTCGAGTGCCCGAGCGCCCCATTCATGAGCGCCATGGCCCCACTACGTTCCCCAGCCCGGCGGCACTCCCGCCGTCGGGCACTCTCCCGAAAGGAGCACGCTATGTCCACTACCGATGCTTCCCAGATCCACGACCTGCGCTCCGCACTCGACTTTTTGCGCGAGATGCCGGGCCAGCTGCTCGAGACCGACACCCAGGTCGACCCGGACGCCGAGGTCTCGGGTGTCTATCGCCACGTCGGTGCCGGCGGCACCGTTATGCGTCCGACCAAAGAGGGTCCGGCGATGGTCTTCAACAACGTCAAGGGCTTTGACGACGCCAAGGTCTGCATCGGCATGCTTGCCAGCCGCAAGCGCGTTGCCGCCCTGCTCGACCTGGACGAGGAGCACCTGGGCCTCGAGATCGGCAAGCGCTTTGAGAACCTGATCGCGCCCGAGCAGATTGCCGAGGGTGCGCACGTCGACTGCCAGGAGGTCGTGTACAAGGCGACCGACGAGGGCTTTGACCTGCGCAAGATCGTCCCCGCTCCCACCAACACGCCCGTCGACGGCGGCCCCTACATCACCATGGGCCTCGCCTACGGCACGAGCCCCGACGGCTCCCAGTCCGACGTGACCATCCACCGCTTCTCCTGCGTCGACAAGGACAAGCTCGCCATGTGGATCACTCCGGGCAGCCGTCACCTTGGCGCGTTCTTTGACGAGTACTGCCAGCGCGGCGAGGACATGCCCATTTCCATCTCCATCGGCCTGGACCCCGCCGTGTACATGTGCTGCGGCTTCGAGGCTCCCACCACGCCGCTCGGCTTTAACGAGCTTCAGATCGCCGGCGCCCTGCGCGGCCACGCCGTCGAGCTTGCCGACTGCGTCACCGTTCCGCAGAAGTGCATTGCCAATGCCGAGTACGTGCTCGAGGGCTACCTCATGCACGACGAGACCATCAACGAGGACGTCAACGGCCACGGCTACGCCATGCCCGAGTTCCCCGGCTACACCGGCGGCGCCAAGGTCTGCCCGGTGATCAAGATCACCGCCGTCACCACGCGCGTCAATCCCATCATGGAGAGCTGCATCGGTCCTTCGCACGAGCACGTTTCCATGGCGGGCATCCCCACCGAGGCTTCCATCTACAAGATGGTCGAGACTGCTATCCCGGGCCGCCTGCTCAACGTTCACGCTGCCCCCTGCGGCGGCGGCAAGTTCGTTGCCATCATGCAGTTTAAGAAGTCGAGCAAAAATGACGAGGGCCGTCAGCGCAACGCCGCCATGCTCGCCTTCTCGGCATTCTCCGAGCTCAAGCATGTGATCTTGGTTGACGAGGATGTCGATATCTTCGATATGAGCGACGTGATGTGGGCCATGACCACGCGCTTCCAGGCCGACGTGGACCTCATCACCATCCCCGGTTGCCACTGCCACGTGCTCGATCCGTCCAACGACCCCGCGTTCGACCCACGATCCGCGAGCACGGCATCGCCTGCAAGGCCATCTTCGACTGCACGGTTCCGTTCGACCTCAAGAAGAACTTCATCCGCTCGCAGTTCATGGAGATCGACAAGGACAAGTGGGCCAAGGAGATTGCTTTCTAGTAAGTAGCCCTACCAAGTAGTTAAGGAGTTGTCATGCCTGAGTCTTCTGTCCGTCCCCGTCGCATTGTCGTTGGCGTGTCTGGCGCCAGCGGTGCCGCGCTGGGCCTTGAGTGCCTCAAATGCCTGCGTCAGGCCGGTGCCGAGTCGGCGCTTGTCGTCACGCGCGGGGGAGAGATTACCATCGAGCAGGAGCTCGGCATGACGCTCGACGAGTTTGCGTGCCATGCCGATGTGGCCTACGACAACAAGAACATCGGCGCCGCCATCGCAAGCGGCACCTATCCGGTCGACGGCATGATCGTGGCGCCCTGCTCCATGAAGACGCTCGCCGGCATCGCGAGTGGCTACAGCGAAAACCTGTTGCTGCGCGCGGCCGATGTTCAGATGAAAGAGCAGCGCCGCCTGGTGCTCATGGTGCGCGAGACGCCCTTCAGCGCCATTCACATCGACAACATGGCGCGCCTGGCGCGCGTGCCGGGCGTCATGCTCATGCCGCCCATGCTTACGTTTTACAACGGCCCCGCCACGCTCGATGACGCGGTGCATCACATCGCCGCCAAGGCGCTCGAGGCCGTCGGCGTGTCATGTGCAAACTATAAGCGCTGGTCATAGGCGTCTTTAGGGTAGGATACGAGTAGTGTTTGAGCCCGCTGCCCCTGTGGGCGGCGGGCTTTGTGCGCAAAAGGGATGTGTCGGGAGGACCTATGCAGACGGGCATGTATGCGATTAGCGAGATGGCGAGCTTGTTTAACGTTTCGCGCCAAACGCTCATCTACTACGACAAGATCGGTCTGTTTAAACCCGCCGTGGTTAACGAAAGGGCTACCGTTTCTATTCGCCCACGCAGATCCCGCTCATGCGTCTGATCTGCATGCTACGTGACCTAGGGCTCGAACTCGATGAGATCGACCGCCTAGCCTCGACGTTCGACATTAGCGAGATGACCGATCACTGCGCTCGCGGGTGCAAGCGCTCGATGAACAGATCGCCGGCCTCAAAGCCGAGCGCGCGAGCGTGCAGGAGCGCCTGAGCTTTTACGACGAGGCGGTTTACTGGCGCGAGCGCGAGGGCAAGCCGGAGCTCAAGCAATTCGAGCGCCGCTACGTGGTCTTTGAGGAGTTTTCGGGCGATATAGAGCGCGGTCGCTCGATGCTTCACCCCACGCTCATGCGGGCAATCCTGCGCATGCGTGCGATGACGGGCACGCGTCCCATGCGCGGTTGGGGCGCCATGCTGCGTCGCGAGGCGCTGCATTCCGACGACCCCATCGCCGGTGCCGGCTCCTTTGCCGTGCTGCCGCGCGGTGCTGAGGAACTGCTGCCGAGCGATCCTGCCGAGCTGGCAGAGATTGGCGTCGAGGTGCTGCCCGAGGGCACATACCTGTGCATGAGCCGTTGGGGCATGCCGTACGAGCCCGAGGGCATCCGCGCCGTCGTGGCCTGCATGGACAAGCACGCGCTCCAGCCCATCGGCAACGCTTTCGACTTTTGCTACCTCGATACCACGAGCTACGACGAGTCCCACCAAGAGGACTTCTGTTGCATCCAAATCCCCGTCGCCCTCCAGATGTGACAAGGGGGCTGCTCCTTCGTCACGTTCGTGGTGTGGCTGCTGCCCAAACCGTCACAACATTCGATGAAAATCTCGAAAACGAGGAAAAGCGTCGAATGTTGTGACGCTTTTCCTGTCTGTGCCGGCGAGCTCCGGCGCTATCTGGGGGTATAAGGCTAGCAAGTGTTTATTTGCGAGGCCAAGGGGGCGCCCCGTATGGATATCGATAACTTTGAATGGTGGTATAGCGAGGGCGAGGCTCCGGACGAAGAGTGGGACGAGCCCGCGCCGTGTGACGTGTCGAGCGACGAGGACGAGACCGGCAACGATGCCGGTGTCGAGCCTGAAGCCGCCTCCGATGCCGCCGAACCCCTAACCTTTGAACAGGCTTGGGCCCAGGCCGAGGCCGACGAGGCGAAGGCCGATGCCACGGCCACGCTCGGCGAGCCGGCTGATATGTCGATCTCGCCGGCAAAGACCCCACAGCCGCGCCATACCATCGACCCCGGCAGCACGGCATCCTTCAGCATACTCGACGTGCCCGCGCAGGGTGCCCAGGCGCCGCCCCACCATCGCCCAACCTGGCTCGCGAGGAAGACGCGGGCCGTCGCTCTCCGCTCGGCCCCATTCTCATCGCCTTTATGGCCGGCGTCATCGCTTGCTCGGCGATCGGCAGCATCTGGGGCCATGTTGAGCAGCAGCGCCAAGACGCCGCCAAGGTCGAGATGTCCGTCGAGCAATCGCTCAGCCGCACGCGCTCGGTGCATGTATCGGTCGAGGTCAAGGACGGCGCGACGTGGGACACCGCGCGCGGCGACAGCCAAATGCTCGTCCATATCGTGGGTCGCACGCTCAAGGGGACAAGCAATCGACGAGTATCAATACGTCAATTCCGAAGGTGACGGCATCGAGCTCAAGCCCGGCGACTACGAGCTCACGGTCGATGAGCCGCCCGTCGCCACCGACGGCACGCGTTACCGCGCCTCAAAGCGCATGGTTCCGGTGAGTTTTAATTCACAGGCTCCCGACACGGTCGATAGCACGCCGCAGGGCGGGTTTGACCTTTACGCTATTGCTCAATAACTGCGCCTGCCGCTCAATCCCGCCGCCAAGAGTGGGACAATAACCATCGACACCGTTGTTTACCATTGGAGGAAGTAGTATGTCCACCGTCACTACCATCAAGCGCGGCGGCCTCACCGCAGCCATCGATTCCATGGGCGCTCAGCTCACGAGCCTTGCCCTCAACGGCAACGAGTATCTGTGGCAGGGCGACCCGGCCTTTTGGGGCAAGCACGCGCCTATCCTGTTCCCCATCGTGGGATCGCTGCGCAACAACACGGCGACGTCTGCCGCCGGCACCTGCGAGATGGCGCGCCACGGCATCGCGCGCATTGTCGAGCACAAGATCGTCGGGGTGTCGGAGGACGGTTCGTCCGTTACCTACGAGCTCACCGACACGCCCGAGTCTCTCAAGGCGTTCCCGTTCCACTTTAAGCTCAACATGACCTATGCCCTGACCGGCGACGCCACCCTCACGCAGACCTTTGCCGTCACCAACACCGGCGACGTGGACCTGCCGTTCTCGGTGGGCGGCCACCCCGCATTCAACGTGCCCGCCCCCGGTGCCGAGGACGAGGCGTTCGAGGACTACGAGCTGGCGTTTACCGAGGCTTGGACTAACGAGGCCCCCGTCATCACGCCCGATGGCCTTATGACGTTCGAGGGTAGCTACAAGGCTCCCGACAACTCGGACGTGCTGCCCATCACGCACCGCAGCTTCGATAACGACGCCATCATGTTCACCGATACCCCGGGCTCCACGCTCACGCTGCGCGGCCGCAAGTCGGGCCACGGCGTCAAGATCGACTTTGAGGGCTTTAAGTACATTGGCGTGTGGTCTGCCGCCAACGACGCTCCGTTTGTGGCGCTCGAGCCTTGGACCGGCCACACCACCATGGACACCGAGGACGACGTCTTTGAGCACAAGGTCAACACCATCACCTTGGCTCCCGGCGCCACCGACAAGCGTACCTTTAGCGTTACCTTGCTCTAGAGGTTCCGCCGCTCGGTCGATGCTGTGCGCCGTCCAGAGCGATAATTTGTCATTCAAAAGGCAAGGCATAGACCTTCTGGTCATGCCTTGCCTTTTTCATGCCACTTGTTCGCTCTGGACGTCGCTCGCCGGCATTGCCAAAACATCGGCGTCCCCAATGACTACCGTGTGTCTATTATTTTTTCGAGCTTGTGCTGCGCTGCTGGTCGCTGGCGTATATCCTGTTAAGTCGTCAGCATACGATTCAACAGGGAAGGCAGATTATGCATTCTCCCCATCAGCGCGACGCGCATCCACAGCCGGTATGCAGCCGTCGCATCTTTTTGGGTAGCGCTCTCGCTGCGAGCGCTTCTGTCGTCGCCGGCGCACTTGCCGGCTGCCAGCGTCCCTCCACGCTGGAAGTAGTTCAGCCCACGACGGGCGGCGGTCGCGATGACCTGTCCGATTCCGTTATCGGCAAGGATAAGATCCGCATCGGCATGGAGGCGGCCTACGCCCCGTACAACTGGCAGGTTTCCGAGGCCAGCGAGTTCACGATCCCCATCGATAACGTGCAGGGCGCCTATGCCGATGGCTACGACGTGCAGATCGCCAAGATCGTCTGCAAGGCTCTCGGCGGCGAGCCCGTTGCCGTCAAGCAGAGCTTCTCGGGCCTTATCGACTCGCTCAACAACGGCCAGATTGACCTCATCATCGCCGGCATGAGCGCCACGCCCGAGCGCGAGGAGTCCGTCGGCTTTTCCGACCCGTACTTCATTGGCTACTTTGGCCTGTTCGTAAAAGAGGGCTCGCCCTACCAAAACGCCACCAAGCTCAGCGACTTCAGCGGTGCCACGGTGCTCGGCCAAAAGGACACCATGCTCGATACCGTCATCGACGAGATTCCGGGCGTTGTGCACAAGAACCCGGTCGATTCGGTCCCCACGGTGTTCTCGAATCTGCTGCAGGGCACGTGCGACGCCGTGACCTACAACACTGAGAACGAAAAGGGCTATATGGCCCAAAATCCCGGTATCGTCCCCATCCACTTTGCCGAGGGCGAGGGCTTTAAGCAGGAGGTCACGGCGAATGTCGGTTGCCGCAAGGGATCGGACAAACTGCTTAAGCTCATCGACAAGACACTCAAGGGCATTAGCCAAGAGGAGCGCGACCAAATGTGGGACGCGTGCCTCGACCGTCAGCCGGCATAGGGAGGCAGCATGAAAGGCATCAATCGTCTGGCCTCCTTTATCAAGGCCGACCACCGTTATGTGTACCTGGGCACGAGCGTTATCGCGGCGCTCGGCTTGGCATTTAGCCAGCGCAACCCCACGCCGCTGAGCTTTTTGGCGCCCACCGGCATCTTCCAAGATTGCCTTTGGGCGATTCTTTGGGCCTGGATCGTCGTGTCGGCGGCAGCGCTCGTCACCAAGGTTATGCACTGGAGCGACTATCGCGAAAAGTCACCGTTTGCATCCGAGCGTTTCCGTCGCGGCGCGCGCCTGGGCAGCTATGTCGTGGTCGTCATCGCGGCGATCTTCTTTGTCGACCGCTGCGTCATGTCGTTTATCGACCTGGTGCAGGTGAGTATTGTCTCGGACTCCAACCCCAGCGACTTTTTGTCGAGCCTGGTCTACATGACCTACAAGAGCGGGGACTTCTTTATCCGCGGCATCGAGATCACCATCGCACTTGCGACCTTCGGTACCGTCATCGCTTTTTTCCTTGCGCTGCTCTTTGTGTTTTTGCGCATTCAGACCTTCGATCGCGTGGACAACGACCTGGTGCGCTTCTTTAAGAGTGTCGGCCGCGGCTTTGCGACCATCTACTCCACCATCGTGCGTGGCACGCCCATGATGGTCCAGGGCCTACTCATCTATTACGCGGGCTTCACCGTTTTGCGCGGCATGGGCTTCGAGACCGCCCAGGCCAACCAGATCTGGAGTACCTTCACCGCCGGCCTCGTCACCATCTCGCTCAACTCCACCGCCTACATGATGGAGGTCCTGCGCGGCGGCATCGAGTCCATCGATCCCGGCCAGGCCGAGGCAGCGCGCTCGCTGGGCCTGTCGCAGTGGCAGGCTATGCGCAAAGTCGTGTTCCCCCAGGGTATTAAAAACGCTATTCCGGCGCTCACCAACGAGCTCATCATCAACATCAAGGATTCGTCGGTGCTTTCGGTCATCGGCGTGTTTGACCTCATGTACGCTACTACCACGGTCGCCGGCGTGTACTACCGCCAGATGGAGGTCTACTGCGTGGCGCTCGTGGTCTACCTGATCCTGACGCTCGTGGCGAGCCGCCTGCTCGAGGCCTTTGGCAAAAAGCTTGGCGCCGAGGCCCCGGCAACGCTGCCCAGCTCCAACTAGGCTCAAGACGAGGAGAATCATCATGGCAGATACCGCCACTACCGGCACCGCGGCCGCCGCACAGACCAATGAGCCGCTTATCCGCGTCGAGGGCCTGCGCAAGAGCTTTGGCTCGCTCGAGGTGCTTAAGGGCATCGACCTCGCTGTCAATCCCGGCGAGGTCGTCACCATTATCGGCGCCTCGGGCTCGGGCAAGTCGACCTTCCTGCGCTGCCTCAACCTGCTCGAGACCCCGGACGCGGGCCACATCTGGTTCCACGGCCAGGACCTTACGGCCGAGCGCTGCAATATCAATAAGCTGCGCGAGGACATCGGCATGGTGTTCCAGGGCTTCAACCTGTTCAACAATATGGACGTGCTCGACAACTGCACGCTCGCGCCCGTCACGCTCAAAAAGATGAGCAAGGCCGAGGCTGAGAAGGTCGCGATGGAGCATCTGACCAGCGTGGGACTCGAAAAGTTCGCGCACGCCGCTGTGGGTCGCCTGTCCGGTGGCCAAAAGCAGCGCGTGGCCATCGCGCGCGCCCTGTGCATGAATCCGCAGATCATGCTGTTCGACGAGCCGACCTCCGCGCTCGACCCCGAGATCGTGGGCGAGGTGCTCGAGGTCATGCGCAAGCTCGCGGCCGACGGCATGACCATGGTCGTCGTCACGCACGAGATGGCCTTTGCCCGCACGGTGTCCGACCGCGTGGTCTTTATGGACAAGGGCGTGGTACTCGAGGATGCCGCGCCGGCCGAGCTCTTCGGCAACCCCAAGCACCAGCGCACCCGCGAGTTCCTCTCGCGTTATCTCGAGGACAAATAACCGACCGCAAACGCTTATGTGGCAGGGCCGCTCCGGTGGGGCGGCCCTCGTCATCACAATCGAAAGGATGCCATGGCCGAGGTTTGGCGCTTCTTTGCGCATGAGGATGATTTTGCCGATTTGGACGAAGCTGGCGCGTGCGAACGCCTGGGCCGCGTGCTGTCGTTTCCGACCGTCTCGAGCATGGATGCCGAGGCGGTGAACTGGCAGCCGTTCGACGACCTGCGCGCCTATATGCAGCAGGCCTGGCCGCGCGTGTTTGCGGTGGGCGAGGTCGAGCTTATCGACCATTCGCTATTGGTGACGCTTAGCGGTTCCGACCCCGCCCTCAAACCCGTCATGCTCATGGGCCACATGGACGTGGTCCCCGTGGTGCCCGGCACCGAGGCCGACTGGACGCATGCCCCCTTTAGTGGCCACGTGGACGACACCTACATTTGGGGTCGCGGCGCTATCGACATGAAGGACCAGGTCGCAGGCATTCTCGAGGCGGTTGAGTATGCGCTGACGCACGGCTGGGAGCACGAGCGCACGCTGCTGCTCGCCTTTGGCCAGGACGAGGAAACTACGCAGCACGGCGCGGGAGCAATCGGCCGCGTGCTCGAGGAACGCGGCGTTGAACTTGAATACCTGATCGACGAGGGCGACTACCGTATTGTTTCGGCTGCCGAGTACGGCGCGGGCGAGGGCTGGCTTATGCATGCCGACCTTGCCGAGAAGGGCTACGCCGACATCGTGCTCAAGACGAAGAGTGAGGGCGGGCATTCGTCCAACCCCTACGGCGGTACATCGCTCGAGGTGCTGAGCTGCGCCATCGCCGCAATCTGCGATATCGAGTGGCCGACGCGCGTCACGGACCTGCTTGCCGCACAGCTCGTCGAGCTGGGGCTCTACACGGCGGATGAGATTGCCGCCAACGGGGATGCCATTGTCCGCGATTGCCTCGTCAGCAACAAGCTCTATCCGCTGGTGACGACCACCTACGCGCCCACGCAGATCGAGGGCGGCAGCACTGGCGCTAACGTGATGCCACAGGATATGTGGGCCAATATCAACTTCCGCATGCTCGAGGGCACGAGCGTGGCCGACGTTGTGGCGCGCTGCCGTGAGGCAGTTGCCGCGGCGGACCTTGCCGGTCGTGTCGAAGTGGAGCTAGGCCCCGGCAGCTCCGAACCCTCGCCGTCCCCGCACATCGGTGGCCCCGGCCTCGAGGCGGTTCGCTCCATCGCCGCCCGCTATTTCCGTGATCCAAAGGGGACGGAGGAAAACGGACCATTCGAGCCAGTGGCAATTGTGCCCTCGACCGTGATTGGTGCGACCGACGCTGCCAACTACCAGCGCATTTGCTCTGAGTGCATTCGTTTCTCGGCCTTTGTGGTCGACGATGACGAGTGCGACCGCGGCGTCCACGGCACCAACGAGCGCATTACCCGCCGAGCCTACCTCCAGGGTGTCCGCTTCCTCATCGTTCTACTTCAAACGCTCTAAAATGTGACAAAGCGACAGTCCCTTTGCTAGTCGTTGGGGACGTTCTTAAACGACTAGTCGTTAAGGAACGTCCCCAACGACTACGTCCAATCATTCCGTGCGGGTTATATGCAGGTTTGCCTGCGCACGCTATCATGTATGGGTTAGACCGCAACTATGTACCCCATACGCGAAGGGATGCGCATGTATCTGAAGATCGACATGTTCTAGCTGGGCTTACCCCCGCAGTGGCGCCGCGCGCCCCATCAACTCTGCCGATTTTCACCTTCACGCATATAAAGGAGTCCCGCCATGCGCGACAAGCTCGAAAAGATTATCAAGGCCTACGAGGAACTCGAGAAGAAGCTCTCCGACCCGGCCGTCGCCTCCGATATTAAGGAGTTCACGCGTCTCAACAAGGAGTACGCGCACCAGTCCGACCTCATCGCCGCCTCGCGCGAGTACATCGGCGCGCTCGATGACATCGAGGCTGCCAAGGAAATGCTCCACGATACTACCGATGCCGATGAGAAGGAGATGCTCCAGATGGACATCTCCGAAAACGAGGCCAAGCTTCCCCAGCTCGAGGAAGATATCAAGTACATGCTCATCCCGAGCGACCCCAACGACGACAAGAACACCATCGTCGAGATCCGCTCCGCCGCCGGTGGCGACGAGGCGGCCATCTTCGCCGGCGACCTGTACAAGATGTACCAGCGCTTTTGCGAGTCGCGTGGCTGGAAGACCACCGTGCTCGATTCCAGCCCCAGCGAGGCCGGCGGCTTTAAGTCCATCGAGTTCAAGGTCGAGGGCGACCGCGTCTACTCCGTCATGAAGTTCGAGTCCGGCGTGCACCGTGTCCAGCGCGTTCCCAAGACCGAGTCTCAGGGCCGCATCCAGACCTCCACGGCAACCGTCGCAGTGCTTCCCGAGGCCGAGGAGATTGACGTCCAGATCAACCAGTCCGACCTGCGTATCGACACTTACTGCGCTTCGGGCCCTGGCGGTCAGTGCGTTAACACCACCTACTCCGCCGTGCGTATCACCCACCTGCCCACCAACACCGTGGTGCAGTCGCAGGAGCAGCGCTCCCAGATCCAGAACCGCGAGGTCTGCATGCAGATGCTGCGTGCCCGTCTGTACGAGATGGAACTCGAGAAGCAGCAGGCCGAGCTCGGCGCCGAGCGCCAGAGCCAGATCGGCCACGGCAACCGTTCCGAGAAGATCCGTACCTACAACCAGCCCCAGGACCGCGTGACCGACCACCGCATCGGTTTCAACTCCACCTACAACGGCGTCCTTCTGGGCGACCAGCTCGGCACCGTGATCGAGGCGCTCGCCGCCGCCGAGCGAGCCGAGAAGCTGGCACAGGCCGTGTAGGTTACGCGGTTTTACAAACCGCGTAACGACTCGACGCTGCGCGCCGCCCAGAGCGACAATTTGTCATTCAAAAGGCAAGGCATGACCAGAAGGTCTATGCCTTGCCTTTTTCATGCCAACTTGTTCGCTCTGGACGTCGCTCGCTGACATTGCCAAAACATCGGCGTTTCCTTGGTTGTCAAATGATTCGTAGGGAGTCATTGGTGACATTGCCTTGATATTTTATTCAGTCGGCTGTGATGTCATTTGAGCTGCTTACCTGCTTAAGGTAATTGACGGCATAAGTCCGCTATCGAAAATATTGCTCAAAATATCGTTCAAGAAGTCGCGGAGCGATTTTTGATGGGTCGTGCGTCAAGCGATGTGGCAAGTTCTTGGTTAGATATTGGTCAGTTTTGGGGCAACCTTGCCAAAAGCTTGACGAATGCAAATCTAGACGTCGGCGAATGAACACTTTGAGCGAGCCCGGTGCAAAATTCTGGGCTGATTCTCGATAATCGCCTTCAATCGTCTCTTGCCAAGCGCTGGCCTCGCGTACAATCTGCTCCGACATTCGCGCGCCGCCCGGCGCTTAAGAGGGGAGGACCCCATGGCAAACGAGATCTGGACCATCAAGCGTTGTCTCGAGTGGACCAAGGAGTACCTGGCCGAGCGCGGCGAGGAACACCCCCGACTTTCTGCCGAGTGGCTGCTCTGCGCTGCCACGGGTCTGGCGCGCATTGACTTATATATGCGTATGGACGAGACGCTCGATGCGGCGCAGCTCGAGACCATGCACGCGGCGGTCGTCCGCCGCGCCAAGGGCGAGCCGCTGCAGTACATCACCGGCAGCACGCAGTTCCGCATGATCGACGTCGCGTGCGCCCCCGGCGTACTCATTCCGCGTCCCGAGACCGAGATGCTCGTCGAGGAAGTCCTCAATTATCTGGATGCCGAGGTGCTGAGTCCCGAGGCTGCCGCCCGTCAGCGCGTTGAGCTGCCCTGGAACGACGAGGTCGAGCAAGCGCGCAAAGTCGAAGCCGCATTGGCCGACGAGCGAGCGACGGCCGAGCGCCGTGCCGCTAACCTCACGGCTGCCGATGAGGCTGCGCTGGGTGGCGACGTACTGGGCAGCCGTGCCTATGCCGAGGAACTGGCCGACCGCGAGGCCGAGGAAGCCGCCACGCAGATAGCAGAAGCCGAAGCCGCGGAAGCCGCCGAGCCCGAGCTCGACGAATACGGCATCGCCATCGAAGGCGCCGACCACGAGGCGTCTCTGACGGATGCCGCCGCGCCCGCTCCGGTCGAGCCCCGTATCGCCCGCGTTCTCGAGGTCGGCTGCGGCACGGGCTGCATCTCGCTTTCCCTTGCCTGGGAGCGCCGCGGCCATGTCACCTGCACCGCTACCGATATCGAACCGCGTGCCATTGACCTGGCCACCAAAAACCGCGACGCGCTCGGGCTTACGTCCGATGAGGTCGCCTTCAGCCTCACAAACCTGGTGAGCTCTATCCCCCGCGAGGAATGGGGCACCTTCGACGTGCTCGTCTCCAACCCGCCCTACATTCCGACTGACGTCATGCGCTCGCTACCGCACGAGGTCAAGGACTTCGAGCCCGATTTGGCGCTCGAGGGCGGTGCCGACGGCCTCGATATCTTCCGCCGCCTGCTCAATGCGGCGCCCTATATGCTGCGCGCCGGCGGCCTGTTTGCCTGCGAGCTCTACGAGGGCGCCCTCGACGCCGCCGCCGAGCTCTGCCGCCAGGCGGGTCTCTCGGACGTGCGCATCGTCCGCGACCTTACCGATCGTCCCCGCATCGTTCGAGCCATCGTCACCGAGCCCAAACAGCGCCAGTAACATTTATTAACTGGTTAGCAAAAATTATAAAGTAGTTTATAATTAGGACGGCTGAAAGAGGTCGGCCCATGCAACCTCCTACCTTTCGGGAAATCATTGCCCTACTCAAGCACGATGGATTCGTGAAGGTCGCGCAAGTCGGTAGTCATGCTAAGTATGTTTCTGGTGACCGCGTTGTCACCGTGAACGGTTCTGGTGGTGATCGACCAAAGAAGGGCACGTGGGCAAGTATTCGTCGCCAAGCTGGATGGTAGTTGGAGGCAAAATGAGGCAGCGATTTACCTATGACTGCGTTCTCATAAAAGAAGACGACGGTTACTGCGCCAGCTTCCCGCAGATTCCCGGCGCCTTTGCCGATGGCGATACGCGCGAAGAAGCGATTGCCCATGCCACCGAGGCACTGATGGCGTTTTTGGCCGACGACCTCAACAACGGTTTGACTCCGGCAGGGTACGAACGCTCGGCCGAGGTCGTGACCCTTTCAGTCGAAATCGACCACGAGGACGCTCGGGAAGCGGCGTGCCGAACATTTAAAGACGCAGCTCTGGACCTCAAAGTTTCCGCTCCGCGGATTACCGCGCTGGTCAAAGCCGGAAAGCTCGATGTTGAACTCGTCGACGGCCGTCGGATGATAACGATAGACAGCATCGAGCGCTACGCCGCCCAAGAACGCCACGCCGGCAGGCCAAAGAAGTTCGTCGCAGTCCAATAACCCCCTCACTTTCACCGACTACTAGAGCCGCTCACCAAACCAACATGCGCTCTGGGCAAATAGGTTGAACGTTTCGTGCGAGAATGCCCCACAGTAAATAAACTTGCACCAGAGCGTAAGGGGCTGGCATACACATGCAGACGGTCTATCGGGTATTCGAGGGAACGCGTGAGCCGCATCGGCTCGCCGTCGAGCGTACGGCCGAGCTACTCGGTCGCGGTGGCCTGGCGCTTATTCCAACCGAGACGGTCTACGGTGTCGCCGTGGCAGTCAACGTCTTCTCGGATGCCGTTCCACAAGATACAAGTGAACCTCTGCCGTGGCCGCGCGATCCGCAGGTCACCGTCAACGGCGCCGCGGTCCCCGCACTCGGTACCGGCTATCGTCGTATCTTTACCCTCAAGCAGCGCGAGCTCACGCAAACTGTGGCTTGGCTGGTCGATGGCGTCGAAGCGCTCGACCGCTATGGCGTGGATATCCCGGAAGATGCCCGCGTGCTCGCCCGACGATGCTGGCCGGGTGCCCTGACTATCGTGGTCAAGGCGGCCCCCTGCGTGCCGACCTTTATGCGCGCCGCCGACGACACGGTGGCACTTCGCGCTTCGGCCTCGCCCGTGGTGCAAGCGCTCATCCGCGCCTGCGGCAGCCCTCTTGCCTGCACCAGCGCCAATACGCATGGCACGCCCGCGCCGGCAAGCTTTGCCGACGTTGAGGACCGTATTCTGGAGGGGGTTGATCTGGCCGTCGACGCGGGCGAGACCCCGTGCCGCGACGCTTCGACCATCGTGACGTTTAAGCATGGCGAGCTTCAGATCCTGCGCCAAGGCGCACTTCCCGCATCGGAGATCGAGCGGGTTCTGTCCGACCCGATGCAATAGAAAGGTGTAAGCGATGTCGTTGAATCTGGGCAGCCTGGGCATGGAAGATGCCTCGTTTAACTTTGGCGGTTCCTACATCATGGCGCTCGACTGCGGCACCACCTCGGTGCTCGCGACCATCGTCGACGAGTACGGCTGCATTGTCGCCCAGGCACGTCGTAGCGTCAAAACCAGCTTCCCGCGCCCCGGCTGGGTGGAGCAGGATCCCACGGAGGTGCTTGCCAGCCAGATCGGCGTGATGATGGAGGTCCAGTTTAAGAGCGGCATCCATTCCGATCGCATCGCCGCCATCGGTATCTCCAACCAGCGCGAGACCACGGTGGTGTGGGACCGCGTGAGTGGCCAGCCTATCTACAACGCCATCGTGTGGCAGTGTCGCCGCACCGCCTCGACAATCGATAAACTGGCCGAGCAGGGCCGCGAGGAGCTGGTGCGTTCCCGCACCGGCCTTACGCTCGACCCGTATTTCTCGGCCTCCAAGGTGCAGTGGATTCTCGACAACGTCGACGGCGCGCGCGAGAGCGCGGCAGCGGGCGACCTCATGTTTGGCACCATCGATACCTGGCTCATCTATAACCTCACCGGCGGCCAAACCTTCGCCACCGACTACACCAACGCCAGCCGCACGGCGCTTTTCAATATTCATACGCTGGACTGGGACGATGACCTGCTGGCTCTCTTCGACATCCCGCGTGCCATGATGCCCGAGGTCCGTTGGAGCGCCGGTGACTACGGCCGCGTAGCGAGCGACATCATGACCAACATGCCGCCCATCATGGGTGTGGCGGGCGACCAGCAGGCGTCGCTGTTCGGTCACTGCTGCTTCCATCCCGGCCAGACCAAAAACACCTATGGCACGGGCTGCTTTATGCTCATGAATACCGGCGACGAGATCGTCGAATCCAAGAATGGCCTGGTCTCCACCATCGGTATCGCTGCGGACGGCAAGGTCAGCTATGCGCTCGAGGGCTCTATTTTTGCCGCCGGCTCAACGATGAACTGGCTGCGCGACAACATGGGCGTTATCTCCAACGTATCCGAATCGGCACAGCTCGCCTCCTCGATCGGCGATAACGAGGGATGCTACTTTGTCCCCGCTTTTGCGGGCTTGGGTGCACCTTGGTGGGACGCGCACGCCCGCGGCATCGTATGCGGTCTGACTGGAGCTTCGACTCGAGCGACCATCGTGCGCGCCGCTTGCGAGTCCATGGCCTATCAGAGCTATGACGTGCTGCGTGCCATGGAGCAGGATGTGGGTCTTTCGATTGAGCGCCTGTCCGTCGATGGCGGTGCCTCGCGCAACGAGTTCATCATGCAGTTCCAGGCAGACTTGCTGGATATCCCTGTACTGCAATGCGAGACGGTGGAGACCACGGCAATCGGTGCCGCGTACTTGGCGGGTCTTGCGGTTGGGTATTGGGAGGATCTGGAGGAGCTGGAGCAAAACGCCCAGATCGTCAAGACGTTCCATCCCCATATGTCCGTTGAGCGTCGCGAGCGCAACCTGGACGGTTGGCACGATGCGGTCAGGCGTTCGCTCAGCACCACTCAGTAGGGTTGTGACGGAGCGTTCGATACAACAAACCGCTAAACTTATGCATGGCGGGCGGCGGCAACATCGCTGTGCGTCATGTCAGCAAGGTCGTTTTGCGGCCGCAACGAAAGGGGCAATCAACCCATGACCGTTACCTACGATGCGTCCCGCGTGACGCTTGTCGACCATCCGCTCGTCCAGCACAAGTTGTCGATCCTGCGCGATAAGTCGACCGGCACCAACCAGTTCCGCCAGCTCGTGCGCGAGCTCGCGCTTTTTGACGGCTACGAGGCCATGCGCGACCTGCCCATGGAGGATGTCGAAGTCGAGACTCCCATCACCACTGCCACGTTTAAGCAGCTTGCCGGCAAGAAGCTCGCCATCGTGCCCATCCTGCGTGCGGGCCTTGGCATGGTCGACGGCATCCTCGACCTGGTGCCCTCTGCCCGCGTGGGCCACATCGGCATGGAGCGCGACGAGGTCACCCACGAGCCGCATGAGTATTACTGCAAGATGCCCAGGGATATCGACCAACGTATCTGCCTGGTCGTCGATCCCATGCTCGCCACGGGCGGTTCTGCCGAGATGGCTATCGGCTATCTGCGCGAGCGCGGTGTCAAGGACATCCGCATGCTGTGCATCGTCGCGGCCCCCGAGGGCCTCAAGTCGCTGACCGAGAAAGATCCCGATGTGCATATCTATACCTGCGCCATCGACGACCACCTCAACGAGGCCGCCTACATCGTTCCCGGCCTGGGCGATGCCGGCGACCGTATCTACGGCACGCTGTAGTTGTCGGGCCTTGTCGGCTACGGTCACAAATACGAAGAAATGGTGCGCGCCGGCGAGTAAAAGACGTCCACGCGCACTCCTGTTAACGGACGTTTAGCCCAGATGGGTTCGCGAAAAAACGTATTACCGTACCTGCGGCATAAAGAAGGTCTTAAGAAAACGAACAGGTGCGTATTAACCGATGCTTTTTCGGTTGTACTTTAGCGATTGGCTCGTACAATAGTCACCAATGTTTGGCGGGAGCTGTTCTGTGAAGCGTTAAAAAGGAAAGTGAGGACGCCAGTGTTTCAGGTAGCCGATCTGCTCGCTATCGTTGCAGGCGCCATCGCGGGCGCAATCGCCTTCCTTCCCTTTGTCTTTACGCTCAAGCCGGTTCTTGACGATAAACAGAATGCGGACATGCTCAAGGGTATGGTGAGTCTGGCGGTCTCGGCAATCGCCCTGCTCGTCTTTACCTTGGTTGTGTTTGCGTTGTTCGGAGAGGCATTTCGCATGTTCCTCCTGGGCGAGGCGATCGGCTTTGTGGCCTTTATGGCCGCCTGCACGGTTCGCGTCGCCAAGGCGCTGCGAGATCCTCATGAGGTCGAAAGGTAAGTCGTGGAAATTTTTGAAAAGCTGCCTGATGAGATTAATCATCTGGTCAGCGAGTTCAGCTCCACCCCCGTCGTGGGCGATCTGAGCTGCGGCATCACGCAGTACTCGTTTTGGCTGATCGTCTCCACGATCGTGCTCCTGATCGTCCTGGCCGTGTTCAAGAAGAAGCAGACCCTGGTTCCCAAGGGCTTCTTCGTCAACGGTTTCGAGTACATCATCGAGTACGTCGAGAACGATATCGGCAAGGGCGTCGTGGGTGAGAACTGGAAGAAGCACTTCCCGTTCCTGTGCTCGCTTTTCCTGTTCATCCTGATCAATAACATGATCGGCCTGATCCCGGGAATGAAGCCCGGCACCGGCGCAATCGGCTCCACCGCCGCGCTCGCCATCTTCGCCTTCGTGTACTTCATCTACTACGGATGCAAGGCCCACGGCGTGATCGGCTACATCAAGAGCCTCGCCCCGCAGGGCGTGAGCTTCCCGATGAACGTGCTCGTGTGGGTTGTCGAGCTCTTCTCGACCTTTCTGCGCCTCATCACGCTCGCCGTCCGTCTGTTCTGCAACATGTTCGCAGGACACGTGGTCATGGGCTCGTTCGCCATCATGGCGAGCATGTTCATGCAGCCGCTGCTTCAGCAGGTTTCCGCGGCCCACGCCGTCGGCGCTCTGCCTTCGCTGGCCTGGCTTGCCATCCTCATCCTGATCTATGCGATCGAGCTTGTGGTCGGCGCCATCCAGGCTTACGTCTTCACGGTCCTTACCGCCGTGTATGTCTCCGAGGCAGAGGAGGTCGCGGAGGAGGAGTAGTCTTCCGTTCGCGCCTTAAAGGTAAGGCAATTCGTTAAACCGCCGGTGCCCGTACCCATGGAGCCCGGCAGTTATAAAAAGGTTATCCTGCGTGAAATAAGACACGCACGACAAAGGAGGAATCGTGGGAGTTATCGGTTACGGTCTCGGTGTTATCGGCGCTGGTCTTGCTATCGGCCTGTCTGCTCTGGGTGCTACGGGTGCTATGGCCCGTCAGCCTGAGGTCCAGGGCCGCGTGTTCACCGTCTTCATCATGGGCTCCGCCTTCGGCGAGGCTCTGGCTCTGATCGGCTTCGTTGTCGCGCTGATCGTTAAATAGCACGGAGCGTCAAGTATGAATCTTTCATCCCAGAAGAGCGCGATCGCACTCTCCGCGTCCGCGGCCGCGCTGCTCATGCCGGTTTCCGCGTTCGCCGAGGACGGCGCTGCCGGTGCGGACATCCTCATCCCTAAGATGGCGGAGTTCATCCCGGCGCTTATCGCCTTCCTGATTATCTGGATCGTGCTGGCCAAGGTCGCCCTGCCGGGCATCATGAAAACCATGGAGGAGCGCGGCAAGAAGATCGAGGAGAGCCTCGACGAGGCCGAGAAGACCAAGCAGGAGGCTATCGCCAAGCGCGCTGAGTCCGACTCGATCGTCACCGACGCCCGTCGTCAGGCTGCCGACATCGTTCTCGAGGCCCGTAAGGACGCCGAGTCCGAGCGCGCCCGTATCATCGAGGCTGCTCACAAGGAGGCCGAGGAGATTATCGCCAAGGCCCACACGACCGTCGAGGACGAGCGCAAGTCCATCTACGCCGGTGCCGCGAGCTCCATCGCCGACCTGTCCGTTGCCGTCGCCACCAAGATCGTGGGCGAGGCACTCGAGGACGAGGCCGGGCAGAAGAAGCTCATCGAGCGCTACATCCAGGAAGCAGGTAGCCTGAATGCCGACTAGCCGCTATCAGGACAAGGTGCTCGAGACATACGCGCGCTCCCTTCTGGAAGCCGCTAAGGCCGAGAACCATGTGTTCGAGGACCTCGAGATGATCGAGCGCCTGGCTAGCGCCAGCCCCGAGATCATCGCCGTGCTCGACACCATGTCCAAGCGCGACCAGCTCGACCTTCTTCCCAAGGTGGCAGCTGCCTTTAAGTATGTTGCCGAGGAAGACGAGGATGTAGTGGGCGTGACCGTCACCACGGCGATCCCGCTCGACGACGAGCTGCGTCAAACCATCACTAAGAAATGCGAGCAGGACTTCGGCCGCAAGGTATTCCTTATCGAGCAGGTCGACCCGTCTATCGTGGGCGGCCTGGTGCTCGAGGCCCGCGGCGAGCGTCGTGACATTTCCGTCAAGACGCAGCTGCGCATCGCGCAGGAGACCCTCGCAAACTCTGCTAATTCGTACGGAGGTGAAGCCTAATGTCCGAAACCCTCAATGCCCAGGATATCGCCAAGAAACTGCAGGAGCAGCTCACGAGCCTCTCCGCGACGGTCGATACGCATGAGGTTTCAACGGTCGACGAGGTAGGCGACGGCATCGCGCGCGTCACCGGCCTCAAGAGCGCCATGGCAGGCGAGCTTCTGGAGTTCAAGAGCTCCGATACCGGTGAGACCGTCTTCGGCCTTGCCCAGAACCTTGACCGTGACGAGGTCGGCGCCGTTCTGTTTGGTGCCGTCGACTCCATCAAGGAAGGCGACGAGTGCCGCACCACTGGCCGCATTATGGATATCCCCGTGAGCCGTGCCATGCTCGGCCGCGTCGTCAATCCGCTCGGCCAGCCCATCGACGGTTTGGGTGACATCGTCGCCACGCACCGCCGCCCCATCGAGTTTAAGGCTCCCGGCGTTATCGACCGTACCCCGGTCTGCGAGCCGGTTCAGACTGGCCTGTTGGCTATCGACTCCATGGTGCCTATCGGCCGCGGCCAGCGCGAGCTCATCATCGGCGACCGTAAGACCGGTAAGACCGCCATTGCCATCGACGCTATCCTCAACCAGCGCGGCAAGGGCATGGTCTGCATCTATGTCGCCATCGGCCAGAAGGCCTCCACGGTTGCCAACATCCGTGAGACCCTCGCCCAGCACGGTGCGCTCGACTACACCATCATCGTTTCGGCCACCGCTGCCGATTCCGCCCCTATGCAGTACATCGCGCCTATGGCCGGTGCCGCTATCGGCGAGTTCTTCATGTACAACGGCGAGGACGGCAAGCCCGCCAGCGAGACCAACCCCGGCGGCCACGTGCTCGTCATCTACGACGACCTGTCCAAGCAGGCCGTGGCATACCGTCAGATGTCGCTGACGCTGCATCGTCCGCCCGGACGCGAGGCCTATCCTGGCGACATCTTCTACCTGCACTCTCGTCTGCTCGAGCGTGCCGTCAAGATGTCCAAGAAGAACGGTTACGGCTCCATGACGGCTCTGCCGATCATCGAGACCCAGGACGGCGACGTCTCGGCCTACATTCCGACCAACGTCATTTCCATTACCGATGGTCAGATCTACCTGCAGTCCGAGCTCTTCTTCCAGGGCCAGCGCCCGGCAGTCGACGTGGGTATCTCCGTGTCCCGCGTCGGTGGCGACGCACAGACCAAGGCCATGAAGCAGGTTGCCGGCAATCTTCGTCTTGACCTCGCTTCGTACCAGGAGCTCGCCGGCTTTACGCAGTTCGGCTCCGACCTCGACGAGGCCACGCAAAAGCAGCTTACCCACGGCGCTCGCATGACTGAGCTCCTTAAGCAGCCGCGCTACAAGCCGTTTGAGGTTGGCGAGCAGATTGCAGTTCTGTTTGCAGGCAACGAGGGCTTCCTGGACGACCTGGAGATCGCCGACGTGCTGCCCTTCCGTGCCGAGCTCATCGAGTACATGGACAATGGCTTTGGTTCGCTGCTCGACAAGGTTCGCGCCAAGAAGATCGACGATGACACCAAGGCTGAGCTTCTGCGCGTTATCGGTGACTTCAAGCAGCAGTTCATGGCCAAGCATCATGCCGATACGACTGGATCAGAGGAGAACTAAGCCCTATGGCCAACCTTCGCGACATTAAGAAGCGAATCTCCTCGGTTACCACGACCAAGCAGATCACGCGCACGATGGAGATGGTCTCTACGGCCAAGATCCGTCGTGCCCTCGATCGCTCCAAGCAGGCCGAGCCCTATAAGGAGGCGCTGACCGACGTCATGTTGACGGTCGCCGGCGACGCCTCCTGCTCGGGCACCGATCCCATGCTACAGAAGCATGAGAGCGTCAAGCATGGCCTGATTGTCGTTATTGCCTCGGACCGCGGCCTTGCCGGCGGTTTCAATACGACGGTGGAGCGCACGGCCGAAAAGCTCGCCGCTTCTTGGGCGAACGATGGCATCGAGTGCGAGATCATTGCGTGCGGGCGTAAGCCGGCCACGTATTTCCGCGACCGCGCAAACGTCGTCATGCACTTTGAGGGCAATTCCTCCGAGCCCGATTTTAATCAGGCTCGCATGATCTCCTCTCATATCTGCGATGCGTATCGTGCCGGCGAGCTTGACCGCGTCGAGCTTGTCTACCACCACGCCAAGAACCGCGTGGATCAGGAGCTTCGCGTCGAGCACTTGCTGCCGCTCGATCCCGAGATGATCGCTATGGCCCACGGTCCGCGTAAGAACGAGACCGACGCCCCTAAGCGCATCTCGTCCACGTTCGAGTTCGTGCCCTCTCCCGAGCATGTTCTCGGCAAGCTTGTACCGTCGTATATCCTGACGGTCATCTACCAGGCCCTGATCGATTCGGCGGCTGCCGAGCAGGGTGCACGCCGCAAGGCCATGCACTCCGCGACGGAAAACGCCACCGCGATCATCTCGACCCTTACCCGCACGTATAGTCGCGTGCGCCAGGCTTCGATCACGACCGAGATTAACGAGATCGTCGGCGGAGCCTCAGCATTGGAGGAACAGTAATGGCTAATAACACCGTAAAGCTTGCGGTCGAGGAAGCCACCAAGAAGACGACTGCCGGTGATGGTCGCATCGTGCGTATCATCGGCCCTGTCGTCGACGTCAAGTTTGACGGTGCGGTGCCCCCGATCTACAACGCGCTCACGGTCGAGGCCGAGACCCCGATCGGTCACCTGAGCACAGTCCTCGAGGTTGAGAGCCAGCTTCCGGGCGGCGTCGTCCGCACGGTCGCCATGTCCTCGACCGACGGTCTGCAGCGTGGTCTCATTGCCACCGATACCGGTGAGCCCATGAAGATGCCCGTTGGCCCCAAGACACTCGGCCGCATTTGGAACGTCATGGGCAAGCCCGTCGACGGCAAGCCTATGCCCGAGGTGGAGGAGTTCTATCCCATCCACCATGCAGCGCCCCGCTTTGACGAGCTCACCACCAAGACCGAGATCTTCGAGACCGGCATCAAGGCCGTCGACCTGCTTGAGCCCTACATCCGTGGCGGCAAGACAGGCCTGTTCGGCGGCGCCGGCGTCGGCAAGACCGTTCTGATTCAGGAGCTCATCAACAACCTCGCCCAGGAGCATGGCGGCACCTCGGTGTTCACCGGCGTCGGCGAGCGTACCCGTGAGGGTACCGACCTTTATCTCGAGATGAGCGAGTCTGGCGTTATCGACAAGACCTGCTTGGTCTATGGTCAGATGAACGAGCCGCCCGGAGCGCGTCTGCGCATCGGTCTGGCCGGCCTTACCACTGCTGAGTACTTCCGCGATCGCGGCCAGGACGTTCTGCTGTTCATCGACAACATCTTCCGCTTCTCCCAGGCCGGTTCCGAGGTTTCCGCACTGCTGGGCCGTATGCCGTCCGCCGTCGGTTACCAGCCTACGCTGGCTACCGAGATGGGCGACCTCCAGGAGCGCATTACCTCGACCAAGACGGGTTCCATTACCTCCGTCCAGGCCGTCTACGTCCCTGCAGACGACCTGACCGACCCGGCGCCTGCCACGACGTTTACGCACCTCGACGCCACCACGGTTCTTTCGCGTAGCATCTCGTCGCTCGGCCTGTTCCCGGCTATCGACCCGCTCGCGTCTTCTTCGGACGCTCTCGATCCCTCGATCGTCGGCGAGGAGCACTACCGTGTCGCCGTCAAGGTCCAGGAGCTCCTGCAGGAGTACTCCGACCTTCAGGACATCATTGCCATTCTGGGTATGGACGAGCTGTCCGAGGAGCAGCGCCTTACGGTCAACCGTGCCCGTAAGATTCAGCAGTTCCTCTCGCAGTCCTTCCATGTCGCCGAGAAGTTCACAGGCAACCCCGGCGTCTACGTTCGTGTCGAGGATACCGTCCGCTCCTTCGCCGAGATTGTCGACGGCAAGGCCGATGACCTGCCCGAGCAGGCATTCCGCTATGCCTCCACGATTGAGGACGTGCGTGAGCGCGCCCGCAAGATGGAGGAGAAGTAGGTTATGCGTATCCGCATCGTGTGCCCCGTGAGCCTCGCCTATGAGGGTGACGCTGCGTTTGTGTCGATTCCGTCTACGGATGGCGAGTTTGGCGTTTTACCTGCTCACTCCAGCGAAATCTGCACGATCGACCGCGGTTACGTTCGCGTTTCCGATAAGGCCATGGGCACTGTCGACCACACGTTTGCCGTGGCCGGCGGCTATGCCCAGGTTGCGGAAGATGTCGTGACCGTCCTCGCCGAGCGCGCTTGCGATTTGGCGACCGTCGACGCCGACAAGGTTAAAGCTGATATTCAAGGTTTTGAAGAGAAGCTGGGTAATTTGTCGGAGGATGATGCACGCCGCGCCTACCTCTATAATGAAATCGCATGGTGTAAGCTCAAGCTTGCCCAATAGTCAAACGTTTTAGCGTTCGACCATTTGCGAACACATCATGCCCGGGATGGCCCAGCCACCCCGGGCATGCTTTTTGAAAGGGTAGACCTTGGATATTATCCGCGTTGAGGGTGGCCACGCCATCGGAGGTTCCGTGCCTGTTTCGGGTGCTAAGAACTCCGCGCTCAAACTTATGGCGGCAACGCTTCTGGCGCCGGGCAAGACGACGCTGCGGAACGTGCCCGATATTTCCGATGTCCACGTGATGGGCAAGGTGCTCAAGGGCATGGGCGCTACGATCGATGTTCTCGACGAGCACACGCTCGAGATCGATACCTCCCAGGTCGATTCTTGGGAGGCCCCCTACGAGCTCGTCGCCAAGATGCGCGCCTCCACGGCTGTGATGGGCCCCCTGCTGGGTCGTTTCCATCGCGCCAAGATCGCCATGCCGGGCGGCTGCAACCTGGGTGCTCGCAAGATCGATATGCATATCTTGGGTCTCGAGGCTCTGGGCGTCGAGTTCGACACCGCCCACGGCTACATCAACGCCAGTGCTCCCCAGGGTCTGCACGGCACCACCGTCACGCTCGAATTCGCGAGCGTGGGCGCCACCGAGAACCTCATCATGGCTGCCGTGCGCGCACAGGGCACCACGGTTATCGACAACGCTGCCCGCGAGCCCGAGATCGTCGACCTCGCCAACATGCTCAACGAGATGGGTGCCAAGATCGTCGGCGCAGGCACGCCCGTCGTGACCATCGAGGGCGTGGAGGAGCTGCATCCCGTTACCCATTGCGTGGTGGGTGACCGCATCGAGGCCGGCACCTTTATCGTCGCCGGCGCCCTCATGGCCGATGAGCGCGGCGTCGATGTTACGGGCTTCTGCCCCATCCACCTGGGAATGGTGCTCAAAAAGATGGAACTTATGGGCATCGAGTGCGAGCGTATCGAGAACGGCGTCCACGTCAATCGCGTCGAGCGCATCAGGCCGGTCGATATCCAGACGCTTCCGTTCCCGGGTTTCCCGACTGATATGCAGGCGCAGATCATGGTGCTTTCGGCCCTTGCCGACGGAAGCTCCGTAATTACCGAGAACATCTTCGAGAACCGCTTCATGTTCGCCTCCGAGCTCGTGCGTATGGGTGCCGATATTCGTATCGAGAGCCATCACGCCATGATTCACGGCGTCAAGGGCTTCTCGGGCGCACAGGTCACCTCACCCGACCTGCGTGGCGGCGCGGCGCTTGTGGTTGCCGGTCTTATCGCCGATGGCGTTACCGAGGTCTCGGCCATCCATCACATCAAACGTGGCTACGAGCAGTTTGTCGAAAAGCTGCAGGCGCTTGGCGCGCATGTCGAACATGCCACCGTTCCCGATCCCGTCATCTACTAATGCAGGTTGCCTATGTTTAACAAGAAACCCCTAGCGGATAACACCCGAAGACCCTCGACTGGTGCGCAGGCCAAGATCTACAGCCGCGACAATGTCGCACGCTATTCCGAGCGCGCCCGTCAGCGCCGTCGCGGCCGCACGGTTCGCCGCGTAGCTCTCATCGCCGTACTCGGCGTGCTGCTGAGCGCCACGACTGCTGCGGGTCTGTGGTTTGCCACTATCATGGGCAAGCTTGGCGACTCCAATGTCATTACCAACAACCTGCGCCAGATTCTGGTCGATACCAATGAGGCAAAAGATCCGTTCTACGTGTTGCTTCTTGGTACCGACGGTCGTCCGGGCGAGGATACGTATCGTGCCGACTCGATTATCCTGGCACGCATCGACCCCACGCAAAAGCAGGCGACGCTCATTTCCGTTCCGCGCGACACCAAGGTCGTGTACAAGGGCGAGACCATGAAGATCAACGCCTGCCACACCGTTGGCGGCGCCGAGGCCATGGTCCAGGCGGTCAACGAGCTGTGCGGCGTGCAGATTTCTCACTATGCCGAGGTCAGCTTTGACGGCATGCAGTCGCTTATTGATTCGGTTGGCGGTATCGACATCAACGCGACCGACGACGTCGACGATCCCGAGCACCTGGATATTAAGATTATCGCTGGTCAGCAGCATATGGACGGCGCTACTGCCCTTACCTATGCCCGCTGCCGCTACACCTATGCCGACGGCGATTACACGCGCATGCGCCATCAGCGTCAGGTGCTTGGCGCCCTTGCCAAC
>ENA-OQCL01000027-OQCL01000027.1-human-gut-metagenome-genome-assembly--contig:-NODE-27-length-74504-cov-13.854619_pt1 | contig 74504 bp, 82 predicted proteins | sample MGYA00242502_ERZ504586 | MGnify/ENA primary metagenome ERZ504586 (study PRJEB26092, sample SAMD00036316) | human gut metagenome | host: Homo sapiens | study: EMG produced TPA metagenomics assembly of... | reverse complement strand
TACGACTATAACCCCGATAAGGCGAATCGGCTTCTGGATGAGGCCGTTGGGTCATGAATGAGAGCACCGGAATCCGTGAGAAGGACGGTGAGCCGCTGAATCTGCTGCTGACTTTGGAATCTGATTATAGTGCAACCAGTATGCCTACCGCCGAGGTCATCAAGAGCCAGCTCGCGGAGGTGGGGATTGATGTGACCATCTACGGCACCGAGCAGATGCAGTGGTACGCTGATTATCTGGAAGGTAAGTTCGATCTGACCCTGTGGCACAGTCAGTTTGCTTTTGCTTCGCCTCACTGCTGGTTTACCCCCATGGACAGCATGGTGCCGCAGACCCCCTCCCTGCCCGGCATTGAGGGCTCCGATGAATTCCTTGCTACTATTAAGAATCTGACGAACATGGTGGATGAGCAGGAGGTCCGGGATACCTATACCTACCTGTTTAACTTCGATATTGGAACGGCGCTGGATATTCCTCTGACCTACCAGAAGGATATGATTGTCTATAACACAGACAAGATTTCCGGCTATACCTTTACCGGAACCCCCTACTTCTTCGACATTCTTTCTCTGGAACCCGCTGAATAAGGAAGGTGTAAAATGAAGCTCCATGCGTCGGGAGAAGATTATCTGGAGGCTATCCTTGTCCTCTATAAGAAAACGGGCATGGTACGCTCCGTGGATGTTGCCCGGCACATGGAGGTATCGAAGCCCAGCGTGTGTCATGCGGTGGCTACGCTGAGAAAGGGCGGCTTTCTGCTCATGGACGAGGATCACTTCCTGCACCTGACTGACCTTGGCCGTGAGGTTGCCGAGGCCACCTACGAAAAGCATCGCTTCTTTACCGACCGGCTGATCGAGGCCGGCGTAGACCCCGAAACGGCGGAACGGGATGCTTGCCGGATTGAGCATGTGATCAGCGAGGAAACCTTTGAGCGACTGAAAGTTGCTTATAAACTGACCGAGAAAGCGGTGATATCATCGGACGAGTCATGATTCTGGAGCTGCATGAAAGAGATACGGAAGTTTTGGAGCAGATCCTGTCTATCCTCAAAAACCATCCTGAGATAGAAAAAATCGAGGTTGATGAGGAACCGATGGTGTCGCTCCCTGGTCTTGAGATCTTTCCAAGCAGACGAAAGGTCTTTCGGGATCGCCAGGAGATTCAGCTTACCGCAAAAGAATATCGGATTCTCCTGCTGCTGGCCACCAACAAAGGCCGTGTGCTGACCTACGCACAGATTTACGAACAGGTCTGGGGCGATTTCACTACAGGAAACGAAAACAATACGATAGGTTTTCATATCTGCAACCTGCGCGAGAAGCTGTATCGGGCTAATCCAGATGCCCCGTTCTACATTCGCTCCGTGCGGGAAGTCGGATACTGTCTGGATGTCGATGAACCGTAATTCCACCACTATTTTCTTTCGCATGGATGTCTTTTCTCTGACCTAAATCTCTGATAGAGTGAGTCCTTCTGGGTGGTTCACAATGAACCGCTCCTGGGTCCAGCGAATGGGCGCAGTTCTCCCTTGGCGGAAGATTTTGAAATTGCCATTGATTCAGAGAGTGGTTTGTACTACATTTTGGTACAAACCACTCTCTCTTTTATTTCACGGTATAGAGATTGGAGGTGCTGCTCCCATTCGGCCTGTGCCGGGAAGCCTTTTTCAGATAGCCGTGCTGCTCCAGATCGTGCAGCGCCCGCTTGACCGTGGAGCGGGACAGCTTCATATCCGAGGCAATGGTCTTGATGCCCGGCCAGCACTTTCCCTCGGCATCGGAGCGATCCCGCAGGTACATATAGACCGCCTTCGCTCTGGAGGGAAGCTCAGTGTCGGCGTAAATCGTTCCGAAGTAACTCATCGTTCCTCCTCTCCGAATGTCTTCATTTGCTTTCCTCTTTTTACAGCCCTCTCCTGAGCCGGAGCATGGGCGATGCCGCCCCGGCTGGATACCGCATAGCCGCGGCTTTCGTCCATCTCCTCCGGCTCACTGAGCTGCGGGAGATTCCGCTCCAGATCCACCCGGTTGGCATAGGCCACCGCTCGGTTGGCTCTCTCCGGCACCACATACGGCTCCCCGAAGGTAATGCCCCAGTTTAAGAAGAGCTGGAGCCGGGTCCGCATGGGATGAGTGCCGGTTTTCATGACGATAAAGCTGCCCTTGGGAATGGATTTCAGCTCGTCGGGCGTCAGCAGGGCGCGCTCCATCATCTGCAGGCTCTGGCTGGGATCGTTCTTGCCACGGCTCACCGAGCCGGAGAGGACGGTGCGGCTGCCCAGGGCTTTGGACAGCACTTCGGCGGTCTGGCTGTTGGGTGCAAAGCCGCCGAAGATGGTGTCCTGGCAGTTGTCCTGAATGATCTCGCAGCCCTCTTTCCCGTAGTTTTTTTCGAGCTGCGCTAAGGACTGGATGATCGGCACGAGCGTTAACCGGCGAGAGCGTCCAGCGGAGAAAAGGGGCAGTATATCAAACGGGGGCATGGTGCCGAATTCGTCACAGAAAAGCACCACCCGGTTTTTCAGCTTGCCGCCGTTCTCATCGGCCACAGCGAACAGCTCCCGGCTCAGGTTCTGGATCATGAGACCGGCCATGAAGTTCTTGGTTGTGTCTTCTTCCGGCAGGATCAGGAAGATGGCAGACTTCTCCGAAGCAAACTTCTCAGCGTCAATGGCGCTGTCGAAGCACAGGATCTGCTCCAGCTCGCTGTCCAGAAAGGCATTCAAGCGGGACAGCACGGTGGACATGACGGAGGCCATTGCCTGCTCCGCACTATTGAGGGCGGCGCCGGCAAACCACCGCGCCTTGTGATCCGGCGGCAGTTTTGCCATCAGGAGCTGGAAGTGGCTCTTGCCCTTGACCCGGCTGGGCTCCAGAAGATCCTGTACCAGCTTGAATACGGATACGATATGGCGGCGCTCCTGGGGGTGGTCTTTATCGGGCGGCAGGAACTCGGCCAGCATCAGGATGACCGAGGTGAGAAGCCCTTCCGCCGCATCGTAGAAGAACGCATTCTGGCCGCGGTTGCTGTCATCGCCGTCCGGGTTGACGATGGTCTTGGACAGGATTTTGGCGTATTTCTCGGCCTTGGCCCGGGCTGCAAGATTGTTCGGGTCACTCCGGGCAATGTCCATATACCGGTTGACCAGCGTCAGCAGATTGTTACCGTCTGAGCGGGTGGGATTTCGTAGGTCGATCACGGCCACATTCTGATACCCATAGCAGTTCTTGGCAATGGCACCGTAATTGCGGGCGAGGTCGCCCTTGCTGTCCAGCGCCAGCCAGCTCATGCCGCTGGCGCAGGCGTACTCCAGATTGGGATAGAGAAAATAGGCGGTCTTGCCGATGCCGGAAGCGCCGATCATCAGGCAGTGGATGTCATCGCTGTCCACGAGGGCGGTGAGTTCGCCTTTCTTTCCCTTGCACCCCAGCACCAGCCCCTGCTCCGTGGGCAGGTTCTGGCCGCTGCGCCATTTCTTCACCTCGAAGGGGACATGGGCATAGGTCTGCCGGATCTCTTTGGCTGTGGCCCATCTTGCGGTGCCGTGCTGGCCGTCGCCGACCGTTTTGGATTTGATCCCGCTCAGGGTGTAGTAGTGGGACAAGGCGGCCAGACAGCCGATGACCAGAAACATCAGCCCGCCAGCGGCCAACAAAATCAGGACTTGGTGTGGCATGGTTAACCCCTTTCAGGGCACACCACTTCCTGCTCGGTTCCATACTTCTGAATGCGCACATCACTCTTGTTACGGCCTACTTCGGGCGAACAGGAAGTGGTGTGCGTTGTTGTTATTTACTGCATGACTTGTGCGTAGGACGGTTCCTCAGCGGTCAGATCATCATTCCAATCCTTGTGTGCGGGAATGAGCCTTTCCACCGTGTACCTCTCTGCCAGCTGTTCCTTCATGCGCCGGCTGGCCAGATGGCCAGCCTCGTCATTGTCGAGGCAGAGCAGGACCGTATTGATTTGCGGCTGCCGCTCCAGCAGCTTCAGCACCGGCTGAATGGAGGTGCCGCAGCAGGCCACATAGCTGTGGCTCTGCCAGCCCTCCGGATGGAGCGTGATGTAGGAGAGCATATCGATGGGAGCTTCGAACACATAGAGGCTCCCATCTGTGCCGATGTGGTGGAAGCTGTGGCGGGGATCGCAGCCCTCCACATTGAGCCGGAAGGCTTTGCCGAAGCTGTTGGCGCTGCGCTTGTGGGCATGGCGGGGGACGCCGTCTTCATCCGTACCCACGAAAACCGCATTGTGGTAATCGGCGTCTTCATACAGCAGCTTCTCTCTGGCAAAGTGCGCCACAACGCTCCGGTCGATATTCCGGTGCTTGACCAGATAGGCATAGACCCGGCGCATATTGGAATTGGCCGGCGGAAGGACAAAGGGCTTCGGCGGCTCCTCCACCCGTTCTTCGGCAGAGGGATAAACCGTTCCCAGCTCGCCTCCCAGAAGCATGGTCACCGCCTCCGGATAGCTGAGGTGATAAAACCGCTGCACGAAGCTGACGGCGTGGCCGCCCCGCTCCTCGGCATGATCGTACCACTCGTTGCCGCGGATGGTGACGCTATGGTCACGGGCCAGCCGTTTCTCTCTGCCGGAGGTAAGGAGCTTTTCGCCGCGGCAGCGAAGAAACTCCTCCAGATCAACGGAGGCGGCTCGCTGCTTCTGTTCTTCCGTGAAATGAATGTAAGTCGACATAGGCTCCTCCTGTTACATGGTCTGCTGATAGGATACCTGCTCCTCATGATCATCCGCCTTGTGGCCCATGGCCATCCGCTTTTCCGTCAGCCGCTTGCGCCGTTTGGAATCAATGCGAATCCCTGCCGGATTGCGAGGCGGCATGGAATTGTCCCGGAAGATCCGGCTCATGTGATGGAGCAGCTTGGTTGCCGCCAGCATGACGGACGGATCTCGGAACTGGTCAAAGCGGTCAAGGAAGAATTGAGCATACGCATTGCCCTGGGCAGCGGAGCGGGTGAACCAATCCCTGGCCTGCTCCCGATCCTGCTCCACATCCCGGCCCAGGAGATACAGCTTGCCCAGTGTGTACTGAGCAAACGGGTTTCCTTGTCTGGCGGCGGCGGTCAGGTACTCCAGAGCTTTTCTCACATCCTTCTTTACAGACTCGCCGGTGAGAAAGAGCTTCCCAAGGCGGTATTGGGCAAACGGATTCCCATGCCGGGCGGCCTTGTCCAACCAGCGTACTGCCTCCTCGGTGCGCTTTTGAGAGAGCAGAAGCTTCCCGAGCGCGTATTCCGAAAAGTCATTTCCGGCCTCTGCGGATAAGCGAAACCAACGCTCCGCTTTTTCATGATCCCGCATGGTGGAAAGGTCATCCCGGTAGAACTTTCCCAGCTGATGCGCCGCCACCGTGTATCCTTCCGCCCAGAGCTGTTCCAGCGCCCGGACGGCTTCAGTGTGTTCCTCGTCCAGCGCATAGACATCCTGCAGGACCGTTTTGGCGGCACGATAGCGTCGAGCCTGTTCATATACGCTGTTGGATCGTTGCTCCTCATGTGCCGCCTCCGGCTCCGGCTCATCTTGCATCTTCTCATCTTCAAAAGTCGGAAGGCCGAGGCGGATGTTCTCGGCCTCCCGGATGATATCGTTCTTGATTCTGCGAAACTCTTTCTGCTGAGAGAGCGGGAGATGCTCCCGTGGTGTGCGGCTGCCGTAGCACTCGTTCAGCTCGTCACGGATCTGATTCCAGATTTCGTAGCACTGCGTCACTTCCGGCTGTCGGGACAGTTCATCCACGATGGTGTCCACCAGAGCTTTCAGCGGTTTCTTCAGATAACCGTATTGCTTTTTTCCGGTGGTGGTTTCCAGCGCCTGTACCAGCTGGCGCATCTGCTCCTCGATGACCGGATTGTCGCAGATCTGGTGATTCATTCTGCGGATCAGCTCCCGCATGGTGTCCTGGGCCGTTTCGATCAGCTCTTTGTACGCCACATCCTTCCGCTCGTAGATCCGATTCATCTCATTACGGAAGATGGTGTTGGTCAGCTTGGAGCGCATAGCCGCAATGCCATCCCTGGTCAGGAATCCTTCCTTGGGATTGTCCGACCAGATCATCATGTGGATGTGGGGGTGATGTCCCTCGTTGTGGAAGGCTGCATACCAGCGGAAGTGATCCACCGGTATCCTCATGGCCTTGGCCAGATCCTGTGTGTGCATCATGAGCAGTGTGCGCCACGATTCTGCATTGTCGTATTCCAGGCGGGCGGCATCTTCACGGCGCAGAGAGTAGATGATGGTCCACACATTTCCTTCGTGGGCCTCCAGCTCGGCCATGGCTGCATCCAGGTCAACTGCCGGAGCGGAGCTGAACAGGCCATGTGCGCCGTGACGCTCCACACGAGGACGGGTGGCAATGTAGGACAGATACCCGCTCTCTGAATTCATCTCATGAAGGTTTGCATCCAGCGCCATGGTGATGAATGCGAAGGCGGTTCCAAGCGTGGGGGTCTTGCAGTAGTCCTCGTACTCGAACAGCTCCGCAGCATCGGGAAAGTCATGGAGCAGCTTTTGAATCAGTTCCCGCTGGCCTTTGGTAACCGGACCGTTGCCGGACAGCTTCTCCACGCCCTCACGGGTAGCAATGTACTTCATGTACCCGCCGGCCTTGTCCGATTGGATGTAGCCGCTCTTTTGTACGAGCTTTGCCATGGGTTACACCGACTTCTGGAAGTCCAGTGCGTCCTTGAACGAGATGCGTCCATTGGTGCGCTTCATATCCCGGATGGCTTTTCCACGCAGGCGCTGGTATTCGCCTTCGTCGATGTCGGTGTCGTAGGCGATGATCTGTCCCAGCACATTGAGATCCACGCCCTGCTTGAACAGGAGCGAGCCCATGCGCCCGGTATAGTAATCCAGTGTGCCGGTCATCATGGCAGAAAGTGCTTCGGGCAGAAAGGCGCCGGCGTTCTTCGTGTTCAGGTAGCCGATGTAAAACCGGAGCGCCTGCTCAACAAACTCGCTCCGGCTGGAGCAGTTATCGAGGCGCAGATAGATGTCGATTTTTTCGTCCAGATCCTCGGAGAGCCAGAAGCCCTTCTTGATCTTGCTGTTTTCTGTCATCAGGTCATTCACTCCTCATTTTTCCTGGTGTCACCGCTGAAAACCCCGTCACACCGGGCATTTCCGGTTTCATAGGGTCCAGCGGCGCATTTCATCGGTGGATTTGTCCCCGGTGCAAAAAGCCTGAAACTGCCCGCACTGCGGGCAGAAGTGGGAGAGCCGGGGGCGGCATTGTCCCCGGCTTTTTCTCCTGCTTCGCTTTCGTCAGCTTCCCGCCCTCTTGGAAAGCGGCCCAAATCCCGCCTGTTTCTCCGGGGTGGGGTACACGGTCGGCCACCCGCTGAAAGCCGCACACAGCGGCTCACAGGGGGCAACGGGGGGCTACATCTGCATCTCCGGGGACTCCTGGCTCTGCTCTGCCAGATAGTCCGCGCAGCACTCCTCCAGTGTCTGCCCCAAGTGCGCCTGACAATAGGCATCCATCTTCGGGAGGAGCAGAGCCTGCTCCTCGGCGCTGAGACGATACTTGAACGCCTCCTCGTCGCCGTTGCCCCGCTGCAGATACACCTCCAGTGTGTCGCAGACACGGCGGGCCTCCAGATCGTAGTTGGCATAAATGTTCAGCCAGTCATCATTCTCGGTGGTACAGACATTGGTGCCAAACATCTGATCTGCGTCGAAGCACACCTCCATATAAAACTCCAGCAGATTGTCGTTTTGAATGATCTCGTCAGCGAAGGAGATGTCCTCGGCGCAGAGCCGCCGGCTGCCGGAGAGGTATTCCGATTCCGGCTCCTGGTGGAGCGTTCTCTCCTCCAGACGGTCCAGGAAGATCCGCCACCTATCGTCCGACGAAGCGTTGCCCTTCTTCATGGCGAAGTAGGCGGCGGTGCTCACATCCCGGATTCTGAACCGCTTCCAGCCATCCATGATGCTGACGGCTTCCATATCTCCGCTGTCGAGGTCGATATCGTAGGCACCCACCACCCGGCCGGTGTTGTCCAGCCGCTCCGACACATAGGAGTTGAACTCCTCCTGAGAGATTCGCTGGGTGTGCAGCAGCGTTTCGACAAAGCGGTGGGGCGCCTCGTCGGGCGGCTTGCGGATGTAGCTGCGCAGACGGCGGGCGGTCGAGAGCAGCTCAAGTTTTTCCTCGGCCAGAATATAATCGGAGCTGCCGTTCTCCGTGACATGAAAGACGGCGAAGCGCCGTGCGGCCTCCCGAGCCTCCTCCTCCGCCTGCTGCTCTGCCCAGAGCTCATGGCTGATGCGCTCGTACTCCCGCTGAGGAAGCTGGTTGCACATTTCATCAAGGATATTCTCCAGATGCTCCTCCAGCGTTTCTCCCTTCAGTTGTTTGCTCAGAGCGTCGTACCACCGCTCGTCGAGCCAGAGTGTGATCTCACGGCCCCTCATTGCATTCCTCCCATTTCCGGCCCGCACTGCTTCATCTCAGGGTACTCGGTCAGGAGGTGCCACACGCCGTTTGCGTAGTTGGCGCTGTTGACCGTCTGACCGAGAAGATCGTCGGCAGAGAGCGACATCGTGATACCGGGCACGCCGGGATGCGCCGCGGCACTTTGGCCGCTCATCAGTCCTTCCGCCTGAGCTGCGGTCAGGGGCACAAAGCCGCACGGGGTCATCAGGGAAAAGACGCCGCCAACATGGGCTGCCAGGAAATCACGAACCGTGCATGGGTCTGCGTCATCAGACAGTTCCTCCCGAAGCGTCCAGACGCAGTGGAGCAGCTCCTCACCATGGGAGGCATCCAGACCATTCTCCGCAATCCAGCGGTCTGCCAGCTCATCCAGCGGCTCGCCCAGCCCCAGCAGAAATCTGGCGTCCTCCTCGTTGATGGCGTCCTCGATATTGTCACGGATCAACCGTGCGGCGGTGATCTCCTCAGCGGCATCGATCAGCTGAGAGGGATCGGCCGCCATCCACTGCTTGACCCGGCGCTCATAGTCGGCGCTGATCCGCTTCTTCAGCTCCTTCTTGTAATCCATGGCGATCTCATCTTTGTTCACTGGATCACCTCCGGTTCCTGGTCAGGCTTCGGTGCGGCGGCTCTCGGGCTGCGCCGGGGCTTGCTCGGAGCGGCGGCGCTTACATCGCTCTCATCGATATACTCCCGCACAGGGGCGGGCACATATTTTTCATAGAGCTTCACCAGCGCATCCGTCATCTCACGATCCAGATCAAGCTCCTTCTTGCCCATATAGCGTTTGAGCGCAGAGAGCTTCTCCTCGTCGAAGGTGATGGTCAGGTTCACTTGCTTCATTGGCACTTCCTTTCTCAGTCGTAGTTGATGTATTCGATCTGCAGCCAGTGGGTCCAGCCCCGGCCCTCCAGCTTTGTTTTCACCACACCTTTCTTGGTATTCATAGCTTCAATCACATAACCGTCACCGATGTACACGCCGATGTGGCCGTCATGCCAGACAGCGAGACCGGGGATATCCGGCATGGTGTCGATGGTTCCGGACACCGAGGCGTTATAGTACATCTGGTTGGCGCCAAGATCCGGCATCCCGTTGGTCCCATACTCGATGGTCATGGTGTCGGGATTGAGCCAGCCGTACCCTTTGATTAGGCCCACGCAGTCTGTGGTTCTGCCGCCCAGCCAGTTGGCACGGATGAAGTCCGCATAGCTGCCGACGCCATCAGGGTACTGCTCCAGCTTGTAGGCGAAGAGCGAATCGGTGAGGACACTGCCGTATGTTCCCCAGACATAGCCCCAACCGGATTCCCAGGCGTGGATGGCGTAGGTCACAAGGTCTGCGGCGTTCTTGGTGGTTGGATCGGTGAAGGCGGAGATGTCCAGCTCTATGCTGCTCCCATCCCCTCTGAGATACTCGCCGCTGTAGCTGCCGCCCCCGGCGCTCCCCGCGATCATGGTATAGATATGGTCGATGTTGCTCTTGTCATCTTCCGTGATCTCTCTGCCCAGATGGGTCTCCAGATTGGCGTAGGCCTGGAACAGAGAGACCGGCACCGCGACGGTGTATTCTTCTTCCTCTGTACTTGTAGTCCCGTCCTCCAGTGTCACTTCCACGGTTCGTGTACGGGTTTCGGTGGTGTAGAAGCACCCCGCGAAGCTGTTCGCCGCCCGTGTGGACGGGGCGTCCTCCCCAAAGCAGAGGGCATAAAAAACAGCCTTGACTCTGATCGGGTCAAGGCTGTTGCCGCTGTCCATCTGCCCGTTGGCAGAGGACACCGCCGAATCCAGAAGAGAAAAGGCCGAGCGCATCTCCTCGATGTGATATCGAAATTCCGCCGGGACTTCTGCGGAGAATTCCGCTCCGTAGAAGCACGCCTCCACCGAGTAGTTGTTATGCTCCGCCCCGCCTGAGCCAAGGGAGCAGAGCAGGGCGATCAAAAGAATGGCTGGTGAAAAGATTGCCACCAGAATCCAGCCCAAACCTTTCCGGGTCTTTTCGTTGGTAAGCAGCATGGCAGCGGCCTTGGCCACTGCGGCAGCGGAAACAGCCATCAGCGACCACCTGCCGTTCCGAAGAGTTTCTCCTTGTAGGCCGGGGCGTGAACTTCAAGCAGATATCGTTCATTGCCGCACTTGTACAGGCAGACTCCGCGCTGGGGGAACTTGATGAGATTGTATTCCGACTCCTCCAGCTGGAGCATATCCATGTAGGACCGCTTGTCGATGGAGCCGGCATTGAACAGAAACTGGTGAGGCGGGATGCTGAACAGGGGTTTGGTCATCTCACGGACGCCCTCCTGATCGAAGTCCTCCAGATTCTGACTGGCCAGCAGCATCGCCGATTCCTTCTTTCGCACACGCTTCAGACAATTGCGAATGTACTCGATGGCGGTTGGGTTGGACAGCCAGATATACAGCTCATCCAGAGCTGCCACGGTATTGCCCACGGTCAGGAGCTTATCGGACATGAAGGAAAGCACATTGAAGAGCATGGCGTTGCGGACATTTTTGGCGGCACTGAGCATTCCCTTGACGCCGAACACCAAAAAGCGGCTGGAGGTGATGTTGGTATGCCCGTTGAAGAACTGGGCGTCAGCGCCCTTGCACATGGAGTGCAGCCCCAGCAGCACCTCTTGCAGGAGCTTTTGGGTGTAGAGCTGGTGACGGTCGGCGTCGTAGGTCTTGAATTCCTCCTCAATGAGATCGTAGAGGTCGGAGAGGATGGGATAGTCCTCCGGGCACATCCGGCTGAAGTTGGTTCGCTCGGTGATGCCGAACTTGCGATACAGCTTGGACAGCATGATCTCGATGGTATCGATGTGCGCGTCGCTGAAATCCTTGTAGGCCCGGAAAAAGTCCTTGAGGAAGGAGATGTGCTGAGCCAGCAGGGTACTTTTGCGAAAGGCCTCCGGCGCGTCGGTGGCGTTGGGGTCTCCGCCGTCATCCCAGCACTTGGGTTCCAGCACATTGATGATGTACTGCCCGGCCATCAGGTCTGCGAAGCAGCCGCCCACCGCCTCGCACATCTCCTGCTGTTCATGTTCGGCGTCCAGGCTGATGACGGACTTGCCGGACTCCAGCAGATTCAGGATCAGCAGCTTCATCAGGTAGGACTTGCCCTGACCGGAGTTGCCCAGGATCAGGATGTTGGCGGAGGTCTTGTCCTCGTCCCGCTGGTCGAAGTCCACCAGAATGTTGCTGCCGTATTTATCTTTGCCGATGTAGAAGCCCTTGGAGTCCAGCTTGCCGGAGTAGTTGAAGGGATAGAGATTCGCCACGCTGGAGGCGGGCAGCACCCGTTCAAACTGGATGCCGAATGTGTTGTGGCCGCAGGGATTGACGCAGCGGAAGCCCTGCTGCTGACGGAGCAGGAGCTTATCCACATTCAATTTGCTTCGTACTAACTCGGTGAGTACATCGGTCTGGAGCAGCTTGAGGCTGTTGTAATCGGATGCGGTCAGCTCGATGTACACGGCGCAGTGGAGCAGAGGCTCACGGTTGCGGTGCATGGTGGCCACCAAAGTCGCCACATCCTGCAGGTTGCTCTCGGCGGTGACCGTCTGCTGCAGGTCGTTGGTGTTGGAGCTGTTCATGCGGTTCTTGTTGGCCGCATTTTGAATGATGCGCTTTTCCTCAGCCGGGGTGACCTGCCGGGTGTAGATCCGCAGGGTGACGCCGTCCTTCTCGCCCAGATGGCGGAGAATAGCCTGCTCATCCGTGCTGGTTGGGTATTCCCTGAGTGCCCACACACATCGGAAAGTGTTGCCGCAGATGAAATGATCCGGCATGAAGCTGACCACAGAGGGGGCGATCATATCCAAAAAGGATTTGATGGACGCCTCCTCACGGCCCTGCGGAACAGGTCTTTTCGCTTTCTTTGCCAAAATGGATGCCTCCTATTCTCCGTGGAGGCATCCCGGCCATGGAGTGGAACACCTCCACGGCCTATGATGAATTGATTTACTCGCCCACGATGACCCAGCGGTCCCCGTCGTAGTCCTCGAACTTCTCGGTGGTCACATTTTGCTCGAAATAAACGCCCAGCATCCGCTTGAGATCCTGCTCGGTGGCGCGGCGGGTGGTAAACCCATTGTCATTGATGCTCTGCTCAATGCGGCTGAGATACGGGAACACATCCGTTTCCTTTTCGCTTCGCAGCCGGATGATGATATAAAACTCCCGGCTGGACGCCATCAGCACCTGGATGCGATCCAAATGCTTGCTGTCCTGCTCCAGAAGCCGCCGGATGGCAGGAAGTTCCTCGCTGCCCATGCGCTCCTGATAGAAGTTTTTGTTTCGCTCAAAGGACTCCTTGGAGTTGAGGGCCAGCATCTCAATTTCCGCCTGCCCCTTGACCACATTCAGCAGGGCGTAGATCCTGGCGCTGATGCTGGAATCGGACAGGACGCTGATGTTGGTGGGCTTGATGATAAAAAAGACCAGATCACCCATGCGGGTGGCGATGCAATAGTCCTTGATGCCGTCGATCCCCATGAGCTGCCGGGTGGATTGCGCGGCATTCTCTTTTTTCTTTCTGTTCATAGCTTCATTCCTCCTTGGGAAAAGCTGGGCGGGAAAAAGCCGGTACAGCGCATGGTGACACAGCAGGTCACCCGTCTGGGGTTCTGGCTGAACCAGTATTTTGCCCTGGCGTTCTTGGCGCTGTAGCAGAGGGACTTCTCGCACAGAAGGCCACCCACATAGCTTTTCAGCAGAGCCCGCAAGCTGCGAAAACCATAGTAATATTTTCCGTCCTGGCTGCGGCAGCTCCACTTATTCTTGATATCCTGCCAGAAGTAGGCGCCGCGGCACTCCCACCGTTTGCGCTTCCGGCTCCATCGGAGCGTCAGGGAGGCGGACAGATCCCGCTCCTCCATTTCCGGCATGCCGAGGTTTTCCTCAATGTCAAAGAGCGTGTCGGCATGGACCATATCACATTCTCCATTCATAGAATTGCTGTTTGGTGATCAGGAAGGCAATCGCATAGCGGATAAAATCCAGAATGCTGGTCCCGTCAAAGCGGATGCTGAGGAAGGCATAGACCGCCGTGAGCACCAGCGGGATAAAAATTCCGGTCTGTGTCAGCGCCAGGATAGAGACCAGAAGCCCTACGCCAATGACGCCCACATCCCTGAGTTCCCAAAGCCACAGCATGGCTTTGGCGGTCAGATTATCGGGGTAGATATACAGGGTGGTTCACCTCCAAAAACAAGCCGCCGGGGATATTCCCCCAGCGGCCGGTGCGGCATATTATTCTTCGGGCATCTCTGCGGGCCGGTTCTGCGCTTCATACGCATCCAGCGCCTGCTCGATGAGTCCGATGACGAATTCTTTCTGCGTGATTTTCCTGCCGTGCTTCTTTTCTGCGGCGATGAAATTCTTCAGCCGCTGGTCCAGCTCCTCGGTGATCTGGAATGCGAGAGTCTTTGTCGCTGCCATGGTGATTCCTCCTTCGAAGTGTTCTTTGAGTATCAGCTCCACATACTCGCCCAGAGTCTTGAGGCCAAGCTGTTCCTTTTCTGCCACAGCTCTGGCGTGCAGTTCTTCCGGGATCATTCCGCAGAGATTCTTCTTTGCTCCCATGGGTTACTCCTTTCTCTGATTTTGTAAGCAAAGCATACTGCGCCCGGCGGTAAATAGCTATTCACAGAACCCAACGAAGAAGCAAGCTGCAAACGAAGCATAAGCAACAAGCCCGGCTCAGCCGGCGAGAAGCACCAGAGCAATGCCAAAAAGGACATAGTCCACGCACGGAATGGCCACGCTGTTGCCCAGTGCCTTATACCGGGAAGAGTCAGAGGCGTTGGGAATGTCAGTCCAACCGTCCGGAAAACCTTGGAGTCGCTCGCATTCCAGTGGTGTTAGTCTGCGAATCAACGAGGTCGGCGAGAGAACACACTTGTCTTGGCTGACATATTGATTGCCTGCTCCCTTTTCATCTCCTCTACACAAAGCACCAACTACCGTTTGGTATGGGTTGCAGACCGCATGGTGATCAGCAGTAGTTAACGTGTAGGAAATGTCAGGTTGATAGCCAATTCCGTTCCCGCCGTTCTGGGGTTTGCGGTCAATGGCGTTTCCAGTAATACAGAATACCTGCTCCTGCTCCACAAGCGGAACATTGTTTCCGCCTGTACCATACCGCGCGGACATGGTGGGTGCCACTTTATGGGGACCGGTGTAGCGGGAGTCGATGCCGTGGTTCTCGTAGACCAGCGGCTGATGCCCATGTTCCTGTGCCCGGAGCGTACCCGCCACATCCTCTGAACAATCCATGACGCTGCCGCCCTGATCATTGAGGCAGAGGACAGAGGGCATACAATTTCCGCTGGCACTCCCCTTCAGGGTGGGGGCAAGTTCCTCGCCGTAGCCGATACTTCCGGCAGAGGCTCCTGCCCCGGCAGAGAAGCCTGCGGTCAGGACACAGGGATACCCCTGACCAGCCTGACCGCCGCCCGCACTCAGGGATGAGTGCCGCTCCGGTGTCAGGAAACAATCGCCGTTGCCTTTGGCCACGACACCCTCCGCAATGAAAGTCTGCTGCTTCATTCCCGGCTGGGCGCCCAATGCTCCGGCCACATCGTGCAGATCTCTGACCTCATCACGCTGGTTTGCGGCAAAGGCAATCGGCTGGATAAGGCCGTTGCGGCCAGTGGACATCCCGCAGTTCACGCCCAGTGTGGCTGCCACATCTCCGGTCAGATCACCGTTATAGCCATCGAATCCCTCCACATCAATCTTGTCCGGCTGTGTGACAAAGGTCTGCATCTGCATATTATTGGTTGCCATCAGGGCACCGGAAACGCCGTGCAGATCGATGCCCTCATCACGCTGGTTGATGTGGTACGCCTCCAGTTGGGTGGATCTGCCGTCCGGTGGAGCTACTCCCGCCTGAATCTCCAGTGCTCGATTAAGCTTTCGGGGCAACTCTTTCCCGCGTTCAGAGGCTCTGCGCAGGATGCCCAGGCAGGCTTTCTTGGTCAAATAGTATTTGTCTGGCGGATCGTCCTGCAAAATCTGCGACAAGGAAGATCCTTTTTCTTCTCTGGGGGACACCCCAGTATTGAGCGTCAAGGCATCTCCACGCCAGGGAGAAATCAGCTCCCAATAGAATTCGCCCAGCAGGTTCCCAGCGCCCGGTGTCAGGTCGAGGGATTGAAACACCACTGACTTTAATTCGGACGATCTCCTCGAGGACGATCCGGAAATCCTCTCCTTTTGGTGTTCCGCTGGAGAAGGCTCCGGGCACATTCTCCCACACCATAAATCGAGGTCGTATATCGAGAGCTGCTCGGCCTCGTTGTCTATCCGCATCTCTCATCTCCTTTACAATTCGAACCTGTTCCATAAAAAGGCCGGAGCGTTCACCGGAGAGGCCGGCACGGTTTCCGGCCACAGATAAGTCCTGACAGGGTGAGCCGCCGCAGATGATGTCCACCGGCGGCAGCTTTGCTCCGTCAAGCTTTGTAATGTCGCCCACATGCGCCATGTCGGGGAAACGAATCTTTGTCACCTCAATGGGAAAGGCTTCGATCTCGCTTGCCCACACAGGGACAATGCCGTTGTGAATGGAGGCCAGTGGGAATCCCCCTATCCCATCAAACAGGCTGCCCATCGTCAGAGTTTTCATTTGGCTACCGCCTGAACGATAGTCCTTGTGGTGCTGACTGCGGCTTGGGCGGTATAGACCGCAGACATGATATTGGCTCTTGTGGTGGTATCCAGGCCAAAGGCGCCGGCAATACGGGGGATCTCGCCGGCGGACAGCATCAGGCCGAGGCCAAGGAGGGCATGGTCCTTGAATACCATGAGTCCGGCGATGAGAATGGTGGATTGCAGGAAAGCGGTCAAGCACAATCCGATGATCTGCTTGCACCATTGGATGAAACCATCCGTATAACCGCGTGGGACGCTGAACATATAGAGACTGCCCACTGCAATTTGAATGAGCAGAATGCCGCCGCGCTTTAGGTTTGCGAAGAAGACCTTTATCACGGCGTAGGCCATCAGAATGATGCAGAATAAAAGCATGATTGGGCTGGTGATGGAAGCAAAGCCGAAGTATGAGCCGGTGGTCATTCCAGTCAGCGAATCAATGCCGCTGAGTGAATCCACAATCTCGGTTGCCGCCTCGCCGATGGAGGTGCCATACCCTGTGATCCCCGCGGTGAGGCTTGCCTGCAATGTAACGGAAAGCTCATAGAGCCGAATCGGCACAACCGTAAACAGGCTCACCGCCATAAAGCCCTTGATGGCACACAGAGCAGTTTCTTTGAGGTTCCCTCTGCCGGAGGAATACTCGATGCCGCACTCAAAACAGGCCACCACAAGACCGGTCACATAGAGCGCCCAGGCCAGATAAGAGAAAAACAGTACAATGCTCTGCACCCAGCTCAGTTCGAACAGCTCGACGCCCATGTTGCCCATCTCGGCGAAAAAGTTTCCGAGAAAGCCCATGACCTGACCGTAGATCCAATCCACGATCTGACCGAGGATGGTGTCGGCAACAAAATCCCAAATAAACAATGGTTCGTTCACCTCTTTTCGGTGTGAGGCCGCACCAACTGCTTGGGATAAAAGGCCAGGGGCCGTACAGCTGGTACGGCCCCTGGGTCAGTTCTTTACATGGTCTGCTGCCACTGGGGGTCAGCGGTTTGGGCTTGCTCCTGAAACACCTCCAAATAATCCGACACCGCATCCGTGAGCTGCTGGTAGTCCTGGCTGTTTGGATGGTAGACATACCAATCCGCTTTCCCGTAGTCATCCCAGATGTAGGGATTGATCCCATTTCGGAAGTTCGGGTTGCCGGTTTGCTTTTTCCCGAGGATGTCGGAAAGATTCAGAAGCAGCACATCCACCTGGCCTTCGTTCCGATTCAGAATGGAAACGCGAAGGGCATGGTATTGATTTGCGACGATCCCCGTGACGAACTGGATCTTTGCCCGATTCAACTCATCGAGACGCACATAGCAGGCTCGTCCTACATAGGTGGCGTCCGGATACTTTGGGGCAACGATCTTGTGAAGCTCTTGCTCGAAAAAGTTCATATACCCTCCTTAGATGCCAATGATGCTCCAGAGATACATGGGCGCAGTGAGGGTAAACACGAGGCAGGCAAACAGGATGGCGGGAGCCGCCCACTCGAACTGGCCGGATTTTCTGTACTCGAAGTAGGCGGTACCCAGCTTGGCAAAGAAGAAGACGGCCAGAATCAGGTCGATGGCAGGAAACACCACATTGTCGACCACCGACTTGATCTGGGTAGATGCAGTGGACCAGGTGCTCTCGACGGCGCCGGCCACATCCCCGGTACCTGCGGCAAAAGCTGTGGTCGCCATCAGGCAGGTCATTGCCAAGACCACGACCAGCATAACGATCAGGCGCTTATAGTTGAATTTACGCATAAATTCCCTCCGTTGTATGTTGTTAATTTGTGGGGGCGATATGCCAGTCCTCCCAAAGATCTCCGGAAATCCGGACGGAGTCCGTGAGGTTTAGCGACAGCATTCCCGCCGGTGTCCAGCAGTCCAGCAGCCAGGTGTACGGCGTATAGCTCCCATTGGGATACCATATCGGTGTGAAATGGGTCGGACGATTATAGGTGCTGTATGGATTGTCCTTGAAAGTGAAGGTGGAGCGTTTGCCGCTGATGCTTCGATCCAGGAGCCTCCAAAAGCCCTCGTAGTTGAACTCCGGGAAATAGGTCACCGCATTCTGAGCCGCAGTAACTGCGGCGCTCTGTGTGGTGCTGACGCTGGCCGTAACGCTTTGCTGGATGCCGTATCCGCTTTTGAGCGCAGAGGAAGATGCCGTGGGTGACAGGCTGTCCGGCGTGATGACCATGGTTGCCGTCAGGCTGGCTGTGTAGGCGTTATAGTCAAATTCCCACCAGCCCTGATCCTCCCACCAGCCGTTGTCCACCCAGTGGTACCAGCGGTCCGTGTGGGATTTGCCCTCGCTGTCCGTCCACCGATCCGTGTGCCAGCACTTCTCCCAGTTTTCAACCCACACCCAATTCTCCTGCCACCAGGGAGACCAGATGCCCCAGGAGGCGGAGGACACTTCTTCTTTCTCTGGGATATCCACGAGGGTGAAGGTGTCGTTTCGGTCATCGGCCACGGGATTGGGCGGGTCGTTGCCGTCCAGATCCACAATGTTGGCGGTGATGGTGCTTTGTGCTGTGCCTCCGCCCAGCACCCTGACCTGAATGGTGCAGACACAGGGTTCATCGGGAGTGTGCCACTTCACCCAGACCAGCTGGCTGTCGCCGTCCGGATAATAGACATTGCTGACGGTATAGGTGCTGCCTTCGATCACAAACTGCACGGTGACCGGGTTGTCCGGGTCTGACTGCCCGCCGGACACCTCCACCGAGGTGATAACATCGGTGTCCACCCGGTATTCGTAGTCAAACGCATCCACCTCCGGTTCCTCCACCTCATCGTTGAATCGGACGATGCCGATCCCCAGCGAGGAAATGATCTGCTCATTGCTGACCTTGCTGGTAGTGCTGCCTGACCACGCGGGATACCCGAGGTCGGCTTCCTCCAGGAAGATAGCGAGCGGGAGATTCTGATGGGTCAGCGATCCCATCCAATAGCGCAGGTCACCGCTGACCATCTGGTCATAGAGCGCAGCTTCGGTGGCAGTCATTGCAAACTGCTGGCCGCTGTAGTACAGATAAGCGATAGGCTCGATGACAATCTTGTAGGTTCCATTTATCAGGGTGTCAAAGTCCATCCCCACATACCCTGCAATTCCCCGTATAACCTGTTCGTCGGTGAAGTAGCTTCTAATTGCCTCGATGCTGGCTGAGGATGAACCAGAAGAAATGATTCTGGGCAGGCTTTGTGTGGGCTTAATGCAGGTATATCCGCCCACGACTGGAGAAAGCGCTCGCCCGCCATTGTAAGTGAGCTTGCTAACCTTCCCGAAGTGGATGAGTCCAGTGCTGGGACTTTTATTGCTCAAATCCACGGGACCACCGACGACCGCATGACTTTCCGCATTGATAATACTCACACGGACACCGTCCATGCCGGGATTCCAGTAGCTCGTAGAAGTGCCGCTACCCATGTTCCCGCCGCCGCCATCGATATTTCCCTCGCCGGTGGCGGCGAGCGCCGGCATGGCCGCACCCAGCAGAAGGGCAAGGGACAAAAAGAGTGTGAGGATTTTCCTCATGCCATGCTCCTTTCCAAAAAAAATGGCGCAGCCGTTTCCGACTGCGCCGCTGGTGAGCAGGGGACTCATTCCCCGCCCATGATTCCGATTTTGTTTCCGTTTTCGTAGATGCTGTCGTCCTCGATTACCGTATTGTCACCACTGTTCTCCACATAGCCGAAACCGGGTACATAGACCTGACCGGAGTTGTTGGTGCTTCCCGCGGCAGGCTCCGTTTCGGTGGGAGTCACTGTGGGAGTCTCCTCATAGGTGGGCGACGCCTCATCCTCGGTCTTGCGCTCCTCCTCCGGCACATCCGTTCCGTCGTGGTCATCCGGCAGCGTGGTGGTGCCGGAGGGTGCTTCCGGTTTTTCGGGGGATTCAGGCTTTACAGGATCTGCCTGGATGGTCTGCTCCAGGCCGCTGGAGTCCGCACCCTGGGCGGGATCGGTTTCGGATGCGTCCGGCGTTTCCACCTGGACATCCAGATCAGTCTGGCCGTTATTGTCGATATCCACACTGGGATCACCGCTCTGGGTGGGATCATCGGAAACCACACCGGAAGAAATATCGGCATTGCCGCCGAACCGGACGGCGATCCCAACGGCCGCCGCAACGCAGAGCAGGCAGCAGACGGCGATGAGGACGATCCTCTTTGTCTTGTCTGTCATGGTGTATGCCTCCTTGGTGTATTTCTTGTTAATGGGACAATACCACATTTTTCTGTGGAAGTCTATTGAAAAGACCGGATGGATCAGAAGAGAGGCACATATTTGGCCTCCGTGTGCAAAGTCATGCTGGCGGCGGGCAAAAGATTCCCCAGAAACCGAACGGGCACCTCCAGATGGATCTCCACCAGTGCGGTATAGCCCTCACTCTGGCCGGAACCGAGGCTGTTATTTTCCAGAACCACGGACAGGTCGGAGATGGTATATTCCACCTCGCCGTCCGAGATTTTCTGATACCCGCCCGCTGTATTTTCCAGACCGAGCGTTTCAGAGAGCTGGCCGTACACATCGCCGGTGTCGATGCTCTCATCCCAGCGGCCTGTACCGTCCGGATACCAGCCCGCAGCGTATCCCTCACGGACGGCGTGGTACACATCGTCATAGTTGTCATTGACGGTGGAGATGACCGCCTGCTGCGCGGCCTCCTTTACGCCTTGGGCAATGATCCACAGCCGACTGAACTCGGCAATGGCGCAGAACAGCATCAGCAATACCAGCACAATGGCAAGGATCATGGGGGTGCCCTCGCCGGAGCGGCGGCGAAAAATCGGTTTTCTCACTTCCAATACACCTCCGACTTGCCTGTGGCGGAAGCCGTCAGCGTGATCGGGAACGAGCCAAATCCTCCGAACAGGCCGATATCCGTTTCCAGCGTCAGGGTCACGGTGACCTCGTCATTGAGCTGGATGCGTCCGGTGGTGGACCACCGAATGTCGGGGTCAAGCCCGGTGCTGTCGGTAAGCGCCGACGCCCGGCGGGTGGTCTCCGTGCCAACCCGGCCGGCGATCTCCGCCTCGCGCACCAGCTCCACCGCATAGGTGTCCAGTTGCTGTTTGGTGATGTAGACCGGGAGCACACGAACCACCAGCGCGAGCACCAGCATGGCGCACACCACCAGGACGCATACATCGATATAGCCTTCGCCGGAGCGCCGTTTCAGTATTTTTTTCATGGCGACCTCCTTTAGAACAGGCTTCCCAGAGAATTGACGATCTGGTACACGATGATGACGATGTAGGTCATCATGAAGCACATGAGCATGATGAAGCTGAACACCCGGATCTTGGGTGGGATCTTGGCGGCCTTGGCCTTGAGGCGCTGCAGCTCCAATGCCTTCAGATCGTGGGACAGCATCTGGAAGTACATTCGCCCGTCGTCACCCCGCAGTATGCCGATGAGGCCGCGGACGATGTCCGAAATGATGGCGGAGCCCATTCTGGCCTCAAAGCGGATGAGCGCCGCTTCATAGGAGGAAGAACGCATATCCGCTGTCAGCACATCCAGCTCACGACCAAAGTCAGGCCCGGAGTGTTTCTTGTAGTTTTCCAGAATCCGCAGCACATCCCGGCTGGCTGCCAGTTCCTGATGGATGGTGGCGACGAACCGGGGCAGCTCGCCCTCAATCAGCTCCATTCTGGCCTTGACCAGCTCGTCAGCCCGACGGCTCTCCTTGAACCAGGTCAGCACGGCCAGCACCACGATGAGGGGGCTCAGGATGGGCAGGATCAGCAGGCACGGGATGATGCCGAGCAGGATGAGGCAGGGCTTCAGGATCGAATAGGCCGTGTAGACCTGGGGTGTCATATCCAGCCCTGCCGCCGTGAGCTTGCTCTCCAGCCGGCGGTATTTGTATTCGTCCATTCGAATCAGAGGGGCCAGCTTCAGCGCCCAGCCGAGGATCAGCGCCTCCAGAGCTTTGACCAGGCTCCGCTCCCGCCGTCCGGCGGAAATGAGCGCCCGTTCCGTGGCCAGTCTGGGAATCTTCAGAAGGTCGGCGAGGACGAAATACAGTCCGGCGGCCAGAACGGTCCCGAACAGAAATAAAAGTGCGCCCATTTCCTCACCTCCGATACTCAATGGGCTGCGTCAGCTTCACCACGAAGGCAAAGGACACGAATACGGCTGCGATGCAGACGGCGATGACCATCTGGCCGGGAACGGTGTCTACCAGGGTGTGGTACCAATCGGTGTTGATGAACCGCACCAGCGGAATATTGATCAGCACCAGGATCGCCATGGTGACGAATTCCTTGCGGGGGCCGAAGACCAGATTTTCCAGCTCTCCGTTGACCACTCTCATGTCCGACAGCTTGCTGACGATGGGAGTCAGGGTGCTTTTCAGGCTGCGGTCTGTCTGGCACGCCATCACCGCTTCGCACCACTCCTGCCATACCTCATTGTCAATGGCGTATTTCAGGTCATGAAGTGCGGCGTCCATGTCCGGGTCAATGTGCTTGATGCGGGTGAGGAACCGCTGGAACACATCCTGCACGGGGTGGTGCAGGTAGCGGATGTTCTCCTCTACGGCCTGCTGGAAGTTCTCTGTTCTCAGGTAGGCGGTTGTGATGACCGACAGCGCCGTTTCCAGCTCGGCGGCCACATCCTTTTTGAAGCTGCCGGCTGTCAGCTTGACATACCAGAACGGCGCCAGCATAAAGCCGACGGCCAGCACAGGGACAAGAAAAGCATTCCCGGCAAGAATGGCAATGCAGGCGCCAAGGGCAAACAGCACCAGGGACGCCATGCACACCATGGGGAACTTCCCCTCACGCCCGGATGCGGCCAGCACCGCCTGCGCCTCTGTGATCTCCCGGCGGAAGAAGCCGGCCTTTTTTCGCTTGGTCGTCTCGTTGATATCCGCCCGGATGCTGCCGGGGGCGGCAGTCAGCCGGGAGAAGATGCTGTCGCTCATTTCTGCGGGTGAGATCCCCAGCACCATAAAAAGCCCGGCGATCATGCCGATGCAGGCGATCAGTTGGATCATTGTCATGCAGTTTCCTCCTTCCTCTGGATAAACTGCTCCAGCTCACCGCGGGGCATACCGTTTTCGATAAAGCGGCGCTGCAGGCTCTCGGACATCTCCTCGCATTTCTGGTGGTGTCCCTCAATGATGAACCGGTCGCCCTCCAGACGGTTTTCGGTGATATTGTACTCGTAGAGCTTGTGGAGCCGGCGGCTCCCATCCGGCAGGATCTCACATTCGGAGATGTTGGTGATGCGGCGCTCCTTGTTCTCCAGCTGGCGGCAGTAGACCACAATGGGATATGCCTCGGTGACATAGCCCATGAGCGTATCGTCGGGGGTGTCCACGGCCCGCTTGCACAGGGATACCATGCGGCGATAGGTGCCCTCGCTGGAGCTGGAGTGGATGGTGGTGAGAACGGCCACGCCCACGCGGGCGGCCTCCTGGGCGGCATTGGCCTCCGGGCCTCGCATCTCGCCCACGGCGATGATGTCGGGATTGAAGCGAAGGGCGATGTCCAGCAGTGCAATCTGGTCGATGCGCTGCCGCTCGTTCTCGCTGTCGCGGGTCTGGGTGTGGACGACGGAGTTGACCACCCTGCCGTTCTGCTCCCGGATGAGCTGAAGCTCACGGGAGCCGTCCTCGATGGTGAAGATCCGCTTGCGATCAGGGATGGTGGACAGGAGCCAGCCCGCCACGGTGGTTTTGCCGGAGCTGGTGGCACCAGCCACACAGATAGAGACGCCGTAGCGCAGGCAGGCGGACAAGAAATCCAGCATTTCCTCCGTGGCGGTGCCGCTGCCCACAAAGTCCTCCTTGGTCAGATTCTTGGGGTTGACGATTCGGATGGAGGCCGCGACGCCGGCATCCTCGTCCAGCACCGGGGTCTTGATGACCGAGACACGGATGTTTTTGGCCAGACGGGAGGTAATGATGGGACTGGCGTTGTCCAGCACCTTGCCGGAGTTCTGGAGCATACGGCGGATGACATTGGCCGCGTGGTCCGGGGAGTCGAAGTGTTCCTCCAGCTTGACGGTGCGGCCGTCGGAATACTGGATCTCAATGTCGCGCCAGGAATTGATGTCGATCTCCTCGATTCCGTCGGCGAAGATGTACTTGGTCAGGAATCCATACTCGGCCATCTCCGTATACAGGGCGTCTACCAGCTCGCTCTGGCTCATGCCGTCCACCGCCATGCGATTGTCCTGCAAATAGCGGGCGATCCGGCGCTTCATCTGCTCCTTGGCCTCGTCGCCGCTCTCTGTAATCAGGGTGGCATAGGTACCGGAGAGGTAGGACTGTACCTGAGTGAGAACCTCCGCGAAGGGCATCCCCTCGGCCTGGGGAGCGAAGAATACATCGCTCGCCTTGGGGGCGACCTTGGTTTCTGCAAAAATAGTCCTTCCGGTATTTTCCTCGAAGGAGATGTCATGCACCTCGGCCTGCTCCTGCCTGGCCTCCGCCGGGGCGGCGGCCGGGGCCGCAGCAAATAAGGAATTGCTTCTTCTGTCGCCAAGCATCAGAACACCTCCTTCCACGGCGCACGCATTTTCTGCGGAAAATGCTGGCTCACTTTGTTCGCGGTGCGCCTCCAAAGGGGGACCAGTCCCCCTTTGGGGAACCCCCAGCTCTCCGAGAGGGACGAGAGATTCTTTGTTCCCATCCTTTAGAACACCTCCTTGCAAATCCTCTCGATTTCCTTACGGAACGCCTTGCTGTCTTTCATGGAGAGATCATTCAGAAGCGTGCCCTCCAGATACTGCTCCTCCAGCTCCTGGGAGTGCGGGAGCTGGAAAGCGACGCTCCCAAGTACCTGACCGATGCGGTCCGCCGCCTGGAGGGGCTTGATGTTGGACGCCGCCTTATACTGCTTGTCCTCATCCCAGTGCAGTTCCCGAAGGAGCGGGAGCTGGCTGGACAGGTAGCCAATGGATTTCAGGTCGCAGTTGGCCAGCCGGAGGACGCTGTCGGCCTCCATGAGCGCCACGGCGGAGAGGATGTCATTGGCAATATAGCTGGAGCAGTCGATGACCACATAGGGGGCGATCTCACGCAGGCCGCGGATGAGTTCCTCCGCCTGCTGCTTGGTGCAGGCTGCGTAGGTATACTCGTTTTCCCCCTTGCGCAGCCCCAGCATGGTCAGGTAGGACAGCTTCTTGTGGGTGGTCAGGTTGTGCTTGATGAGATTCACGGAGATCCGCTGGGCGGCGAAGATGCTGCCCAGGGATTTGTCGCACTCCAGTTCAGAGGGCGGGCAGATGCAGGGCATCATAGGGGCGGTCATATCGCAGAGCAGAAGCGCCACATTTTTCTTCTGGGAGGCCAGATGCTTTGCGATCTTCACCGCGGTCACGGTCTTGCCGCAGCCGGGGCTTCCCCAGACGGCAAGGACTCCGCCGCCGGATTCCTCGATGATTTCCACCTCCTCCGGCTCTGTGCTGCGGTGAAACAGGCTTCCTTTCATGAAGTTCATTCCGCAGCCGCCTCGCTCTCTGCGGCAGAATCAGCGTCCTCGCTTTCCCCGGTTTCGGTATTCTCAGTTGCCTCGGCAGTCTCCTCGGCTTCCGGCTCGGCGTACAGCTCCTCGATCAGAGCGTCCTGCGCCTCAACGAACGCGGAGGCATTCTCAGGCGTCCCACGATAGACCAGCGCCAGATGCAGCTCGCTTTCCTGCTCCAGCCCCGCCAGCACCTTGGCCTGCTCGGTGGTCACCAGCAGGGTGACGGTGGAAGGCAGCTCTTTTTCATCCTCAACCGCCTCGCCGGTGTTGGCGTCGTAACCGGAGGAGGCGGTAACGGAGATGACCTCTACATACTGCAGCTCGGGCGGGATCACGGTTTCGCCCATGCCCTTGTAGTCGGCCACGAGGACGGAAACGATATCGCCGCTCTCCAGTTTGCCGGAAAGGCCGGTGGCAAAACTCTTGATGGTGACAGAGATGGCCTGTTTGGTGCCGTCCAGATTGTAGAGATAGGCATTTTCAGCGGCAGGCTCGTTGGAGAGCTTGCTGGCCAGAATGTAATCGCCCACCTTCAGGTCGGCGGTGGCATATTTGCCGACGACCTCGTCTTTTTCTGTCATGATGCCGGACGGCAGGTTATAGGCGCCCACCTCCACGGTCTGTACCATCTCAGCGGTGATCTCGTCGCCCTCCTTGATGTCGGCGGTGACGCGGACGATCTCAGCCTTCTCGCTGGCGCTGCGGCTGAACAGGGGCGTCACTCCGAAGCAGATGACGAGCGCCAGGAGGATACACAGCACACCGATCACGGTGCGGTTACGGAAAATCTTCATATAAGCCTCCTTATAAGAAATATGCGGGAATGAATCCTGCGGCAATGAACGGGACCAGTGGGCAGGTGAACCGGGTGGGGCGGTGGGAGAGCTTCAGAACAAGACTTTTTCCCAGCACAAACAGGGCGTAGCAAAAGGCGAACAGCGTAAGCCCCGCGAGAGTGCGGGAAAGGCCCAGCACAAACCCCGCTGACGCCGCAAGCACCGTATCCCCGGCCCCGTTTTTCCCAAAGCCCGCCCCCAGATAGAAGGGCAGCCCTCCCGCAAGCGCCCCCAAAAAGGAGGCGGGGCTGATGGTGATCAGCCCCGCCAGCACGAGCGCCACACAGACCCGGTCATCCACCAGGCGGTGTCGGACATCATAGATCGAAGCGCCCATCAGGCAGCCGCAGAAGACCAGCGCCTGCACCCAGTGCATCAGCCGGCGTAGTCGAACATCTCCTGAATACGCTCCGTTACAGTAGGCATGACAGTATCATTCAGGACCGCGTACAGGCCGGCCAGCACCAGGGCGCCCAGAACGACGGCGATCAGCACTTTGACGGCGGTATCGATATAGCCCTCGCCGGCATTGCCGCAGACGGCGCGGCGGTGGAAGGCGGCGAGGGAGGTCTGGCAGTTGATGGCGGCAGTCTTGGCAGTCTTGGCGATATTCTTGAACAGCTTCTTCATAAGGTACATTCCTCCTGTAAGTAAAAATATTTTTTAGGTAGTTTGTTGACTGGAAAGAGATCATGAGTCGTGCTTGGAGGAGGCCCCCGGCCTCGGCTGGGCAAAGGAAAGTCCGGGCGGTTTCCATCCTCCCGGACTACATAGTCATTTCGTGGCATTCGTTCTGCTCCTGATGCTGGTTGAACTGGATGGGACGGAATCCCACGCGGTCACAGTAGAAGAACTCGCTGCCGGAATCATCGTACAGTTCCACCACATCGGACAGAGCCATCCGGTAGCCCTGATATCCGGGAGGCGGGCTGTCCCGGCAGATGGCGTAGATCTGCTCCAAATCGTTGGTACCCAGATCGCCGTCAAAGACCTGCGTATAATTGTCTGCGTCCGGTTCTCCGAACCGCTTTATCAGATCCTCATATCCGATAAAGCGCATGGTGACATCCACGCCTTTCCGGAGCTGCCAGATGCGGCAGCCTTTTTGCGGCTGCCCCAGCTCCTCGCCGGGCACCTCTCCGGCTGCAAGGCGGTCAAATACGCCTTCCTTCCACTGAGGCGTCAGATTCAACCGGGCCAGGTAGCGGGACAGCTCATCCGTCTGGAACATCTCGTCCACAACAGCGGCGTCATCCTTCACATAGCCCACCGTGTTGCCATAGAAGATCAGGCGGTTTCGATTGTCTATTGTGAAGCGGACCAAAATCACATCACCTCCCTTCAGGGCGAGTGGCTCACATCTGCTGGCTCATGGCCTGGTCGGGAGCGGCGCCTTTCTGCTCCTGCTGCTCCTGGAGCTTCTGCTCGTAGGCGTCGTTGACGGCATCCACCAGAGCGTTCCGGGCTTCGGCGGTGATGGCATGGAAGGTGTCGTTGTACTTGGTCTCACCGTTTTTCTTGTAGGAGTCCTGGGGCATGGAGATGAAACGGCCCTTGTCCGACTCGATGACCCGGATGCCGTGGACGGCAAAGGCACCGCCGATGGTGGCGCTGGCGAAGGCTTTGGTCTTGAAATCTCCGTCCACCAGACGGTCGATCCGCGCCTCCACCTGGGGCGTGGTGGTTTCCTGCTGTTTCTTCTTGGCTGTTGCCATGGTAATCAAGCTCCTTTCACTCACATGGTTGGGGTGGTCATATCGGGAGATTCGGCGGGATCTTCCCGCCGGATCTGCTTCAGGCTCTCTCTGGCCCAGTCGGGCAGGTGCTCCTCCCGGAGAATGCCGATGAAGTCGCTGCGGTTCCACCGGGTCCGCTCCCCATCACTGAGACAGGTGGCGTATACCGCCCTGCCCGCGGCGTTGGGGGCGCAGCCAAACCCGCCGGTCGCCAGCCAGAGCTGGTTTTCGGGAGCCCAATAGGACTCCCTCAAAGTCATGGGACTCATGACCAGCACCTTGCCTTCCAGCTCCTGCCCGGTCATATCGTCACAGTGGGAGCGCGTAAACATCCCAAGTGCATCCTGGGCTTCCCGGAACTCATTTACGAAGATGTCCAGAACACCGGCATGACTTTCTACCATAAACTCATAGTTCCGGTCACTGGGAGGGATGAAGGCTGCGGCGGCCCATTCTTTGTTCCGGCGGCTGAAGCGTCCATCCTCTGGCTTCAGCTGAATGGTGGCGGCCAGCACCCATCCCACACGCTTGAAGCCAAAGTCCTCGATGACGCCCCTGGCGCAGTCGTGGCTCAGGTGCATCCCGTCAAAGCCCCTGCGGATGGCCTCCTCGATGGCCTGCTTACAGGCGATGTTCTCCAGATGGCTTGCACGCCAAAGGGCCAGTTCGTTCTGCCGCCTGGCCTCGGAAACAGAGCCGAGATAGAGATAAGCGTGATCCTTAGTCATCGCCCTCGTCCTCATCCGGCTTCATGACTGCCTTGACCAGCTTTTCGAAACCGGCTCTGTCGATGCCGAGCTGTTCCAGACTCTTGTTCAGTTCGGCCGCCCACTTGGTTTTGCGGTCATCGGACACCACCAGAACAGCGCCGTCCACGCTGACCACACAGAGGTTGTCGTGCAGGATGCCGGCATCCGCAAAGGCCTCTGCAGGAATGGGCAGCATATCCTCGCCGCAGCCAGAGCAGCCATCGCACGGGTCCGCATCGCCCTCCTGATCCTCCCATCCGGCCAGCATATCCGCCCACAGGCTGTTGGTCAGCCGAATCAGCGCCATCATAGCGGCGGCTTTCTCCACCGGCTCCATCTCCTGCTTAAGCAGGACAATGGCGTTTTCCAGGGTATGCATCTCCAGCGTTTCCTCCTGCTCCAGACCACTCAGGGTGAGGGCCGCAGGCTGAATGACAGCCTTGCCGTCGTTGGTGTACTTGATAAAGGTCATCTTCATTCCTCCGTTTTATCAGATTTTGTTTTCGGTTCGTGGATCAGCGTGTAGCGCCCGTCATCTTCCTCCGCAGCTGACAGATTGAAAATGCTGAGCTGCCAATGCCTTGCGGAGTTATAGAGACGGGGATCGTAGTTGGTGATGACGATCTCCTCGTATTCGCTTCCGGCTTTCTGGGACATACTGTTGGGGCGTGTGGTGTAGAAGATGTAAAACTCCTTGTACAGATCTACGATGAAGGGGCAGTAGTTGTAGGAAACCATCACAAACCCCTGGCACTCCAGAAGCGCATCGTGGAGGCGCTGGTGGTCTTCCTTGGGAAAGCCCACCGCATAGCAGTCCTCCGCATCGTAGTAAGGCGGGTCACAGTAGAAGAATGCGTCTTCCCGGTCATATTGGCGGATGAGGTCGACGCAGTCCTTGTTCTCGATGACCACCTCCGCCAGTCTGCGTGAGCACTCCCAGACCAGATGGAAAAAGCGGCGGATGTCGCAGGATTTTCCGGCGAAGGACTTTGCGCCGCCGCTGAAGCTGTACCGGATAAGCTTGAAATAGTCAGCGGCCCGCCGCACATCTCCGCGAGGCGCTCGTTCCAGCATCATCCTTCGGATGGTTTTGGCATCCGGCGGTTCCAGATATCGCTGGGTCAGCTCCATCTCCTCGTCCAGATAGTCATCGGTGAATTCCTCACGGGAGAAAAACTTATACAGCACATTGAAGTCATCACGGGTGTTCAGCGGCAGAAAGCCCAGCTCTTGAAGCAGTGCCATAGTTCTGTTCTTGACACAACAGAACAGGTTGGTCAGGTCACTGTTGAAGTCGTTGTAGACCTCCATACATCCCGGTTGGATGGGACGGCTCAGGGTCACCGTTCCGCTGCCGCCGAACACATCGATAAATCGGGAATACCGCGAGGGAGACAGCTTTCGGATCAGCCACAGCAGCTTGCTTTTACCGCCCACCCAGGGGATGAAGCTTTTCAAGCGGTATCACCGCCCTCCAGTGGAAGGGATATCTGTCCGCTGTCGGTGAATTGTTCCAACGCTTTGGTGAGGCCGCGCTCCGCATGGGCAATCTTCTTGATCCTGCTTCGGAGCTGCCGGATCGTCCTCTGCAGTTCCTCCTCGGTGTCGGCGTAATAATAGCCGGAATCAGAGCTGCAAATGGGGATGCCGTCCCCGCGTAGGCTGTTGATCAACCGTCGCAGGTCGGGTCCGCGGATCTGAAAAGCGGCCTCCAGTTCACGGCTGGGGACGACTCTCAGCTCACCGCAGTGATACTCCTTCAGGTGCTTGGCGATAGGGTTGTCCGTCGTCATGAAGACTCCTTTCCGGGACAGTTACCCGGAAAGAGCGCAAAAAAAGCAGGGGCCGTCAGTCCCTTTCGGGTAACGGCCCCTGTAGCTTTCAGGCTATTTGACTCTTTTTATATCATCACCTCCGTTGGGGCAAAGCCTGGTCTGTGTGAGGGCTTCTCACATGGACATGGTCGGCTCCATCTCCGGTTGACTGTACTCATAGACCGGCTCTGTGCCGTTCCAGGATACAAACCCATGTTCGGCGGCGGACAGGCCCATGCGCTTCATTCTCTGATTGGCATAGCCCTCAGCGTCAAAGCAGGAGGCGAGCAGTTCGTCCTGGGGATAGATGCCATCCCGCATTGCCAACTCTTTTCCGTAATCGGCAAGATCCATATCACGGGGCATGAAGTGATAGCAGCGGAGATTTTGGGCTAAATCCAGGGCGTAATCCAGGCGGTGGCAATCCTCCAGCTCCATAACCGCCATAAATTTATCCAACCATCTGGGTTCTCCCTGTCCCTGCTCGCTCCAGATGTAACCAAAGTCGATGGCATGGCGGACAAGTTCCGACGCGGAGCCGTACTGTGAGAGGATGTCCTTCAGCTGCGGGAGGCAGCAGTCCACATCCACAGCAATGCACTCGGTCACGGATTCGACCTCCAGTGCGTCCAGCGCCAGGAGAAGTTCGTCCGGGTGTACGGCGTCCATGTATTCGCCGGTGTCCGGGAAGCCCACCCACACGCCGTCCATGTTGGTTCGGCTGGCCAGCTTGACTCGGATGCCGTAGTCACCTTTGTCGGGATTCATCGAAGGGTTACTGTCCAGAAACGGATCGATTAAAGAGGTGCCCTTGATAAAGTGCCCGTCGCAGAAAGTGTTTCCGCCCTTTTGGCGGTAAGCCGCACCCACTTTTTCCGGGTCAAGAAACTCCCGCGCTTGATCAGAGGGACGCTGGATCTGCTCCATGATGAATTTGCCCAGCTGAACATCATCCCCGGCCCCATAGAACAGATCATAGTGATCCAATTGACTTGCAATCAGCATCACATCGCAGGTCATCCTCGGCTGCTCAATCTGCATTGCTCCGCGGAACAGAAGGCTTTCTTTTACCGTCATGTTCTCGAATCGCCGTTCCAGCCAGTCGTGTTGGGATTTGGTCATTTCAAAGCCGTCCAGAAGGTCCAGGAGTTGCCTGGTTTGCCGACTCGCCATCACATCATCTCCATTCCGGCATTTTCTGCCTGTGTTTCTTCATTGCGGATCGGCTCGCCATCTCTGCGCTGAACCAGACCGTAGGGGGTCAGCAGAGCGTTGTGTGCTGCCATGACATCCTGACCATAGTTGTAGAGGACAACATGCTTCTGCAGAATGGACCGGGAATGCTCATCCACAATGAAGCGAAGCTCCTCTATGGCTACCTCCTCGGGGTTTCGCTGATCAGGCTCGAGCAGGTAGTCATCCAGATTTTCCGCAATCTGGACAGCGGCAGCGATATCGTGACAATCCGCCGCAAGGATAACTGCCTTGAATTTGGAAAGTTCTCCTTGTTTGCTCAGCTCCTTGAAGCATTTGGCCAACTCGTTCAGTCCATGGATATCGTCGCAGGCCATGTTTTCCAGAAGCGCAGGCATCGCACTGTCCTCCACCTGGAAGACCATTTCCGACCAGGAGGCGCCTCCGCAAGCCTCCAGCACTGCATCCAGCCGTTCCTGCGTGGCTGGCAGATCCAGACACATCATGTTATCCGGCTGCTCATTGGAGTGGAAGGGATACCTGCCGACCGTCAGGCGGATGCCGTATTCCGGCGCTTCGGGAAGCAAGGCCAGGCTGTCATATACCTGCTTCAGCTCGGTGTGCTGCGTGACATACCCGCCGCTTGCGAAAACGCCGCCCTCCTCAAACCTGGCTTTTCTTCCGAGCATCTCAAAGTCAAGATACTCGAAGATGGAATCCGGAACTTTTTCCAGGGCAGGGATGAAATCGTTCTCCGCATAGAACCTGCCGAGCTGCTCGTCCGTCGTGGCGTTGACCACATGACAGCAGTCTGCGCTGTAGGCCAGGTCGATCATGGTGGCAACGCTGATGGGACCGTATTTTTTGGCCACCTCCATGTTGAACAGCCCTTCGAAGGCAGTTCTTTCTCTGCCGTTCATCTGTCCCAGGCAGGTTGCCAGCGCATTGAGCTGATACAGATCGCATTCATGGGTCAGATGGACATGGAGGAACTGAAAACCATGGTGTTCAAGGAATTCCCACCTCGGCTTGTCGCCCAATGTCATTTGGAGCTTGTCCAGTGCGTCCGAAAGGCCATAGTAGGTAGCCGGAAGCTCCAGATCGCACCACCGATCCGTTTTTCCGCCGAACAGCTCCACACGGAACACTTCATTCAAGAGTCATCCCTCCCATTTGGGGCCTGTAGTCCTCCTCATATTTGGCGGGATCGGCACCGGGGACATCCCAGCCACACATACTGCCCACTTCCATAGCTTGGCGCTGGATGGGGCCGACTCCCAGTTTTTCATTCATCTCATCCGCCAGCTCCACATTTTGCTCCTTGTCACCGGTGTCCCAATCGGAGGGGTAGTAGCCGGACTCGCCCCGGCGGATACAGATGAGGTCACCGGTGGACTTGAGAGTGGAGAAGCATATCTCCGGCAGCCCCTCCGCCACTCTGGGCGCGAAGCGTTCTGCCGCGGTCTGGATATCCCAATCATCCTCCACGCTCCACAGATGGACATACAGCTCATCGTCGCCGGCGCAGATCTCCCGCTGTTCGAAGCCCTCGCCCCAGCCATCCGACGCCTGTCCGGAGATATACTCTTTCAGGGTGGTCAGTTCCTCCGGGGTGAGGGTGCCAACCACGCGGCACTCGGCAACACCCCAAAGCTGGCCGTTCCGATCCTCGACGGTGAACACGACAGATTTGACCTTCTGGTTGACGCTGTCATCCTCGCCATACCAGTGCATGATGCCGCTCTCGGATTCTTCCGGCATCCGGTTGTTGATCAGAGCTCTGAGGATCTCGCCCTCATAGGCACGAAGCGATCTGCCGTCCAACTGAGTGTAGTCATCCTCCATCTCCCCATACTCGTTGCGGGTGTAGAGATCCGCCGTCAGAGGCATATACAGCTTCAGCGTGGTGGGCTCGGGCGGCAGGACAGAGAAGCTGTCCTCTCCGATGGTCAGCGCCAGGGTTCTGCCATTGTCCCACTTCATGTGGAACTGCCCGGCGTCGTCGATGTAGTCCAGAGTCCCCGTACTGCTCGGCTCCAGCGGGGCATAGGGGTCTTTCATCTCTCTGAGCTTGATCCTTGAGCCTGCGGGAAACTGTTCCCGCAGGAAGCTCAGCCATTCTTTGGGTACTGACATTTACATTCCTCCCATCTTCATATCTCGGTCGGAGCCGTTTTCATAGTCCGCCAGGGACTGCGGATTCTCCTCGCCATACAGGTCGAAAAGGATATCGTCCACCTGCTTGCGAACAACCGGGTCATCCGTCAGCGTCTCATAGCGGAAGCCCGTGACCGAATGCTGAGGCAGTTCCTCCTGGATGCACCGGAGATATTCCTGCGTGTCGGTGTAGTCCATCCGGCTGCCATCGGCGAAGGTGACCCGGCCCACAGGCTTTGCCTGCTGGGCCATCTGTTGCTGGCGCAGGTTGTAGCAGTAGAGATACCCCTGGTAGTCGCCAGGGGAAGGGGTGCAGCGGAGGCAGTAGCGGTAATGCTCGGTGTCCACGACATAGCCATAGCACCGGCCATCCTCGGTAAGCTCACCCCCGTTCCGGTAGCAGTAGCTTCTCATCGAAGCCAGATCCTTGAGCGGCCCATCTGCCCGAAGCGCATCCACGACTTCCTGAAGTTCACCCTTGAATTCCTTGGTGTTGAACTGGTCATCGTTGTGGGGCCACCATGTGTGGTAGAATCCTTTTCCGGAAGATCCAAAGTCCATCCGGACATGGCCGACCGTGCCCAGCGCCGCATCCTCGGTCTCCTTCATCTGGGAATAGAAAAGGCCCGCCTCCTCATGGGAAGCGGGCCTGATGTGAATCGGTGTATTTACTTTTACATTCCGCTTCATGGTATTTGCCTCCGTATCCGTACAGAGATGGTAAATTTGCCAGTCAGGATGTCCCATCCTACCCAGAGTTACTCGCTGGAATGCGATGGAGATGTCATCATCGTTGTAAGATCCATGATGGAAATCCGATGTGTTGATAACATCTTCCTTAATATCTGCGGCAAATCTTTCATCAAGGCTGGAAAAATATGTCCCAAAAGTCTTGTGAAGATATTCTTTGATGTCACTCTCCAACTGTTCCGATAAAGAAATGGCCATTTGCTTCACCTCCTCATGCGGAACAATACCACAGCTCAGCGGAAATAGCTATGACCAAAAGGCGTCCTGCCGGAGAAGTGGAGATAGCCGGCGACAGCAGCTCCCAGTGCTGCCAGAGATGCTACTGTGATCATGATTTTCTTCTTCATTTACATTCCTCCCAATCATCGGATCATGTCGTTCAGGTCATTTGCATATCAAATCCCGGCTCCGGGGACTCCATGATCTGTTCCAAGTGCCGCGGGTCTACGATGACCTCGCTTTCATTTCTGCCTGTGAACAGAGCCAGGATGTGTTCCTTCCGAATCTGCGCTTCATACACCGTTCCCTCCTCACCAAAGCGGTGGGCGAACCAGTCTGCCGTTTTCCGGTCCAGTGTCCAGGACAACGCACTGATATTTTTGGCGTTGTAGGGGGTAACGCCCCGATAGACCGTCACCGTATCCTCCAGTGCCTGGTGTGCGGCGCGCTCCTCCTCGTCCATCAGGGACTCCGGAGGGACGGATCGGAACAAGGCCACCAGTTCTCGTTTGCTCACATTGCAGTCCTGATTGGGGCATTCCTCCTGGGTCCAGGCGGTGGATAAGAGCTGCCCCAGATCCTTCTCCGAGAGAGCGGAGGCGGCAAATTTGATAAAAGTCAAATAATAGGGCGGGTTGAGCAGTACAAAGATCTGATGGACATTTTCGGCGCTGTCGATCTGCTCCCCAACCTTGCTGCGCCACCTTGTGCAGTCATCCGAATTGTTGATCAGGTCGACCATGGAGAGGCTCCCATCCTCATTTCGAAGCGCGGAGATCCCGGAGTTTGTGAAGGGGTGGCTGACGATCACCGGGGAGAGGGCCGTTTCCTGGATCTGCACATCGAGGAGGGTGTGCGCCACCAGCTTTACGCGGAGCAGATCGGTTTCACGGGGCATCAGGAAAGGCCTCCCATCTCCATCGCCTGGGTTTCCTCAGCGAAGGGGCTGCTGCATCGGCGGATCAGGCCAAACTCGGTTCGCCGGACTCCTTCCTCCGCCATAGTGTCTTCACCCAGCTTCTCAAAATCCATATATCCGTCGATGGTATCGATCAGCTCGTCATCAGCACCGATGCGCCGAAGGACTGCTTGCCCGTATTCGTAAGTGTCCTCCGGAATGCGCTCATAGTCGTCCAGATTCATGGCACAGCGGAGAGCCTCCTGCATAGTCCCCGGCTGTTCCACAGAAAGAACCGACAGATATTTCAGCAGTTCACCATCTTCACACTGCATCCCCTCAATGGCCCAAGCCAATTCGTTTGCATCTTCCACGCAGACCCCTGTAGTGGGAATGTGCTCGTCCATATAGGGAACGGAAAACGACACCTTGGTTACTGCTGCCTCTGCAAAACAATCGATTCCCAGTGTTCTTTTTACTCGCTCCAATTCTTCCTTCGTTGCCGGAAGGCAGATACTCACTTGCGCTTGGGAAGAGGAGAGGTCAAGCTGGATCTTCGATTTTTTCTCTCTGACAAGCTCATCATCCTGCTTGCGGAGCACATAGCCCGCATAGGTATAGGCGCCGCCATGCTCGGCATAGTATTCTGCGCCGATTTTCGCGAAGTCCAGGTAGGGCCAGGCCGCTTCGGGGAATCTGGGGTCACCTTGAATCTGACCGGCAACAGCGACATATCGGCCAAGCGTCACATCCGAGTTTACATTAGGGATGAGAATGTAGTCCGACACCTGTTCCGCCACACGAATCATATCGTTCAGATCATTGATGCTGTTGCCATCCAAGGCGCCGGCATAGATGTTCCGTTCGCGGGAGTCCATTTTGGCAATGATGCTCGAAAGCTGATTCAGCTGTGCAAGCTGCATTCTGGAATCAGGATCGAGTCCGCCGAGGTACGACGGCAGATTAGCGATCACGCTTTTGATCTCGACGATCTCTGTTTTTCCTGCTCTGCTGGCCTCATCAAGCTGGCTGCCCGCTTCTGTCATGGCGTCATGAGAGGCGGGCAAATTGAGCGGGACAATGACAGGACTCCCACTTCGTTTCATGAAAAGTTGGATCATGTCATTCCTCCCATCTGAACCCCCTGTTCCCGCTGGCACTGATCCACCGGATCTTCTGCCATCAGTTCCTCCAGATCTACTGTGCCAACATAGGCGATGTAGCCTCGGTCGGTAAACACGCCCGACTGATAGTCCATGTGCTGCAGGCCATACCGCTCGTAGTCATAAAACTCGTCCAGATTGGGGTCATACTCAAAATGGCCGGATTTCTGGATCATGTATTTCCCGTACTCCGCGGGGGTGTGCGCACCGGGGGCGAATTCAAACAGATCCATGTTTTCCGCCAGACGGCGGATCTGGCTGGCGTTTTCCGGCTTGGCCCTGCTTACTGCTGCCCCCAGCTTCTTGCGGTCATGAATCGAAAACTTCTCCACAACCAGCGCCAGCTCATTGAGTTCGTGGATGTTATCGCACTGGAAGTCCAGTGCTACATCCACTTCCTCTGGGAATGAACTGTCAGCTATAAAGAGGCGCATATCCTTTGGGTCAGCAATGCCGGAACGCTGCATGGCGCGCTCAATTTGTCCTTTTGATGCAGGGAGATAGATCCAGGTCACATTCCTGCTGTTCTCCGGCTCCCACCGGGAGGATATCCCGACAGCAGTCATATCGGCCTCATAGTGGTAGCAGGGCAGATGTTTTCCATCATAGAGCTGTGAAAGCTGCATGCCGTTGTCATAGACCACTCCGTAGCGGGTGATAGTCCCCTCATTGTCCTCAATCAACAGGACAGCGGTTTCCACTCCGTCCAGCTGTTCCAGTTCTTCCATGCTGGCACACCCGCCATGGATGTTCATGTAGTGATCACGGCCAACCTCTTTCAAATTTGTGAAGTCCGTGATCACCGTCGCCTGCTGGCAGCAGAAGGTCAGGTTGATGAGATCCTTCATGCTGGTGAGATTCAGCTTTTCAGCCATCGCCTGAAATTGCGAAAACTCGCCCACAGTAAAGCTGTCCAGCCGCTTTGCCAGATAGTCCAACTCATCAAGGTTGACCTTGGTGCATACCAGCCGATTCAGCACAGGCCAGGCACTGTCGAGCGAGTCCAAGCGGCAGTCGGCTTCAGAGGCATCGCCGATCTCCAGTGCCTCCAACAGCGCAACGCAGTGGTCGTATTGATTTCTGGGAATAGGAAGAGGAATCGTCGCAACACCGTATTCCGGGTGGTCGGCGTTGCTCAGAACTGCTTCCATCATCACATTGCATCACCTTACTTTCCTTCAAAATTCAAAATCGCATCTCCGTACTTGGCCAGAAGCAGAGCGCAGACAATCAGGTGGAACGCCTCATCTGTGACCAATTCGGGGGATGCGAGATCGGCAAGAGTAATATTGTGGCTGCCGGTGGAGATGGCTTTGGCTGCCTGGTAAACACTGTACAGTTCCGGCTGGATGCCGGAAAGCTGGACGGACTGGAAGTCAAATCCGCGGGCATCAAACTTCCAGATCATCCTGCGCCAGATATCCTCATACGCCGTGAGGAGAAACAGCGCGGCCAGATTACGGCCTGACATTCGATAGCAGCGCGCACGCCAGTGCTGCCAACGCTCCCGATGACTATCTCTCAGGAAAAATCCAATGGAGCAGCCATTGAAACTCCTCTCTAAGCGGGCCTGAAGCTGCACTCCCGCTTCAGGGAAGAAGCAATCCCTGACAAACTCGTTGAGGTCAATCGCACCGGCCACGATCCGTTCATCCAGACAGACACACTGCTCCAAAGGGCAGGGATGATTGCGTCTGAAGTTCATGCAGTATGGGCACTCCATGTCATCTCTGCTATATTGGAAACCGGGATAGTATCGGCCATGGCCTCTGGGCTTAAAATAGGGCGGGGTCATCATCTGCTGTTCCATCTGGCACAGCGGTGTATCCCGCATGAAGTAGCGTGTCATTAGTGGTGTGCTCCTTTCAGTAAAGCAAAAAAGCGCCGGAGTCTTATTTCTAAAACTCCGGCGCTTGAAAATTACATGATCGGTTCTTGGTTATAGGGTTCCATGAGGTGCTGCTCCTGCTCCCTTATGCGATCCAGAGCATCGGGAGCTGCAATGGCAATCTGCTCCTGAATGCCCCGGATGCACTTTTCCTGCTCGGCAGTCAAGTCAAAACCAGTATCCAAGGTGTCAGAGCAGCACCGGTAGATTTCAACAAGCTGCTCCTGATTGAAGATCTGCTGTTTGGAAATGAGGCCGGCGCGGATGGCGAAGTCCTGCTTGGCACCTGCATAGTTTTCCTGAAAGTAATTGCCCTGATTGAGACCTGTGCGGTCGAAGCTCCAGTCCCATGTGACGAATTGGACGCCAAGCCGGGTGGGATGGGCAGCCAGCACGGCTCCGTTGAAGTCAGCCAGCAGGCGGTAGTCACCGGTCAGGCTCTGGGCTTGCAGGGGCGGAGCCTGTTCCAGAAGCGTCATGTACTCCCGCACGGTGCAGGCCAGATCGGTGGCTCGCTCACAGGCTCGTTCCCGTTCCGGCGTCGCTACATCCTCCTGCCAGTAGCGAACGCCTCCGTCCGCTGTGATCCGGCAGAGGGGGAGACCATCCCACTCCACAGGAAGCAATTCATCCTGTTCCGGCTGCGGAGTGAATCCCTCACGGTGGAGAGCGGTGCGAAGCTCCTGAAAAAACTGTTCTCGGTTCATTTACTACCTCCTGATATTTAGTGCCCTTTTTGAATTTGTCTGAAAGCAAAAAGGGCGCCAACCCATTGGCCCATCACGACCAACAAATCGACGCCCCAAACTTTGTGTATTCTATTGGTAGAAAAATAGCGCCCTTTTTGAAAGTTGCTGTTTCAAAAAGGGCGCCACATGGTTTCGGGTTTGCCAACCACTGAGAAGAGGGGGTTCGAATCCCACCAGTTAGGGGGAAACAGTGGTTGGCATCTATGGAATCATCCGTGAATTTTTGAGCTGAAAAAGCCCGGAAACGGTTGATGCCACTGGCTTTTCGCCAGTGGCATCTATACCGTTTTGATTTTATGGTACGGGTAGTGGGACTCGAACCCACACGCCTCGCGGCACAGGAACCTAAATCCTGCGTGTCGACCAATTCCACCATACCCGCATGCACCGCAAATTATACCACACCCCGCCGCCGGGGGCAAGGGGTCCGCAGCAAATCCCGGCGGTACTTGCAAAATTCCCTGTCATGCGCTACACTGTACCCAAACCCAATGCAAAGGAGATACGCTATGTTTCAGGGATACAGCCAAGAGACCGTGGATTTCATGTGGGGCATCCGCTTCAACAACGAACGCGGCTGGTTCCTGGCCCATAAGGACGATTACCAGCAGCACCTGCTGGCCCCCACCCGTGAGCTGGGCCAGGCCGTGTACGACGGTCTGGCGGCAGCGCTGCCCCATGAGCCGCTGATCCTGAAGGTCAGCCGCATTTACCGGGACGCCCGGCGGCTCCACGGCCAGGGACCCTACAAGGACCACCTGTGGTTCTGCGTCCGCACCGGGGACCAGGACTGGACGGGCCGCCCGGCCTTCTATTTTGAGATCGCCCCGGACTATTACAGCTATGGCATGGGCTTCTGGGCCGCTTCCGCCGCCACCATGACCCGCTATCGCCAGCAGATCGACCGGGACCCCAAGACCCTGGAGAAGCTGGTGCGCCAATTTGACCGCCAGCAGGTCTTTCAGCTGACGGGACCGGACTATGTCCGCAGCAAGGGCCAGGTCAGCGACCTGCTGCGCCCCTGGTACCAGAAGAAATCCCTGACCCTGGCCCATGAGGTCCCCCTGGACGAGAGCCTCTACTCGCCGGCTTTCGCCGCCCGGGTCACGGAGGACCTGAAAACCCTCCTGCCCTTTTACCGGTATTTTGCCGCCCTCTGCGCCGCGGCGGAGTAAGCCTGAAGCCGTGAGGCAATCCAAATATAAATATGCATGACGCAGCGTTTCTTTTACAAAAGCTTTACTTGACGCGGGCCGGCGGGCCTGGTATAATACCTTCAATTGATACCACCGTGAGGGAGTAATTCCACCCCGGCTTCGGGGTTAGGCAGCTTCGTCAGAACGGCGCGCCCGCGCCCGGACTGCTTTGAAAGAATGAGACTCATGCATAGGCTTTGGCCTGTGCATGAGTTTTTTTATTTCCCCGGGTGGGCAGAATCATTAAGAGGAGTGATCGTATGCACAAGGAATATGCCCAGACCGCCGATCAGGTCCTGTCGGACCTGCAAAGCGGCCCGGAGGGCCTGTCCGCCGCCCAGGCGGAGGGCCGTCTGGCGGAATACGGCCCTAACCGCCTGCGGGAGGCCCCCAAGGCCACCCTGCTCCAGCGGTTTCTGCAGCAGCTGCGGGACCCCATGCTGCTGATCCTGATGGCCGCCGCCGCTGTATCCGCCGTCACCAACTACCTGTCCCATGAGCCCTTCACCGAGGTGCTCATCATCCTGGCGGTGGTGCTGCTGAACGCCGTCCTGGGCGTTATCCAGGAGAGCAAGGCGGAGGCCGCCATCGAGGCCCTGCAAACCATGACCGCCGCCACCAGCAAGGTCCTCCGGGACGGCGCCGTGGCGGAGCTGGAGAGCAGCCGCCTGGTGCCCGGCGACGTGGTGCTGCTGGAGGCCGGAGACGCCGTCCCCGCCGACGGGCGGCTGCTGGCCTGCGCCTCCCTGCAAATTGAGGAGGCCGCCCTCACCGGCGAAAGCGTCCCCTCCGCCAAGTCCACGGATCCCCTTACCGTCGAGGTGACTCTGGGCGACCGCCGCAACATGGCCTACATGGGCTCCACCGTTTCCTATGGCCGGGGCCGCATGGTGGTCACTGCCACCGGAATGGACACGGAGATGGGCAAGATCGCCGGTGTCCTGGCCCGGACGGAGCAGGAGGAGACGCCGCTGCAAAAGAAGCTGACCCAGCTGGGCAAGACGCTGTCCTGGCTGGTGCTGGGCATCTGTGTGTTCATCTTCGTGTTTGACCTGATCGTGGCCGGGGACTTCTCCCTGTCCGGCATCCTGAAGACCTTCATGGTGGCGGTGTCCCTGGCGGTGGCCGCCATTCCCGAGGGCCTGGCCACGGTGGTAACGGTGGTGCTGAGCATCGGCGTCACCCGCATGAGCCGGCGCAATGCCCTGATCCGCCGCCTGACGGCGGTGGAGACGCTGGGCTGCACCCAGGTGATCTGTTCCGACAAAACCGGCACCCTGACCCAGAACAAGATGACCGTGGTGGACCACACCGGGGACACCGCCCTGCTGGCCTCCGCCATGGCCCTGTGCAGCGATGCCGTCCTGAACCCCGACGGCTCCGTCCAGGGAGAGCCTACGGAGGCGGCCCTGGTATCCTTCGCCGCCCAATGCGGCCTGCCCAAGCCCCGCCTGGAGCAGGACAGCCCCCGCATTGCCGAGGCCCCCTTCGACTCCGGCCGCAAGATGATGTCCACCATTCACCGGACCCCCCAGGGCGTGGTGCAGTATACCAAGGGCGCGCCGGACCAGGTGCTGGCCCGCTGCACCCACTATTGGGAGGGCGGACAGGCCCTGCCTATGACGGAGGAGCGCCGCCAGGCCATCCTGGCCGACAACCACCGCATGGCCGCCCAGGCCCTGCGGGTGCTGGCCGCCGCCAGCCGCCCCTGGCCCCACGGCGCGCCGGAGGATCAGTCCCCCGCGCACTTAGAGCAGGCCCTCTGCTTCATCGGCCTTACCGGCATGATCGACCCGGTGCGGCCCCAGGTGAAGCCCGCCATTGAGGAGTGCCGCCAGGCGGGCATCCGCCCGGTGATGATCACCGGCGACCACCAGGACACCGCCGTGGCCATCGCCCGCCAGCTGGGCATTCTCTCCGACCCCTCCCAGGCCATCACCGGCGCGGCGCTGGATGCCCTCAGCGATGAGGAGCTGACCCAGACCGTGGACCGCTACAGCGTCTATGCCCGGGTCCAGCCGGAGCACAAGGTCCGCATCGTCACCGCCTGGCGCCGCCGGGGCGCTGTTACCGCCATGACCGGCGACGGCGTCAACGACGCCCCCTCCATCAAGTCCGCCGATATCGGCATCGGCATGGGCATCACCGGCACCGACGTCACCAAAAACGTGGCAGACATGGTCCTCTCCGACGACAACTTTGCCACCATCGTGGGCGCCGTGGCCGAGGGCCGCCGCATTTACGACAACATCCGCAAGGCCATCGCCTTCCTGCTGGCCAGCAACATGAGCGAGGTGCTGGGGGTGTTCACCGCCGCCCTGCTGGGCTTCACCCTGCTGAATCCCGTGCATCTGCTGTTCATCAACCTGATCACCGACTGCTTCCCGGCCCTGGCCCTGGGCCTGGAGCGCCCGGAGCCGGACATTATGGACCGCCCGCCCCGCTCCGCCAAGGACGGCGTGTTTTCCGGCGGCCTGGGCTTCGACATCGCCTATCAGGGAGTGCTCATCACCGTTATCACCCTGATCTCCTATCTCATCGGCCACTGTATGGAGGTGGGCTATTTTGAAATGCCCCGGGGCGTCTCCCCGGACGGCATGACCATGGCCTTTTTGACCATGAGCATGTGCGAGATTTTCCACAGCTTCAACATGCGGTCCCAGCGCCGCAGCGTGTTCACCCTCCGGGGCCACAACCGGGTCCTCTGGGCCGCTATGCTGGGCTCCCTGGTCCTGACCACCGTGGTGCTGGAGGTGCCGCCCATTGCTGCCGCCTTCGGCTTTACTCCCGTGGGCTGGGCGGAATACGGCATTGCCCTGGCCCTGGCCGTGCTGGTGATTCCCGTGGTGGAGCTGGTGAAGTTCATCCAGCGCCGCCGCGCCCGATAAACAGACAGAACAGGCCCCGGCGCACCGCGCCGGGGCCTGTTTGCCCGTTTCATTTATTTCTGCCGTTCCAGACAGGTCTGATAGGTGTCCCACAGGTCGTCGTTCATCTCGAACACCGTGCGCCCCAGGCGCACGCCCTTGGCCGTCCGGCTGTGCAGGCACACGGCGCACAGCTCGTCCTCCTGGCTGCACCGGCCATAGGCCAGCAGCGTCCTGGGGTCCTTCCGGGCCCACTGGCCCAGCGTCACCGTCTCGCCGCAATAGGGGCATGCCGTCTCCGTCAGCGCCGGGTCCGCCTGGGCCTCCGCCAGAGACGCGTATTCACGCCCCTGCACCAGCCCGGCCCTCCGGTCCTGGGGATAGCCCACATAGCGCAGGCGGTACTCATCCATGCACCCGTCCAGGTCCATCTTTCCGCAGATCTGCACGGTGTTCCGTGCATCGTTCAGGGCATCGTGGGCCCGGCCCGGCGTCAGGTGCAGCAGCTCCATAGCCCGCTCCAGGGAGCATTGCCGGTCGTCCCGCATGATCTCGTGGCCGAAGATCCGCTGCAAATCGTAGCAGTACGGCATCTCCGCGTCCATTCCGTGCATCAGCAGGTTGTCCATCAGCACCGGGATGTCGTCCGGTCCCCAGGTACACAGGCAGCAATCCTCACCGCACCACTGGGTAAAATCCGCATAGGCCCGGGGAAATTCCGGAGCGTTTTCCAGGTCCTGGGCGCGTATCTTTGTCAGACGCACCACATCCCCGTTCATGTGCGGGTAAAACCGGGGACGGATAAACGTCTTGAAGCTGCCGGTTTCCCGGAACTGCTCATCCAGCCGCAGGGCCCCGATCTCGATGATCTCCGAGTCGAAGAAAAACGGCTCCCGGATGGTGCTGTCCCGGTCCAGAGGCTGGTTCCACTCCAGGTCCAGGACGATATACGAAAATTCAGCCATTTCTGGCAGCTTCAATGGCCTTGCCCTTGCGCTCAGCCTCCTGGTACTGCTCATCGGCCTGGTGGATGGCATCTGCCACCAACTGGTCCGCCACGGACTTCAGGTCCATCTCCAGCACACGGTCGATGACCTGCTGCTGCTTCTCCTCCGCCACGCCGTAGATGGTCATGCTGCAGGACAGGAACCGGCGCAGCTTCTGCTCCATGGTGAAATTCCGGTCGCACTTCCGGGCCATAAAGCTGCGCACCATGCCGGAGGTAGCCAGCTCCAACTCATAAAAATCCTGCCGGGTATACTGGGGATGCATCGCGCCGAACAGCTCCACCAGCTTATCCGTTGCCATCTGATGGATGTAGTTGGCCGTGGCTACATAGGAATAGGAGGAGACATACAGCTCCCGCAGGGCCTCGGACTTCTCGGCGATATACATCTGGATCGACGGCTCCACGGCGTAAAACATTTCAGGCTCATAGCCCTCGCCCAGCAGCCGAGCGGTAATGGCAAACTGTTTTTCATACATCCACTTGGTCAGCTTCAGCAGCAGTGCCTCCTTGTTGGCAAATACCGCAAAAAATGCAGATGACGACATACCGGCTGCCTGCGCTATGGCTACGGTAGTCGTCTGCTCATACCCGTTTTCCAAAAACAGTTTGATGGCCGCATAGATCATCCGGCTTTCCCGCTCGGCGATCTTGGGCTGTGCTCCTCTCGGCATAGTGTCCTCCTTCATGTCGGTTGGTGTTTGTTTCCGTCCTGCTATTGTATATTATTTGTGCGCATATACTGTATTGAGGTTAGGGCTGTTCCCTATTCAGTTAGTATTTTAACACACTCCTTTCTGTTTTTCAATGGACGACATAGAATTTTTATAAATTCTTTTTATATAACATATTGTGCGATTTTATCTTGATGCAGCCATATATTGTGGCATGTATGCCATCCGCCTGTCCTTCGCACGTGCACAGTCCATCCAATTATGTCTGCTTAACGAAAAATAGAGCAACAACCACCGATTCCAACGGATGGAATCGGTGGTTGTATATACATGTGACTATGCAGCCGCTTTCCGGCTATTTACTTGATGATCTCGCCGGCGGCCTCCTTGGCCCGGATCTCCTTCATGGCGTCCTTGTGGCTCAGGTTCACGCGGCCCTTCTCGTCGATCTCGGTGACCTTGACCCACATCATGTCGCCCACCTTGCAGGCGTCCTCCACCTTCTCGATGCGTTTGTCGGCCAGCTTGGAGATGTGAACCAGGCCGTCCTTGCCGGGAGCCAGCTCCACGAAGGCGCCGAAGGTCATCAGGCGCACCACGCGGCCATAGTACAGCTGGCCCACCTCGGGCACGAACACGATGTCGTCAATGCACTTCTTGGCGATAGCGCAGCTCTCGGCGTCGGGGGAGGCAATGTGGATGGTGCCGTCGTCGTCGATGTCGATCTTGGCGCCGGACTCGGCCACGATCTTCTGGATGACGCTGCCGCCCTTGCCGATGACCTCCCGGATCTTGTCGGGGTCGATGTGCAGGGTGATCATCTTGGGGGCGTACTTGCTGACCTCGGGCCGGGGCTCGGCGATACAGGGCAGCATGATCTGGTCCAGGATCTGGCACCGGGCATCGTAGGTGATGTCCAGAGCATTCTTGATGATCTCCATGGTCAGGCCGTCGTTCTTCAGGTCCATCTGGATGGCGGTGATGCCCTTCTTGGTGCCGGCCACCTTAAAGTCCATCTCGCCGTGGAAGTCCTCCACGCCCTGAATGTCGATGAAGGTGGTGAAGGAGCCGTCGTCGTCCTGGATCAGGCCGCAGGAGATGCCGGCCACCGGGGCGGAAATGGGCACGCCGGCGTCCATCAGGGCCAGGGTGCTGCCGCAGATGGAGCCCTGGGACGTGGAGCCGTTGGAGGATACCACCTCGCTGACCACACGAATGGCATAGGGGAACTCCTCCACCGGGGGGATCACCGGCAGCAGGGCCCGCTCTGCCAGAGCACCGTGGCCGATCTCCCGGCGGCCGGGGCTGCGGGCCGGCTTGGCCTCGCCCACGGAGTAGCCGGGGAAGTTATAGTGGTGCATATACCGCTTCTCGGTTTCCTCCCAGATGGTGTCCAGCTTCTGGTTGGCGGACAGGGTATCCAGGGTGGCCACGCTCAGCACCTGGGTCTGACCCCGGGTAAACAGGCCGGAGCCGTGGACCCGGGGCAGCACGCCCACCTCGGCGGCCAGGGGCCGGATCTCGTTCTTCTGGCGGCCATCCACCCGGTGGCCCTCCAGCAGCCAGGCCTTGACGATCTTCTTCTGGAACTTATAGGTGATCTCCTCCAGATACTTGTCCATCTCGGGATAGTCCTCCAGGAACAGCTGGTGCCACTTTTCGATGAGCTGGTTCCAGCGGGCCTCGCGAACGTTCTTGTCGTCGGTGTCCATGGCGGCCTTGGCCTCGTCCATGGTGGCGTTCACGATCTTCTCAAACAGTTCATCGTCAAAGTCGGCGTGGGGATAGTCAAACTTGGGCTTGCCGATCTCGGAGACCATCTGGTTGATCAGGGCCACCTGCTTCTGATTTTCCTCATGGGCCATGCGGATGGCCTCGAACATCACGTCGTTGGGCACCTGGTTGGCGCCGGCCTCGATCATGACCACCTTCCTGCCGGTGGACACAACGGTCACGTCCAGATCGCTGACCTTACGCTGCTCGCTGGTGGGATTGAACACCAGTTTCCCGTCCACCAGGCCCACCTTCAGAGCGCCCACGGGGCCGTTCCAGGGGATGTCGGAGATGGCCAGGGCGGCGGAGGTGCCGATGAGGCCGCAGATCTCGGGAGAGCAGTCGTGGTCCACGCTCATGACGGTGCACATAACGGACACGTCGTTGCGGAAGTCGTGAGGGAACAGGGGGCGGATGGGGCGATCAATGACGCGGGAGGTCAGAACGCCCTTCTCGCCGGGGCGGCCCTCCCGGCGGTTGAAGCTGCCGGGGATGCGGCCCACAGCGTACAGCTTTTCCTCGAAGTCTACGCTCAGGGGGAAGAAGTCGATGCCGTCCCGGGGACGGGCGGCGGCGGTGACGCAGCACAGCACACTGGTCTCGCCATAGGTGACCATGACGGCGGCGTTGGCCAGCTCCGCCAGCTTTCCGACCTCCAGGGTCAGGGGGCGGCCCGCCAGGTCCATGGTGTACTTGTGGTAGTGGGGGAACTGCCGGTGGGTAATGATGGTAGACATGGTTTGGCTCCTTTTCATTTGAATTTTCCGCATGGGAGCCGGGGCCGTTTAGCACTTGAAAAAATGCCGGAAAATACCCGGATTCCGGCATTTTTTCAACTGCTAAAGGCTTTGATCGGCTCCGCACACGGGCAGGGATGGTGTGAAAGAAGGGTGGTGCGCACGGGGCACACCACCCTGTCTTCAGCTTACTTGCGCAGACCCAGCTTGGCAATCAGGGCACGATAACGCTCGATGTCCTTCTTGGCCAGATAGTCCAGCAGACGACGGCGCTTACCGATCATCATCTGCATGCCGCGGCGGCTGTGAAAGTCATGGGGATGAACCTTCAGGTGCGCGGTGAGCTGGTTGATGCGCTCGGTGAGGATAGCGACCTGGACCTCGGGGGAACCGGTGTCGGTCTCGTGGGTGCGGTTGGCCTCGATGATGGAGGTCTTCTGATCTTTCAGCATCATAGTTGTGTTTCCACCTTTCTTTTTTGTGCGCCCACATCCTGAGTGCCGGGACAGGCAGAGCATCCACGGGACTAAGGCAAGGGGCATGGCACGCACAGCAGCGTACTCTGATACGATATCACAAACGGAGACGTTTGTAAAGAAAAACTTTCCGTTTACCGGGCACGCTTTTTCCGCAGAACCCAGGCACTGCCGGTCAGGGCCAGCAGCATCAGGCCCATGTACAGCAGCACGCCGCTGTCGCCGGTCTTGACGCCGGGATTCTCCGGCTGCTCCGGCTTTTCGGGCTGGCCGGGATCCTCCGGCTGCTCAGGCCGGTAATCCGGGTCCGCCGCGCCGCAGACGGTGCACTTGCCGTCCTTATAGTCATGGCCCGTGGCGGGGATCGTCTCGGTGGACAGCACCGCGCCGCAGTCATCGCAGGTGACGGTGACAGAGCCGTCCTGCGTGCAGGCGGCGGGGGTCTCGGTGCGGGTGGTGTGATCGTGATCGCAGGTGACCTCCACAGCAATAAGGGCGTAGTCGCCGGTGTTCAGCAGCGCCCGCACCATACCGGTGCCGGTGTGCAGCGCGGTGACATGCCCGCTGGCATCCACGGAGAGGATGCTCTCATCCAGGCTGGCATAGTTCACAGGGTTCAGCTCCGGAATCACCACGCCGGACTCGTCCAGCAGGGTCAGGTACTGCGTGAGGTCCGCGCCCTGGCCCAGCTTCAGATGAATGGTATCCTGGGTGGCCTGAATGCCGTCGTACCACTTGGGCACCACGGTGACGAAGCACTGGACGGTATCCTGGGTGGTGCTGGTGGCGGTGGCGGTGATCTTCTCGCCGCCCAGCAGCACGTAGTTGGCATAGACCTCCTGACCCTCCACGCTGGCGATGGACAGGTTGGCGGGGTACACGGAGGGGGCGGCCACCACGCTGTTGTCGGGGTCCCCGGTGAGGGGAGCGTCGGTACCGTAGCTGTTCATATAGCTGGAGGAGATCTCGTTGCCGGCGGCAGTGATGACCATAATGCCGGCGTCATCCAGCTTGTTGTACACGTCGTTGATGAGGGCGTCCTCGTCCACGGTGAAGCCGCCGTAGGAGCCCAGGCTCAGGTTCACGGCGTCCACGCCCAGACGGTAGGCATCCTCCAGAGCCGCCAGAATGGTGGTCGTGGCGGCGCCCGTGCCGCTGTCGTCAAAGACCTTCATGGGGATGACCTGAGCGTCGGGAGCCACACCGGAGAAGGTGACGGCGCCCTCGCCGTCCACGGCATAGCCGGCGGAGATGCCTGCCACATGGGTGCCGTGCTCCAGATTTTCTGCATCCCACTTGCTGCCGGGGGCCACCTGAGCGTCCTTTCCGGCATAGTCAAAGGCGAAGGGGATCTTGGCGCTGAGATACACATCGTCGGCGGTGACGCCGGGCATCAGGACCTCGGCATTGAGGTCGGCGGCCTGTAGGACGCCGCTGATGTAGTCCTTGGTGAACTTAGCGTCCGCCGGGGCGTTGGCAAAGGCGGGGTGGGCAGTGTCCAGACCGGTGTCCAGCACGGCGATGGTCATGCCCTTACCGGTAAACCGACTGCTGGCCAGGGCCACCTGCAGAGCCTGGGTATCAGCCTGCTGGGTGGTGGGCAGTGCGTAGGACCCGGCCACAAAGGCACAGGTGACACCCTTGGTGTTCCGGATGGCTTCCAGATTCTTCCGGGCTGTGCGGACGGAGAAGCCGTTGAACAGGGCGGTATAGGAATAGCCGTATTCCACCTGCTCCTGGCGCAGGGTGCGGGTCAGGCGGGACTGCACCGCGGCCTGGCGGGACAGCAGACGGTTCTGCACCCGGGCCACCGCCTTGGCAGAGGCGGCGCGGCGGACAGCGGCGCGGCGGGGCCGCACGTTTCGGTTCTGACGGACCGGCCGGCGGCATACACTGTTCCGAAAGGGGGAATGTGCTATGACCAATCGACCGCAGACCGGACGGCGGTATCGGACGGCGGCCCCGGCCCGGGGCAAGCGGGAGCAGCCCGCCTCCCGGCGGGGGGACTGCCATCTGCGGCAGCTGGCCGTCAGCGGAGTGATGCTGCTGGCGGTGGTGCTGGTGAAAATCAGCGCTCCGGCGGCTATGGACAAGTGCCGGGACAAGCTGCTGGACCTGATGGGCGGGCAGACGGACTTCCGGGCGGCATTTTCCGCCGTGGGGCGGGCGGTATCCGGCCAGGGCGCCGTGGGCCAGGCCCTGAACGACGCATATACGGCGGTGTTCGGCCCCCAGCAGACGGTCCCGGAGGGGACGGCGGACCCGGCGGCATATTCGGCGGAGACTACCCCCGGGGACGTGTGTCTGACCCAGCAGGTGCTGGGCTTTGCCTATGCCAACCCCCTGACGGGAACGGTGACAGACCGGTTCGGCTATCGGCAGGACCCCGGCGGCAGCGGGACTCGGTTCCATTATGGGCTGGACATCGCCGCCGACGAGGGTGCGGTGATCACGGCCTTTGCATCGGGCACCGTCACGGCGGTGGGAGACAGCGCAGAGCTGGGGAACTATGTGACGGTGCAGCATGAGGGGGGCTTTGCCACCCTGTATGCCCATTGCAGCCGCATCACCGCCTCCTCCGGCCAGCAGGTGCGGCCCGGGGACCCCATCGCGGAGGTGGGCCATACCGGCAACGCCACGGGACCGCATCTGCACTTCGAGCTTCATAAGGACGGGGTGTATGTGAATCCCATCTACTATTATGCGGCCCCCTGAGCGGACCCGGGTACGGGTATCGCCGGGGGCCCCGGCACTGCTGGCGGTTTTTGTGTGGCTGTCGTCGCCGGAGGTGCTGGGGGCGGTGCTGCTGGCGGCGCTGTGCCATGAGCTGGGGCATTACGCGGTGCTGCGCAGCCGGGGCGGCTGGGTGCGGCACATGGAGATCTCCGCTCTGGGGGCAAATATGCAGGTGGCGGGGCGGCTGAGCTACGGCAGCGAGCTGCTGGCCGCCGCCGGAGGACCGGCGGTGAATCTGCTGCTGGCGGCGGCTCTGGCGGCGCTGGGCCGGTGGTGGGAGCCGCTGTATCTGCTGGCCGGGGCCCAGGGGGTGCTGGGATGCTTCAATCTGCTGCCCATTCTGCCGCTGGACGGCGGGCGGATGCTGTGGCTGGCCCTGTGCTGGCGGACGGACCCGTTTTTGGCCGACCGGATGGCCGGGGGGGTAAGCCTGGCGGCGGCGGGGCTATTGACGGCGGCGGGGGCGGCCCTGGCCGGGCGGAGCCCGTTTTTGCTGATGACGGCGGTGTGCCTGCTGTGCTGCACCGCAGGGCCGTGTATAAAACGGCGGAAAAGCGTGTATGCTTCCGGTAAAAGGGAGGCGAGCGCATGAGCGATAAAAAGTGGCGTACCTGGGAGGTTCTGGGGCTGCTGTTTGTGCTGGCGGCGGGGAATCTGCTGCACTTTGTATATGATTGGACCGGGCAAAGCCCGGTGGTGGGGGCGCTGGCCGCCGTCAACGAGTCTGTCTGGGAGCATATGAAGCTGCTGACCACGCCGTGGGTGCTGTGGAGCATTGCGGAGCTGGTGGCCGCGGGCCGGAGCGGCCTGCCGGTGACGGCGGCCAGGGCGGCGGGCCTGCTGGCGGGGCTGGCGGCCATTCCCATGCTGTTTTATACGTACCAGGGCGTTCTGGGCCGGGACCTCATGTGGCTGGACATCGCCATTTTCCAGATAGCGGTGCTTCTGGGCTTCTGGGTCAGCTGGACGGTGCTGCGCCGACGGGCGCTGGCGGCGCCTTTGTGGCAGGTGGCCGGCGGCGCAGTGCTGGCAGCGGTGTGGGCGGCGTTTATTGCGTGGACCTTTGCACCGCCGGAGCTGCCGCTGTTCGTGGACCCGGAGACCGGTCTGCGGGGCATCCGGTAGCGTTCTGCCCCGCCGTCTGCCTGCATAGGGTAATGACGGAGGTGGGCGGAATGAAGCGATATATCCTGGGATTTTTCACGGCGGCGGCCGCGGCGGCGGCACTGTGGCTGCTGCACCGGACGTTCCCATGTCCGCTGACGGCGCTGCTGACGCCGGTGAACGGCAGCCCCTGGGAAATGGGGAAGCTGCTGTATTGGCCGTATCTGCCGGCGGCGCTGGTGATCTGGCGGATGACCCCGGAGAGGCAGGGGCGGGGCGGGCACTGCCTGCTGCTGGCGGCCATGCCCCTGTGCATGACGGGACTGTGCTGGCTGCTGCCGGGACGGGGACTGCGGCTGTGGAGCCTGATCCTGGCCGGTGGGCTGACGCTTCACGGTCAGGTGCTGGTGCGGCGGCTGAGAGGCGGGGAGCTGCTGTGGTATGTGCTGGCGATCCTGCTGGGCATCGCCTATCTGCTGCTGACGGTGCGGGCCCCGTCGGCGGGACCGTTCGCGGACCCCTCCGCCCCTGCCATGGCGGCTATCCCGTTTTAAGGGGCGGTTTTTGTATCTGTTGCATTTGCCGCAGAATTGCGGCGGGAAATCTGGTATAATCATACTGTACGTCAAGAGGAGGCGCTGAATATGGCGATTTTGCATGTGAACGACAACGGGTTTGACCGGGAGGTCCTGCAGGACAGCGGGACGGTGCTGGTAGACTTCTGGGCCACCTGGTGCGGGCCCTGCCGGATGCTGGCTCCCATTCTGGAGGAGCTGTCCGGGCAGCACCCGGAGCTGAAGATCGTCAAGGTGGACGTGGATGAAAACCGGGAGCTGGCTCTGCGGTACGGCATCGAGAGCATCCCCACGCTGCTGGTATTCAAGGGCGGCCAGGTGGCGGACCGGTCTGTGGGCCTGGTGTCGCCCCAGGAGATCCTGGCGCTGGTGAAATAAGAGCTATGCAACAAGGCAGGACCCGCATAATCTTTGCGGGTCCTGCCTTTTATTACAGCGTTTTTTCCGCCGCCTGAACGGTGTGCTTACAGAGGACGGCGGAGGTGACGGAGCCCACGCCGCCGGGAACCGGGGTCAGGGCCACGTCCAGGGCGGCGGCCTCCGGGGCCACGTCACCGCAGAGGGTTCCGTCCGGCCCGGGATGGACGCCCACGTCCAGCACCGTCTGCCCCGGACGGAGACAGTCCGCCGTGATGAGGCCCGGCCGTCCGGCAGCGGCGATCAGCACGTCCGCCTCCCGGCACAGGGCCGGTATGTCCCGGGTGCCGGTGTGGCACACGGTAACGGTGGCGTTGCGGCGCTGCAGCAGCAGAGCGGCGGGCTGGCCCACCACCAGGCTGCGGCCCACCACCACCGCACGGCGTCCGGCCAAAGGAACCTCGTAGTAGTCCAGCAGCTCCAGGCACGCCTGGGCGGTGCAGGGAGCGAAGCCGCTTTGCCCTGTCAGCAGTCCCGCCAGGGAGCCGGGGGTCATGCCGTCCACGTCCTTGTCCGGCAGCAGCAGCTGCCCGGCGGCGGCCTCCGCTGCCCTGTCCGCCAGGGGACGCAGCAGCAGGCACCCGTGGATGGATGGGTCGGCGTTGACGGCGCGGATGGCATCCGCCAGAGGGGCGGCACTGTCCCAGAACAGGCGGCGGACCTCTATGCCGCATCTGGCGCAGCGGGCGGCGGCGCTTTTTTCATAGGCCAGGTCTCCGGGGCTGCTGCCAACGCGGAGAATGGCCAGGGTAGGGATCACGCCCCGATGGCGCAGGGCGGCGGACCGGCGGCTCAGGTCCAGGGTCAGGCGCTCCGCCACGGGAGCGCCGCGCAGCAGGGTAGACATGGGGGATCACCTCATTCTTATTCTCCGGAAAAGCGGAGAATGTCCCGGGAGACCGGGGCGTAAAACAGCTTTTCCGCCTGGGCAAAATCGTGAGTCTGGCCCAGGATCCACATGAGCTTGCACACGGCGGCCTCCGTGGTCATGTCGTAGGCCTCCAGCACCCGCAGGGTATGCTTCAGATGACCGCCCACATGGTACACCGTCAGGTCGCTGCCCTCGTTGGGCACCTGGGTGGTCATGACAACGAGCTTGCCGCTCTCCGCCGCCTGCCGGATCACGTCATAAAATCCGTCGTATTCCGGCAGACCGCCTACGCCGAAGCCCTCGATGACCAGTCCGTCGTACCGGTCCGCCATGAAGGCCAGCAGCTCCCGGCGGGTGCCGGGGATCAGCTTCAAAAGGCCCACGCTGCCGTCCAGATCGTCGTAGAACCGGGGGGCGGGGCAGCTGTCGGTGGTGATGTACTGCAAAAGGCGCTCATCCTGGATCATAGCCAGCTCCGGGTAGTTGACGCTGGAGAACGCCTGGAAGCTCTTGGAGAAGGTCTTTCTGGCCCGGGTCCCCAGGATCACCCGGCCGTTGAACACGATCTGGACCCCGCCGCAGCCCCGGCAGGCGTACAGAAATGCGTCGATGAGGTTGCGCTTGGAGTCGGTGCCGTCGAACCAGATGGGCTTCTGGGCTCCGGTAAGGACGATGGGCTTGGGGCAGTCCTGGATGAGATAGCTCAGGGCTGCCGCCGTGTAGGCCATGGTATCGGTGCCGTGGCTGATGACGAAGCCGTCGTATTGGCCGTAATGCTGCCGGATGGCTCGGGCCAGGCCCAGCCAATGGTCAGGCCGGATGTTGGTGCTGTCCAGACTGTACAGCTGCAGGCAGTCCACCCGGCACAGCTGAGCCACCCGGGGTGTGTCCTGCAAAAGGCGGCTGGGGTCCAGCTCGGGAGCCAGACCGTCTGCCGTCTGACCGGAGGCGATGGTGCCGCCGGTGCCGATCATGAGGATGTTTTTCATAGCAAAGCGCCCCTTACGAATCAATGGTATTGTCCATGGCGGCCAGGCCGAAGCGCACCGCCTGCTCGATCTCCTTCTGCCGCCGGGGGTCTGCACCGTCGTATTCCCGGCGCAGCTGCCCCAGAAACAGACCCCGCAGGGTGTCGTCGCCGCAGCGGTCCCACAGGTCCCGGCGCAGGCGCGTGTCGTCTCGCAGCTCCAGCCGGAAAAATTCCCCCGACAGGGCCCGCTCCAGGGGAGCCAGCGTCAAAGGCTCCGCCGTCTCGCCGGTGAGGCGGATGCGGTAAATATCCCGGGAGGTATCCGGCGGCAGGCTGCGGCGGATGGCGTCTAGGGCGTCGCCCCCGGACACGTCCACGGTGAGGCTTTCATAGCGCCGCCCTGCAAAGGGCACAAAGCGCATATCCACCCGTCCCGGCTCTACATCGCCGAACAGGAAGCCCCGCTCCCCCAGCTCGTCGAAGCCCCGGCCCTGGGGGCAGCCGGGATACGCCCACACGGTGCTCCCGGCCCGGTTCATGGCCGAGGGGGCGTGGACATGGCCCAGGGCCAGGTAATCCAGCCCCGTGGCAGCGATCTCCTCCGGGGTCAGGGGGCGGTAGCGGCTTTCCCGGCTGCCCATGTCCCCGTGAAGAACCATGATGCGGGCGCTGCCGTCCGGCTGGGGATAAAAGCCCCGCAGGCCGCTTTCCGGCTCCTCCGGGGCGGTGAAGGCCGCCCCGTATACGGTGCACTGAAGCTCCGGCAGCGCCAGCCGCTCCATGCCCCGGCCCAGAAAGATGTGAACATTGTCCGGCCAGATGGGCTGGCGGTAGGGACTGGCGGCGGAGAGCCAGTCGTGATTTCCCGGTGCGATGACCACCGTGCCCCGAAATCGGGACAGGGCCTGGGCCAGCATCTGGGCCGTCTGACTGTACAGCTGGTCCGAGTCGAACAGGTCCCCGGCCAGGAGCATCAGCTGGGCCCCGTGGTCGTTGGCCCAGTCCACCAGGCGGCCGGGCAGCTCCCGGCTCTCCTGCCGCCGCAGGCGGGCCTGCTCCTCCGGCAGGGCCCGGAAGGCACTGTCCAGGTGGAAATCCGCCGCATGAAGAACCTTAGCCATCCGTCTCCTCCTGCCAGCCCTTGCATACGTCCACCCAGCCCGCAAAATTCGCCCCGCAGCAGCGCTCCAGCTGGTCACAGGTCAGCTCAATGGCGCTGGCGGCGCTGCCCACGGCGGGAAACACCGTGTCAAACCGCCGCAGGGACCGGTCCAGGTAGGTTTTCACGTCCTCCGGCAGGGCGAAGGGGCACACGCCGCCTACGGCGTGGCCGATGCGCTCCACCGCCTCCTCCGGGGTGAGCATCTTGGCCTTCATGCCGAAAAAGTGCTTATATTTGCTGTTGTCGATTTTGGCGTCTCCGGCGGTTACCACCAGAATGGGAGCGTCTCCCAGGCGAAAGCTCAGGGTCTTGGCAATGCGAGCGGGCTCCACGCCCACGGCCACGGCGGCCAGCTCCACGGTGGCGCTGGACACATCGAACTCCCGGATGCGGTCCGACACGCCGAAGGGCTCCAGATAGGCCCGGACTTTTTCAACGGACATGATACGGTTCCTCCTCTGTATTTATCGGATCTCTACGCGCTCCACGGCGGTGCACAGGCCGGTGGAGGACTCTAAGGTAAACAGGGCGCCCTGGGCCTTGCAGGGGCCCTCCGCCGGGCGGTAGCGGCCCGGCAGGCCGCCCAGAAACGACTCCACGGACTGCTCCGGACGGATGCCCAGCACGGACTCCACCGCCCCGGTCATGCCCAGGTCCGTGATATAGCCGGTGCCCTTGGGAAACACCCGCTCATCGGCGGTGGGCACATGGGTATGGGTGCCCCACAGGGCGGACACCCGGCCGTCCAGATAATAGGCCATGGCCAGCTTTTCGCTGGTGGCCTGGGCGTGGAAATCCACCAGGGTGAAGGTGGGCTTTTCCCCGGCCTTCAGCAGGCGGTCCGCCGTGGTGAAGGGGTTGTCGCTGCCCCAGGCCAGGTCGCACCGGCCGATCAGGCACAGCACCGCCACCTGCACCCGGCCCAGGTCATACACCCCGCAGCCCCGGCCCGGGGTGCGGGGGGAGAAGTTGGCGGGGCGGAGGATATAGCGGTTGTCCTCCAGATAATCGGTGATCTGCATTTTGCCCCAGGTGTGGTTGCCCAGGGTGATAACGTCGGCCCCGGCGGCAAACAGATCGTCGGCCTGCTGGGGGGTCAGGCCGGTGCCGGAGATGTTCTCGCCGTTGATAACGGTGAAGTCCACGCCCTTCAGTTTTTTTAAAGCCCGGCAGATGGCGGCGCAGGTGGGCGGTGCCCTCCTCGCTGGTAACGTCGCCGATGGCCAATACGCGAAATTCCATGGCTTTCTCCTTTTGATCATACCACCTGGAACAGGTAGAATTTCAGATAGCTGGTCTCCTCCACACCCCAGAGAATGGGATGGTCGGCGGCCTGCTGCCGGGCCTCGATCTGCCGCAGCTGGACCCCGGCGTCGTGGGCCGCGTCGCGGAGCATTTTCCGGAACAGCTCCTCGGTGGCAAAGTGACTGCACGAGCAGGTGGCCAGGTATCCGCCCCGGGGCAGCAGCCGCATGGCCCGGTAGTTGATCTCCTTATATCCGGCCATGGCCCGCCGGGTGGTCTGGCGGCTTTTGGTGAAGGCGGGCGGGTCCAGGATGATGAAGTCGTACTGCCCCTTTTGCAGCCGGGGCAGCAGGTCGAACACATTGGCGGCCACGCAGTCCACCGTGCCATCCAGCCCGTTGCGGGCCGCATTCTCCCGGGCGCACGCCACGGCGAAGTCCGACACGTCCACGGCGGTGACGTGCTTTGCCCCGCCCCGGGCGGCGTTCAGGGCGAAGGAGCCGGTATGGGTGAAGCAATCCAACACGGTTTTGCCCCGGGCCAGCCGGGCCACCGCCTGACGGTTGTACTTCTGGTCCAGGAAGAAGCCGGTTTTCTGGCCATTTTCAAAGTCCACGGTGTAGCGGATGCCGTTTTCCGTGATGTCCGCGCAGGTGAAGTCCGGCACAGGCTCCCCGGGCAGAGGATACCAGCCCTTGCCCTGGGCCATGCCCTCCTTCTCCCGCAGGGCGGCGTCGTTGCGCTCGTATACCCCGGCGATGTCCTGTCCGTCGGCCCGCAGGACCCGCACCAGCTGGGAGAAGATGGTATCCTTCACCCGGTCCAGCCCCAGGCACAGCACCTGAGCCACCAGCACCGGACCGAACCGGTCCACCGTCAGGCCGGGAAAATGGTCCGCCTCGCCGAAAATGATCCGGCAGCAGGACAGATCCTCCGGGGCCATCACCGTTTTGCGGTAGTCCCAGGCGTACTGCACCCGCCGGGCCCAGAAGTCCGCATCGAACCGGTCATTGGCGTTGCGGGACAGCAGCCGCACCCGGATCAGGGAGCGGCTGTTATAGAATCCGGCGCCCAGCCAGCTGCCCCGGCGGCTCACCACGTCCACCAGGTCGCCGTCGGCGGGGCTGCCGGTGACGGATGTGACCTCGCCCTCGTACACCCAGGGATGGCCGCCGGTGAGGGCTTCCTCCCCCTTGGGGGTGATGGCGATCTGGGGATAGGGTCGTTCTGCTTTCATAGGGGCACCGTCCTTTTTTTCATGTGAAGCCATTGTCAGCTTGTCAAAAAAGACTTTTTTGACAAGCTACGTGCGGTTTTTCAGAACTTTTTGAGTTCTGAAAAACCTGTGATTGCAAACGAAAGACACCCCTGATGGGTTTCTTTCGTAACGATCTTCCTTTCCAATGGCGGAAGACTTCCGAGTTTTTCAACAGCCTCTATTGTATCACATATGCTGGGAAATTACCAGTGCGCAAAGCCGGTATTTTGGCATAGAATGGCCAGGAAAGGAGAATGCCCATGCCGAGAATTTATCTGAGTCCTTCGACGCAGGAATATAACCCCTATGTCACCGGGAACGGGTCGGAGGAATATTTCATGAATCTGGTGGCCGACGCCATGGAGCCGTATCTGCTGGCCAACGGCATCCAGTTTTCCCGGAACACCCCGGATATGACCGCTGCGTCCTCCATCCGCCAGGCAAACCGCGGGGACTATGACTTTTACCTGGCTCTGCACTCCAACGCCTCCGGCCCCGGCAGCCAGGGCCAGAACCGGGGCGTCATCGCCTTCTATTATCCCACCAGCGCCAACGGGCGGCGGGGGGCGGAGATCATTGCCCGGAACATGCAGGAGATCTATCCCCTGCCGGAGCGGGTGGTGACCCGGCCCACCACCACCCTGGGAGAGGTGCGGCAGCCCCGGGCCCCGGCGGTGCTGGTGGAGATCGGGTATCACGACAACGAGGCCGACGCCCGATGGATCGAAAGCCACATCGACGCCATCGGCCAGAACCTGGCCATGAGCATGGCGGAATACTTCGGTCTGCCCTTTACCTATCCCGGTCCCAGCCAGCCCGGCGTCATCGTCACGGAGTCCGGCGGGCCGGTGAACCTGCGGGCGGAGCCGTCGGTCACGGGCCGGGTGCTGACCCGGATCCCCAGTGGGGAGACGGTGACGGTGTTCGGGCAGTATCGGGGATGGTACGTGGTGCTGTACGGCGATACCCTGGGGTACGTCAGCGCGCCATATGTGCAAATTTAGACATCTGAGCGAAAAAATAGCAGGGAACATGCGAATCTGCTCTTGACAGTTTTGTGCAATCCGATTAAAATTAAGTAAGATTATCATCGGGGGGACAGGGGATTCTCCCGGTTATTATCTGCCCAAGAACGGAGCCATCCGTTTCCATACACAAAAAAGAATAGGAGGAACACCAACCATGACACCTACCGGTTGGATCGTAGCAGCGGCCGCCTTTGCCGTGGCCGCCGTGGTGTTTTTCCTCCTCGGTATTCGCTATCGCAAGCGCGTGGCGGAAAAAGAGATCTCCAGTGCGGAGGAAGAAGCCACCCGCATCATCAACGAAGCCATCAAGAGCTCTGAAAACAAAAAGAGAGAAGCACTTCTTGAAGCCAAGGAAGAGATTTTGAAGTCCCGCAGCGAGTACGAGAAGGAAGTGAAGGAGCGGCGCGCCGACCTGCAGAAGCAGGAGCGCCGCCTGCAGCAGAAGGAAGAAAACCTCGATCACAAGATGGACGCCATCGAGAAGAAGGAGGAGGCGCTGGCTGCCAAGCACGCCGCCGCCGACAAGGAAAACGAGGAGATTCAGATCATCAAGCGCAGCCAGACCGAGATGCTGGAGCGCATTTCCGGCTTTACCGCCGACCAGGCCAAGGATTACCTGATCGCCCAGGTGGAGTCCGAGGTGACCCACGAGACTGCCCTGAAGATCAAGGAGATCGAGGCCCGGGCCAAGGACGAGGCTGACAGCCGGGCCCGGGAGATCGTGGCCACCGCCATCCAGCGCTGCGCCGCCGACCATGTGGCCGAGATCACCGTCAGTGTGGTTCCCCTGCCCAATGACGAGATGAAGGGACGCATCATCGGCCGCGAGGGCCGCAACATCCGCACCCTGGAGACACTGACCGGGGCGGATCTCATCATCGACGACACGCCGGAAGCCATTACCGTCTCCTGCTTCGAGCCTGTCCGGCGGGAGATCGCCCGGCTGGCTCTGGAAAAGCTCATTGCCGACGGCCGCATCCATCCCACCCATATTGAGGAGATGGTGGAAAAGGCCCGGCGGGAGGTGGAGGCCACCATCCGCGCCGAGGGCGAGCGCGCCGTGCTGGAGACCGGCGTCCGGGGCCTGCACCCGGAGCTGCAGAAAATGCTGGGCCGCCTGCGGTACCGCACCAGCTACGGTCAGAACGTTTTGCAGCACTCCATCGAGGTAAGCCACATTGCCGGCCTGATGGCCGCCGAGCTGGGCGCCGACGTGCAGGCCGCCAAGCGGGCGGGTCTGCTGCACGATATCGGCAAGGCTGTGGACCATGAGATGGAGGGCACCCATGTGGCCCTGGGCGTGGAGTTCTGCCGGAAGTACCGGGAGAAGGAGGACATCATCCACGCCATCCAGGCACACCACAACGATGTGGAGTGCAAGACGCTGGTGGCCTGTCTGGTGCAGGCGGCCGACGCCATTTCCGCTGCCCGTCCGCGCCCGGCGGGAGAACCTGGAGAACTATATCAAGCGCCTGGAAAAGCTGGAGGAGATCACCGGCAGCTATCCCGGCGTGGAAAAGAGCTACGCCATTCAGGCCGGCCGCGAGGTCCGCGTGATGGTGAAGCCCGAGCAGGTATCCGAGGACCAGATGGTCATTCTGGCCCGGGAGCTGGCCAAGCGCATCGAAAACGAGCTGGAATACCCCGGACAGATCAAGGTACACGTCCTGCGGGAGACCAAGGTCGTGGAATACGCCAAGTAAATACCTCAAGGCCGCAGAGTTCCCCGCTCTGCGGCCTTTTTTTGCGTTAATAGTCCATAAAGGTTCCCCAAAATGCCGGAATGGGCCGGGAATTTCCGCGAATCGGTTGCATGCGGGACCCAATTATGGTATACTGAGCCATCAGGCCGTGCAAGCGCCTGAAATTTCATCATAGAAAGCTGAGTTGGTAGCCCTTTTATGGACAGTAGTACTGTCGCGATGCTGGCGGCGCTGGCGGCATTGATCGCCCTATCCGCCTATTTCTCCGCCACGGAGACCGCTTTTACATCCCTGAACCGTATCCGCCTGAAAACCCGGGCCGACGACGGCGACAAGCGCGCCGCCCGGACCCTGGCCCTGGCAGCTGATTACGACCGGCTGCTCTCCACCCTGCTCATCGGCAACAACATCGTCAACAACGTGGCCACCACCATTGGCGCGGTGCTGTTTATCAAGCTCATCGGCAGCGCCAAGGGTCCCACGGTGTCCGCCACGGTGCTGACCGTGGTGATCCTGGTCTTCGGCGAGGTGACGCCCAAGAGCCTGGCCAAGGAGCGGCCGGAGGCCTGGGCCATAGCCGCTACGCCGCTGCTGCGGGTGCTGGCGGTGGTGCTGACGCCGGTGAACTTCCTGTTCACCCAGTGGAAAAAGCTGCTGCGGGTGCTGCTGCGGCACCAGGACGACGACGGCATCACGGAGGAGGAGCTGATGGGGATGGTGGACCAGGCCGAGACCGAGGGAAGCCTGGACCAGCACGAGAGCGATCTCATCCGCAACGCCATCGAGTTCAACGACATGGAGGTATCCGAGATTCTCACCCCCCGGGTGGACCTGGAGGCCCTGGCGGACACTGCCACCATGGAGGAGGCGGCGGCTATGTACGCAAGCAGCGGGTTCTCCCGGCTGCCCATTTACCACGACAGTATTGACAACATCATCGGTGTGCTCCATGAGAAGGACTTTTACGCCGCCTATTGCCGGGGCGCGAAGCGCCTGTCGGAGCTGAAGAGCTCTGTGCTGTACACCACGGAAACCGCCCGGATATCGGACCTGCTGCGGCAATTGCAGCAGAATAAGGTCCACATGGCCGTGGTGGTGGACGAATACGGCGGCACCCAGGGCATCGTCACCATGGAGGACATTATGGAGGAGCTGGTGGGCGAGATCTGGGACGAGCACGACGAGGTCATTGAGGAGTTCCGGAAGCAGTCCGACGGCAGCTATCTGGTGGCCTGCTCGGCGGACCTGGACGATCTGTACGACCTGTTCGACATGAAGCCCAGCGAGGAGTACGACGCCTCGTCGGTGTCCGGCTGGGTCATGGAGGAGATCGGGCGGGTGCCCGACGTAGGCGACCGGTTCCGGGCCGACGGCCTGGAGGTGTGCGTCACCCGGGTGGAGCACCGGCGGGTCATGGAGATCCGGGTGCGCCGCCTTCCCAAGGGGGACGCGGCCCCGGAAAAGGTCCACGCCCACAGCGGAACATAAATTACATCCCCCTGTCCACATAGCGGACAGGGGGATCGCTTATTGCCAGGACAGCCCGTCTTATTTGTGCAGCAGGGGGGACAGAGGCTTGTAGATCAGGAAGCACAGGCCCACGTCCAGCAGGCCCTTGCAGAAGGTGAAGGGCACGTTGAACACCAGCAGGCAGTTGAGCAGAGCGTTGGAGGAGGGGACCTCCGCAATGGTACCCAGAATGGCCTGGTACGCACCGATGATGGCCTCCAGGGGCATCCCGTACACCTTGACATATGCCGGATACACGAAGAAGTAGTTGGAGGGGACGCTGACCACAGCCATCAGAACCGCACCCAGCATCGCCCCGATCAGGGCGCCCTTGCGGCTCTTGTGCTTGCGGTACACCAGGCCGGCGCACAGCACGAACACAGCCCCCAGGATGAAGTTGCTGAGCTCACCCACTCCTGCACTGGAGCCGAAGGGCAGGTGCAGCAGGTTCTTCACCAGCTGGATCACCACGCCGTATACCGGGCCCAGGGAAAACGTCCCCAGTAGGGCGGGCAGGTCCGAAATGTCCAGCTTCACAAAGCTGGGGATCAGGGGGATGGAAAACTCCACGAATTGCAGCACCGCGGCCACGGCGCTGAGCATGGCGGCTACCGCCAGGTGATGGGTCCGTTTGCTTGCTTGCGTCATAAGAAAAAACGCTCCTTTTGATAAAAGTAAAACACCCGGAAAGACTTGCCTTCCAAGGTGCACGCATCAAAAAAGAGCATTGTGACAATGCCGTACACGCCTTCTCTCATCCAGACTATACTGTCGGTACCGGAATTGCACCGGTTCCTGCGGCCGCAGCCGCTCGCAGACTATCACTGCCGGTGGGGAATTTCGCCCCGCCCCGAAGACAGCTATTCGGTTGTTTTCTGCTCTTAGTATATACCCGCTGCCGCCAAAATGCAACAGGAAAATACGCCGCCCTTCTAAACAGAAATAATTTTTCGACTTTCGATAAATAATACTTGACATGCGGTATGATCTGTGCTATCCTGACCCCAGAAAGCGAAAGGAGCGACGCATATGAAAACCAAAACCATGTCGGCCCTGCTGCGGGCCGTCCTGCTGGCGGCAGGACTGCTGCTGGTGGTATTCTTCTTCCTGTTTCTTCCATTTTACGGCCAGGACACCGTTCGCTATGCCCCGGAATTTGCCTGGGCCTATTGGCCGTGCCTGATCTGGGCGTGGGCATTTGCCGTGCCGATCTTCTGGGCCATGGTCCCGGCGTGGAGAGTCTGCGGCAGCATCGCTGTAAAGGGTATGGCCTTCACCGGGAAAAATGCCCGGGACCTGCGCACCGTCAGCCGTCTGGCCTTTGCCGATGCGGTGATATTCCCGGCGGGAATGCTCATTGTGGCCTATCTGGGCGCGGGCAGTGCACCTCTGACCCTCCTGATTACGCCGCTGGTGACGTTTTTCTGCCTGGCAGCAGGCATCGTGCTCTATGTCCTGTCCCGGCTGGTGGCCGACGCCGCCGCCCTGCGGGAGGACAACGACCTGACCATTTGAGAGGGGGCGCGGACATGATCGTATTCAACATTGACGTGATGCTGGCCCGGCGGAAAATGAGCCTGACGGAGCTTTCCCACCGGGTGGGCATCACCATGGCCAATCTCTCCATCCTGAAAACCGGCAAGGCCCGGGCCGTCCGGGTGGACACCCTGAACAAGCTCTGCCGCGCCCTGGATTGCCAGCCCGGGGACCTGCTGGAGTACCGCCCCGGCCCCGAGAATGATAACTTTGAGGAATAATTCAGTAGAAAAATACAACTTGTTGTCGAATAGGAGGCAATATGGACCTTTGCAACCGCAATGACATCCAGGCGCTTTTGCAGCGCCACGGCTTTCACTTTTCCAAAGCCATGGGCCAGAACTTCCTCATCCAGGGCTGGGTGCCCCGGGACATTGCCGCCGCCTGCGGCGCGGACGAGCACACCGGTGTGCTGGAGATCGGCCCCGGCATCGGCCCCCTGACCCGGGAGCTGGCCCAGCGGGCCGGGAAGGTGGTGTCCGTGGAGCTGGACCGGCGGCTGTACCCGGTGCTGGAGGAGACCATGGCGGACTTCCCCAATTTCACCCTGATCCGGGGCGACGTGATGCAGCAGGAGCTGCCTGCCCTGGTGCGGGAGCACCTTGGGGGCCTGCGGCCCATTCTGTGCGCCAACCTGCCGTATAACATCACCACCCCCCTGCTGACCCGGGTGGTGGAAAGCCGCTGCTTTCAATCCCTGACGGTGCTGATTCAGAAGGAGGTAGCCCAGCGGATCTGCGCCGCCCCGGGCACGGCGGACTATGGGGCCTTCACCCTGCTGATGCAGTACTATACCCGGCCGGAGCTGCTGTTCGAGGTGCCCAACACCTGCTTCCTGCCGGCCCCCAAGGTCACCTCCGCCGTGATCCACTGCCCCGTGCGGAAGCAGCCGCCGGTGGAGGTGGGCAGCGAGGCTATGCTGTGGCGAACGGTGCGGGCGGGCTTCGCCCTGCGGCGCAAGACCCTGGTAAACAGCTTGCAGACCGGATTCCCCCTGCCCAAGGACCGGCTGGCGGCCATCGTCTCCGCCTGCGGTCTGCCGGAAAACGTCCGGGGCGAGCGGCTGAGCCTGGCGGATTATGCCGCCCTGGCCGACGCGCTGGCCCGGGAGACGGAGCTGCTGGGGGTTCTTTGACAGACTGAAGCGCCGCGAAGCATTTGCTTCGCGGCGCTCTGCATTATGAACGGTTGTTGAGCTTGCCCAGATAGCGATAGATGCTGGCCTCGGAGCTGTGGAGCTCCTTGGCCACATAGCTGACGGAGCCCTTCAGCAGGAACACGCCCTTGCGGTTCAGGGCCGCCATGATCTCCATCTTTTCGTCCTGGGTCAGCCGCTCCACCGGCACAGGATAGTTGGACACCACCTCGGACACGATGCTGGCGGTAGCCCCGGCGATGGAGGTGGGATACGTCTTTTCCGGCGCGTCGGCGGTGGAGTCCGTTTCATCCTCCACGATGAGCCGGGCGCCGCTCTGGACGCCGGGGGTCAGCATATTGCTGCACAGGTCCATGACCCGGGCCGACAGCTCCTGATACCGGCTGCTGTCGAAGTTGATGCACAGCAGGCCCGCCAGCTCGTTGTGGGGCCCCTTGATGAACAGGGAGTTGGAGCACAGCTTCTTGCCGGTGATGGCGGTGGACTCGAAGCGCAGCACATAGTCCTGGGTCTCATACAAATGGCTGGTCAGATACTCCAGCATTTTGTTGCTGAGGGGGGAGCCCAGATGCCGCCCGGTCAGCTCGCCGTTGGCAATGGCGATGATCTCGTTGGAATCGTCCTTCAGCTCGTGGAGGGCTACCTCATAATCCGGGCCCAGAATGTGGCCCAGAAAGTCCACCAGTACGGTGTATTGCCGTCTCATTTCCCTGTCCATTGACAAGCCTCCTGCACTTTATTCTTGGTTACTCCTGGGTTTTCGGTTCTTCCTCGGTCTCCGGCCGGGCTTCGGCCTCCTGCTTGGGCTGCGCCTTGCTCCCCTGCTTGGGCTCGGCGGGCTTTTTGGCCTTGCGCTCCTGGGCAGCGGCCTTGCGCTCCTCCTCCAGCTGGCGGCGCTGGGCGTCGATCCTGGCATTTTCGGCGGCTTTGGCGTCCAGCTTGGCGTTCTCCTCCTCCTCCAGCACGCGATAGGCCACCTTGCCCACCAGGGTCTTGGGCAGCTCATCCCGGAACTCGATGTCCGAGGGCATGGCGTACTTGGCGATGTGCTTGCGGCAGTATTCCATCAGCTCCTGCTTGCAGGCCTCCGTGGGCACATAGCCGGGCTTGAGCACCACAAACGCCTTGACCCGCTGCATCTTGATGGGGTCCTTGACGCCGATGACGCAGCTCAGGTGGACGTACTCGTGGCCCTCCAGGATGTTCTCCAGCTGGGAGGGATACACGTTGTAGCCGTTGGTAACGATCATGCGCTTGATGCGCTGGCGGAAATAGATGAAGCCGTCCTCGTCCATCATGCCCAGGTCGCCGGTGTGGATCCAGGTCAGGCCATCGGCGTGGGTCTGCTTGGTCTGGGCCGTCTCCTCCGGGTGGTTCACATACTCCAGCATCACCGTGGGGCCGGACAGGCAGATCTCACCCTCCTCCCCATAGGGGACCTCCTCCTGGGTGCCGGGCTTGACGATCTTGTAATAGGTATCCGGGAAGGGGATGCCGATGGAGCCCTCCTTCTGCTTGTGGATGGGGGTCAGGCAGCTGGCGGTGACGCACTCGGTGGTGCCGTAGCCCTCCCGGACGGTGATGGTGGCGCCGTGCTCCTTCAGGAAGGCGTCGAACCGCTTTTTCAGCTCCGCGGACAGGCTGTCGCCGCCGGAGAACACACCCAGCAGGCAGCTCAGGTCGGCCCCCTCGATCTCCTTCACCCGCAGCAGGGCTTCAAAGAGAGAAGGCACGCCGGCAATGAGGTTGGGCTGGTGCTTCTTGATGAGCTCGGCATAGCTCTGGGGCGTGAAGCGGGGGATCAGGATGCAGTGGCCGCCGTTGGCCACCATGGAATGGATGGACACGCCCAGGCCGAAGCCGTGGAACATGGGCATAATGGCCAGCATCTTGTGGCCGGGCCGGAAGAAGGGGTTGGTGGCGATGATCTGGGCCGCCAGGGCGTTGAAGTTGCGGTTGGATAGCAGGATGCCCTTGGTCACGCCGGTGGTGCCGCCGGAATACAGGATGGCGGCGGGGTCCTCGGCCTTGCGGCGGACCTGATAGATCTCCACATATTCGCCACGGCGCAGGAACTCCTTCCAGGACAGCACACCTGCCCGGCCGGAGGGGACCTTGGGATTCTTGCGGCCCTCGGTGAGCTTATAGCCCACCTTCATCAGGGGCTTGAGCTCGTCGGCCACGGAGGTGATGATCAGGCACGGCAGGTCCACGGCCTTGCGGACGCTTTCAAACTTGTTGTAAAACTGGTCCAGGGTGATGGCCGCCACGGAGCCGGAATCCCGCAGATAGAAGGCGATCTCGCTCTCCGCCGACAGGGGGTGGACCATGTTGGCAATAGCGCCCACCATATTCACGGCGTAGAACATGCACAGGGTCTGGGGCGCGTTGGGCATGCAGATGGTGACCTTGTCGCCCTCCCGGATGCCGATGGCCTTCAGGCTCTTGGCGCAGGCGTTGATCTTCTTCCACATTTCGGCATAGGTGGTGCACTTGCCCATAAACTCATAGGCGATGTAGTCGGGATAGCGGCGCACCATCTCCTCCACCCGGCTGCACATGGACAGGGTGGAATAATTCAGGGTAGCGGGCACCTCGGGGTCCCTGCTGTTGAGCCAGGGCGCTTTTACCTGAGCGGCTTTACTCATAAGATACTTCCTCCTTCAAGGGCTTCTCCAGCTCCTCCGGGTGCTCCAGCAGATACTTCAGCAGCCGGATGGACTTGGAATAGTAGTAACCGTCAGCCAGACGCTCGTCAATGGTCAGACCCAGGTCCAGGGTCTCCCGCATGGTGACGCTGCCGTCGGCATCGTAAAAGGGACTCATCTTCTTTTCGCCGATGATGCAGAACACGGAGCAGGTGCCCCAGTTGGTCAGGTGGTGATAGCCGCACTTGAGCTTGATGGAGCCCAGGTTGGACAGCACCACAGAGCTGTAATACGGGTCGTTGCAGGTCATGCTGTCGGGGACCCAGCCGTGCTTATCCAGCCACATGATGAACCGCACCGCAGCCTTGCCCACCCAGCGGGGCAGCTTGTTGAGAATGTCCATCTCGCCGGTGGTGCTGTCCACCTTGTCGGAGCGGCACTCCGTCACCTGCTGGCGGATGTATTCATGGACCGTGTCGATGGTGTCGTCGCCGGTGGTGTGCAGCATGGCCAGGGCCTCGGCTCCCTTGTCGGAAAACTGTTTTTTCACCACGAAGGAGGCCGTCACCTCGTTGCGCTGGAAGAAGTTGCCGTTGACAATGAAGCGGTTCAACTTGGGCCGCAGGGTGATGGTTTTCACCAGTGCCGTCAGCACCAGGTGGAAATAGGTATAGGGAAAGTCCGTTTCCGTCTCGTTGCGGCGGGCGATATACTCCTTCACCGGCGTCAGGTCGATGCGTTCGGAAATATACGCCTCGTTGTCGCAGCGGTTGGGGTAAATGATGCCGGTGATGAAGTGCAGGGAATCCAGTTCCCGCAGCAGCCGGCCGTCACGGCGGTCGCCCCGCCGTCTTTTCTGTTTCTCCATTGGTTTCTCCTGTTTTTTATTTGGCTTTTTACAAGCAAATATAATATTCCATATTATGTTATAAGATTCTCTTATTATAACAGATTCTTTGCAGCATTTCTACCCTTTTCTGTCAATTTTCTTCGTGAATTTGCCCAAAATGGCGGGAATCTACCGCAGTAGTCCGCTGGATGCCATGGAAACATAGTCTCCATCGGCCACGATGATGTGGTCAATGAGCCGGATGTCCAGCCGCTTCAGGGCGTCCCGCACCTGGGTGGTGGCCTCCATATCCGCCGGAGACGGCAGGGCCACGCCGCTGGGGTGGTTGTGGCCCAGGAATACGCCGCTGGCCCCGGACAGCAGAGCGTTTTCCACCACCTGCCGCAGGCTCAGCACCGTCATGTCCGCCTGCCCCTGGGACAGCATCCGGCAGGACAGCACCTTTCCCTTGGCGTCCACGCACAGCTGATACAGCTGCTCCGTCCGCTGCCCGTCCAGCAGCCGCAGGAAGTAGGCCCCGGCCTGGTCCACGGAGGCCACGATCTTTTCCTCCCGTCCAGGCCGCCGGGCCCGGTCACCGATAGACCCCATGAGCCGCAGCAGCACCGCCGCCCCCTGGCCCACGCCCTCCACCTTTTCCAGCTCCTGCTCCGGGGCGGACAGCACCCGGTCCAGGGACCCGAACTGGTCCAGAAGCCGGTGGGCGGTCTCGTTGGTATCCCGGCGGGGGATGGCATAAAACAGGGCCAGCTCCAGCAGCTCGTGGTCCGCCATGCTCTCCGGTCCATGGGACAAAAACTGCTGGCGCTTCCGCTGGCGGTGTCCATCGTGCAGGCCCATTTTTTGTCCCTCCTTTTCCCGGCTTTGTCCCAGTATATTTCCGCATTGTATCACATTTTCCCGGTTTTTACAAGTACAGCCCCGGCGCCCTTTACGGCGGGGCGGAAGTGTGCTATAATGGCGTAAAATTTACCAAAGGAGCGTAATTCCCATTATGACCACTGCAGAATGCATCCGGCAGCGGGTCAGCTGCCGCCGTTTTCAGGAAAAGCCCATTCCCCGGGAGGACATCCGCCGGGTGGTGGACCTGGCCCGGTTTTCCCCCAGCTGGAAAAACACCCAGCCCGTGCGCTACGTCGTTGTGGACGATCCCGTGCTGAAGGAGCGCATCGCCAGGGAGTGCATCCCCGGCCAGGGCTTCAACACCAAGACCATCAACCGGGCCGCCGCTCTGGCGGTGGTCACCTACATTCCCGGCCTGTCCGGCCAGGGAGACGCCCCCCTGACGGAGGTCCAGGCTGCCGGATGGGAGATGTTCGATGCCGGCATCGCCGCCCAGACCTTCTGCCTGGCGGCCCGGGAGCTGGACATCGGCACCTGCATCCTGGGCATTTTCGACGCGGACGCCGCCGGGCGGCTGCTGGAGCTGGAGGGCCAGCGGGCCGCCTGCCTCATCGCCATGGGCTATCCTGAGCAGTGGAAAAACGGCCCGGGCCGTAAGGAGACGGAGGAGCTGCTGTCCTTCCGGTAAGACACAGGCAAGGAGCGATTTTTATGACGGACCACGGACAATTGGATCAGGACCCCCAGATCGTGGCCTTTTCCCCGGAGCTGCTGAAGCTGGCGGACCGGCGGCGGCAGGCCCTGGAGGACTGCCGCCAGGCGGCGGAGGACGGCGATGCCAACGCCGCAGTGCAGATGGGCGTCAACTGTCTCTATGGCGTCAACGGGGTGGAAAAGGACCCCAAAAAGGCGTTTTACTGGTTTTCCCAGACGGCGGAGGACGACCCGGCAGGTCTGTACTGGCGGGCGCTGTGCTATGACAACGGTCTGGGAGTGGACCAGGATGAGGACCGGGCCTGCCACCTGTATCAGGAGTCGGCAGCCCATGGCTACGCCCCGGCCCTGTGCAACCTGGGCGTGTGCTATGAAAGCGGCCAGGGAGTGGAAAAGGACCCCGCCAAGGCCGTGGAGCTGTATCGCCAGGCGGCGGACCAGGGCTATCCCATGGGCCGGTGCAACCTGGGCGTCATGTACTTTTTCGGCCAGGGGGTGGAGAAGGACCAGAAGAAGGCGGCATACTGCTTCGCCCAGGCGGCGGAGCAGCGTCTGCCCCGGGCCCAGTACCTGCTGGGCGTGTGCTGCGAATTCGGCGACGGCGTGGAGCGGGACGTATCCCGGGCTCTGGCCCTGTACCGGGAGGCGGCGGACGCCGGATATCCCGACGCCCAGTGCGCCCTGGGGGTGCTGTACCGTTTGGGCAAGGGCGTGGCGCAGGATCACAGGGAGGCAGCCCGCCTGTTCCGCCAGGCGGCGGAGGGGGGCTGTCCCCGGGCCTGGCACTTCCTGGGACTGAGCTATGACCAGGGCAAGGGCGTGGAGCGCAGCGAGCAGGAGGCCTTCCGCTGCTTCCTGGCCGCCGCCCAGGGAGACTATACCGATGCTCTGTGCCAGACGGGCATGTGTTATTATTTTGGCCACGGCACCGAGAAGGATTATGACCGGGCCGTCTCCTATTTCCGCCGTGCGGCGGAGCGGGGCCATGTCCGGGCCATGACCCGGCTGGGCGTATGCTATGAGACCGGCCACGGCGCACAGCAGGACCCGCAGCAGGCGGAGACTCTGTACCGCCGGTCTGCGGACCTGGGGGACCCGGAGGGCCAGTACTGCCTGGCGGCGCTGCTGCGGCGGCGAAAGGACCCCCACGCCCACCAGGAGGCCGCCCTTCTGCTGAAGCGGCCCGCCGCAGTGGGAATGCCCCGGGCCCAGTATCTGCTGGGCACCTGCTACGAAACCGGCGACGGTGTGGAGAAAAAGCCCAAATACGCCGTGTACATGTACCAGCAAGCCGCCCAGCAGGGACACGCGGAGGCCATGGTGCGGCTGGGCATCTGCTATGAGACCGGCAGCGGCGTGGCGCAGGACCCCGCCGTGGCCGCCAACCTGTACCGTCAGGCGGCAGAGCGGGGAAACGGTCTGGCTCTGTGCCGCCTGGGGCGGCTGTATGAGCGGGGCACAGGCGTCCGTCGGGACCTGCGTCAGGCGGCGGACCTGTATGAAAAAGGCAAGCAGGCAAATGTTCCCGGGGCCGGGGCCGCTCTGGCCCGGGTCCGGAGTGCATTGGCCTCCCCTCCGGCCGCCGCGGCGGAGGGCAAAAAAAAATCCCCTCCGCCGCCTCCTGGACCGGCTGAAGGGAAAAAGCTGAAAAAGCAGGCCACCACGGCCTGCTTTTTGCTGCATTTATGTCATTTTACACCCGTTCGCGGAGCTCCCGCAGACAACGGGGACAGACGTTGCGGCCCCGGAAGGTACGCACATCCTTGGTGCTGTCGCAGAAAATACAGCTGGGACGATATTTCCGCAGGACAATGGAATTGCCGTCCACATAGATCTCCAGCGCATCCTTTTCCACGATGTCCATGGTGCGCCGCAGCTCCACCGGCAGCACGATCCGGCCCAGCTCGTCCACCTTTCTTACAATACCCGTCGATTTCACAATGCCATCCCCCCTGTATCGAATTGACCCTCTTTCGCATGATGCATCGTGCTTATCCATTATACGGCAAGTATCGCGTCAAGTCAACAAGTGTTGTTCCATTTTTTGCAAAATATTCATGCATCTCCCCCGCCCTTTCATGCATATATATGGCAGGAAAGGGGGACGGGACATGGCAATGGCCTGGATCTGGACGGGAATGGTGACGGTATCGCTGGTGTTTGCCGCCGTCAACGGCACCATGGACGCCGTGAGTGCGGCCGCCTTAGAGGGGGCCGGGGCAGCGGTGGAGCTATGCATCGCCATGGCGGGGGTGCTGTGTCTGTGGAGCGGCGTTATGGAGCTTATGAGCCGCTGCGGTCTGAGCCGGAAGCTGGCAGCGGCCCTGCGTCCTGCCCTGGGGCGGCTGCTGCCCCGGGCCAGCCGGGACCCGGAGACTCTGGCGGCGGTGTCGGCCAACGTGTCCGCCAATCTGCTGGGCCTGGGCAATGCCGCCACACCCCTGGGCATCCGGGCGGCCCGGCGCATGGCAAGGGGGCAGGACGGCGTGGCCGACGACGAGCTGTGCCGCCTGGTGGTGCTGAACACGGCATCCCTGCAGCTGCTGCCCACCACGGTGGCCGGAGTCCGGGCCGCCTGCGGGTGCCGGACGCCCTTCGACATCCTGCCGGCGGTGTGGCTGTCGTCGGCCATCTCCGTGACGGCGGGACTGCTGACGGCCCGGCTGCTGAGCCGGGTATGGAGGAGCTGACATGGACCCCACGGCATTCGTGACCCCATGCCTTCTGGCAGGGGCAGCCCTGTACGCCCTGCGGCAGCGGGTGGACGTGTTCAGCGCCCTGACCCAGGGAGCCGGAGAGGGCCTGTCGGTGGTGATCAGAATCCTTCCGGCTTTGGCAGCCCTGCTGACGGCGGTGTATATGCTGCGGGCCTCCGGAGCCATGGACGCTCTGGCGGCAGTGCTGTCGCCGGTGCTGGGTGCGTTGGGCATCCCGCCGGAGACGGCGGCCCTGCTGCTGGTGCGGCCAGTCAGCGGGTCCGGAGCCCTGGCCGTGGGCAGCCAGCTGATGGAGCAGTACGGCCCGGATTCCGCCGTGGGCCGCACGGCGGCGGTGATGCTGGGCTGCTCGGAGACCACGTTTTACACCGTGGCGGTGTATTTCGGCGCGGCAGGCATCCGCCGCACCCGCTATACCATTCCCGCCGCCCTGACGGCGGACCTGGCAGCCTTCATTGCCGCCGCCTGGGCCGTGCGGCTGTGCTTCGGCGGAGAATAACCCGGTTCCGCTGTTGCCAAACGGCAAAAAGTGTGATATAACAGGGTTGGGCCGAAAGGCCCGCTGCTTTAGAGGATACTATATAAGGAGGAAGCTCTGTTATGAAGAAGATCATCGCCACACCAATGCTCCCGCCGCCATCGGCCCCTATTCCCAGGCCATCGACTGCGGCAGCTTCCTGGTCACCAGCGGCCAGGTACCCTTCGACCCCAACAAAGGAGAGCTCGACGCCCATGTCCCCGCGGGCGACCATGATGCCGTCGGAATAGGCCAGGATCTCGTCGAAGTTGTTGACGCCCTCGATGTTTTCGATCTTGGAGATGATGCGCAGGTTCCGCGCGCGTGGTAGTCCACAAACTTGCGCAGCGCGATGACGTCCTCCTTGCAGCGGACGAAGGAGGCGGCGACAAAGTCCACGTCGTTCTCGATGCCAAAGAGGATGTCCGCCTTGTCCTGGTCGCTCAGGAACGGCAGCTCCAGTGGA
>ENA-OQCL01000026-OQCL01000026.1-human-gut-metagenome-genome-assembly--contig:-NODE-26-length-75016-cov-5.456823_pt1 | contig 75016 bp, 68 predicted proteins | sample MGYA00242502_ERZ504586 | MGnify/ENA primary metagenome ERZ504586 (study PRJEB26092, sample SAMD00036316) | human gut metagenome | host: Homo sapiens | study: EMG produced TPA metagenomics assembly of... | reverse complement strand
CACCGTGGAGATGAGGATCGCCGCGAGACCAAGCGATGCGTTGCCACGATACATATCGATCCACATGAAGCTCATCACCGCGATGGGGATGCTGTACTCCACCACGATGCCGGTGATGATGCCCGGATCGGAAAAGATGATACCCGCGGCGAAACGAGCGAACGCAGGCATGAGCACAACGGTGACCGAGAGAATGGCGAGGAGCTCGCGCGGGTGGCGGAACGTCTCTACCACCTGATGCAGGGAGGTGTTGAGCGACCCTTGAAAGGTGATGATAGCGAACAGATACGGCACCGCGACCTTCGCTGGCCCCAGAACCTGGGGGAACGCAATGCCGAGTACAAGGCAGACCGGAACGATGAAAGGCATGTGCCCCGATATGAATGCGCTCAGACGGCGTATGTGGCGCATGTGCGAACCTCTCTTTGCGTGACTGGCTCATAGTACGCGCGCGGGCGGTCAAACAGGTTCGGCGCACGAACCTTTAACATGGTGACGGCGGATGCGAAACGTGGCGACGGATGCGAAACCCGTCGCGCATGCAAGATATCCCGCAGACACACGATCATGAAGGCAGCAATCGGCCGCATGGATGATAATAGAGGCCAAATCCTCACGAGAAGGACGGAACATGGTATCCAGCGAAACAACGCGACAAACAGCGGACGCAGACGCCGCCCCCATATCGGCTAGCTCGTTCGCCGCCGGCACCGGCAGTACCGGCGAGCACGGCTCGCTCGGCGCGCTCTCGCCAAGCTGGTGGGAGCCGGCCGAGGGCGAGGAACCCGAACCCTGGTGCACCGCGGACGAGGCCTTCGAGCGCTTCCTCGGCTGGTGCGACGAACGCGGCATCGAGCTCTGGGAGCACCAGGAAGAAGCCCTCATGGACCTCGCCGCCGGCGACCATGTGATCCTGGGCACGCCAACCGGCTCCGGCAAATCGCTCGTGGCGCTCGGCATGCTTTTCCTCGGCATGGCGCAGGGGCGCCGCGCGTACTACACCGCCCCCCATCAAGGCGCTCGTCTCGGAGAAGTTCTTTGATCTGGTCGAGGTGCTCGGCCGCGACAATGTGGGCATGATCACCGGCGATACGCACATCAACACGCAGGCGCCCGTCATCTGCTGCACGGCGGAGATCCTCGCCAACCAGGCGCTCCGCGAGGGCGAGGACACGGACGTGGGCGTGGTCGCCATGGACGAGTTCCACTACTTTGCCGACCCCGACCGCGGCTGGGCCTGGCAGGTGCCCCTGCTCACGCTGCCGCACACGCAGTTCATGCTCATGAGCGCCACGCTCGGCGACGTCACACAGATCGCCGACGCACTGGAAGAGCGCACCGGACGCATCGTCGACCGCGTGACCGACGCGCCGCGACCCGTGCCGCTCGCCTACGAGTACGTGGACACCGCGCTCGAGGGCACGGTCGAGCTTGCGCTGCGCCGCGACGAAGCCCCGCTCTACATCGTGCACTTCTCGCAGGACGCCGCACTCGCTACGGCGCAGTCGCTCGCGAACTTCGGCATCGCCACCAAGGAGCAGCGCGAGGCCGTGAAGGAAGCCGCCAAGGGCACGCGCTTCACCACGGCGTTCGGCAAGATCCTGAAGCGCCTCATCTCCAACGGCGTGGGCGTGCACCATGCTGGCATGCTACCGCGCTACCGCCTCTTGGTAGAACGGCTGGCGCAGCAGGGGCTCCTGCCGGTTATCTGCGGCACCGACACGCTCGGTGTGGGCATCAACGTGCCCATCCACACCGTGGTGCTCACGGCGCTCACCAAATTCGACGGCTACAAGATGCGCCGCCTCCGCGCGCGCGAGTTCCACCAGATCGCCGGGCGCGCCGGGCGGGCGGGCTTCGACACCGAGGGCATGGTCATCGCCGAGGCGCCCGAGTACGAGATCGAGAACGCCAAGCTTATTGCAAAGGCGGGCGACGACCCCAAGAAGCTGCGCAAGCTCAAGAAGAAAAAACCACCTGAGGGCTTCGTAACCTGGAACAAGCAAACCTTCGAGCGCCTCTGCGAGGCGGTGCCCGAAACCCTCAAGCCGCGGCTGCGCATCACCAATTCGATGGTACTTTCCATGGTGGAGCGCGGCGGCGACGCGCGCGCCCGCGTGAGCGAGCTCATCGAAGCAAGCTTGCAAACACCGGAGGAGAAGCTCAAGCTCGAGGCGCGAGCGAGCGAGATCTTCGCCACGCTCATCGACACCGGGGTGGTGGTGCGCAACGAGGTCCCCGGCGGCGTGGATGCACCAAGCGACACGGACACCCCCAGCGGCGCTGGTACATCCAGCGGCGTGGACGCGCCCGACGGCGCGGATGCACCAGGCGACACGGGCGCCCCCACGGACGCAGCGCCGCGGGTGGAGTACTCCCTCACGGTAGACCTGCCCGAGGACTTCGCCCTCGACCAGCCGCTCTCGCCGTTTTTGCTTGCCGCCTTGGAACTGCTCGATCCGGAGAGCGAGACCTACACCTTCGACCTCATCTCCATGGTGGAGGCAACGCTCGAGGATCCCAAGCAGGTGCTGCGCGCGCAGGAGCGCCAGGCACGCGATGCCGCCATGGCGGCCATGAAGGCCGACGGCGTGGAATACGAGGAGCGGCTCGAGCGACTGCAGGACATTACCTACCCCAAGCCGCTTGAGGACTTGCTCGATGCCGCGTTTGCCCAGTACTGCACCAAGGTGCCGTGGGCAGCGGACTACGAGCTCTCCCCCAAGAGCGTGCTGCGCGACATGCTGGAGAGCGCGGCGGACTTCAAGGGCTACATCCAGAAGCTCGGCATCGCGCGATCTGAGGGCATCTTGCTGCGTTACCTTGCCGAGGCGTTCCGCTCGCTCGACCGCACCGTACCACTGGAAAAGCGCAACGACCAGCTGAACGACATCATCTCGTGGCTGGGCTTCGTGGTGCGGAGCGTCGATTCGAGCCTGGTGGACGAGTGGGCCGCCGCGGGCGAGGATTCCGCCTTCGACGCCGCGCCGCCGAGCGGTGCGGACGTGGTTGTGGCGGACCGCCGCGGCATGACGCTCTTGGTGCGCAATGCCCTGTTCCGCCGCGTGAGCCTGGCCGCGCGCGAGCGCGCCGACGAGCTGGGAGAGCTGGACGAAGCGTGGGGCATGGGCGAGCTTCGTTGGCGCCGCGCACTTGATGCATTCTTCGAAGCGCACGAGGAGCTGCTGGTGGATGGCGATGCGCGCTCGACGGCGTTCTTCACCATCGACGAGTCCGACGAGCTTAAGCCCGCAGCCGAGGGCGGCCACGTGTGGCACGTGCACCAGATCTTCCACGACAGCGATGGCGACCACGACTTCGGCATCATGGCCGACGTTGACCTCGACGCCACGCAAGAGGAGAGCGAGGCTGTGTTCAAGAACTACCGCGTCGGGTTTATCGAGGAGTTGCTGGAGCTGGGGTAGGAAGACGCTTGCTTGGGGAGTGTTATGTCGGTACCCATGCTGCACAGACAGCTGCGCAGCTTGGGCACTCGCGCAAGACGCGCCATTCGCTTTTGTCAGCTCAGTGCATAGGTGTCGAAATTCACACAGTACTGGTTAAACTCAACCAAGCGGGCGTAAAGCCTCGCATCCGCCGTAACGACGGGAATTCCCCGCTGAGCAAGTTTCACAAATGACGTATCCGTCAACCCAAGCCGTCCATGAGACGGTTCTTCGACTACCACGCGGGATGGAAGCAGCTCTTCCTCCAAACAGCAGAAGCTCGAGTCGCTGCCTCGAGGCTCCAATTCCCCGCTATGCGCCTGCGGTCGAATATGCCGACGATCAACAGCGCGAGAACGTTGCTGTCAAGCGCAATGCACTTCGCCTCTGGAGCGAGTTCGCTCACGTACTCCATCGCCTTATCCGCCGCCACTTTTGCAGAAACGATATCCATCCGCTTCACCACCAAACCTTACAAGCTCGAGTACGTTTCGCAAGCGCACCAAAGACCCACCACACCGTACCCAGACGCGCGCTCTAGGTAACCGCTTCGCTATCCTTGTCCATCAACATGCAGTATTCTCGCGCCGTCATACTTGGAACGCTCGAAGTCTTATATGCAGCATCATCGCGAGTAATGATTGCTTCCGCACTCATCAATTCCGCTGTTGCCCGAACAATGCCATCTTCTACATCCGGCTCGTCCGAGCCGAACGCACGATCAAGCACTTCGTTTGTTAGTTCTGCGACAGACACGACCTGCCTGAAACCGTTAAGCCGATCACGAACAGCGGATTCATGGTGATACTGCCGGCAAAGGATGTAATACACATCCTTAAGACATGCTGCAAGAACCACCGGCTCCTTGTCTGGAGAGCTCAACAGCACCTCAAGAACATCAACGGCATCCGAGTGAAAGGCGCGTGTTGGTGACAAGTAATCGATGATGATGTTGGTATCGAGGATGACGCTAGCCAAAACGCCTCACCCGCTCTTCGTTGAGCAGCTCTCGGTCAGAAACCGATTTGTCCCATACGGGCTCCTCCACAATCTCTGATTCAATTTGCCGCGTGAGTTCCCTGAACCGCTCAAGCCGCTCTCTTCGCCGCGCCAACGCAGAATCTGCCGGCTGAATGGTCACCCACGGCTTGTTGTTCTTCAAGACTATCAACGGTTTACCCGTCTCATTCACGGCAAGCGTCAGCTCGCTAAACCTGTTCTTCGCGTCGCGCACGCCCACAGGGGCCATAACCGGTTCCATAACATCGCCTCCTAGCTGTCTCACTCTTATTATAGCCACATATTAGAGATTGTAGCTACCTATTCGAGAATTCCAGGGAGCAGCGGAGCTTGCCATGGCGCCCCGCCGCATGATTGGAGCGATATTCGTTTAGGAAGCGAGCCTGCCTTCGCTTCCTAAATCGCTCCACAATTGGAAGCGAAACGACCTTCCTAATAATAAAAGCTGTTAAGCCCGCCCATCGCGCTACCCTACAACGCGGCCCAGGACAACGAATTGTTGGGTAACGGTGCCCCCCCCTAACCAAGTTGTCACCGAATCGCCCGCCTGCTTTCGGCTATCGCGCGTCTGCCAGATAGACCCCTGCACGAACCTGATGCCATGGACTGCGCTCGGGAGCAACCTGCAGCACGCGACACTCAAGCACATCGCCGTGGCCGTAAAACAGCAGCTGCAAGACGAGCTCGTTCAGCTCCGACGGTACGAATCCGGACTTGGTCTTGTCGAGGTAGATAGCGACCGCCCGTGGGTCGTGTGGATTGTCGAACTCGGGCACGAGCCATAGCTGCATGCCAACCTTGAGCTGATCGAGCACAAGCGCCCCGTCCCAAAACTGAAATCCAGCGATATGAAAGGTCATGATGCTGCGCGAAGGTTCGTACATGACTGCCTCCTCAAGCCGCGTCGCCGACCGCCTCCTGGACGGCGCCTTTCCCATAGCCTCAAGGTGCAACCCCGTGCGGACATAAACCGACTGAAGCGTCCCTCCGTTCACGGCAAGTTTCTTGATCGGCGCGACCGTCCATGATCTAATCAACTTGAATAGGAGGGCATCATGGCCAAGTATAAAATTGAGATGATGACATTTGATGAGCTCAGCAAGAAAAAGTCTATTCCGAGATACCAACGCCCCCTCGTCTGGACAAAAACCCAAAAAACAAACTTCATCGACAATATCAGCCGAGGCTTACCCCCTTTGGCTCTCTACTCCTCTATCGATTCGATGACAACGACAAGTACTCCCTGATTGATGGACAGCAGCGGTATACAACGCTCGAGGATTATCGCAATCATCCGGAGGAGTACTTCCCAGTTGACGATGCGGGCTCAAACCATATCGCAGAGCTTCTCGCCGCAACTGAAATCGATCAGACGCCCGAAGCTACGCAAGCCGACCTTCGCGGAAAGATTGTCAAAGCGATTAAGGATATGTTCCGCCTGAACGCCTCAGACAGTCAGTTGTCCCCCACACATCTCTTCGACTCAATCGCTGATTTCTATCCTCAGATTTCCCAAGACATTAATGCCTTTAGAACAATTACCGACATTCAGGCTAAATTGATTAATGACCTTAACGAATACGTTGACTTGTCCTCCTTGCAGATCCCCTGTGTCATTTTTACGGGCGATAAATCGGAGCTTCCGGAAGTCTTCGCTAATGTCAACCTAGGTGGAAGCAAGCTGTCAAAATACCAGGTCTTTACCGCGCAATGGGATAGCTACAGCGTGTCCCTTTCAAAAAAATCCGTACTCCGACATTATTCTTGAGAAAGTTATTGCTAGGTACGACAAACTTACAGGCGACCGTGATGGAATTGAAATTGAAAACTTCAACTCTGAGGAGATGCGACGGAACCGTAACATAACCTTGCCGGAGTTCTGTCATGCCCTCGGCGAGCTTATTATCGAACAGAGCAATGCCTGCTGGCCGAAAAGTGCCGTAAACAAGGATGACACCGTCGATACGATTGGATATAACTCTCTTGCCATCGTTTTCGGAATTCCGCCTCAAGAGCTCTCCGGCAAGCCCGCAAATTCAAAAGGGCTCGGAGCAAAATCAGGAGTCCAGGATAGCTTCCGCGACTCCGGCTTTGAAAACGATCCTGAGGCAGTCGAGCGACTGGTCAGTCGCATTCTCGCTGAGTACCGGGAAATAAATGGCAGATTTGCGCGCTACCTTAAAAAACCAGGCTCTGCCCAGGCATACGAGACCTCAAGAACGAGCGTTCAGCTGCAGTTCCTGTCGTTCTTTGCAGCGCTGTGGAGGCTCCGCTACGGAAGGGTAAAGTCGACCGATTTCGAACCAATTCCCGGATACAAGCGAAATGGCTATAGCCAGACACAAGAGATGTTGTTCCCTTGCTTTGTGTTAGACATGCTCAACAATCAATGGAAGGGGTCAGGGGACTCGAGGCTGGCAAACTATATCAACGGTTCCAATGACTACTATTCAGCAGGGGCTTTTTCTGAAAGTAGACTCCAAACTGCAATTGACTCATACCTCGAGGACAACGAGCATACGGGGAACATCAATGCAGATCCTGTCGCGAAAACCATCCTCACAATTGTATCGAACTCCCAAGCGCCCCTGTACGGAGGGAGCACGTACGATGTGGAACACCTTGTGACGCAAAAAGCCCTTCGCAGCAAAATCAATGGGAGCTACGCATACAAAACCTGCAGCATTGCTGGAGGCAGCTTGGGAAACCTCGCATTCCTCACCAGCGAAGAAAACAGGGCAAAAGGAGCGACAAGCCTACCAGACTCGGGCGGAGAACTCTTCATCTTTGACGGCTCAAGGGAATTCATCGAAAACGCCGACCTCTTGCGTCAGGCAAACTACGATTTAGTCAGCAGAAAATCTCCTGATGCAGCAAAGGAATTCATCAGGAATAGGGCGAGTCTTATCCTCGATCAGCTTGTCTCGATTCTCTGCTCGTAATAAGATTCCGAAACCCGAAACATTTCCGACCTCTACCCCAACCTCCGGGCGATCACCTCGCCGATGCGGTGCGGGATGCCGACGATGAGCGCATTGCCCATGCAGAAGGCGCGGTTGCCGTCGGTCATGCCGGTATCCGTCCAGCCCTTCGGGAAGCCCTGTAGCTGGTCCAGCTCGTCGGGCACCAAGCGGCGGTAGCGACTATCGGATGTCTGGATGATATGCTTGGTCCGTGAGGCCGACCCCCCCCCTCGTTTGTAAGAATGGTGCGGGCCGGCGCATCAAGCGCATCCGGGAATGCCATCGCTCCCTCAGAGTACCGATACTCGAAGCCGGTCTTCTTGTTCACACGCGGCTCGCTTTTGCGACCCTTGAGGTAACGCCAGGCCTCGAGCTTGTCGTCCTCAACGTAATACGACTCGGGAACCTCCTCGTCGGGCACGAGCACGTCGCCCAAAACCGTTCGCTCGCCAGAATATGCGGCCGCCACCTTGGCGGTCGCGACATGCCCGCCCTGCATAACGCCGGCGAGTTCGAACGGCGATACTTTGAGCCCTGCACCGAAGTGCTCGGAGTTCTCATATGGGTCGGCGAGCAGCTCAAACTCCTTGACAGCTCCGACAAACTCCATCGGGAACGCCTCTGCCATCACGCCGTTGCTCAGGCGCTCCTCAAGGTCCCATGCCTCATTCGTCTGCTCGGCGTAGATATACACACGGCGGCGCTTCTGCGGGAGCCCGTAATCCGCACCGTTCACAACGCGCCACTCCACGACATAGCCGAGCGTCGACAAACAGGAAAGAATGATAGCGAAGTCACGGCCGCGCTGCGACGCGGGGCTTTTGAGCAGACGATCGACGTTCTCCAGAAGCACATAGCGCGGGCGTCCCTTGAGCTGCAGGAATCGATAGATCTCCCACCATAGGACGCCCTTCTTTCCTTCGATGCCGCTCGCCTGAGACAACGGGCGTGCCACGGAGTAATCTTGGCACGGAAATCCTCCAACCACCATATCAACGTCGGGAATGTCGATGCGTCCAGCCTCATACTCGTCGAGTACACGGGCAATGTCCTCGTTCACCACGGAACCCTTGCCGAACCGCGCCTCGTAGCACCGCGCGGCAAACTGGCGACGCGGTGAGCCTTGCGGCTCCCATTGATTCGCCCATACCGTCACGAACGGCCCAGCGGCGGGCAACGCAAACTCGGGATGCTCCGGATTGTCGTAGCCCTCCAGCCCCAACCGGAATCCGCCGACTCCCGCGAACAGCTCTGCAATACGAATTACCTGCCCCGCCACATTGCTCCGATCGATTCTCTCGCGCACCGCCTGCGCGGTCGCCTCCGTTAATTCCCGCTCTACTCTATCGATCTCTTCGCCGATATAGCGAGCATTGATCCAAAAACACTTTTTCGTTTCCTGCGTTCCATACGGCGTGGGAAGCGTATCGGCCTTGTTACGCCCATGCGGGCGCACATGACAGCAACGATTCTCCCTCGATGTAACCGATTGCTCGGCATGCCCCGCGTTGATTCGCCGCTGCATTTCCTCGTAGCACCGCTTGGCCTCAAGCAAGTCTCGATCCGGCATTTGCCAGAACAGCACTTGAGCAAGCCGGAACACGCCCCGCTCCTCCGTTTCCTCTCGATAGATAACAAAGAGGTACTTTTGGCGCAGGTAGCCGTAGAAATCACTCTCTTCAAACGGCTGCTCGGCAACATCGAAATAGCTGAACGTTGGGAACGAGACCGACTCCCTGGGCACGCCATTTCGCTGCAGGCGCATCGTTTTCGTCTTGATGCCGGCTTTCTCGAACTCCGCGATCTTGTAGCGCACATCGATGCCCAATAACTGCTTCGTGATGAGCGCGCAAAGGCTTTTCGGCTTGCGTCTGCCCGCGACGTCATAGCCACATGCCTCAGCAAGCTCGTCCTCGGTCATGCCGATATACGGCTCGAAACGCTTCTGAATCAATACGAGCAAGTCAGTTTCTCGCTCAGCCTGATTTCGGCGAATACTCTGCATATCAAGCAGGCCATTGAGGGTTACCGTCATGTATGAGGGCTTGATCGCCCATGACCGCGGCTTCGCCGGAATTGCCGAATATGGCTGCTTGGTGCGGTCTCTTCCCGTAGCGCCCTTTGTCGCCGCCTCTAGATACAGCGTATCCGAGCCAGATAACTCATGTGCCCTTCCGTGGCGAACCTTTTCCACCACCGTATCCCAGTCATGCTTGAATACCGGAACATCCGACGCGGGAATACCCCACAAATCAACGACCTTAATTAGGTAATCGACGGGATTCGTTTCCGGATCGTATTCATACGCCACGAGAAGTATCTTATGGAGCTTCTTCTGCAACGAGCTCGTTTCCCATGTCTCGTCGACCACGGTCATATAGTTGATTTTGCTGATAACGAGACGTTCCTTCGCCGAAAACTCGCCATTTTTCTTTTTGCGAAGCGGTGTGGACTTGAGCTCTGTTTCTGCTTCCCTGAAATCCGCGTCAGGACTGTTGTTGATATCGTAGTGAAAGAAATACTTCTCGAGCGCATTGCCGAAGCTGCCGCGACGCTTCCTGGGATTGGCGACCTCGTCAATCTCGCATGCATCACGCAACGTCGTACCCTCAAGCTGGCGTGCGTACCGCAAGATTGATTCAACTGATGAAGCATCGTAGGTAGTCTGCTCAACATGCATAGTTTGCTCCAAGATCAAACATTTGTTCGATCCGATGATTGTATCGATCGCTCATATGGTCTCTGTGGATCAAGCCCGTGCTCCAGCAGACAAGGCCAAGCGGCAGGGCTGCCCAAACAAGCCAGTCTCCCATCGCTCCACCGAATCACGTGTCGCCACACGTCGAACTCGAACGAACTCGCAGTATCAAATCTCCCCTCCGGGGTACGCCGTCTTTGCAGGCAATCTTCCGGGCCACGAAAGGCGATATAGAAACTCGCCGCGCAGCATCAGCGAATCGCCCGGGAACATGAAAGGAGCAATTATGCTGCTTCAAGGCAAAACCGCCGTTGTCACAGGGGGATCAAGAGGCATCGGCCTGGCCATCGTGAAGCGATTCCTGGAAGAAGGAGCAAATGTCGCGCTTTGTGGAAGTCGGCCCGAAACCGCTCAGAAAGGGGTTGAGGCCATTCTCGCCAAGATTCCCAACGCGCCCGTGATGGGCATTTCCCCTGACATCACCAACGAATCCGAACTTGAGGCAGCGTTTCGAGAGGTTGCCGGGCACTTTGGCAGTCTCGACATCATAGTGAACAACGCTGGTATCTCACAATCCACGCCTCTCGGTGACTACACGCCAGAAGAATTCGATCGCGTCATCGATACCAATGTGAGAGGCGTACTCAATGGATGCCAAGCCGCGGCTCGCACACTCGGTGAAGGTGGCGTAATCCTAAATACCAGCTCAATGGTGAGCAAGAATGGGCAGCCCTCGGGCGTAGGTTACCCCATGAGCAAGTTTGCAGTGAACGGAATTACCGTTTCCCTCGCCCGCGAGCTTGGGCCGCTCGGCATACGAGTAAACGCCGTAGCTCCTGGAGTGACTGCCACCGACATGGTTGCGGCGCTACCTGAAGAGATGATTAAGCCCATCGCAGACGCCATCCCCATAAGGCGCGTAGGACAGCCCGAGGACGTGGCGAACGCCTTCGTCTTCCTTGCAAGTGACCTCGCTTCATATATTACCGGCGCGGTCTTGCCTGTTGATGGCGGCATGACGGTCTAGGGGAATCGTTTTTTCACAGCGGGCGGTGCGAAGACACAGAGCGTCTGCACCGCCCACGCAACGGATCTTCAAACCACCGCTCATAAAAGGACACGTGGGCTACTCCTATGTGAGCCACCCTATATAAATGCATTGACGAAAACAACGATTACGATCGCCAGCGCGAGCAGCACGCCAATAATAAGCCCACACCCAAGCACAACATTGTCGCATCCACATCCTGAAGCACTTGAACTGCGAGCCTCGCCCCTACGACTGGAGAAGCTGCCCCCATTCGAGGTTGCGGAGACAGTCGGCACGTTGGACCCATCGCCCCGCAACCGTCCCCGCGCATGCTTTTGCCATGCATCGGCAGCAGTGCCCTCCCATTGCTCGATTCTGCCATCGTTATCGAAGTCCGGAATCATTCCCACCCCTACCCGTACTGTAATACAGCTCGTTCATCATAGAGCCTATCAACTTGTACCGAACTGAGGAAGGCTGTTAGTCACCTGCGAGCGTGTGAGACGCCAACGCGCGATAGCCAACACGCACGACGCATCCGAGTTCTCCGCATCAAACTTACTGTGGAGGTCATGAGTACTTTTGAGAATCAATCTCAATATGAAGCAATCCAAGCAACATTTTGTCATAATCGAGATGTACCGCGCACCGTCCCACAGAGGGGAAACTTGGGTCGGCGTGCATCGCCTGCAAAAGAAGGAGTACACCATGAAGTTTGTTTGCCCCGTTTGCGGTTACGTTGAGGAGTTCGACGGCGAGGAGCTGCCCGCTGATTTCAAGTGCCCGCAGTGCGGCGTCTCTGGCGACCGTTTCATCAAGCAGTCCGAGACCGAGATGACCTGGGCCGCCGAGCACATCGTGGGCGTTGGCAAGCTCCCCGAGGTCTCCGAGGATATCGTGAACGACCTTCGCGCTAACTTCGAGGGCGAGTGCTCCGAGGTGGGCATGTACCTGGCCATGGCCCGCGTTGCTCACCGCGAGGGCTATCCGGAGATCGGCCTGTACTGGGAGAAGGCCGCGTACGAGGAGGCCGAGCACGCTGCCAAGTTCGCCGAGCTCCTGGGCGAGGTCGTGACCGACTCCACCAAGAAGAACCTCGAGATGCGCGTTGAGGCCGAGAACGGCGCCACCGCCGGCAAGTTCGACCTGGCCAAGCGCGCCAAGGCCGCCGGCCTGGATGCCATCCACGACACCGTGCACGAGATGGCTCGCGACGAGGCCCGTCATGGCAAGGCCTTCGCCGGCCTGCTGAAGCGCTACTTTGGCTAAACCATACGAAAACAGCTTAGCTGTTTTGAGGGGTCGCTCGAAAGAACGGCCCCTCATTTTGGTTCAAAGACCCTTGTAACGCCATTCGCAACGGATATCAACGGTTATATTTGGACACACCGAGTAGACACGAGGAATGTCATATAAAAGATGCAGGTCAAGAGCTTGCGGAGTTATCGTCTGCTCAACGAGTCGAGAAATAACCGTTGATAACCGTCACGAGTGATCTCTCACTGCGAAATCTATGCAATCGAGCGAGCATCCCCCCCCGGTTGCCATCGCATCCTCCCTGAGAGCATGGAAGTCCCACGCGCACCGTGTACGAAAAAGGGAGGCATCCAGTTGGACGCCTCCCTTTCGCGCTGCGCAAGCTTGGATACCGTGCAGAACTTACCCGCGGTAACCACCGCGTCCGCCGAAGCCACCGCGACCGCTGCGGTCGTCACGGCCACCAAAGCCGCCGCGTCCGCCTCCGAAGCCGCCACGGCCACCGCGATCTCCGCCGCGCCCGCCGAAGCCACCGCGACCACCGCGGTCGTCACGGCCACCGAAACCGCCACGGCCACCGCGGTCGCCACCAAAGCCACCGCGACCGCCGCGGTCTCCGCCGCGCCCGCCGAAGCCGCCGCGCGAACCACCGCGGTCGCCACCAAAGCCACCGCGTCCACCGCGGTCGTCACGGCCACCAAAGCCGCCACGGCCACCGCGGTCGCCGCCGCGCGAACCACCGCGCTCGTCGCGACCACCATGCGCGCGATCGTTCTCGCAACCCATCTCCACGAGCGGATTGATTACCTCGTCGAGCAGGGAAAGCAGCTCGCGAGCACTCTCAGCGGAAAGCTGCGGGACGAGCTTCTTGCGCTTGTTGCCGCGCGCCTCGGCCATCGCCACGGCATCCTCGCCTGCGAAGACCACGATATGGCGCATGTCGCCATCCTCGGGCTCGATACGGCCCACGATATCCTGCTTTTCCGCCTCAATCAGCAGCTCATTGAGGGCGCGAAGGCGCATGCCCAGAAGGTCGGCCATCTCCTTCTCTTCCATCTTGGGCTTGAGCTCGAGCAGGTGCAGCGCGCGAACCAGGTCCTTGGTGCGCTCGGCCTCCGCCTCGGCCTCCTCGGCCAGCGCGGACTTGCGGTTACGCAGCAGGCGAGCAGCGCGGTTCACCTTATCAAACAGCAGATCATCGAGGTCCTCGTTTGCAGGCACCGCCGGCTTCTCCTCCGCTGGCTTCTCAACCTGGGGCTCCTCGGCAGCCTCGGCAGCCTCGGCTACGACCTCTTCAGACTCCTCAGCCGCTTCGTTTGCCTCGATGCTCTCCACGGCCTCGGTGGCATCAGCCTTAAGCTTCCCCCGCCTCAACGGCAGCGGCGGCCTCGACCTCTTCGATAATTTCGTTCTCTACCATGTTCTCGTTTCGCTGTACTCAGACATGCGTTCCTCCTACGCCCTTCCGGGCTCTCTTGGGCGCCATTGCATCTCGCCCATCACTCAAAGCAGCCTTTCGGCTGGGCAGCGTCGTTGCTGCGCACCCAAGTGTAGAGGTCGCCACGGCCATATTCGCAGGAAAATCTTCGTGTACACGAAAGCCGGACAATCGAGAGGGGCAGGCAACGGTAAGGCACTCTTCCGCGCCCAGACATCAGCTCGCAAAGACGGGCCGCCGCCATGCCGCCCCCTAAGTGAAATCCTAGCGAGCACTGACAAGTTCGAAAAGAAGCGCAGCCCTCTAGAACGGAGCAATCGCAAGCATCGCTACGAATACGATGCCAAAGCCCACGATTCCAGCCAGATAGATAGACTGGCACATGCGGTACGTGCGGTCGCGGCCAAAGCGCGCGATCACCGCACTGGCACCCTCTTCGCGCATCGCAGCAACAAGCTCAGCGCTTTCGAGCATAGACCCCTGCTCTGCCTCGACACGCGCAGCGCCCTCACGGCCATAGAGCGCGAGGATGATCCCTGCCAGCTCAAAAGCGCCTCCCGCACGATAGGCATGCGACATGCGCGCGAGGTGCGACCAGCACGTGCATACCGGGTATAGCGAGATCGCGCACGCAAAGAACAGGTCGGAAAGGGGCTCGGTCGCCACCGCGATCACATGGTGCCGCTCACCCGCCGCAACAAGAAGCAGACCGAACACCGTAAAGAAGAACGCGGTGCCCAGATAGCATAGGAGCTGGCCCTTGAGCCCAGTAAACTCGCTGTCGCGCTTCCCAATTACAGCCTGCAGCGTCTCCATGGTGCCTCACCTTTCCTACTGCTCGTGCTTAGGGCGCAATGCCCGCCGCACGCCCTGCATGCCTACACCCTACCCCGCTCTTCGCGCAAAACGGTTAAAGGCATGTCATGGGTTGGTAAAGTTAGCACCGTTCAGCAGGCAATATCGGCCGCCCGCCGCCTGACTCCCGTGGAACAGGTAGCGGCCGGCGCAATCCATAGCCCCAAACGACCCGGCACAAGATATTCGTTCTACTTTTGGGAATATCTTTTTCAGGTTGTGCCCGTACGCACGCGAAGGAGCGTTCGAATCCTGCGGATTTCCTAGCAGCAGGCAGCGCTTTCCAACGGCTCCGAAAAGATATTCCCAAAAGTGGAACGAACAATCGATTCACGCAGCCAGAATCGACCGCGAGGCGATGAGCAAGGGCTATCCGAAGCGATCGTCCACATTTTTCTAGAAGAGCATCCTAGGCCAGAGATTCGCCCTCAGTTCTGCAAGTTCATCCCGCGATACGAGATGCCGCAGGAATCTAAGATCCGCTTGGAAATCTGGTTGCTCTCGGTGCCGTCGTATTTGTCGCTTAGGTACACGACCTCGCCGATGCCCACCTGCGCGAGGATCTTCGCGCACTCATGGCACGGGAACAACGTGACGTAGATGGTCGCGTGGTTGAGGTCTTTGAGCGACCCGCGGTAGTTGAGCACGGCGTTTGCCTCGGCATGCACCACATAGCTGTGCTTGTCCAGCAACGGATCGTCGCTCACGCCCCACGGGAAGTCGTCGTCGTTCAGCGCGGACGGAGTTCCGTTGTACCCCACCGAAAGGATGCGGTGGTTCGTGTCAGCGATGCACGCCCCGACCTGCGTGTTTGGATCCTTGCTCCGCAGCTGCGCAGCCACCGCCACACGCATGAAGAACTCGTCCCAGGTAATGACATCGTTGCGCTTGTCAGGCATGGTCACTCCTCATAACACATACGGCACAATGACTGGCTCGGTCCGAAGCGCCCCGGGAGCACGCCCTTCGGCCGCGCCGAAAGCCCGGTCTCGTCCAGCCGCGAAGCCAAGACCGCCGAGCCTCCCGGCAGGCGAGCGGGCACCGGCCAAGCTTGCGCGAGCGGGCGCCGGCCAGGCTAACGCGCGCGGGCGCCGGCCTCCCTCGCGGCAAGCACGGACAGGCGCCGGACCTCCGCCCTATTGTGCCCCATTCTCGTCTAGTGCTGGCGGTAATGCTCGAAGAAGTCGGCAAGGTCCGTCATCGCCTCGCGCAGCACCTCCATACGCGGCAGGTACACGATGCGGAAATGGTCGGGCTTGTCCCAATTAAAGCCGCCGCCGCGCGTGATGAGGATGCGCTTCTGGTGCAGCAGGTCGAGCGCGAACTGCTCATCGTCGGTAATATTGAACTTCTTGACATCCATCTTGGGGAAGATGTAGAACGCGGCCTTGGGCTTCACCGCGGTGATGCCATCGATGGCGTTCAACGCCTCGTACACGTAGTTGCGCTGCTCGTACACGCGGCCGCCCGGCACGATGTAGCTCGTCACGCTCTGGTGGCCTCCGAGCGCCGTCTGCACGATGGACTGCGCGGGCACGTTTGAGCACAGACGCATGTTGGATAGCATGTTGATACCATAGATGAAGTCGCGCATGCAGCGCTTGTTGCCCGAGAGCACCATCCATCCAATGCGATAACCTGCGATCATATGGCTTTTCGACAAACCGGAGAAGGTCACGCACGGAAGATCGGGCGCAAGCGAGGCGATGGAGATGTGCTCGTAACCATCCATGCAAAGGCGGTCGTAAATCTCGTCGGAGAGAATCATGAGCTGGTGGCGGCGGGCAATCTCGACAATCTGCTCCAGAATCTCGCGCGGGTAGACGGCGCCCGTGGGGTTGTTGGGATTGATGATGACGATGGCCTTGGTGCGCTCGGTAACCTTCGCCTCCATATCTGCAATGTCGGGGCACCACTCGGCCTGCTCGTCGCACACATAATGCACAGGCACGCCACCGGCGAGCGTGGCGCACGCGGTCCAAAGCGGATAGTCGGGGCTGGGAATGAGGATCTCGTCACCGTTGTCGAGCAGCGCATTCATGGTGAGCTGGATGAGTTCGGAGACGCCATTGCCGGTATAGATGTCCTCCATGCCCACGTTGGGCAGGTTCTTGATCTGCGCGTACTGCATGATGGCCTTGCGCGCAGAGAAGAGCCCGCGCGAATCCGAGTAGCCCTCGCAGTCGGGCAGCTGCTGGCGCATGTCGGTTACGACCTCGTCCGGCGTGCGGAAACCAAAGGGGGCCGGATTGCCGATGTTGAGCTTCAAGATACGCAGGCCTTCCGACTCCATTCGGGCGGCCTCGTCGGCCACGGGGCCGCGAACATCGTAGAGAACGTTATCGAGCTTGGTAGACTTTTTGAACTCACGCATGGATGCGCTCCTTTTCGGGTTGGATGTGAAGGAGTTGCTGGCGGCCGCAGGCCGCGCGGAAGCTCGCGTCACATCATCCGCAGACGCGGGGGCCTCGTTATCGTCGCCCATCTTTGCCGGACCTGAAGCGGATGCCCGCCAAGCCCCGCGCGTTACCGAATTGGCATCGTTCGCCGAATGGCCTTCGTCAACCATGGGGCCCATGCCATCTGCCAGCCACACTTCGCGCACGCCGAGAACCTGCGCAAGCAGCGCCATGACATTGCGACGCGGCGCGGTCTTCCCACTTACATATTGGCTGACCTGGCTTTTTCCGAGCCTGCCGCCGTACTTGGAAGCAGCATGAATTACATCTGTCTGCTTCATTCCGGTACGGGCCATCGCCTCGATCAACCGTGCGGAAAACTCCTCTTGGCGTGCCATCTGCCCTCCTTTAGTTCAATTTAGATTGAACTCTTTTGGTAAGTATGCCACAACATTAGGTATAGAGTTCAATTTATATTGAACTTGTTGCCCAAGGCACGCAGACTCCATGCCTTTTTGAACAATTCCCGGCCTGAGACGCATCGACCCGCGGCCGAAGCGATGCCGCCGGATTTAAAACGAGTCATTTCGCTGAGCGATTCGTAAAACAGTTCGCAAAACTGGATAACTTTGTCGATTTTCGGCGCTAGCAAAGGCGGGCGGGCATGCAATTTGGATCCAAAAGCCGCTACGGAGACCCTTCGCAGGAGTTTTCACAGCAATTAATCTCGATAAAGCCCCGCGCACAGAGCATCAATCGCCAGAAATCGACATTTTTAGCCAATTCTTCTTCCGAATCAAACGGAAACAGTGTGAGGCTACCGCGATACGGTAAAGTCATCGCAATCAAACTCCGCCAATCGCCACAGCCGGCTCCCGGCGGCGAGCGCATACGGCGCTCAACGGGCAGCGCCCAATAGCGGCGGGCACGGCCTGCGGCGCACTGGGCGCGATCTCTCATAACGGCCCACACGGCCTGCGGCGCATCGGGCGCGATCTCTCATAACGGCGGTACGTGCGGCAGCGCAACGACCAAGCTCGTACGCAACAGCGAGCACGCCCGTAGTACAACGGTCGAGCGCCGCCATGGCGACGAACCTGCCCAGCAGGACGATGCGCTATCCCAAATCTATGTGATATAGCCCTTTATACGAAGCGCCCTCTTGGCTCAACTCGCTCTTAAAAAGCGCTACCCGATAGGCACGCTCCGGATCCGGAAACACTAACTCCGGCAAGTCACCTTGAGGCAGCCGGGCGCGACGCGCCAGCGTAATATGCGGTCGAAACGCCTTGCGGTCGTAGGCGATGCCCCGCTCTTCGAGTCCCGAGCGAACCGCCTCGGCTAAAGCGCGAAGCTCCTCGGTTAGCGCAATGCCCAGCCAGAGCGTCGCGTCATGCGGGCGGCCGAAGGTGCCCAAGCCATCCGCAGAAAGCCGCACCGCCCCGCAGCGCTCGCACACCTCGTCAAGCGCATCAACAGCACGAGCCGCTTCCGGCTCACCAATCTCTCCCAAAAACGCCAAGGTCAGATGGTAGGTCTCTGGCTTCATGAATCGCCCGGCAACAGCAGGCCGGAGCTGCCGGGCCAGTGCGGACACCTCGCCCGCAAACGGCTCAGGCAACTCCAATGCAACAAACGCCCTCAAAGGTGAATTACCCCTTGCTCTCTAAACCCGCTCGGGCCAATTCCAGCGGCAGAAGGGCTGTTCGCGACCGCCCCGGTGGCAGGCACATCGCCCGCTGCAACCCCGGCGGCAAGCGAACCGCCCGCTGCAATCCCGGCGGCGGATACGCTACTCAAACCAACCCGGCGGCAAGCGAACTACTCGCGGCCGTCCCAACAGTAGGTGCATACCTGCGCGGGGTCAATGCCGATGGCCTCGAGCATGCCGGGCAGACTCTGGTAGCCCAGGGAATCGAAGCCGAGCTGCTCGCAGATGCGCTTAAGCATGCACTTGCCGCGCTCGGTCGAGCTGTCGGCGTATTCGTCGAGGTGCTCATCGCCCTCCGGCCCCTCAAGCTCGCGCACCACGCGGCGGGCGATAAGATCTTGGTCGCTCTTGCCGCGCGAGAAGCTCAGATATTTGCAGCTAAACATGATCGGCGGGCACGCTGAGCGCATGTGCACCTCGGCGGCACCTGCCTCGTACAGGAAGTCGACGGTCTTTCCCAGCTGCGTTCCGCGCACGATGGAATCGTCGACAAGCAGCAAGCGCTTGTCACGGATAAGCTCCGGTACGGGGATCTGCTTCATCTCGGCGATGCGGTCGCGCACCTCCTGGTTGGTCGGCATGAACGAGCGCGACCACGTGGGCGTGTACTTGATGAACGGCCGCGCGAAGGTGGCGCCGCACTCGTTAGCGTAACCGATGGCATGCGGCAAACCGGAATCCGGCACGCCCGCCACATAGTCAACCTCGGGCAGCGTTCCCGCCATAGCCTCGTCGCGCGCCATGATGTGACCGTTTCGATAGCGCATGACCTCGACGTTCATGCCCTCGTAGTTCGAATTGGGGTATCCGTAGTACACCCACAGGAACGCACAGATCTTCATCTGGTCGCTCGGCGCCACGAGGCTCTCGTAGCCATCGCTCGTCACGCGCATGATCTCGCCGGGACCGAGCTCGCACTCGTCCTCATACCCGAGCTTGTGGTAGACGAAGGACTCGAACGAGATGCAGTAACCCTGGCCCTCGATATCGCGGCCGATCAGCACCGGCAGGCGGCCCATGCGGTCGCGTGCAGCGTACACGACGCCATCCTCCGTCATGACGAGCAGCGTGAGCGACCCCTGAATGGCCTTCTGCGCAAAAACGATGCCCTCGACCAGGTCGTCTTTCTGGTTGATGAGCGCCGCGACGAGCTCGGTGTGATTGACTGCACCGGAGCTCATTGCCATGAACTGCGCGCCGCCCTGCTCGAAATACCGCTCGATGAGCTCGTCGGCGTTGGTGATGGCACCGACCGTCGTGATGGCAAAGGTGCCGTGGCGGCCGCGAACGAGCAAGGGCTGGGGGTCGGTATCGGAAATGCAGCCAATGCCGCTCGTGCCGTGGAAGCGCTCCAGATCCTTATCGAAGCGAGAGCGGAACGGCGTGTTCTCGATGGAGTGAATCTCCTTCTGGAAGCCGCCCGTGCCCTCGCAAAAGACCATGCCCGCACGGCGCGTGCCCAGGTGAGAGTGGTAGTCCACGCCGAAAAAGACGTCCAGCACCACGTCGCGCTTCGAAACCGCGCCAAAGAATCCGCCCATCGCTCCCCCTCATATATGGCTGACGATGCTGCCATTATACGTGAGCCATTCCTTCGCAGCGCGAAGGATATGAATAGCGCGGAAAGACGCATGGCAGATACGCGCGCTTCCCGGCAACCGGAAGCAAGCCACGCCGCTCACCCCCACCGGCTCTCTGCCGCGTGCCCCTTGCTCCCATTTCACCGAGCCCTCCTCGCTCCTTCCGCTGCGCGCGGCGCTCGCCCGGTGGGCCCCACGCTCCTTCCGCCGCGTGCTTTCCGCCGCGCCCCTCGCTCCCTCGCCCCTTTCAATCGCGCCCCACGCCAGAAGACAGCGCGAGGCCCTTGTCGATGCGAACTTCGCCCCCGCGCCCACATGCTCTAGCGTTGGAAAAAAAAAAGCAGGTGTATAATCGCGCGCGAATCGCGGCACAATGCCGTTATTCCATAGTGGAGGAGGCCAACATGGACGAGTCTCTGATCGGAATCATCGTTGCAGCGGGGTGCGGGCTGCTTTGCGCTGGGCTCGGCGCGTATATGGTCGTAACAGGCAACCCCTCACTTCTGCATAGCTATCATTATGCGACCACCCCGCTCGCGGACCGCCCGGCGCTTGCGCGCGAATCGGGCGCCGGACTCATCGTGACCGGTGTGGGCTGCGCACTCATGGGGCTTTCGGATTTCTTTGGAGTCTGGGCAGGCGTAGCGGGCATCGTGCTGCTCGTCGCCGGTATCGCAATCAACCTTATTTCCATCATCAGGCATAACGGCTCGCTCTTCTCGTTCCCTTCAAGCGAGGAAAAGGCACATGGAGGGCGTGGGCTTCACATCGGCCTCAATACCGGAGGCGGCGTCGTCCTAGGCGCAATCATCGGCCTCGTTTGCATCGTGCCCGGCGTCTATATGATCGCGACTGGCGACGTGAGCCTGCTTCACAGCTACCACTACGAGCATATCGCCGCTGCGGACCTGCCCGCGTTCTCGCTCATCGAAGGCCTCTCGATGATTGGCCTCGGCATCGGCCTTGCCATCTGCTTTGCCGCGGGCGGACGCATGACGATGCGCCCCACCCCGCTCTGGGCAAAGGTGCTCATGGCTGTGGGCGGCGTGATCTGGGGCGCGAGCCTCATCGCCCTAATCGTCGCGATCCCCACCTTCGGAGGTTCGCTGTCATAGGATCCGCCCGAGAGGCGGGCCACAGGCCGAACGCCCGACGCTCCGCCTCGCGCGGCATCGACATTCCTCGTCCTCTGCGCCAGCATCGCACCCGTAGCGAGACAGTTGTGCCGGGTTAAACTGTCTCATAATCGTCATGCCTGAGTGAGACAGTTTAACCCGGCACAACTGTCTCACGGCTACGCCTCTGCGTCGTCCCGCTCGGCAGCTTCGGCGATGCGCGCCTCCTCGAAGGCGGCCTTCATGGTAGGGTTGCCGCGCGTGAGCTTTTTGATGGTGAGGCCCTGCGCCTTGTCGTTCGCTAGGCGCAGGTTGCGGTCGCTCGAGAGCAGCGCCTCTTTGGTCTTCTGCAGATGGCTAATGGTCTTGTCAATCTCCTCGATCGCCGTCTGGAACTTGCGGTTCGCCAGCTCGAAGTTGCGCGAGAACCCTTCCTGGAACGCCTCCAGCTTCGATTCGAAATTGGTCACGTCCACGTTCTGCTGCCGCATGATAGCGAGCTCCTGCTTGTAGGCAAGCGCGTTCATGGCGGCGTTGCGCAGAAGCGTGATGAGCGGGATGAAGAACTGCGGGCGGATCACGTACATCTTTTCGTAGCGGTAGCTCACATCCACGATACCCGTGTTGTAAAGCTCGCTCTCCGGTTCCAGCAGGCTCACCAGCACCGCGTACTCGCACTTCTTCTTCGTGCGGTCCGCATCGAGCTTCTTGAAGAAGTCCTCGTTCTTGTGTTTGGTGGCCGTGGCATCGTTTTCGTTCTTCATCTCGAACATGATGGATATGATCTCGTTGCCGTCATCGTCGCACTCGCGGAAGATGAAATCGCCCTTGGAGCGGCGCGAACCGTCCTCGCCCTCAACAGCGTCGTTGTCTTTCTCGAAGTACGCGTGCGGGAAGGCCGTCATGCGCAGGCGGTTGAACTCGGTCTCGCAGTGCTGCTCGAGCGTCTCGCCCACCATCTTGGTAGACAGGCGCACCTTCATGTCGCGCAGGCGCTCGATTTCCTCATCCTTGTAGCGAATGAGCGCATCGCTCGCCTTCTTGGATTGCTCAAGCTCAAGCGCGTGCGAGGCCTCGAGCTGCTGGCGCTCGCTATCGTGAAGCGCGCGCTCGCTCGCAAGTGCCGCGCGCGCCTCGTCGCGCTCGCGCTCCGCCGCCGTAACCGCCTGCGTCACGGCAAGCTCCTGCTTCGCCGCATCGGCGGCAATCTGCTGCCTGAGCTTGGAAATCTCCGCATCCTTGGCAGCAATGCCCCGGGAAAGCTCCTCGCGTGTCGCAGCGCGCGCGTTCTCAAGCGCAACCGCCTGCTGTTGGGCAGATGCCTCGGCCTGGGCCTTGAGCCGAGCGATCTCGGCGTCGCGAGCGGCGATATCCTCCTGAAGATGCCGAGCTGCCTGCGCTTGGGAGAGCTCCGCCTCCGTCTCTTGCTGAGCCAACTTCGCCCGAAGCTCGTCGCACGTGCGCTCGAGCTCTGACAGCTGCTGCTGAGCATCTCGCTGCGCCTGCGCCGCGGCGCGCTCCTCAGCGAGCCCGCGCTCGTTCGCCGCAGAAGCAAGCTGCGCCTCGAGCTCGGCGATGCGCGCATCGCGCCCCGAAACGGTTTCCTGAAGCTGGCGCTCGGCCTTCTGCTCTGCAAGCTCCACCGCTGCCGCACGCTCACGCTCCATGATGCGCTCGCGCTCGGCGAGCTGACGCGAGAACTCCTGGTCGCGCACCTGGCGCGCGATATCTGCATACCCTTGCTCGTCTACCTGGAACACCGTACCGCACTGGGGGCACTTTATCTCGTTCATAAACGGACCTTTCTTCCAAAGACGCCTGCACCCATGGTTCCTTTTACTGGAATCAGTCTACCCCGGCATGCGGACAGAAAAATGCGGCGCTGGCCCGGAGAGCTGACGAAACGTATGTAGGCGAGCAGATGAACCGCACCTGTCCGTCACGAACGCCGCACGTCGCGGGCGGCTAAAGTCGCTGGGCGGTTAAGGTCACCGGGCGGTTAAGGTCTCCCCGTGCGTTCGGGCGGAATTCGGACGAACCCGGCACGCCTGCCGTTCCCGGACCGGATTGGGACATCGCCTGTGTTGTCGGGCAGGATTCGGACGCGCACCGGACGTTTTGCCATTCTCGGGCGGGATTCGGACACGGCCAGCGTTCTCGGGCGAGATTCAGACGGAACAGGGCCCTCGAATGTCCAAATGTTGCCCGAAGGCGGCCAACATGTCCGAATGTCGCCCGAAAACAGCTGAAGTGTCCGAATGTCGCCCGGCGCAGAAGAGCAACGGCAGAAGATCGCCCGGCAACGCCGTCAGTGATTGGGCGAGACAGTTTAACCCGGCACAACTGTCTCCCTGTCACATCCCGAGGTACGAGCGCAGCGCGTCGAGCGTAGCCTTGCCGTCGCGGTGGCCGACCTGGTACACGCGGTCGAGAATCGCCGGATCCTTCACCGAGAGCGGCGTCTTGACCGATTCGCTCGGCCGAATCACGAACACCTTGCCCTCGCGCTCCAACCGCGCGAGCTCGTCGAGTTGCGCGTTGTAGCGCTCATGGCGGTTGGCCAGAAGCTCAACCAGCTTGGGATACCGGTGCAGCAGCACGCGCAGCGCGGGCATGAGGCCGTTGGGCTCCTTCCGATACCCCTCGGGCTGCGTACACACCACCACGCAGCGGTCGTAACCCTGATCGAGCATCCAGCGGAAAGGGATGGAATCAGCCGTTCCGCCATCAAGCAGCAACCGCCCTTCCAGCTCAACGGGGCGAGAGAGCGCCGGGATCGCCGATGAGGCGCGCATCCACTCCACGTCCTCCACGTCACCGCGGTTCACGTCGTGGTACACCGGCTCGCCGGTTTGGATATCGGTCGCCACCACGGTGAATCGCATGGGGTTAGCAGCATAGGTTCCCACGTCGAACACGTCGAGCTCCCAAGGGAGGCGTCCGAAGGCGAACTCTCGATTGAAGAGGTTCCCCGTGGTAAGCAAGCTTCTCATGCCTGCATAGCGGGGATCGTTGCAGAACCTTTTGTTATAGCGAACCGCGCGCCCCAACTGGCACGACTTGAAATTGCACCCGAAGGTCGCGCCCGCGGAAACTCCCACCGTATGCGTGGCCCCTATGCCCTCCTCGAGCCATACGTCAAACACGCCCTCGGTATAGTGGCCGCGAAAACCACCACCCTCGAACACCACGCCTACCGTATGCGGCAACGCACCAAACTTGGGGCGCTCGCTCGGCTCCCGCACATCGGAAAGCTTGTAGTCTGCACCCGAGCCAACAATGTTAGGTTCTTTCGCCTGTACCATGCCATACCTCACTTAATCATGGCTTTTGAGTATAGCGCGGCGCATGGAAAAGGTAGTCGGCTTCCTCGGCGCCTTCGTCGCCCGTCGCCAGGCAGGGCCGGCAAGCCGCGCCGCCCGTCGCCCCATGGATTCTTCACGGCCGCTTAAGCCAGGCTTCACTGCTGTGGAAAGCCCATGCAGAACAGCGGTTCACCGTAGAATCGAGAGGGGCCGATAAACGGAAGGGGGCTAAACCATGGCAGAAACGGTCTTGATCGTAGAAGACGACCAGGATATCGTCGAGCTGCTGTCGCTCTATCTAACCGGCAGCGGGTACGACGTCGTCACTGCTGAAAATGGGGAAGATGCTCTCGAGCAACTTCGACAGCACCCTGCCGATATCGCGCTTGTCGACATCATGATGCCACGCATGAACGGCTACGACTTCATCAAGGCCCTCCGCGCCACGGACAACATCCCCGTCATCATCATCTCGGCTCGCACGCAGGCTGCCGACAAGATTGTGGGGCTTGACGCCGGGGCGGATGGATTCATCGCGAAGCCCTTCAACCCGCTCGAGGTCACGGCGCAGATTCGCGCCCTCCTGCGCCGCCGGGCCACCGATGTTGCCGACGCCCTCGCCGCAGCCGGCTGCACCGCCCCCGCCGCAGATGAGGCGTGTGCTACCGCACCATCGGAAGGCGAGGCATCCCTTCCAGGACCAGACACCTCTTGTCCCAGTGATCGCGCGGCTGCAGAGAGCACCCCCGCGCCTTCAACCCCCTCGCAAGGCGGCGCGCACGTGCTTCGCGTGGGCGACCTCGCCTTTGACACCGAACGGCTCGAGCTCTTCAAAGGCGGCACGCCGATTCCGCTCACCGCCGCCGAGCTCAAAATCATGGCAACCTTCATGGCCGCCCCTGGTCGCGTTTTCAGCAAAGCCCAGCTCTATGCATGCATCAACGGGGAGAGCTTTGCCGGCAGCGAGGCAAGCGTGATGGTTCATGTCTCCAACATCCGCGCCAAGCTGGAAGACGACCCGCTGCGGCCGGCATACATCAAGACCATCCGCGGTATGGGATACAAGATCGATGGCTAGCGAATTCGAACACACCCCTTCTTCCCGCAGTCCCCTGCATCGTCTGCGCAAGAGCATCGCCGTGCGCTGCCTCGCCGGCCTTATCGTCTACGCAGCGCTCCTAGCACTCGTGCTCTGGGGCATCAACCGCGCTAGCGAGAATCTGTTCGACAGCGCCTTTCCCTCCATGGAAACCGTGCTGACGTATGCCGACGATCTAGAGCATGACCGCTTCGATGCGCTGCAGACGCAAGCGCTCGAGGGAGCAGGATCGTCATCTTCGACGGCGACGGCACGCGGCTCTACGCATCGAGCGCACGGGCAGCGGAGAAGATCCATGCCTCCGACCTCGACCTCATCAGCGAATACGATGAGCAGAGCTTCTACGAGGTGTTCCAGGAAAGCACCGTCGACGGCCTGCACTACCGCATCGTGCAGTGCACCTACAGCCTCGAAGATGGGTTCACCAAGCGCATCACGGCGTGGTGCGAGCTCGACGGAAACCTAACCGTGGTGGCCGGCGATCTATTCGCCGATCGCGGCGCGCTCACGCAGCGCGAATTCGACTTCCTGCAGGGCGTCTACAGTGCGCAAATGTCTGTGGAGCGCGTGAGCTACCAGACCGTAGACGGCGAAGAGCGCATTCTCGTGCTGGCCGCCCCGCTCGTGAGCGACATTCGCTACCAGCAAGTCATAGACGAAGCCAACCGCCTGCCGCTCCTTGCTACCCCCGTGGCGCTCGTCATCACCATTGGCTGCACATGGTACCTGGTGGGCGTCGCGAAACGTGCGACGCGCCCACTGGACCGCGCGATTAACGCCTACCGCCGCGGAGACGAGCAAGTGGACGCGGCGACCGACGTTCCCACCGAACTCGTGCCCATCTACGACAACTTCACCGACCTCATGGACGAGCTGCACGAGGCGCGCGAGGACAGCCAACGCATCATCGCCAACATCTCGCACGACCTCAAGACGCCGCTCACCGTGATCTACGGGTATGCACAGGCCTTCCGCGACGGGCGCGTTCCGCCGGAAAAGGAGCAAGACTACCACCGCATCATCGGAGAGAAGGCGCTTGCCGCAAGCGAGCTCATCGACACGCTCTTCGCCTATGCGAAGATGGAGCACCCCGAATACGCCCCGAACCTCGAGCCATGGCGCGTAGACGAGCTGGTGCGCTCGGTGGCGCGTGAGGCGGAGGCCCAGGTAGAGCAGGCAGGCTGTTCGCTCTTCGTAGTTCCCGAAGGAACATCGCTCGCGCAGGCCGCACAGGGCGACGCGAGCCCTAGTGTAGCGGCGAGCAGCGCCGAGCCCATCGCCCGCATAGACCGGCAGCTCTTCCATCGGCTGCTCATGAACCTCATCAGCAATGCTTGCGCCCACAACCCTTCGGGCACAAGCATCTATCTCGCCTGCGAGGTCGACGCCAGGCGCGGCCTCGTGCGCGTGCGGGTGGCTGACACCGGCACGGGAATCCCCGACCACATCGCCTCGCACGCCTTCGACCCCTTTGTGACCGAAAACGCCGCACGTTCCACCAACGGGGGAACCGGCCTGGGCCTCACCATCGCGCGGCGCGCTGCCGAGCTCATGGGCGGCACGCTCACGCTTTCCCCGAACCCTCCCCACCTGTGCGCTACGGAGTTCGTGATCGAACTGCCCCGCTGCACGGAGGAGTGAACGCTGCGCGCAGCCGGCTTCCGCGCGATGCTCGGCTTCATCGTCGCGGCGGTCGTGGTGAACGCTGCGCGCGATCGGCTTCAGTAAACCGGTTTGCACCCACCGCGTGCGAACCTAAAGGCTGCCCAACCGCGCGCGAGGTCGCAGCGCGCGCGAACCTAAAGAAACCTTTAGCAAGCGTTCAGGTGCGCTAAAGCTTCCCTTCCCATACTGGAACCCATCGAACCGACCAGTTGGAGGAAGCAATGCACACGACGGCGCATACACCGATCGATTATCTTGAGCGATCTGCCCGGCTGTTCCCGAGCAAGACCGCAGTGATCGACGAGTTTGGCACCTGCACCTATGCCGAGCTGCTCGAGCGCAGCCGAGCCATCGCCCAAGGCCTTCTTGCCGCAAGAGCGCGATCGAACGCCTCCGGCAACCCGGAGATTCGCGCTACGGGCTCCGTTAACGCGCCCGCGCCGCAGCCCGTCGTCGTCTTCATGGAGAAGCGCATCGATATGCTCGCCTCCTTCCTCGGTGCCCTCATGGCGGGCCGCTTCTACGTGCCGGTCGACCCCAGCGTGCCTGCAGAGCGAGCGCGAAACGTCTATGCCACCCTCGCGAATGGGAAACCGAGCGAAAACGGCCCGATCGTGATCGCGAACGCCGATACCATAACCGCGGCGCGGGCAATCTTTCCGGAAGGCCGCGTAGCGCTCGTGGACGACCTGCTGCAGCACACGGTCGATAGCGCGGCGCTCGAGAACGTCGCGCGTTCCTTGGTGAGCAACAACCCCGCCTATGTGCTCTTCACGTCTGGATCGACCGGCATGCCGAAGGGCGTGGCCGTGAGCCACCGCTCCATCTGCGGGTTCATCGATGCATTCGTGGAAGCCTTCGGCATCCGCGACGATGACGTCATCGGCAACCAGGCGCCGTTCGACTTCGATGTCTCGGTCAAAGACATCTACGGCGCACTCGCGACAGGCGCCACGATCGTCTTGCTGCCGCGCAGGCTGTTCAGCGCCCCCGCGCAGCTGGTAGATGCTCTTCGCGAGCACGAGGTCACGGTCATGACCTGGGCGGTGGCCGCGCTCTGCCTCGTGAGCAGCCTGCACGGCCTCGACCACGCCCCGCTGCCGAGCGTGCGCCTCGTCCTGTTCTCGGGCGAGGTCATGCCGCGCAAGCATCTCGCACGCTGGCTAGAGCACCTGCCCGAGGCAACCTTCGCGAATCTCTACGGGCCAACCGAGATCACCTGTAACTGCCTCTACCACATCGTTGATCGCAGCCGCGCCTACCTTGACGGTCTGCCCCTGGGCGAGCCGCTCGGCGACCGCCGCATCCTGGTGCTAGACGAAGGCATGCGGCCCGTTAGCGAGCCCGGACAGGTGGGCGAGCTCTATGTGGGCGGCCCGAACATCGCACTCGGCTACTACGCCGACCCCGCTCGCACGGAGGGCGCCTTCATGCCGAACCCCATCCCCGGAGCGTTACCGGAAACCGTATACCGCACCGGAGACCTCGTGCGCATAGGCGAGAGCGGGGAGCTCTTCTTCAGCGGGCGGGCGGACAACCAGATCAAGCATCAGGGCCACCGCATCGAGCTGGAAGAGATCGACGCCGCCTTCGAGCGATGTCCCGGTGTCGAGCGCTGCCGCTGCGCCTATAACGAGCGCTTCAAACGCATCCATGCGTTCTTCGAGGGTTCGGCCGAAATCGACGAGCTCCGCCGCGCCGTGAGCTCGATGCTCCCCGGCCCCATGGTACCCGCAAGCATCGAGCGCGTGGAGCGCATGCCGCTCACCAAGAACGGCAAGGTCGACCGCCGCGCGCTGCTCAACGCGTGACACTTTCCCCCGGCACAACTGTCTCAGAGACAGTTTGACCCGGCACAACTGTCTCATGAGGAGGAGATCTGATGACCGATTCCGCACTGCGCGCACTCGCCGACCGCTTCGGCACGCCGCTCTACGTCTTCGATGACCGCGCGCTCGTGCAGCGCGTCCGCTACCTGCGCGAGGCCCTGCCGGCTCGCGTGGGCATCTGCTTCGCCATCAAGGCAAACCCCTTCGTTCTCCCCGCGCTCGAGCCCCTCATCGACCGGCTCGAGGTGTGCTCGCCCGGCGAGTACCGCATCTGCCGCGCCCTCGGCCTGCCCCACAACAAGATCGTGGTCTCGGGCGTGCATAAGGACATCCAGACCGTATCGAGCGCCGTGAGCGAGCGGCAGCGCCCGCAGCCGTCACCATCGAGTCGGTCTCCCAGCTTGACCTGGTCCTGAATCAAGCCGCCACGCACTCGGCACGCGTGCCGGTGCTCCTGCGGCTCACCAGCGGCAACCAGTTTGGCATGGGGCGCGACGACGTGAAGGCCGCGGTCGCGCGCCTGCGCCACAACGGACGCGTGCGCCTTGCAGGGCTCCAGTTCTTCTCCGGCACGCAGAAGAACTCCCTCAGGCGGCTTGCCCGCGAGCTCCGCGGCCTGGATGCGTTCATTCAGGAGCTTGAGCAGGATTGCGGTTGGCGCGTGCCCGAGCTGGAGTTTGGCCCCGGGTTCCCCGTCTCGTACTTCGCCCACGACGACTTCGATGAGAAGGAGTTTCTAGCGGAATTCAGCGAGCTTATCGAGGGCATGTCCTTCCAGGGCCACATCATGCTTGAGCTCGGCCGCAGCCTTACCGCCTCATGCGGTACCTACCTCACGCGCGTGGTAGACGCCAAGGTGAACGCGGGGCAGCGATATGCCATCGTGGACGGCGGCATGCACCAGCTCGTGTACTTCGGCCAATCCATGGCCATGAAGCAACCGTGCTGCCACCTGCTTGGCGCCGATGACGAGAACGCCGCCCCAGCAGACGAAGAGCTCTGGAACATCTGCGGCTCGCTCTGCACGGTAAACGACATCCTTGCCAAGCAGCTCCCCCTCTCCGGGCTCGAGCAGGGCAGCATCCTTGCTTTCGAGAACGCCGGCGCCTACTGCATGACCGAGGGCATCTCGCTCTTTTTGAGCCGCGACCTTCCGCGCGTGATCATGGTCGACGAGCATGGTGCCCCCACGCTCGTGCGCGACGGGCTGCGCACCGACATCCTCAACACCCCGCTCTTCCCCATCAGGTAACACCCCGACGCAACAAGCGCGCTGGGCCACATCTAAGAAAGGACCATCATGGACGCAATTCTCGACATCTTGAACGAACTCAAGCCCGGTATCGATTACCGCACGCGCCACGACCTCGTCGATACGCGCGAGCTCGATTCGCTCACCATCATCACGCTCGTCTCGGAGCTCGAGGATGCCTTCGACATCACCATCCCCGCCGTGGAGATCGTGCCCGCTAACTTCAACTCCCTCGAGGGCATGTGGAACATGGTGCAGCGCCTGCGCGAAGCTGGCTTTTAGCGAGGTGCCGGGGCTCTCATGACTTCGTACTTCTCTTTGACGATGCTCGGGCTCATCCTGCCCGGCACGGCGGTCGCCTACCAGGTCATGCCGCGCCGGGCGCGCTGGGCCGTGCTTCTCGCCGCTAGCTATGTCACCTTCTGGGCCATCAGCGGAAAGCTGCTCGCCTTCCTTTTGGCGTCGACCGTGACCATCTGGCTCTGCGGCCTTGCGCTCGATCGCGAGATCAAGCAGCGCGGCGAGGCCCTGCGGGCTCCGGGCGCCAACCGCAAGGCGGTCAAGCAAAGCTATGTGAGGCGCATGCGCCTCATCATGGCGGCGGGCGCGGCGGTCAACCTTGGAATGCTCTTCGCCTTCAAATACGTGGTGTTCGCGCACCGCCTGCTCGCTCCGCTCGCTGCCCCGCTCCTCACCCACCTGGGGATCGACTGGGCAGCACCGGCGGCAATCGCGGCGCCCATCGGCATCTCCTTCTACACGCTGCAGGCCGTCTCCTACCTCGTGGACGTGTATCGCCAGAGCGTCACCGCCGATCGCAACCTGTGCCGCCTGGCGCTCTTTATGGCGTTCTTCCCCCAGATCATGGAGGGACCCATCTGCCGCTACGGCCAGACGGCGCAAGCGCTCTGGGCGGGCCACGGCATCACCTGGGAGAACCTCGTATCGGGAAGCCAGCGCATCCTTTGGGGCGCGGCGAAGAAGCTTATCGTTGCCGATCGGGTGAATCTGCTGGTGAAGACCGTCTTTGCCTCATATGAGTCCTACGACGGCGGCGTGATCGCCCTCGCCGCGGTGCTCTATACCATCCAGCTGTACTGCGACTTCTCGGGCACGATGGATTTCGTGGTGGGCACGGGGCGCATCTTCGGCGTGCGCCTGCCCGAGAACTTCCGACAGCCCTTCTTCTCGCGCACCGCATCCGAATTCTGGCAGCGCTGGCACATCACCCTGGGCACGTGGTTTCGCGACTACGTGTTCTACCCCGTATCGCTCAGCAAGCCGGTGAAGCGCCTGACCACCTCGGCGCGGCATCTCCTGGGCAATCGCATGGGGCCGGTGGCCGCGAGCGGCGTGGCGCTCCTCGCCGTGTGGCTCGGCAACGGCCTCTGGCACGGCGCGGGCGGGCAGTACGTGTTGTTCGGACTGTTCTGGTTCGCGGTCATCTGGCTCGGCGGCTTCGCTGAGCCGATCGCGCAGTCCATCTGCGAGCGCCTGGGAATCGATCGCTCGGCGCTCCCGTATCGCGCCTTCCAGCACGCGCGCACCCTGGTGATCGTCTTTTGCGGAGAGCTCATCTTCCGCGCCGATGGCGGATGGGCGGCACTCGGCATGCTGAGGCGGCTCTTTGGCCAGTTCTCGCTTGCATCGTTCGCCGACGGCACCGCATTCAAGCTCGGCATGGACGGCGCCGATTTTGCCTGCGTTGGCATCGCTATCGCAGCGCTCTTCGTCGTTGGGCTGCTGAGGGAGCGCGCGCAGCACGACCCTGCCGCCTCCGCCACCCCGGCAGGACACGCGGGCGCGCCTGCGGCAGCCATCGCGAACACCGCAGCCACCCGCTTCGCCCTCGCCTGGTGGCAGAACTTCAACGTGCGCTGGGTACTTGGCTGCGTTCTCATCCTTGCCATCGTGGTGTTCGGCGCCTATGGAACGGGCTATGTTCCCGTCGACCCCATGTACGCATCGTTCTAGTAAGCATCAGTACCGGCGGGCAACAGGTCCTGCCGGGTACGACAGCGGCTGATAGGAGGTCCCATGCTTCATGACGCAACAACGCCGTCACGGGGCGCGGCCAACAGCGGGCGGCACGGTACATGCGCATCGCGCTGCGCCTCGTCGTTACCGGCATCGTGCTCTGCGGCCTCCTTGCCGCGGTGTCGCGCATCGTGCAGCCGAAGAACAACCAGGCAGAATTCGGTCAGAGCGATCCCGAGGCCCACGGCGTGCTCGGCGAGCCGCGCGATAGCATCGACGTTCTCGTTCTGGGAGACTCCGAGTCGTTTTGCTCCATCTCGCCCCTGCAGCTTTGGGGCGAGCAGGGCATCACCTCCTACGTATGCGGCACGAGCGGGCAGATACTCCCGCTCACCCGCTCCCTGCTGTTGAGCGCGCTGAGCAAGCAGCATCCTAAGGTCGTAATCCTCGAAACCAACTGCCTCTTCCGCCCGTTCCGACCGAAGTTCGCGCTTGACCGCGCCCTCCAAGACAAGTTTCCGGTGTTCGAATACCACAACCGCTGGAAGAAGCTGCGCGCGGAAGACCTCGTCTATGCGCCCCAAACCACCTGGACGCACGAGCTCAAGGGTTTTCGCATCAAGAAGGACACGGTTGCCGCAGACCCTTCCGGCTACATGGCCCCTACCGACGAGCTGGCGCCGATGCCACGCCTGAGCGAACTGTACCTGCGCAGCATTGCGAAAATCTGTCGTGACAACGGCACCAGGCTCGTGCTCGTGAGCACGCCGAGCACGGTGAACTGGAACACGGCGCGCCATAACCGCACCCAGCTCTTAGCGGGCGAGCTGGGCATCGACTACATCGACTTCAACATGGGCAGCCAGCGCGTCGAGATCGACTGGGCCACCGATACCTGCGACAAAGGCGACCATCTCAATATCTACGGCGCTCAAAAGGTCACGAGCAAGCTTGGCGAGATCCTGCGCGCTACGTACCAGGTGCCGAGCCATGCGAACGAGAAGGCATATGCCTCTTGGAACGACGCGTACACGCGCTACGCCAAGCAGCTCGCCGGAACGTGATGCCGCGCGGAGCCGGCACGCGCGGGCACCTTCGCCCGTCCTCGGCGCTCGCGCTCCTCGGCGCGCTGCCCCCTCCTAGCGCGCTGCCTGCCGTGGCGCCTCACCCGCCTTATCGCGTTCCCAAGCCCCGCCCTATCCATACCGAAAGGAACCCATGCCACTCAGCAAACCTTCGCCCGAGCTCAGGCACATCGCCCTGCGCCTCGCCGTCACCGCCGCCGCGCTCGTCATCGCGCTCGCCGGCATATCGCGCATCGTGCTACCCAAACATAACCAAGATGCGAACGGCCCCAATAACTACGAAGCCGCCCACGGCATCTTTGCCGAGCCGGAAAACTCCGTCGACCTGCTTTTTCTTGGCGATTCCGAAACCTACTGCGCCATCACGCCCCTCGAGCTCTGGCATAACCACGGCATCGCCTCGTACATCAGCGCCACGGGCGCCCAGCGCTTGCCACTCACGCTCTCCATGCTCAACCGCGTCCTCGGCTGCCAGCGCCCCAAAATCGTGATCCTCGAGACCAACTGCCTGTTCCGCGCGGTCACGCCGGGCACGGTGGCGCGCCAGACCGCAAACGACGCCCTCCCCGTGCTTGAATACCACAACCGGTGGAAGACGCTACGGACCGACGACCTCACGGCTGCCCCCTTCTCCATCGGCACCGCCGACTTCAAGGGCTATCGTCTCAAGACGGACGTCAGCGCTGCCGACGACTCGTCCTACATGACGCCCACGATGGACAGCGAGTCCGTTCGGTCGCTCAACCGCTGGTACCTGGAGCAAATCGCAGACGTCTGCCGTAGCCACGACATCAAGCTCGTGCTCGTGAGCACGCCGAGCACTGTGAACTGGAATATGAAGCGCCACAACTGCGTGCAGCAGCTTGCAGGCGAGCTCGACGTCGATTACATCGATCTCAACACGGGCAAGAACCGCGCCCAGATCGACTGGTCGACCGATACCTTCGACGGCGGCGATCACCTGAACCTCAGCGGCGCCAAGAAGGCGACGGCCAAGCTCGGCGAGATATTGCGGAACCGCTACTACCTGCCCGATCATTCCGGCGAGAGCGCCTACCGTTCCTGGGACGAGGCCTACGCGCGCTACGAACGCGTCGTGAACGAGGGCGCGACATCGTAGCGCCGGCCTGTACCCCACGGGCGCCGATTCCCGCTGGCTGCTCGCCAAGACCCGGCTCGCACCGATTCCCGCCGTCTGCTCGCTAAGCCCGGCTCGCGCCGATTGCCCACCGGCTCCTTCGGGTACAACTAGGAGGACATCCCACGAGCAAGGAGGCACCATGAACACGCTTAAAGCACTCAAAACGCGACGGAGCTGCCGGGCCTACACCAGCGAGCCCGTCGCACCGGAGCTCCTCGACCAAATCATCGAGGCGGGAACCTACGCCCCCACCGGCATGGGGCGCCAATCCCCCATCATCGTCGCCATCACGAACAAAGAGGTGCGCGACCGGCTTTCGCGCATCAACGCGCGCGTCATGGACAGTGAAGACGACCCGTTCTACGGCGCGCCCGCCGTGCTCGTGGTGCTCGCACGCAAGGATGTGGGCACGCACGTGTACGACGGCAGCCTGGTGATGGGAAACATGCTAAACGCTGCCCATGAGCTGGGCCTTGGCAGCTGCTGGATCCATCGCGCGAAGGAAGAGTTCGAAACACCCGAGGGCCGCGCCATCTTGGAGGGCCTGGGCATCGATGCCGACGCATACGAGGGCATCGGCAACTGCATCGTAGGCCATGCCGCCGAGCCCGCGCCGGAAGCCGCCCCGCGCAAGACAGACTACGCTTACCATATCGACTAGCTGCGCATGTAACGAGCCCGCGCGACCGGATCCGCAGGGCGCGCTGCAAACTATCTGAGGAGGCCCCATGCCTTACGCCACCCATGAGAACAACGTTCAGTACCTCGCAGATGATGGCACCGTACTCGGCGAGGTTACCTTCCCAAGCTGCGGCGATGGCATCGTGGACATCAACCACACCTTTGTAGACGGATCGCTGCGCGGGCAGGGCATCGCGGGCGAGTTGCTCTCCCGTGCAGCAGCCGAGCTCGAGAAGAGCGGGCGGCGCGCCCACCCCTCATGCTCGTACGCCGTTCGGTGGTTCGAGAAGCACGCGGAGTACGCGCATCTGCTTGCGGAGTGAGAAAAAAACCGCCACGCCATATCCGAAATGAGCGCGCCGCATGCGCAATCCGCCCCGCGTCACGGCTTCGGCCAAGGCGCGGGGCTCGCTTTTGCAACTTTTGGGCACTTGATTCCCGAATGTCCAAGTACAAAGCGATTCCTCGTTACCATAATCGCAGGTCAGAGGCTTGGCCAATATGTCGCTACTCAGCAGATCCCCGATTAAGTGCCCAAAAGTTGAAAACACTTCTAAACCTAGCTCCCTCGCCGTCCCGATCACGGTAACAACTGCGTTACGGCGGCGTTTCGCGCGCGTTTCCTGCGGCGCGGCCTCATAATAGACCCCACCTGAATATCAACGGGCGGGCCATCGCGCCAGCGATCACCGCAACGGCGCGCCCGCCCATGCAAGGTTAGGGGTCGATATGTCCATGAAGTTCAAGCGCCTGCTGCCCATCCCCAAGGAGATCCGCGAGGAGATGCCGCTTTCTGCCGAGACCGCGGCGAAGAAGCCGGCGTTCGACGCGCAGGTGGCCGACATTCTCACGGGCAAGGACGACCGCAAGCTCGTCATCATCGGCCCGTGCTCCGCCGACCGCGAGGACTCCGTCCTCGAATACGCTGGCCGCCTGGCGAAGCTTGCCGAGCGCGTGAGCGAGCGCCTCTTCATCGTGCCGCGCGTCTACACTAACAAGCCGCGCACCAAGGGCACGGGCTACAAGGGGCTCCTGCACAACCCCGACCCCGAGGGCCCGAGCGATCTTTTGGGCGGCGTCAAGGCCATCCGCCGCATGCACCTGCGCGTGGCGGAGGAAACTGGCATGTTCACCGCCGACGAGATGCTCTACCCCACCAACTACCAGTACCTCATCGATGTGCTTGGCTACATCGCGGTGGGCGCGCGCTCGGTAGAGAACCAGGAGCACCGCCTCGTGGCTTCGGGCGTTCCCATGCCCGTCGGCATGAAGAACCCCACCGGAGGGTCCACGAGCGTCATGCTCAACTCCATCTACGCGGCGCAGCAGCCGCAGACGTTCATCTTCCGCAACTGGGAGGTCGAGACCACGGGCAACCCGCTCGCGCACGCGGTGCTGCGCGGATACATCGGCGAGGACGGGCTCAACTACCCCAACTATCATTACGAGTACCTGGAGCGCCTGGCAGAAAAGTACACCGAGGCAGATTTCGTCAACCCGGCGGTTATCGTGGACTGCAACCACGACAATTCGGGCAAGCGCCCCTTCGAGCAGATCCGCATCAGCCACGAGGTTGCAGATTCCATGCGCCGCTCGGAGCAAATCCGTCATCTCATCAAGGGCTTCATGGTGGAGAGTTACCTGGAAGACGGCAACCAGCCCATCGATGGCGGCGTGTACGGCAAGTCCATCACCGACCCATGTCTCGGCTGGGAGAAAACGGAGCGCCTGGTACTCGATCTCGCAGAGCGCGTGTAGCCGGAGCCAGAAACTGCACGTTTGGGCCGGTTTTGAGGGTTGCCATCGGGTAGCAGCAGGCTAACCGATGGCACCCGCCTGCAGCAGATCGCGCACCTCGAAGAGGTCCCGGCAGATGCGCGTCGCCAGGGAGCGCATCTCGTCATCCGGCTGCACCAAGTCGGGAACCATGACGGTAATGAAGCCGCCTGCAGCACCAGCGCGCACACCGTTGAAAGAATCCTCAGAGCACGAGCACCTCGTGCGCATCGCACCCTAAGAGCTCTGCCGCGCGAAGGAAACACGTCGGGCTCCGGCTTGGCGTGCTCAACCTCAAGCCCGGACACCGTGGCAGAAAAAGCACGCAGAAACGCCCGCGTTCTCAAGGTTCTGCGCGATTTGGCTTGCCGGCGAAGAAGACGCCACCGCCGCGGGTATGCCCTGCTCTCCCAGATACGCGAGGAGCTCATCGAGGCCGGGCTTCTTCTCCACCCCGGCGCGCAGGTGCTCCTCCACGATGGCATGCCAAACATCCCAGAGCTCATCCGCGTCGACGCTCTCGTCGTACCACGCGTGAACAACCTTCGCGAACTCACCTCCCGCGGTACCGCGCACCGCGTCCGAGAGCCCGGGCTTATAGGCGAGGCCCAGGGCATCGGTCGCCGGCTTTAGGTTTTCTCCCCATACGGGCTCGGTGTCGAACATGAGCCCGTCCATGTCGAAGATGACACCCTTGACCATTACGTACTCCCTATCCATTGGCCTGCTCTGTAGAGCTCTGAACACAGAAGACGATAGGGCGCCTCGCCCCATGCGCGAACCATTATCGTATACTTCGAGGCGTCCTCGCGGGAGGCATGAAAATGTTTCCAAGCGCGAAGCCACACGACCAAGGAGCCCTATGAGCGAGCAAGCAACCCGCATCCTGTTCGTCTGCCACGGCAACATCTGCCGATCGCCCATGGCCGAATTCGTCATGAAAGACCTCGTGCAGAAACACGGGCTCGAAAACCGGTTCCTGATCGCCTCGGCTGCCACCAGCACCGAGGAGATCGGCAACGATATTCACCGGGGCACGCGCCGCGTGCTCACCGAGCACGGCGTACCCTTCGCGCCACGGAGCGCGCGGCGGCTTCGCGCAGACGATGCGGCTGCCTGGGACTATATCGTGGGGATGGATGAGGCCAACGTGCGAAATATCGGCCGCATGCTGGGACCAGGCGCGCTGGAGCGCACTTCCAAGCTACTCGCCTTCGCCGGGCGCACGGACGATGTCGCCGATCCGTGGTACACGGGCGACTTCGAGACCACCTATCGCGACGTGCTCGAGGGGTGCACGGCGCTACTCGAGCGCATCGAAAGCGAGGTATGACGCACAGCCCCGGCTGAATTCATCACGGCACGCGCTCGATATGCCTGATGCTCGGAATCAACCAGGTAATCACAGCGAGCACCAACATGGACGAACCGGCGAGCACGAACCAGATGGGCGCGCCCACCGTATCGGCGAGAAGCGTCGACACCGCGAGCCCCGCCGGCAAGGCCCAGGCCATGATGCTCCCGTAGAGGCCAAAAACGCGCCCCAGGTACTCGGGCGGAATGCGTTCTTGCATGAGCGCGGTCTGCGGGCCCGAATAGAAGGGAGAACCGAGCCCCATCACCGCGCTTGCAGCGAGAAAACCCATGAAACCGTCTGGCCCCAAGAGCCCCGCAGCCAGCGTTGCCACCCCATACACCGCGCACGAAGCCACCACGCTCAGCGCGCGATTCGCAAAACCGCCGGTGGCTGCCAAAAGCATGCTGCCCGCGATCATGCCCACCGAGAACACCACCTCTGCGAGGGCGGCATCGGCCGTCGTGCCCGCAAAGTGGCCGAGCGTCATAATGGGAAAGAGCGCCGATATGGGCGAGAACACGAGCGTGAAGGCAAACCCGCACCACAGCAGGGCGAAAAGCCCTCGATACCTGCGGAGCACGCGGTAGCCCTCCGCGGTCTCACGAGCGAGTTGGCGCACCTGCGTCGCAAGGCCCTCGCGAACCACAGGAACCGCGGGCGGCCCGCTTAACCGCGCGGCGAGAACGGCCACGCTCGCGAACAGCGCACCGGCAACGTCAAGCGCGACCATCGCAGTAAGTCCCCACACCGGGTACATCGCCGCAGCCGCGGCCGTTCCCAAGATGTACCCGCCCGATTGCACAAGCTGCGTTACGCCCGCAAGACGGGTAAGGTGCTCAGGCGGAGCCACAAGCGGGGTCAACGCCTGGAAGGCGGGAGTGTGGAACGCGCTTCCGATGGCCCTGAAGAACAAGGCAACGATTACCATCCACACCGGCAAGGAGCCAGCCATCGACGCAAGCGCCACGAGCGCGCTCACCGCAGCGATGAAGAGGTCGGCCCCGATAAGCACGCGCTTAAGCGGAAGGCGGTCGACGATCGCTCCCGCGACAGAGCCCATGAGCGCAAGCGGCAGGAAGCCCATGAGCGATGCCAGCGACAGCATGCTCGCAGAATTCGTGGTGAGCGTAATATGCCAGATGAACCCCATCTGCAAGATAGAGCTGGTGAGCACCGAGACGAGCTCTCCGCCCCACACGCAGGCGAGCTTTAGCTTCCAAGAGCCGTCCGGCCCGGGTATCGTGCCCGGCGCCGCTCCGTCTACCTCATGAGGCGCGGCTTCCAGCGCATCGGATGTTCGCGACATGATGGCCCCTCCCCTCGCCCACTGGCCCCGCGAGCGCAAACAGCGCATATGCGCGGAACAGCATAGCAGACACAACCGAGGAGCGCAGGAGGCATATCCTTGCCGAAGCACCGTACGCCCGCCATGAAAAAGCGCCCCGAGCGAGGCGCTTCTCGTGATGTCAAACGGCGAGCATCTCAAAAGCACGGGCTATCTTCCGTCAGGAGTGACCGCCCTTCGCCTTAGTGGACCCGGCGCTTCCCGCTGGACTCCTTCGCCCGCCATCCCGGATTGCCGGCGTGGTGATAAGGCCTGCCAGCACCACAGCCCCGCCGACGGCATATGCCATGCGCACCGCATCGAGGCGCGCCGTGGCCTCGATCGACACAAGCTCCTTGCGCTCGCCGTCGGTCATGGGGATTCCCGCAATCTCGTCCTCGAAGGTCCGGTTGCTGCCCAGGTCGATGCTCACGCCCGACAAGGCGCTCGATACTCGAGGCGAGATGGAGGCATCCGCCGCAGCACGGCTTCGAACCGTACCGGTAATCCCGAAGATCAGCACCGCACCGAGCAGCGCTACGCCGAGGGCCTGGCCCACGTTGCGCATGGTGCTCTGGATGCCGCCCGACTGCGATGCCTCGCGCTCGGGAAGCGCCATCGCCACCACGTTGCTCGCGTGGGCAGAGACCGTACCCGCGCCCACGCCCGCCATGAAGGCGCCCAGGTACACGAGGGGCGCGCTTGCGCCGTTCTTGGTCACAGAGAACGCCATGATGCCGAGTGCAGCAGCCATTGCCACGTAACCGGCTTGGATTACGCGGCGCGGGCTAGCCTGCGGCATGAACTTGGGGATGCCAAGCGCGAGCGCGAAGGTGGGAACGCCGGTGACGATCGAGATGGTCCCCACCGCCACGGGCGACCAACCAGCCACAAGCTGCAGGTAGGGCGCCATGAGAATGGATTGAGCTCCCATAAAGAAGAAGGTGAGGGCGCAGGCCACAAGGCCGGCGCGCACCTGGGGAGTTGTGAGGAACGCGCTCGGCAGCACCGCGATGCCGCCCCGCGCCTCGACGCGGCGTTCATAGGCAACGAGGATGCCGAGAACCACGATACCCGCCGCAGCCATGGGAAGCGCAGGCGAGACGCCCAGGATGGTGAAGGGCGCCGTAGAAAGAGGCGCCACGAGGCCCCACGATGAGATGCTCGAGAGGCCAATGAGCAAGAGGAACAGGCCCGACGCAGCCAGAGCAACGCCCACGCCGTCGAAGCCTGCCCGCTCGCGCGGCTGCTCGATGGCAGGAAGGGTGAACGACGCGGCGAACACGATCGCGAAGTAGCCCGCGAGAGCGAGGAAGGTAACGTGCATGCCAGCCACCTGCATGACCACGCCGAGCGCAAGGGGGAGCAGCGCGGAAAGTCCCGAAGCCGCACCGATGGCGCCGAACGCGATCACGCGATCGTGACCCTGGTAGATGAGCGGGATGAGCCCCAGCACCGAAGGGATCATGAAGCTCGCGCCAAGGCCCACCAGCACGCGGCCGCCCCAGATGAAGACTGCCATGCAGGGCGCAAGGGCAAGCACGACCTCGCCGAGGGCGCAAAGTAGGATGCCGCCGCGGAAGGTCTTCTTCCAGCCGACCATGGTGCCGGCAAGACCGCCCGCGATCATGAATGCACCGCCTACGAGCGGATAGATCATGTTGGCGAGCTGAATCTGGGCCGTGGTGGCGCCGAGCTCGCTCGTGAGCGACGCCGTCGCCAGCGAGAGCGCCCCGTTATCGCCGGTTGCACCCATCTGCGCGAGGATGAGGACGATGATGGGCAAGATCAAGAAGCGGGCCGCTGCGATCGCGGAGGCAGCTGCGGGGGCAGACGCCGTAGTCGCGGGGGCCTCTGCGGCTCCCGGAGTGGCAACGGAGGCAGCGCCCGAGTTACCCGCAGGCCGCGCATTCACCGCCGAAGCGGTCGTTTTGGCCAGAGAGGCCCGGGCGGGCTGCGCAGCCCGCGCCTGGTGGTTGTTATTCACGTGTACGCCTTTCGAACATGGTTAGTAGGTGCCGTGCAGACCACACATGGCCCGCACGGCGGTACCGCGCGCCCCGCATTCGCCGGGGCACGCTGGGCCATGCCGCATAGCACGCTGGCCATGCGGCGGCCCCGGGCAAAGCATAGGAGCTCGAAGAGGGGCCCTACGCCGCCGGTGCGAAGAAGGGCTCGCTTCCGCTTACATCGCATGCGGAGAGCGGGTACGCGCGGATGCCCGGCTCGTCATAGGTGGCATGGTAATACGTGAGCGTCTCTGCCGAGAAACAGCTCGTATACAGGGTGATTTCCGACGATCCGTCGGCCATGCGCGCCGCCCCCATGGGCACGGCAACCGAGCCGAGCGTGCGGAACAGGCGGCTCACATTGGCAGCCTCGGACTCCTGAACAGGATAATGACTGTTCACAAATGCCGCCTTCACGAAGCGGGCAGGGCCACTGTAGTCCCCCGGAATCCCCTGCATGCCCATGCCCGAACCGAAGGGGGCAAGCTGTGCCTTATCCCACGTGGCAGTAGCGGGCTCGGCATCGGTGAGGACCAGATAGTTGCGGAGGTTCGTGCGCTGCCAGCCAAAATCGGGCTCGTTGGTGAGCACGTCGACATCGTTCTCCCACACCTTAAGGCCGTCTTCGAGGCACTCGACCACGATGCTGCCCGTGGCGTCGGCAACGATCCAGTGCAGGTTTGCAACGGGAAGGTCGGACGAGACGGGCTTGGCCACAACGGTAGTCTTGGAGAGTGCGCGGCGCACCTCATCGAGCGAGGAGAAGTTGCGAGCAATCCAGAAGGGGAACTCATAGGCGGCGACGTTCACCGCATCCGGCTGGCTGCATGCATGGGCGGCATAACGCGCGCTCTGCGGGAAGTTGAGCCCCGCAACGGCAAGACCGGCATCGTTACCGCAATCGAAGTAGAGCGGGACGCCGCCCGCCACGATTCCCATGCCGATCACCGTATGGGCGTGCGCGCTATCGAGGTCGCCGGGGCGCTCGAAAGCGGCGGGCACCTCGGCAGCAGGGGGCGTCACCACCACGCGCTCGCCATAGCCTTGAGTCCAATCGAGGTTCCGGCCGAAATACATGGAACCTGAGGTGCCGGTAAAGCGGATGCCCGTGCACATGGGCCCGCCCCCTTTCTTGCCCGAGGCAACACCTCGGGTCGAAGCGATAGATACTTCTCTTCTGCCCGTAACTCCCTATTAGTTACGACCGATATACTTAGGAATGACTGAAGAGGGATAACATTTTTGGCTAAAGCGTCAACAGAGCTGCAAGAGCGTCGTATTTCAACGCATCATCGCAGGTAGACTACCTACTCAAGCTTTCTTATCGATGGTCGCGCAGGTGAGAGCCGGCGCTTTCCGAACGCCACGCCGACGGCCCCCCGCACATATGATGCAGAACCTATGGATTCGGCCCCCGGAGACTTCCGCTCGTAATGTTACCCGGGGTATACAAGTTCCGCACCTAGACAGACTCTGCCTCCGCGCTCAAACGATTCCCCAGCGCGGCTACGCCCCTCACGGGGCGCAAGATGCGAAAGGATTTGGACATCATGCCCAACAGCAGAATCAGCCCCTACAACCCTGCGCGCCCTCCTTGCCGCGAGCCTTGTGCTCTGCCGGGCCCGGCGCGGGCGCTGCACTCACCTCGCCCGCGCTCGCCTTTGCAGACGAAACCAGCACCCAGGAGCACAGCGAAAGCGAAGCCAGCGCCACCGCACCCGACGGAAACGAGCCTGCCGATTCAACCGAGCCGGCTCCTGCGGAAGACGCGTCCGCCGAGACCGCTACCGTTCCCGCAGAAGACGCCTCCGCCGGCACCGCCGCGCCCGCCCCCGCAGCAAGCGCGCCCGCCGAAGACGCCGAACCTACCTCCGAAGCAGACGCATCCGCCGGCACGGTCGCCATCGTTCGCGGCGGCGACCGAACGGAATACAGCTTGCTCACCGAGGCGGCCCGGGCCGCGCAGGATGGTGACGCCATCGAGGTCTCCGGCGCGCTCAGCATCAGCGAACCCGTAACGATTGACGCAAGCCGCTCCATCACACTGCGCGCCACCGCAGACACCACCATCACCCGTGCGGAGCAATTCCCGCAGGAGGGCGGAAAGGCCGCGGGCATGTTCCGCTTGTCGGATGGTGCCTCGCTCACGCTGGAGGCGGCCGACCCCTCTTCCGGCAAGCTCGTCATCGACAGCGAGCGGACCGATTCGAACGACGCCGTCATCACCCTGCGCGGGCAGTCCACCTTCACCATGCGCGCGGGCACGGCCATCGAGGGCGCCCAGTGCTCATGGAAGCCGTGGGGCGCCGTCTATGTGCGCGAGGGCACGTTCGTGCTAGACGGCGGCGAGATCCGCAACGGGTTCGCCATGCGCAACGCCGCCGTTGCGGTGGAGCACGGCAGCACCTTCGAGATGCGCGCGGGCGCCATCACCGGAAACCGCACGAGCTATTCCGAGTCCATCGTATGGACCAAGGGCACCGTGCGCATGAGCGGCGGCAACATCGCGGGGAACTCGTCCAACGTGTCGAGCGACGGCGTGGTGCACGTGCTCGAGGGCGGCGCGCTCAGCTTCACGGGCGGCACCATCGGCAACAACAACCCCAACAACACGTTCGGCGTGCGCGTAGACGCCCGCGGATCGCTTGAGCTGGGCGGACAGGCCCGCTTCGAGGGCACCGACCGCGTGAGCCTGGCGCAAGGGGCGGCGCTCTCGTTCGCAAGCGCGCCGGAAGCACACACCACGGACGATCCGATCGAGGTCGTGCTCGCGGGCGAGTGGCCGGCGGGCGGCGTGGTGGCAACCGCCTCCTCGCCCGAGGTGGCGCACGCCGCGCTCGAGTGCCTCTCGGTGCGCCGTGCGGGAACGCCCGAAAAAACGGCTTCCGTGGGCCTCGACGCCGCCGACCAGCGTCGCATCACCCTTGCCTCGGCCGACGTGGCGGCGCTTTTCGACCTGCTCGACAACCCCTTCTCCGACAACCTCGGCCTCCGGCTGCGCGACGAGCTCACAGGGGCCGATGCTCTCGATGGCCTGCGTGCGAAGATAGAGGAGCACTTCGCTGGCGTGGACACCCCCGAGAAACGCGTGCGCCTGCAGCAGATCGAGGACATCGAGCGCTATGCGGCCTACCTCGACGCGCATCGCGACGAGCTCGCGGACACGGTGCGCGAGCTCTCGCAGCTGGGAGACCCGTGGGCCGAGGCGCAGCGCACCCAGCAGGGCTACCAGTTTGACAACCTCGATGCCACGGGGCTCTACCTCAAGCCCGGCAGGGTGAACGAAATCCTGGTCTACGTTGAAGCCGACGATCCTTCGAAGCTCTCGGTTGCCTGGCGCCAGGTGGGCGTGACCGACACGAACAACTACCCGTCGCTCAACCTCGGCCAGAAAAGCGGGTTGGTGAACGGCGTCAATCGCATTACCGTGGACCTCACGGGGAAAACCTATGGCTCCATGCTCTACCTGCGCAACGACTCCACCGAGAACGCGGCGCGGGTGCGCATCGAGGCGGCGGATGCGGCCGCGGTCGCGATGGGCGCAGCGGGCGACGGCGCAGAAGCGGCCTCGGCCAACGACGCGGGCGGCGCGGGCGCCTCGGGCGGCACCGAGACCGGCAGTGTGCCCAGCGCAGGCACCCTGGGCGGAACCGAGGCCGGCAGCAGCCCCGCCCTGGGCACGAGCCTGGGCAAGCACCCCTTCTACGAGCACGACCCTGCACACCCCGAGCGCTTCTGGACCTTTGTGCAAGACATCCGCGCATACGCTGTCCGGGCGCAGGCGGGCCAGGTGGCCGACATGACGCTCATCCAGATGGGCGACCGGGGCAGCGCGCAGTTCGCCGTGAGCGCGACCGCCATGGCGAAGGCGTACTCCGGCATCTCGTCCGAAGCCGAGGCCATCGCCTATATCGAGAAATCGAACACCGCCATCCAGGACCGGCTTGAGTTCTATTGGGCGTTCGACGGGTTCGACCCAGCCCAGACAAGCGGCCCCAACGCCATCACCACCGCACGCGTGCACACAGCGTTCACCCGCACGGTCTCGAGCCCCTCGACCATGTACGCCTACGGGCGCTACTTCCACATGCCGGAGAGCACAGCCGCATCGTTCCTCTCGGGAGACGACATGTACGGCTGGGGCATGTCGCACGAGTACGGTCACATGCTCGACAACAACGTGATCGCGGTGGCCGAGGAGACGAACAACCTGTACTCCATCGCCGGCTCGCGCCACGGCGGCATCGAGGCGTCGCGCGCGGCGGGAACGGCGTTCAACCCCTCGGCGTACTACCACGTGAACGCCATGAACGCCACCAAGCGCCGCGATGCCGAGCTTGCGCAGATGGCCGCCGACCCGAACTACGCGCCCGACTGGATGAACGGCAACGTTTGGGGCACCTATATCTGGACGCATGTGACCACGTGGTGGAACGGTCTGCATTTCTTCGACGACTGGGATTACGCGGACTACGACTTCTCCGCGAGCCCCTACACCGAAGAGATCGCAGCGGATGTGGAGACGTACGGCGCCTACGGGGCGACCCTGCGCATCCTGCGCGGCAACCCGGCTGCCGTGAAGACCATCGAGGACCTGGCGAGCAATGCCACCACGGGTGTTAAGTACAACCGTATGGCCGTGGCCTTCACCATGGGAACGGGCTACAACTTCGCCGAGTACCTCTACGAGCTCGGCGAGCGCGACCTAGCGCCCGAGGTGCTGGAATGGTGCGCGCAGTACCCCTCGATGCCGCGCAAGGTGAAATACTTCTCGCTGAACACCGACGCGCAGATCATCAACGGAGCGAAGACGTACGAGGAGATCGTGGGTGCAGACGGCGCGGTTGAGCCCAAGCTTACGGTCGAGATCGCGGGCAGCGCGCTGCGCGTGACGGCCTCGATGCCGAGCGACGAGCTCACACGCGCCACGACGGCGTGGGAGCTCTACCGCGACGGGCAGCTCGTGGGTTTCTCGCGCGACGGGGTATTCGAGCTCACCGGCGACGTGGGTGACGGAGATCCGGCATCCTTTAGCGTGGTGGCCTACGACGTGCGGTTGAATCCGCATACTGAACTTGCCGGCGACGATGCCGGCGAGGAGCCTGGAGGCGGCGAAGAGGGCGGTGGCTCGGAAGGCGAGGAGCCTGGTGATGGCTCCGGCGACGGCGAGGTGACCCCGCCCGAAGGCGGTGGCCAAGAACCGGGCGACGGGTCGGATAACGGCGACGGAGGCGGCCAGAAGCCCGGCGGCGATGGAGGCGAAGGTGAATCCGGCGAGGACTCCGGAAGCGGCGAACAGCCGCCGGCAGGCGAAGACGGAGGGGGCTCGGGCGACGGCTCGGGCGACGACGAGCCCGGTAGCGATAATCCCGGCAACGGATCATCGGACGGAAACCAGACCACTCCCCCGCAAGGCGATAGCGACTCCGGTGAAGGCGCCGGCGAGGACGGAAACCGCCCCGGGGCCAGCGCAGACGCCGACATATCCCGTGCGGAAGAGGACGGCGGCAAGCTCGCCGCCACCGGCGACGCACTCTCACTGCCCATGATGGTTGCCGCTGCAGGAAGCGCGCTCGCCTTTGCAGGCGCTGCGATCGCCGCGCGCATACGCCGCAAGAGAGATTAGCAAGCGGTACTTGATTGCCGTGGCGGCCAGCAAACGAACGCCATAGCACGCGCAAACACCATAGGACCATGCGGGCTCCGGGCACATCGCTCGGGGCCCGCCTTCGTTTGTCTGCTCGCAAGCCGCCCGCTCAAACCGCGCGCGTGATATGGTTGACTATCGAGCAGAGACAACGAGCTGGGAGGCGCCATGGCGCGAACGCTGCGCGATTGCATCTACGGACAGGCAGTGGCCGATGCGCTCGGCGTGCCGTACGAGTTTCGCCCACGGGGGACGTTTCGCTGCACGGGCATGATGGGCCACGGCTCGCACAACCAACCTGCGGGAACGTGGTCGGACGACACATCGATGGCGCTTGCCATCTGCGACAGCTACCGCGAGCTGGGTCGTGTGGACGCAGGCGACATCCGCACGCGGTTTTGCCGCTGGTACCGCGAGGGCACCTATACCGTGGACGGCCTGTTCGACATCGGCGGAGCGACGGCTCGAGCGCTCGACCAGGGCTTTGGTTGTGTGGGTGAATGGGACAACGGCAACGGCTCGCTCATGCGCACGGTCCCCTTGGCATTCACCGATGCGCGCGACGAGGACATCGAGGCGGTTTCTGCCATCACGCACGCGCACCGCACCTCGACCAAAGCATGCGTAGAGCTCATAGCGATCGCCCGGCGGTTGGCGGCAGGCGTCCCGATGCGAGAAGCCACGGGCCCGTATGCTGCACTCGCCGAGCGCCCTGTACGTGAGGTGCGCTCCGGAGGCTTCGTGCGCGACACGCTGGAGGCGGCCCTCTGGTGCCTGCTCACAACGAACAGCTACCGAGACTGCACGCTCGCCGCCGTCAACCTCGGCGACGATACCGACACCACCGCCGCCGTAGCCGGCGCGCTGGCGGGCATCGTATACGGCATTGAGGGGATTCCCGCCGAGTGGCTTGGCGCGCTGCGTGGAAAGAACGTGATCGAGAGCTGCTTGTTCTAGCGCACAGGGACGAATCTACTTCACGCCCTCATAACGCCAGACGGAATAATGCTGCGGAAACTCGTAGAACTTGATGCTTCTACCAGAAGCCGTTTGGAACATCTGAATGCTGCCCGAACGGACGAGCCGCCAGCCGGGACGTCCCTGGTAGGCGAACGATTCCCCGTTATCGGACATGTGGACGAGCGTGAAGGGCGGTGCCGCCTCACGCTCGGCCTTGTCGAGGAAGCGCGTGAGCACCGCGGTATCGAACGGATTGAACAGGTAGAAGCAGGTATAGGGCGCGAGCGAGATATCGAGCACGCTGCCAGCGATAACGTTGAGCTGAGGAGACGATGCTGCCCACGATGAAGCAGCGTCGGCGAGACGGGCCTCCAACTCCACGCCCGTTGCCCGGCATGGAAGCTGCGAGGCTGCATAGGCGAGAACCCTGCCCGTTCCGCAGCCTACATCGAGCAGATGGTCGTTCGCCGTGAGGCCAAGCTTGCCAAGTAGCTCTTCCAGCACGAAATACGGCGTCGGGGTTGGTTCGTGCGCGCCGGCGGATGCCAGGTCTGGATGCACCGGAGCCGCCTCGCCGAGCGAGCGGCCGCAGAGGGCAATATCCCGCGCCGCGTCGGCAGCAAGAAGGTCCGCCTTGCTGGTTATCGATGCGTATGAGGCAACCACGGCATCACTCCCCTCTCTCGTTGGGCCCTGGCGGATCGCTCGGAGCGCTCGATTCGAGACATGCTAACGGAAAATGCTCGCTCAGCATCCCCCATCGGGCACCAGATCTTTCCCAAACGGGACCGCCAAAACCACTCGTTCCAGTTTTGGGAATATCTTTTTGCCGCGGTCGCCTTGCCGCATGCCAACGTTCCCATAATCCTGCGGTTTTTCTGCGTTCAAAACGCTGTACTTCGTATCGTTGAAAAAGAAATTCCCAAAAGTGAAATGAACGTGCAAACGGTGCCTCGGAAGAGCGAGGATGCGTCGTTCAGGAGCTCTACCACCAGCGGTCGCGGCGCTCCTCCAGCTCGATCAGCGCGTCGAGCAAGGCCTTGCGAAGCTCGTCTTTCTTGAGGCTGCTTACGTAACGAATGAGCTCCGCGCGATGGGCCGACTCTTCGCGCTTATATTCCAGCTCCGCCTGTTCGACCTCCCACTTGAAGGCATCGATCTGCTGGGGATAGGCGGCGAACACCGTGGCAACCATGTGCTTGCAAATGCGCCTCGTTCCCGCCGCGTGCGGGCAGTCGCAATAGGACTGCCGAACATGCGCAGTGTCCACGTGGACGGTGTAGGGCAGATTTGCGGAGCCCTCCACCTCGGCATCGAAGGCGCCCTCGCCGACGGGCCGAAGGTTCTTCACACGCCCCTGCTCCACATAGTCGAGCCCGTGCCACAGGGAGGCTCCGCTGGCCATCCGAAGGATTGAGAGAGGCTGCGTGGGAGGCTCTCCTTCGACGTTGTGCCGATGCACTCCGCTTTCTCCTTCAGCCTGGAAAAGCCAAGCGCGCTTTGAATAAGAATAGCCGCACATCGTGAACAGACTTGCCACAAGCGGGCAAGTAATGCAATGAATATGCGATGCCGATGCACGGAACAGCAATGGCTAAGATCGCATCGATCAGCATGAGAGTCAATCCGCGGATCAAGGCAGAGGCAGAATCAATTTACGGAAGCCTCGGAATGACTCTCACCGAAGCAATCAACATCTTCCTGCACAAATCGATTCTCGAGGGCGGGCTGCCGTTCGACGTTCGGCAGCCGCGGTACAACAGCGAGACCGAAGCGGCGATGCGCGAAGCCCGCGATATCCTTGCAGGGAAGGTGCCCGCGGAATCCTATGACTCAGCGTCGACGATGTTTACCGCATTGAACGAATAACCGGAGATGACACTCAGACTCGTCCTTGTCGTGTCGCGCACCGGAACTCATTCCGACCTATTTGATGAGCAGCCATCACGGTAAACTATCTGGCAACAGTACCCCGCACGCCTCTCTCGGAAACGATGAAGCGCACCAGGCGGGGTCATTTTTCTACTCCTCCTACGCAGCCGGTCGGGTCGCATTCTCCCTGATGTTTCTGATTGCCGCCAACAGATCCATCTGCTGTTGCGTTGAGAACATCCTGACAAACGATTTCGGACGATCGAACGGGGGCTGCGTCAATGCCTGCGGTTCCATATAGCCGTTATCAACCACATAGTTGACCACACGCTTCACGAATGAAATCTGCTGCTCATTCAAGCTCTGATCATTCAGGAATCCCGCAAATGCCTCCATAGCCGCATCGCGATCCAAGTGTACTAGCGTTGCTGGATAGTGCCAAACCGCTCCTAGGCATACACCCGATCAGCTCATCCACCTTTTCATTATTGAAATGGAATGTCTGAGCACCTATACTACTGTTTGACAGAAGTATTGGAGTCGCTATGGAATTTGTCGACAAAGATCTTCAGCAATTCTGGGAAAGCAACGAAGGGGCATGTCCTAGGCGCATCCCTTCGGATTGCAGAAAAGTGCTGTTTCGCAAGCTGCAAATGCTCGACGCTGCGCACGCGATACAGGACCTTCGGATTCCTCCCAATAACAGGCTCAAGCGCCTTCAAGGCGATCGGTTTGGGCAATATAGCATTCGCGTAAATGACCAATGGAGACTTTGCTTCACCTGGTCAAACGGAGAACCAAAAGGGGTTGAGTTTTGTGACTACCATTAACAGCCTCATTTCCACGCCCGGCGAGATCCTACTCGAGGAGTTCCTTCAGCCCCTGGGTATCTCGCAATATCGTCTGGCCAAGGCGATCAACAAGCCGCAATCCGCAATCTCGGACATCGTCCACGGACGCCGCGCCATTTCCGTCGAGATGGCCTGGCTCCTCTCCCGCGCGCTCGGAACTACGCCGGAGTTCTGGCTCAACTTGGAAACGACATACCAGATTAAGTCCTTCGATGAAGGCAAACTCCCGGCAGTCGAGGCACTCATTGAGTAATCTCGGAGGTCTGAAACCGTATTCCGAGGGGCACACGCCGCCCGAAACGCTACGACTGTCGAGCGAACACAGCACCCCAGGCTCGCAAGTCCGCTCCTACCACTCATCCCCGGCACGACCGCGCTGCCGCTTCAAGTGGGACCGATGGCGCTTATCCGCCAGCCGACGTTCGCGTGCGGCCTTGGGCACCTTGGTCTTCTTGCGCACGCGCGGCGGCTGGGCGCGGCGCTTGAGGATCGACGCGATCTTTTGCAGGCAGAGCTGGCGGTTCTGGAACTGGCTGCGCGTCTCGCGCGCGGTCACGGTGATGCCCGTGGGGACATGCGTCATGCGCACCGCGGAATCCGTGGTGTTCACACCCTGGCCGCCCGGGCCCTTCGCCCGGAACACCTGCACCTCGCAGTCGCGCGCAAGCTCGTCGATACTCTGCTGAGCATATTTCGCGTAATCACGCCAGTTCATCCTCCATCTCCTCAATTCCAATTTGGGGACGTGCCCGTTTTGACCGAAAGTGGTCAATTTGGACCCGTCCCATATTGACCCGTTTTTCACTCGGCTGCCCAGCTGCTACTTCCCCTGCACCATGGTGAGCGAGATCTTGCCGCGGTCGCGATCGACCTTTTCCACCCACACCTTCACGGTGTCGCCCACGGCCACCACGTCGCTCGGGTGCTTCACGAAGCGCTTCGCCAGCTTGGAGATGTGCACGAGGCCGTCCTGGTGCACGCCCACGTCCACGAAGGCTCCGAAGTCGACCACATTGCGCACGGTGCCGGCAAGCTCCATGCCCGGCTGCAGGTCGTCGATAGAGAGCGCCGCGCGGCTGAACACCACCTCGGGCGCATCGTCGCGCGGGTCGCGGCCGGGCTTTTTGAGCTCGTCGATGATATCGATGAGCGTCATGAAGCCACAGCCCAGCTCGCCCGCGAGCGCGGCCGCGTTGCCCACGCGCTTGTCGATGTCCGGGATGCCGCCCGCCGCGAGGTCCGCCGCCGTCACGCCGGCGCGCTCGAGCACCTGCGTGGCAACCGCATAGCTCTCCGGGTGCACGCTCGTCGCATCGAGCGGGTTCTTACCGCCCGAGATGCGCAAAAAGCCCGCGCACTGCTCGAAGGCCTTCGGCCCCAGCTTGGGCACCTTCTTGAGCTGGTTGCGGTCGGTGAACACGCCGTTCTCCTCGCGGTACGCCACGATGTTCTTCGCCACCGGCTGCGTGATGCCGGAAACGTAGCCCAAGAGGCTCGCGCTCGCCGTGTTCACGTCCACGCCCACGCGGTTCACCACGTCCTCCACCACGTTGCCAAGCGTGCGCGAGAGCTCCGCCTGGTCAAGGTCGTGCTGGTACTGGCCCACGCCGATGGACTGGGGCGGAATCTTAACGAGCTCTGCCAGCGGGTCTTGCAGGCGGCGGCCCAGGCTCATGGCACCGCGCGTGGTCACATCGAGCTCCGGATACTCCGCACTTGCCAGCTCGCTCGCCGAATACACGGACGCGCCGGCCTCGTTCACGATGGTATAGCGCAGATCGGGCGCCTGCTCGGCGATGAACTCCGACACGACCTCCTCAGTCTCGCGGCTCGCCGTACCGTTGCCGATCACGATGGTGTTGATATGGTGCTTCTTCACCAGACGCGCCAGCTCGCGCTTGGTGCCCGCCACGTCGTGACGCGGCTTGGTGGGGTACACGACGCCGTGATCGAGCAACTTGCCCGTCTCGTCCAGCACTGCGACCTTGCAGCCCGTGCGAAAGCCCGGGTCAAGCGCGATCACGCGCGCGCCGCGCACCGGACGGGCCGAGAGCAGGCTCTCGAGGTTCTTGCCGAAGACCTTGATCGCGTCCGTCTGCGCGCGGACTGTGAGCTTGGCGCGGAGCTCGCGCTCGAGCGAGGGCGCCATGAGGCGCTTGTAGCCGTCGGCGATGGCGGCGTCGAGCACCGGGGCGAAGGGGCCCTGACGGCGCGGCCAGCGGGAACCGAGGCGCGTAACGGCAGCTTGCGTGTCCACGCCCACGCGCACGCGGAGCTTGCCCTCGCGCTCGCCGCGGTCGATGGCGAGAATGCGATGGTTGGGAATCTTGCGCGCGGGCTCGGAGAAATCGTAGTAGGGCTCGTACGGCGTCTTCTCGTCCGCATCCACCGCAGCTGCGACGATCTCGCCCGTACCCTCGGTGAAGGAGCGCAGGTCGGCAACATTCTCCGGGTCCTCGGCAACCGTCTCGGCCACGATGTCCTGAGCACCCGCAAGGGCCTTTTCGGGCGTGTCGTAACCGGCCTGGGCCGCCTCGGCGGTAACGTATGCGGCGGCCGCATCGAGCGGCGTCTCACCGCCCTTGGGCATGACTTGCATGATGATCATGTTGGCGAGCGGCTCGAGCCCCGCCTCGCGGGCCTTCTGCGCGCGCGTCTGGCGCTTCTTGCGGTAGGGCTTGTAGAGGTCCTCGACGCGTTGGAGCTGCGTGGCGGAGCGAATCTCGGACTCAAGCTCGGGCGTGAGCTTGCCCTGGGCGTTGATGAGGATGATCACGTCCTCTTTGCGCTGCTCGAGATTGCGCAGGTAGGTGAGGCGGTCGCCCAGCGTGCGGAGCGCGACGTCGTCCATACCGCCCGTGGCTTCCTTGCGGTAGCGCGCGATAAAGGGAATCGTGTTGCCCTCATCGATAAGGTCGATGGCGGCCTGAACGGCGGCGGGCTTGAGGTTCAGCTCTTCTGCGAGCGTGAGGGTTATGTCCATGCAATGACTCCAGACCATTCGATGTTGGAGTGACTAGGATACCCGCCCACGCGGACAGGGGCAACCGGACGGGACCGGTCGCCGGGATGCCCGGCAGGAAGCATCCGCCTAGAACCCCCCGAAGCGCGGCTCCGCGCTCAGCCCCTGCGTCTGGAACACGCGCTCGACCGCTTCCTCGTACTCCCCCACCTTGCGAGCTTTCCGCACCGCGCGATGCACGACCTGCGGGTCTGCGAAGGAATATTTGGCGTAGGACCACCATTCCTTCATGCGAAACACCGCGTTGCCGCCGATCTCTTCCTCATAGGCGCAGAAGAGTTTGTCGTGGAAGTGCTTGAGCTCGGCTGCTGTGGCAGCCTGCCCGCCGTTGAGCATGCGCGCCAGCGCGGGGTTGGAGAGGGTGCCGCGGCCGAGCATCACGTGGCGCGTCTCCGGATACGCCTCGAGTAACGCCGCCATGTCATCGGTCCCAAAGATGTCCCCGTTATACGCCACAGGAAACGGTGCCCGTCTGAGCGTCTCGCCGTAGAGCTCCAGGCGCGGAACGCCCTGGTAGCGATCTTTCTGAACACGAGGATGGACGATGAGCTCCTGGAGCGGGAAGCGGCAGTACAGCCCGAGGATCTTCTCGTATTCAGCGTCTTCCAGCACACCGACCCGCGTCTTGACCGAGATCGGAAGACGCGACCGGTCGCACACCTCCTGCAGGAACCCTTCGAGTTCCCCGAGGTTTCTGAGAAAGCCGGCACCCCTCCCCTTGGCAACGACCGTCCCGGAAGGGCACCCCAGGTTCAAGTTCACCTCCGCATAGCCCATATCGGCAAGCACCTGCGTCGCCCACACGAACTTGTCTGCATCGTTGGTGAGCAGCTGCGGAACTACGTCGAGACCTTGGTTGCGCTCCGGGTCGACCTCTTTATACGCCTTGCCGCCAAACGAAGAGCCTACCTGCGGCGGAGCGAGGAACGGAGTGTAGTAGCGGTCGAGGGCGCCGAAGCACTCCGCGTGGACCCTGCGAAATACGCTTCCCGTGATCCCCTCCATGGGGGCAAGCGAGAATATCATCGGCGTCGGCTCCCCTTTCCCTCCTGCCGCGGCACCTAAGCCGCATCGAGGGCGGCTACCATCAAATGGAGACATTGTAGCGCGGACTGCATACGGCGAAGAAGCGCTCGCCGCCTTGCCTAAACCGAAACCGGTTCAATGGCCCAGCATAGAGAGGCACGATGGAGCGTCTTGCGGAGAGTCTTGAAGTGAGACTTGGCATGCAGCGCACGGCAGACGATAAGGGCGGATGCCCGTTACCTAAGCATCCGCCCTAAAGTCTCATCTAGATAAAGGTTGTCGTACCGTCGCGTTAGCTCCTGTGCCGCCTTGCGAGCAGCCCGCCTGCGAGCACCGCAGCGCCAACAGCCGCCGCAGCCACCGCGAGCATGCTCATATCACCCGTAGCCGGAATGGCGGCCGCATCCTGCTCCAGCCCTTCAGACGAGCCGGGCTCGCTGGGTTCAGCCGGGCGCTCAGGATTGACGGGGGTCGTCTGGTCCGGATCCTGACTCGACTCCTTCTCGCCGCACACGGTGCAGACGCCGTCTACGAAGCTATGGCCGGCAGCAGGGATCTCCTGATAGGTCGAGTAGCCGCAGGCGCACTCGTCATAGGCAGCCCAGCCAGGGTCGGTGCAGGTGGGATCCTGTCCGTCGTGGTGCGCCAGACTATGCGCATCGTAGTTCGCAGTGAGCTCGACGGCACCCGCCGGCATCGTGAAGGTGGTCTGAGCTGCGGAGGGATCGTCGAAGGAGCCCACCGCAGCACCGTTCTGCGTCCAGCCGGATAAAGCAGTCGCAGTGGCCAAAATGACCCGAGCGATCGCACTCGAGCCCGCCCGCACCCATGGTTGGAATAGCGATTCTTCATGACGGTTTGCCCTCTTTCTTCGTGCAGGCACTTCGCTTTTGCGCCCGCGCCCATGCCGTATGCTGCTTGACTACTACGCGATATCGATGCTCTCGCCCTGAAGACCCACGTGGGCGCCGGCGGCAGCCTTGTTGCTCTCCGCGTGCACGATGAGCCATTTATCGGCAGCCCAGAGGAGCGGGGCATCGCCGGCGTTGGCAAGCGCAGAATCGAGCTCCGGCAGAGGGCCGTTCGTGCCCTGGGGCAACGCGACGAGCGTGCGGAAGCCCTCATCGCCTGTCTGACAAGGCGCGTAGTGCAGGGTGTCGGCAAAGACTTCGACGAGCACACCGGCAGGCACGCGGAACGCGCGCACGAGCGACATGTCGAGCGTGGCGTCGACACCCATCCCCTCTATCTGGTGCTGCTCCGCAAGGAGCAGGATGAAGTCGTTCGCACCGAGGTTGAACTCGCTGGAGCGGTGGTACTCCAGGGCGTTGAGACGCGTGTTATGACCGCAGCACCAACCCAGTTGAGTGGGACGACCGCCGAAGAGAAGCCCCTTGAGCGCAGGCGCGACTTCGAGTTCTTCGAGTGCGGCGGCGCTGGCCTCGTACTTCGTGCCGTCCTCCGGGCAAGGCGCGTGCTCGGCGAGCGCGTGGACCACGGGCTCGGTGAACGCGGCGGGAACATCTGCCCACACGCGACCATAGTTGCGGAATGATTCGTCATAGATAGATTCGATGAGCATGGTGTCTCCCCTTCTTCTGCTGGGATTCGACTGACATGCAGCGCGGACGGCGCACCCGCGCCGGCAACGTCGAATGCGTCGATTATCGCACGATTCGCATGCACAGATTCGCTCTACATCCCCGTTTATCGTCGATGTAGGTCAAATTCCTGTAAGTTATGCTTCTCAATGTCAGCTTTGGTGGCGCAGTTCAAAACAGATAGAGAGGAGGCGTCGAAGGGGCTCTCGGTTACGCCTCGATGCGAATCGCGATGCTCGCGCCGCCGAGTTCGGGGTCGATAAAGCGCGCATCGCCGCCATGCTGCCGCGCGATCGTCCGCACCACAGAAAGACCCAGCCCGGTACTGCCGTTCTTGCGCGAACGACCCTCTTCCAGGCGTACGAACCGACCGAACACGCGCTCGCGATCCTGTTCCGGGATACCCGGCCCATCATCGCTCACAACGATCTCGACGAATTCGCCGTCCACGTTCTCAACATTGCGGCACGAGATCGCCACACGACTTCGTGCATAGCGCGCTGCGTTGTCGAGCACGTTGCGCACCGCATGCGAAAGCGCCTCGTGATCTGCCGTGCACACCACCGGCTCCACACCGGAAACATCGACCTCGCACGACGCCCTCGCTTTCAAAGACGAGGCCTCTTCATAGAGCAGGTCGCACAGGTCGAGCTGCTGCTTGTCCAAACGCGACACGCCCTCATCCTGGCGCGCGAGCAACAGCAGGTTGCTCACAATACCGCCCAGACGCTCGTTTTCAGAGAGCAGGTCGTTTGCAAGCGTATCCGCGTCAACCGCGTCCGGATGGTCGCGCATGGTCTCGAGCATGACGCGAATAGCCGCCACCGGGCTCTTGAGCTCGTGCGACGCATCGGAGACGAAACGGCGCTGCTCCGCGACGGCAGCCTCGAGGCGCGCGAGCATATCATTGAACGTGGTTGCCAGCGGTTCCAGGTCGCGATCGTGCTCCGGCACGGGCAAGCGGCGGCTCAAGTCGCCGATGGATATCGTCGCGGCCTCCGCGCGCATGCGCTCGACCGGCGCGAGCGTGCGCGCGACGGCGAACCACGAGAGCACCGCGACTGCGCACAGGGAGCCAAGCATGGCGATGGCAAGTACGATGGCGACCGTCCTCATTGCCTCGCGCGCGGGAGCGAGCGACGTCAGCGCGGCGATGGTAACCACGCCATCGGGCGTCTGGACGCCGCGCTCCACCACGAGGATCGGCCCTTCGATACCGAGCGCCGTAGTGGCGTCGATGTGCATCTCCTCGACCGATACCGAAAGTTCCTGGGCAGACGATGCGCCCGCCTGCTCCGCCACGAAGGGAAGCCGCTGCTGCACGAAATGGCGTGCATGTGCATGGATGCGGCCGCGCGCCGAGGCGTCGCCGTCATAGCCGGAGTCGCCCCCGTCGTCGTAGCCGGAGTCGCCCCCGTCGTCGTAGCCGGAAGCACCTCCGTCGTCGTAATTCGAGGCAGCTTGTTGCGGCTGCGACGGAGCGGGAGCAGACGAATACCCGCTGTTATAGTTCGAAGAAGCTGCCGGCGCGGAAGCTTGCGGACGTGACGGGCTACTTTGCGGCGTTGCCGAGGGATCCGCCTGCTCGCGCTCCTCTGCCTGCGGCACCACGTCGTCGGCATCGTCTTCGGCAGGCTGCTCATCAGCCATATCAAACGTCAGCGAGACGCGCTCACGCTCCCCGCGGCGCTCCTCTCCCGGCGCTAAGCCGCCCGCCGAGATGGGTGCCACGTCACTTGCCCAATCGCTCGACGCCACCACGTTTCCAGACTCATCGATGATCTGTACAAGATCGGCGCCGGTCCCGCGCAGCTCGTCGGGCATCTGGCCGGCAGCGACCTGCGCTTCGATCTCGTCGAGACGCTGATCTAGGCTGCCCGAGATGGTGGCGCTGATCGCCCAGCCCGTCGCCAGCGCAACGGCGGCCGTAATGGCGACCATGGCAGCCGTGCACACCGCGACGGTGATTACCGAAACCTTCCCTCGAATGCTTTTGAAAAGATGCATGGTCTCTCCCTGGTTTCCGGCCGATGCGTCCCACGGTGTCATGCACGCTGGCGCGGCGTGCGACATCGCGTTTCCACGTGGCAGCACGTCCCAGCGGCATCACCCGTACCAGACTCCGGCCTTGCGTCGCCCTACGCCGGCTCGGACATCCGATACCCAACCCCACGCACGGTGTGGATGAGACGCTGCCCAAACGCCGCGTCAACTTTCTTCCGCAGGTAGCCCACGTACACCTCGACGACGTTGTCGCCGCCCATGTACCCCGGCGTCCACACGTGGTCGAGGATCTGCATCTTGGTGAGCACCTGCCCCGCGTTGTACATGAGGTATTCCAGCAAGGCGAACTCGCGCGGCGTGAGTTCTATCGCCGTGCCGCCGCGCTCGACGGTCTTGGAAGCCGGATCGAGCGTAAGGTCACCCACCTGCAGCTTCGCCGAACCCTTGCTCGCCCCGCGCCGCAGCAGCGCTCGCAGGCGCGCTACCAGCACTACAAGCGAAAAGGGCTTCCGAAGAAAATCGTCGGCACCAATATCGAGCGCATCCGCCTCGTCGTACTCGCCGTCCTTGGCGGTGAGCATGAGCACCGGCGTCGTGATGCCTGCGGCGCGCAGCTCTCCGCACACGTTGTAGCCGTTCATGCCGGGAAGCATGATGTCGAGCGTGATGACGTCGTACGCCTCCGTGAGCGCCATCTCCAGACCCGTGTTGCCGTCGCAGGCGATATCGACGGTGAAACCCTCGTCTTCCAAGCTCGCCTTGAGGTACGCGACGATGTTCTCCTCGTCTTCAACGACCAAGACGCGCATATGAATCCCATCCATTCCGTTCCGAGCGCACCGTGCAAGTCGATTCTACGGAGAAGGGCGCCCGCCCTTGCAGCGTAGCGCCCCTCCTTCGGCAAGCGGTAGCTCTATCCGAAAAGCCTTACCGTTTCCTTACAGCATGTAAAATAACCCCAGGGTTTTTTAACATCGCCGCGCTAGTCGTCGTAGCCGCTGTCGGAGTCGTAGCCGCTGTCGGAGTCGTAGCCGCTGTCGGAGTCGTAGTTGCTGTAGCCGCTGTTGCCCGTAGCAGGAGCAGAGACCGCGGGCGCCGAGGCCGCAGGGGCGGGCGCGGGCGCGACGTAGGCAGAAGCGCCGTCATCGTAGCCGCTGTTTCCGTCATCCCAAGAATCGTCGTAGAGGCTGTCGCCCGATTCGTACACGCTGTTGCCGTCGTAGTCCGTGGCACCGTCGTAGTCCGTGGCACCGTCGTCGTAGTTAGTGTTGCCGTCGTCGTAGTCCGTGGCACCCGGGGCGGGAGCCTGCGTGGTCGCGGGAGCTTGGTTCGCGCCATTGGCGTCGTCGCCGCTTGCTACCACGCTCTGTCCCTTCGTCGCGCCTGAAACCAGAGCGCTTGCCGCCGACGTGTCGCATCCGGTCAGGAAGAGCATGCCGCACAGGCCGATCATGCACAGGGGGACGAGGGCGAGCTTGGGGTTGGCGAGGTCGAGCTTCTTCATGATGTCCTCCTTCTCTTGCGTTCCGCTTCGAGCGGTTTTCGCTAATCCGTGCGCCTTTCTCTGGGCGCATGGTCATAATGCCGAAGGAACCTGAGAAAAAGCTGAGAGAATCTGCCGCGGCTCTGAGCGCGCAAATGGGGTATGAACGGGATATGCCGGGCGCAGAACAACCCAAGGAGGAATACCCATGACCAGCCTCGAGAACGTCCGCGTGTTCACGCAAAGCGCCATCCGCATCCAGAGCAAGGACGGCGTGGTCATCTACCTCGACCCCTTCAGCCTCACGGATGCCGAGGCGGCGCACGATGCGGACTACGTGTTCATAACCCACGCGCATTACGACCACTTCTCGCCGGAGGACATCGCGCGCGTGGCGGGCGACCACACCGAGCTCGTGGCGCCGGCAAGCATGGGGGCCGAGGTGGCCCGCGTGGCGGACGAGATCGGGGCAACGGCGGTGCACCTGCTGCAAGCGGGCGGGCGGCTCGAGCTGCCCGGCGTTGCCGTCGAGGCCGTACCCGCGTACAACGTGGAGCCGGAGCGCCTGGAGATGCACCCGCAGACGAACGGCTGGCTGGGCTATGTGCTCGCCGTCGACGGCGTGAGCTACTACGCGGCGGGCGACACCGACCAGAACCCGGATAACGAGCAGGTGGCATGCGACGTGGCGCTCGTGCCCATCGGCGGAACGTACACGTGCGACCCGCATCAGGCCGCGGCGTTCGTGAACGCGCTGCGCCCGAAGGTCGTGGTGCCTATCCACTACGGCAGCATCGTGGGTGCGCAGGAGAACTTCGACGAATTTGCCTCCGAGGTCGCGGCGGGGATCGAAGTCGTGCGGAAGGCTGAGCGGTAGAGCGCTGCACCCCGCAGACGTCGCATACCGGACTACGCCACCGCAACAACCGGTTCAAGCAGGTCTTCCACCCTGCAATGCAGCGCGCGAGCAATTTTCGCCACGGCAGAAGCTTGCGCTCGGTTGATATCCTTGTTGCGCTGTTCGTACATCTGAATCGACCGTAAAGAAACGCCGGACAGCTCTGCGAGCTCTCGCTGGGTGTATCCACACGCGCTCCGCATGCGCGCGAGGCTTGTCTGCCCCCGATAGCTTGTCATGCGCTCCGCAAACAGCTGCGCCACGCGCTCTTCGGATGCCTCGTGCCACGGGTGGTACAAGTCGACAAGCACGTCAAACGGCAACACATCGAACACCGTTCGGAACGTGAGGGCAAACCGCCACTGAACGTATGCTGCGATCCAGCCTGCCCAATACTCCGACGTCTTATCTGGCCGAAAGACCTGTTCGATTATCGTCTGTTCATCGTCGTAACCAAGCTCGCGGCACATGTCCCAGAACAGCTCTATGCCCGAGCGCCCGGAAACCACCCACGGCGCCCCGTTTCGAACTGCCGGGCAAGCTGGCTCGATGCGAAGAGGTTCGCAACCTCGGATCCCTCGGCGCCGTAATCCCAGACGGCATAGTCGAAGAAGCATGCGAGGCAGGACAGGGCGTCTTCTAGGTAGAGGACGTCGTATGCACGGGTGACGACGTCGCGGCTTTTAGAAGAGACGCGAGTCATGGGGATCGACCTCCTCGAGCAGGATATCGCGAACATACAGCCCGGTGCGATCGAGCTGCGCGCAAAGAGATTGGTACTGGCTCCGCGCACGGCGATCGCGTTCGGCCCTACGCGCGTGATAGATCTCGCTGGACGCAAGTTCATAGCCGGTAAATTGGATGCGTTCGAACGCCTTCGCACTGATAAGCGCAACCTGCTCGCCCAGATTTCCCAAACGCATGGCCTCGGAAAGCTGCGCCACGGAAATCGTGTTGTTCAAAAACGCCCGCGCGAACGAAAAGTAAGAATCGTCCGCCCGGTATCCGCGGATGATGTCGAAACCCGACGCGTCGATGAGGAAGCGGTCGAGCAGATAGTCGCGAGCGGCTCGAGCGATGGCATTCGAGAGGTCGACGCGTCGATGCTCAAGCAGCAGAGCAAGCCAGGTGAGCACCGAATACTCCGAGCTAGAAAGGTCGAGGATGGCGAGCTCGTCCGTAAGAAGCTCGTAGCGATTCGCAAACCCATCCGCCTCGCCGGGGCACGCCCATTCCTTCGCAAGGTCTTCGTGCTCGGTGCAGTAGAAGCCCGCACCGTAGTCGTTGTATGGACGACACAGCTCCAAGCGCGGTTGCTTAACGATTCCGGACGACCCATGCCAGAGGATCATGGTACCACCGCCTTCGCTTCTGTTTTTAGTATCACTGTGGTGATAGTACCATAGAATCAAGCTGTGCTATAGGCCGAGCATTTCCTTACTCATGAGCAACTTACTCATGAGTCTGTTATCGCTACGATCCAATACCAGGACACCGTGCGTGCAAGCCTCGCGCCCAAGGACGGCAAGGTGCACGTCGTGATGCTGAACAGCTTCTCGAAGTTCCTCAACCAGACGTTCGAGTGTGAGAACAAGTACACCGGACAGATCGACGCGATCATCAGCGCCATGCAGGACGACGGCTACGAGATCTTGGACGTGAAGTTCAACTCGATTCAAGGCCAGGGACTCACCGGCAGCATGGAGGGATTCCATACGCTGGTGACGTATAGGCAGGAGCGGACGAAGGGACAACATTCGGCCTCGGAAACTCTCTCAAATCCGGAACGCATTCCGGATTTGAGAGAGTTTTAGGAGCTGACAGCACAATCGCACTCTTCGCATTGCGTCAAGCAACTCAGATCCTAGGCAGCGCAAACATCCAATACAGCAAAGTTGACCGAATCGTCGCAGTGCGCCACCGCCTGAGCATAAAGACGCAAATCCGAAGTTATAACCGGAATTCCCCGCTTTGCCAGCTCAACGTACGACGTATCGGTCACGCCCAGCCGATAGTACGAGGGCTCTTCAACGATTGTCCTGGCGGGTACATGCTCCTCGCTCAGACCGTCTGCACCAAGAAGTAAGACTTTAAGGAGCTCGAACAGCTGCTTGCTGTAGCGTTTATCGTATTCAATCAAATCAGAGACTTCGGCAAGGCAGCCGGCAGTAACGAGCACGCGATCATACCGCGATATGATTTTGCACAGGCGCTCGAACGACTCTGCGCCGTACTGTTTAAGGCGCTTGTGCTTGTTAATCGCGGATGCATCGAGCAGACCGACCACATAAAGCAGAAACATATTGCTGTCGAGCGCGACGTCACGCCGCGACATCGTAGGGCACCATCTTCGTAAGTTCGAGTGTCTCAGCATCGAGTTCAATTTGTCGATACTCTCGTTGGCCACGTGGATTGATGGAAGCCAGCGCGGATATCATCCCTGTTTGAAGTGCGCTTGCAGGAATAAACCCAACAACTACCTTCCAGACGTTTTCATCCGCATCGAACTCGATGCCCTCGAGGGTAGGAGTATCAGCGTGTGGAATAAGCTCTTTGATAACATCCAGCGCGGCTTTTGCTGCGTCCTTAGCCGTTGCGATATCCATTACCGATAACCTCCTCCGCTGCCAAGTTCACTTTGGTATCAGTATACAATTCGCACTTCCATCCTTATCGAGATCCAGATGGAATTGTTCCAATTCATAAATAGAACATATGTTCTATTTTCCGAGGAGTTCCATACATCTCCAGCATCCATCGCCGCCGCTGGCACTGCCGGTCTGACGCATCGGTAAAGACCGAGTAAAGGAACGCTCTCCATTTTTGTCCGGACGAGGGTCGATACTTTCAGTAGCGGAATTGCGCGAGAACAGGAAGAGCTTCATGGGCAGGGGCACAAGCGTTGTATGCGAGAAATGCGGCTGGGAGGAGCAGTTCTCGTTTGGATCGGGTTTCCTTTCGTTCGATAATCCTGAAGACTTTGAAGACATTGCATCGGGAAAGCTCGGCGAGCTGGCTAAACGCGCGCTTGATGGAGCGGATCCAGAGCTCATTCATCTCCAGTCTGAGCTTGAAACGTTCAGCTGCATGAAGTGCGGTGAACTGATCCGGGGGCGAAAGATAACCGCATACATTGAGGATGATTTACCCATCACGCTCTACGACTGCGACAAAACTTGTCCGAAATGCGGGGAGAGCCCCTTAGGGCCAGGAGGCGCTCTAAGGCCTGCCGATGTATCTGGCCATATTGAACGCCTCGTAAAGCAGGGCTGCCCCAACTGCGGAGGCGAACTCAAGAAGTATTCCTACTTCTGGGATTAAGCGGGCTTCTTAAGAGAATGGCGAAGAACATGGAGAATTCGAACAATCGGGGCGTCGATGAGTTCGGCCTTCCGCTGCCAAAGAAATACGATGCCTCGCCCTGGGATGCGCGCGAATACCTAACAGACACGTATGCAGAAGCTAAAACGTTAGAAGACGCCGTCGAAATGCGAGGCCAGGACGCATTTGCCCACGAGGTTGATCCCTCCGACTTCTCGGACGATGACGATCCCTGCGAAACGAAGATTGGCATCGCCGAGCTGTGGGCGGACTCCACGTGGCAAGAGGGAATATCAAAGAGGGATGTCGAACTCGAACGCACTGTGGCCGCCATACAGGCAGGCGATCTTATTGAAATTCGCGCATGCCCGGCAACACAGGACGAACTTGGCTACCAATTCTGCCTGCCAAATGGGGATCCACTACCCTACTCCCCCTACCATGATTATGATGCGCAATTTCTTGGTCGCGCGCTCAAAGCTTGCAGAGCTCACGAGTACCTGGTATGCCGTGTAAGAAGCGTTGAATGCTACGGCGGGAACAATGACGTACCCGTTGATCCCCTATTTTGCTGGCGAGTGTACACATGCAAGGTGACCGTGTTTAGACGAAACTGGGGCTCCTGGCTTAACTGAGAACGTGGCGCCTTCCGCCGCCAGCAGTACAGCCACCATCCTCAGTGATAAGCGGGATGCCTATCCCTGGCACCAAACTCTTACTTACCAAACGGCGCCAATGCGACTCTATATGCTTGTCGCCTCAAAGAACTTTGCCTCGCGATTCAGAAGCTCTTCAACAGCAGCGCGAATCTTAAAGCGAATCTCCTCAACAGCAATGGCATCCAAAGACTCGGTTGCAGACTCGTCGACTCCCGCATCAATCTTCAGTATCTGGCGATAGCGATCGCTCGATGCAATAGGCTTGCGCGTCGGAGCAAAATGCTGACGCAACAACTCTTGATGTGCCAGCATAGCCTCGGATTGATCCTTGGAGCCAAGCTCGATACGCACCGTAGGAACAAGCGTATCGTTCATCTTGATTGCGTACACCCAATAGCGATAGGCGTGGCCATCGTCCCAAGACCCATCGGTTCCTCCGGGCGTGTATCCCAAGTAAGCGTCCATGCGCTCCGTTCCAAACCACAGGTCGTGTGGATGATAATGGCGAATCCTCCCCTCGTTGGCGAGCTCTTCAAGCACGGCGCGGTATTCGCCCCTCAACTTGGAGGCTACATCTTTCGATCCCGTTGGCTTCACGCCATCACCGTTATCTGAACCACTTTCGGCGCCAGCAGAATGCTGAACGGCAAACTGCTCGAGAACATCGGTACCCATCTCGGGCATCGGCCACACTTCGAGCGCCCGTTTGGATAGCCGCGCACAGCGGGTTCGGATTGTATGCTCGTTCCACACGTCCGTATCGTGCAAATCCGAAGAGATAACCAGGTATTCCTTATCGAAACCGCCGATAGCTCGCGCCTTCTTTTCCGCGAACGTTCCATCGGAAAGCTCGGAATTGTAGGCGGTAAGCGTTAGATTGCCGAGGTTGTTGATGAACTCGTCATAGACGCGTTCATATTCTCCGCCCAGCATTTCCTTCCATTCCGCATGAGCAAGCGCGTTGCGCGGCATGATGTGCTCGATGGTATGGTTCGCATCCATAAGATAAAGCGGATTCTTGGGGTGATAGCTGTTTTCTAGCGTCGACAGCAAGTAGCGTCCGCGCCTAAAGGCATAGCAGTCGCGCGTTTTTGAGCGCGCGCTCAAACTCGGCGTTGGCAGGCATGCGGCGAGCGGTGTCGGACTCATTCAGAAGAAATGCCTCATACGCTTCGCGATAATTACCGCTCTCCATCTTAACCACTTTGAGACGAGCAATGATCGACGGGAAGAACTTGTTCAAGCTGTTCGTGGGAACATCGCATACGGCGCGACGGAAAAGATAACTCTCGGTGGCGCGAAGCATCGAGACAAAGTCCTCGTGGGCGAACGCACCGTTGCCATAGTCCTCGAAGAACGCCATGATTAGCGGGTTCACCACCGATACCTCGAGCTGCGCGATACGGTCAAGGATGGCTTTGAGTTCGAGGTCATCACACGCGCCCGCCGTGATGTTTGCGTAGTACCCAGCGAAACGACGGATATCCTTCAAAAGACTTGCCATCTGCCCGGGCTGGTCATAGCCCCCGCTTCTCACATGCTGTTTGAACAACCGGTAAACGTCGCGCACAACGACACTTGTGGGCGCATTGATGACCGTAAGCCAATTGCGCAGAAAATCGTCGAAAACCTGATCGTAGCTATCGGCACCGAGCGTCTCCTCGATCTTGCGCCAGTAGTTCGAATACAGTTCTTCCTGTTCATCCATGGGAAGACCCATGAGCACAAAGTTGCGAACAAGGTCTGCCGTGGAAAGGTCTTTGCCGGTGGAGTTCATCGACTCGAAAATGAGCTGCGGGTTATCCTGACCCTGCGCGAGAGTGATGGCAACAACCTCCAAGCGCTGAATGCCGTCCCAAACCACATTGGGATCCTCGATGTTGTTGAGCCACGTACGAAAACGAGCAAGGTTGTCGATGATGCGATGCGATTCGTTGACGATATCGGCATCCGGCTTTTCCAGATGGTCAAGTACCGAACGAAGCGTTGTTTCGTCACCCTGTGAAAGCGTGAGACGATAGTGATCCTCGCCTTTCTTGTACTTAAGCACAAGGTAACCACTGTCAATGATCTCCTCATAAGAGGTGTGCGTGAGCTTCTCCGGATGCTCACGAGCAAACTCCGCCATAGCGGCGATAAGCAAGCTGAGCGTGGTGATGCGCTGCTGGCCGTCGATAACAAGTAGCTTGTTCACTCCCCCAGCGCTGAACTCACCGCCGAGAACCATCACCACAGAACCGGTAAAGTGCGTCCCGGACGGACGTCGGCCGATGGCGACAACGTCATCCCATAACTGTCGGCACTGTTCCTCGTCCCACGAGTAGGCACGCTGGTAGACGGGAATCACCATGCGCTGATTCGCGGTGGTGAGCAGGCTGACGATGGATTGTGGAGTGGCGTTCATGGATAGGCTCCGGGGCTGTGGTGACTGGTGGGTTTATTATACTCGGCAGGTTGGCCTGAAACCTTTGCTAGCGGCTTAGGCGAACACGCACGACGCCTCCATGCCTATTACGACCGTGTGGAGCTTGATACCACAGTCGTAGCTAAACGTCTTGATTTCAAACTCGTAGGTGAATGAGCCCGTCTTGTACCCCACGTTTCGTGTGTGGTCACCGAGCCCCATCACCTCGATCTTCGGAGTCGTGATCTCATTGGCGTTGCGCCCCGCGCACCATGCGTCGCGGGCTGTTCAGACATGTGGGGCACACCGCGCACTGGTAAGCCTCGTCCATGACAGCCGTGTAGTTCTTGGTCGCTGCGATGCTGCTGACCATCTGCCCTCCTCGTCCGTGATGCCCGCGATTTCGCGCCACCGCTTTATCGTCTTGCCGTCGTCTGCGCCGGCAGCGAGCGCCATTTGGGCCCATTAGCTTTCCGGAGAGTTGTCTCGAATGAATCGCTCACGTAGCCCAGTCCTGTCAACACCCCAAAACCTCCCGTACTGCATTGATTGGTTTTTTGCCAGGCGAGTGACTTCTATTGCTCCCACAGCGATTTGTTCGTTAGACTTGCCAGGAAACAGGGCATCACGGATTGAGCGGTCTGTACCGAACGCCGCGATTGTCGCCTGCTCGACACGCTGATCGTTGTATAAGCAGCAGGCTGGGAAGGCGCTACCCGTGCCATCACCAGAAATCTCGACGCAGAGACAATATAGGTAATCGAACGAGCAGAGAAGATCGAGCGTCTTTTCATCGAAAGGGCTCAGGCTCCCATCGTCGTTTCTTGGAACATAGTTCAGATTTGGAAGAATGAGAGGCCTAGTGTTCAAACGTTCGAGAACAACCGAAATAAGGCTTTCTGAGTTTTTGCCACCAAGAAGGTTGCTGCAAGCAGCACAGACTTGTGCCTCTCGGATCCACGATGCGTAGGGCGTAGAGCCGTTCGGAAGCGACTGTTTATTCACAAAGGGAGAAATCAGGTCCCACTGACGGAAAAGGATCATCCCCGCGCCGATTTCGTAGGCGGCAAGAGCACAAGCTAGTTTCTGCTCGGCGCTCCCTTTCGAGTAATCGCGAATCGTCAGGTAAGAAGAATAAATCGCATCAATGGCGATTTTTCGCTATGGATTTGCACCCATAGCTCAACGCCCTGTTTGCGACGATTGCAAGATCCTCGATCGCGTAGGAGTTTTGAGGGGCCTCGATGGAAAGCTCGTTGATGAGATGGACGATCTTTCCAGATTCACCCTGCTCGAAGTTAGCTTCTAGCGACGAATCCAACGTGGCGTCGTCGAGGTCGCGAACTAAGGGCGGCGTCTTTCCCTTTTCGCCTAGAGCGACCGTCACCTTATCGATCAGACTGTTAATTCGCTTCCTCTCATCTTCTCGAATCAGCTCATCGCGCCTGCTCAATATTTCCGGCCATTGATCGTAGCTGATGCGCCCGTTTTGGCCGCCATCGCGGCGAACGATGTCTCCCTTGCGGAAAATCGTGACGGTGTCCTTGCCCTTCGTATAGGTCCCGTCTTGGAAAACGGAACCGGGAGCCCGTCGTCAGGGCTTTTGAAGAAGATGACGAAGTAGGTGTGCCCGTCAAGCTCACGCCTCGCGACCATGGGAGAAAGCTTGACGGGAACGTACCTGTTAATCTGGTCAGCGAGTTTGGTGCAATCAAATTGGGACCAGTCAGCGGAATTGATTAGTTCGGAAGGAGAGCCGTCGTTATCCGCTCCGATGACTAGATAACCCCGGGATAGCGGTTGAACATCGCGAGCGCGTCTTTGACGAATTCGACCTTGCACTTTTGATTGCTCAGGTCGAGCGTCTCTTTATAGTCGACAGCATAGTTTTCTCCGCCCGCCGCAAGGAGTTCTTTAAGCTTTTCATCGTCTGTTCGGCCGTCGATAGCAATCAAGCGCTTCCTCCAGTTCGCTGACTTTGAGAGATGAGCAAAACCTGGGATTAGCCAGCTTCCGCACATCGATCATCAGCCAAGAATCTGGCTGCTGAACTCTGCCATGGTGAGTGAACTTGCCCCGTTGATCTTGTCGTCCTTGAAGACCATGTAGTACTTGATCTTTCCGCCGGAGAGATCTGCCCAACGCCTTCCGAGCTTCAGTTTTGTCCTCGAGTCTTCACCGATGAGCTGGGCACCCTTGGTCTCGATTGCCATGATGGTGCCGTCTCGCCTCAAGGCAAGGAAATCGGGGTAATGGTTGATGAAACTGTTAATGCGGAATTCAGTTTCTTTGCTCTCGGTCACACGATGCCACCAAACGATTGAAGGGCTGTTGGCAAGGAGCTCCGCCATTGGTTTCTCGATGCCGTCGTTCATATCGTCGCTCTCGGCTTCGTAGAGCGTGCGATCGTACGAGGTTGTTGGATGGGCGATATAGATTGAATCGGGAAAACGGTACGAGTTTCTGAGCTCTATGGTTCCCGCATCGAGGAGGATGTTGAACCTCTTCTCGCAGAAATCGTCGGCAATCTGCTGCACGCTCTTCTTAATCGCGCTGCTCACGCTCGAGATGCTATCGAAGCAGCCGTCAACAGTCATCTGGTCCATATCGGCGATGACGCGATGAATGAAATCCTTAATCTGGTACTCGCCGAATGTGTTCTTGAACTGCGCCGACAGTGTGTCGTACAGGTACCCCTCGAGGTTCACACGCCGTCCGTCATCTGACATCTGGGAGAAGAGCGTGCGCATGTTCTTCTTGATGTCCTCCTCGACCCAGCGAACCTTGTACTCGTCGGAGTCGTCTGCAAGGTCGATGGAGCGTGCGTCGCCGAAGGCGTTGACGTCGATCTTCACGCCGTCGATACCGTACTTCGAGAGCTTGAAGTCCTGCAGGAGGTCGTCTCGGTCAAGTAGTTTCCAGGTCTCATCGTAGGTGAAGAGGCCGCCGTCAACCTTGATATGGAATTGCGGCAAGAGCAGATCGGCCGCCTCGCTTCGCACGCCGATCCTCATCTTATAGGTGTTCACGTCTGCCCCCAATCCACCAAGCGGAAAGTCGACGACTTCCTTTTCGGCGTCGTCATCGAACTTCTCCTCGATGCCCACTGAGGTTCCGATGATGTCGTCGACGCTGGTGTCCACCTGGTCGGAGGAAAGGTCGTCACCAGCCTGGGTATCCAGCTTGAGGAAATGGAGGTCGAGGTCTCCGATATCATCTCCGTCCTGCGGCTCGTCGGGGCGCTCGGGTTCGATCGGAAGCTCGTCTTGATCGGGAACGGGACCGCCGCCGTCGACAACGTCCTCCTGCGAGAATCCGACGCCGTTCAGACCCCGGACCACCTGCTGCACGGTTTCATTGAAATCTGCTGAGGCGGTGAGCACGTAGGCAATGTTCAGGCTGCGAGCGGAGGCGCGACTGACGTAGGGCTGACGCAATACGCGGCCGACGATCTGCTCGACGCTCACCTTCGAGCTCTTGTTCGCGACGGTGGCAAGCACGTAGGCGAACGGGCAGTCCCAGCCCTCCGCGAGCGCCTCGACGGTGATGATGAAGCGAATGGGGCAGTCCCTGCTCATGAGGTTGGTGTCGCCCAGCTCGTCAACGTCACCGGTTCGGATGGCGATATGCTCGGCGGGTATGCCGCCCTCGATCAGCTTGCCCTTAAGTTTCTGGTACGTCTCGGCATCATCTACTCCGCGCCGCTCGGCTTGGAAGAGCACGATCGGGCGGATATATCTGCCGGTGCGCTTCTCGTCTTGAGCAGCGATTGCCTCGAGACGTCGCTGTAGCATGACCGCATCGGTGATTACGGCCTGCTTGTCACGGCGCCGGTAGACGACTACGGGGAGCTTCACCATCTCCTCACGCTTGAGTTGGCGCGCGCCTGCCTGTGTAATGACGTTGGCATGCTTCGGATCGGGTGTGGCCGTGAGTTCGAGCACGAACCTAGGGTTCAGGTTGCGCAGCATGTCCAGGGAAAGACCGCTCCCGGCGTGGTGACTCTCGTCGACGATGACGATCGGGTTCGATCCGGCGAGTGCCGTGATGAGCGCCGTCTCGTCGGCGTTCTCAATGTCAACTGCGGTGCCGGCGGCGCGCTGTTGCTCTGTGAGCCCAGCTAGCGCGGAATTCTCGGCGTAGGCGCGGCGGCCCTCTTTGTTCTTGAAGGAGTCGTACGAGAGCACGAAGAGCTTAAGGCCATCACCGAGGGTTGCGGCGTTGAACGCGCGGCCGCGCAGACCGTCCTCCTTGTCGAGCACCTCAACGCGACCCGAGAAGTCCTGGTTCAGCCTCATGCGCAGGAAGTGCTCGGGATTACGCATGTTGCGGAGCGTCTGGGTAAGGATTTCCTTGCGGGGCACGAGCCACACAACGACGTCGTCGTGCGCTGGAAGGATATCGGAAAGCACGTCGATCGCGCAGGTGCCGATGAACGTCTTCCCGCCGCCGGTGGGCACCTTCGCGCAGACTTTCGGGGTTCCGCTGAGGTCGTCGTGGTAGCGGGGGATGCCATCCCTGCCGGGCGTGAGGCCCTCGGCGTTGAGGTAGATCCCGTAGGCGGTCGCCGCGTCCCCGACCATGGCATAGGTTCGTGCGAAGCGGGCGACGTCCTTGAGAGCGGAGCGCTGGTATTGTTTGAGTTCCATGGCTACATCCTCGCAATCTGGCGCGGGACTTGCTTGAAGACGACGTTCATCTCATCGAGCCGCTCAGACGCGATCGCGCAGCGGTCGGCGTAGATAATCGTGGGAGCGCCCTTGCGCGGAAGGGTTTTCAGGAGGTCGTAGGTGAGCGACGTCTCCTCGTCCGGCTTGAAGGCAAGGTAATAGACAGCTTGCTTGTGCTCGCCGAGGAGATAGGGATGCTCTTCGGAGTGGTCGCGGTATTCGGCGCGTGTCTCGGTGAACCACACGTAACGCTTAAGGTCGTCAACAGTTACTTCGGGATTCAACGAGCCGCCACCCATAAACAACGCCGATCCGAGTTCATAGTAAGAGAAGCCGGAATCGATTCCGTCAACGTCGCTCTTTCCCGCTCCGTATCCCGCGATAACGCGACGAGTGCGTTCGGCGGTGATGTTGTCGGCATAGTCCATCATCTCAACGAGGATGAACCTACGGCTCCCGCCATCTGCAGCATTGAGCCTCATAACGGCATGGGCGGTGGTGCCGGATCCAGCGAAAGAGTCGAGTACGAGCGCATCGCCACCGGCAGCTATCTGAAGAACGCGCTCTATGAGGCGCGTCGGCTTAGGGGTTTCGAAGGGCGTCCCTCCATTGAAAATGGCCTTGAGCTCCTTCTTGGCCTCATCGGTGTGGCCAACTTTGTCGTAAGTCCATAGATTGGTTGGCGGCACGCCTCCAACCGAGTCGAGATATGTCTTTCTGGCAATTCCGCCCATGCCATTCCTACTGAAGAAAAAGCGTGGCCAAGGTCCATTCCTCAGCACGACGTTTGCAAGTTTCTTAGATTCTTCAACAGATTGTGCGAGCATGATTGCGGGCACATCTTCGCGGACGTCGCTGGCATCAATTCCGCATACCTGCGCTCGTCGACCGGCGTCATCGAGCGCTCGAAGCTCATAAGGGCACCAGCCATTCATATACTCAAGCATCTGATCCTGCTGGTAGCGCCAACAGGAGCCGTTATACGGGTACAGCAGCTCGCCGGTAAATGGATGTTGAATAGCGTAAACCATGCCTTGATGCGTTGCTGCCCCCGGCGCACAAGGGTTATCGCTTCTCCACGGAACTGTATCGTTATCAGGGTTCTTGTACTTAGAATTCATCTCGGCGGTGCGCGGCAGCTTGCGCGGCTGCCAGCCAGGTGCCTTGCTGTAGACGAGCATGTGCTCAACCTCAGCAGGGATACCCTTGGAGTCGTTCCTGGTCGAGTAGTTGCGTTGCCAGGACACGTCAGCGACGAAGCACGACGGGGAGAAGATCTCGTCGCAAACGAGCCTCAGGTTCGCGAGCTCCGTGTCATCGATGCTGATGAAGATAGCACCTGTCGGCGCGAGCAGCTTGCGGAGCAGCTGAAGCCTCGGGTACATCATACACAGCCACTTGTCGTGGCGGCTGAAGTCCTCGCCCTCTTTGCCCACGACCTGGCCGAGCCATTTCCTGATGCGGGGGTCGTTGACGTTGTCATTGTAGACCCAGCCCTCATTGCCGGTGTTGTACGGCGGATCGATGTAGACGCAGTCGACCCTGCCCTCGTACTCGGGCAGCAGAGCCTTCAGCGCCTCGAGGTTGTCGCCGTGGATGATCATGTTCCCGCAGTCCGAGCCGTGGCTGTCCAGCACGCCCTTCTCGGGCACACGCTTGAGCACGCGGTAAGGGACATCGCGGTGGTGGTTGACCACCTTCTCCTTGCCCATCCAGTTGAGAGTCGGCATTGTACAACCCTTCTTAAACCTAGTCAGAAATGATTCGCTTAGATTTCGGAAGCTTCTGATATGCTTCTTCCAGATCTTTCGGGCGAGAAATCGACTCCTCACAGATCATATTCATCAGTACAAACAAAAAGGCTGCATACTCGGGATCCTCGTTCAAATTAATCTCCCCAGGGTGAACCGACTCGTTCCCCGTTAAGCGAATTGTATCCAGTGCTTTTGTAATTTGCAGAGGAGCCGTTTTGGAGTATTCCGTGATATCACGGTATAAATTGCCTGAAGAGGCCTCTCCCAGCAAATACGATAGCAAATGTTGAAGCCCCAAGCGTAGTAAAGCGGCTGCAGAGCGCGGCGAGTCATTCAAAACGTGAGCCGCTTCAAGATAGCAATCTTTGACTTCCTCTGGCATATCTTGATTGGGATCGTCGACTGTCGTGCACTTCGGATAAACCATCCGATCTTTCGCCATACTGTCATATGACCACAATTCGTGCACTCCGCAAATGCCCCAATCACTGAGCTCATCATTCGATGTCGTGTACCCGCCTGCCCAAGAATAAAACCCCGGTTCTTCAGCATCACTTCCAGTTATTTTGACTGAAGATGCCCGCTGCACACCATACCACCGTATAACTGCAGTCGTATCGCAGTATGGACATGTATACGAATGCGCCAATGGCATAGGAGTGATTGTCTTAGGCATAAGCCGCCTTTCTCTAGAAAACCCAGATGAGATTATATCTTCCATCAATCGTCGTTCTTTACGGCCTTAATTAATAGGTGTTGCCCTGTCACCGACAACATGCGCCCCTTCTACTGCATCGATAAGAACAAGTTCCTCGATCTTCAGAATCGAAGG
>ENA-OQCL01000025-OQCL01000025.1-human-gut-metagenome-genome-assembly--contig:-NODE-25-length-80187-cov-11.756782_pt1 | contig 80187 bp, 72 predicted proteins | sample MGYA00242502_ERZ504586 | MGnify/ENA primary metagenome ERZ504586 (study PRJEB26092, sample SAMD00036316) | human gut metagenome | host: Homo sapiens | study: EMG produced TPA metagenomics assembly of... | reverse complement strand
ACGAGCTGAACGAGTGCTACGGCAGCCGCACACCACGGGAGCATCTCCCGCTCTCTCAGCAGAAAGAGTTTCGCAGAATCAAGAACGATATCATCCGGGAGGCCGAGAACATCCGTCTCGGCCTCCCCAACTTTTGAAGATGAAGCACTACAGGACGAGCCTGAGCCGGAGGAAGCACAGGAGGAACATCAATCCTACAGCGTATTCGAACAGGCACAGCGCTACCGTGCCGCCAAATCCGTTCTGCAGGATGTCTATGCGCTGGATGAGGAACACGCAGAAGCGGTTCGGGAGTTGGAGCAGCTCTGGGCAGAGGGATATACGGTGGCAGCCCACCAGCTGGGTAAGTTCTACCGGGACGACCTCTCCACTATGCGGGACCACGAAAAAGCTGAGCGGTGGTTTCGATTGTCCGCAGAGGCCGGAAATGACTTCTCGGAATACGCCCTTGGGAAACTGCTCCTTTCTCAGAAGCGCACAGCGGAGGCAATGCGATGGCTGGATAAGGCTGCCGGACATGGGAATCAGTTTGCCCAATACCGCTTGGGAAAACTCTATCTCACCGGTGAGCCTGTGACAAAGAATGCGGCAAAGGCTCTGGAGTACCTGACCGCCGCCGCCAGACAAGGAAACCAGTTCGCACAGTATACACTGGGCAAACTGTACCTCCTGGGCCGGGATGTGGAGCAGGATCGGGAGCAGGCCAGAGAGTGGCTCACCCGCTCCGCTGCCCAAGGCAACCAGTACGCCCAATTCTTCCTCGACCGCTTCGACCAGTTCCGTGATCCGTCCGTGATGCTGGCGGCAACCAAACTGCTCCATCACATGGGCAGGATCTTCCGGGATAATTCTGCACCGCCCCATAACCCGGCCGGAATCCGCATTGACTCCAAACGGCGCAGGCGCCTGATGGAGAAGCGCATGGCCATAGGCCACAAGGCAGACGATCACGAGGAGCAGCAGTCGTATCAGCAGACCATGTAACAGGAGGAAACCATGTCGACCTATGCTCCTCTGTTTCCAAGACTTCCTGATTGGTTCCCATATTTCTGCTATCAAAAGCAGTACAGGAAAGCGAGGGATCATAATGGAAAATATTGATTTGTGCGGCGTCATCCAGCTGCTCCGTTCGTTGGTAGCGCAGAAGAAAACAACGGAAAAAGAGGCCCGGAAGATATTGTCCCGAATTGCCGCACAGACTGGCGCCAGCATTGTAATTTCCTTCTGAATTGTTGCTCTTTTCAATAGCTATTTCAGGGGTGTTGTGGTATTGTTTGTGTTGCCAAAGGAGGTGAACTGACATGGCAGAGAAGCGAATGACGGACGGCAGCATGGCGCTGCAGGAAAAGCAGTATCGGGTCATAACCATCGAGGCCACAGAAAAGCCTAAGAATGTAAAACTGCGGGTGGCTGCCTACGCCCGTGTCAGCTCGGCCTCGGATGACCAGCTCAACTCCTTCGCCGCACAGAACCAATACTACACCAGCCTGATTTCCAGCAAGGAAAATTGGAGCATGGTGGACATATATGCCGATGAAGGCATCACCGGCACATCAGCCGAGAAGCGCGAGGACTTCCAACGGCTCCTTGCAGACTGCCGCAGAGGCCTGATCGACCGAGTGTTAGTAAAGTCCATATCCCGCTTTGCCCGCAACACGAAGGAATGTCTGGAAGCGATTCGGGAGCTGAAGTCGCTGGGGGTTGGAGTGTGTTTCGAAAAAGAGAACATCGACACCGCAACTATGTCCGGCGAAATGATGACCGCACTGTTCGCCTCCTTCGCTCAGGCCGAAAGCGAATCCATCTCCGGCAATATGCGCTGGAGTTACCAGAAAAGGATGCAAAGCGGGACATTCCTCCCATCCTCTGTTCCATACGGATACAGAATTTGCAATCGTCAGATTGTAATTGATGAGGAAGAGGCCAAAATCGTCCGCAGAATTTTCAAGGACTACCTTGCTGGTATCAACATGGCAAAAATTGCGGCATCACTAAATCGCATGGGAATACCAAAGCGTAAGGACAATGCCGAAATTATCTGGCATAAAACCTCCATACGATATATGCTCTCCAACGAGCGATATGTCGGTGATTCGCTATGGCAAAAAACATATATGACAGATGCGTTTCCTCCTGTAATGGTACGAAACCGTGGTGAAAAAGAAATGTATTATGCCGAGGCAACGCACCCAGCAATTATTACAAAAGAAGAATTTGACGCAGTTCAGATGCTCCTTGGGCAACGCGCGAAACGAGAAGCATGCCCCGAAAACAAATCTCCATTCGATCAAAAAGTATTCTGTGGTCAGTGCGGAACATCCTTTCGAAAAAAAGTCAGCCATGGGAAAGTTTTCTGGAGCTGTAGGAAGCACAATGAGGACATCCTGAGTTGCCCTGTTACGCAAGTGCTTGATGCCGAAATTCGCAGGGCATTCCTTCGATTGCATTATAATCTCAAGATACACGGTGAGGCTATCCTCACCGAAATGCTCAACTCACTCCAGGCAATCCGCAACCGTCGAATGCTATGGAGCCTGGACGTCATTGAACTCAACAAACAAATATCGGAATTGACCAGTCAGAATCAAATGTTGGCCACGCTGAAACAACAGGGCCTCATTGATCCTGACATTTTTATATCTCAGAACAATGAGCTGACCGAACAGCTCCGTACCGCAAAGCTGAAAAATGGAACGCCTGCTGGTCGCTGATGGCGACAGCACCATCGCCCAAACGCGGGAACTGATGGAAATACTGGATGCAGGGCCGGACTTCCTTGATGACTTCGATGCGGAGCTGTTCGGTGAACTCGTTGAGAAAATCATTGTAGACAGCAGCGAGCAGCTCCGCTTCCGCCTGAAAAACGGATTAGAACTGGTCGAGATCATAGAGAGGACGGTGCGTTAATGGGCATCCGAAAGCAGCCCTTTGGATACCGGGTGGAAATGGGTGAGGTTGTTCTCCACGCCCAAGAAGCGAAGCTGGTGGAGTATATCTTCCAACAATACCTTTGCGGAGCCTCCTTCAACATATTAGTGGCCCAACTGCGGGAACAGACCATTCCCTATGACGAGGGAAGGCTTTGGAACAAAAACATGGTCGCCCGAATTTTAGAGGACCGTCGCTATACCGGAGATGGTGCTTATCCGGCCATCATTGACCAGAAAACACTGAGCCGAGTTCTCGAGAAGCGCAGCGCAAAACAAGCTCCCACACAAAAAACAGAAGTACAAAAGCTCCTGCGGCGGCTCAGCGGCTATACTGCTACAAAGCAGATGGAGCAACAGGTGCTGAACCTGCTCAATGGTTTGATTGCATCACCGGAACGCATCACGCTTCCAGAAACGGAAAATCTGCCACAACCCCCAGTGCAGGTGTTGCAAAGGGAATTGGATACCGTGATGGACCAACAGCCAATCGATGAGGATGCCGCTCAGAAGCTCATCCTGGCCATCGCCGCAGCACAATACAGTGCCATAAATCCGAACCAATACGAGACCATCCGGCTCCGCAAGCTGCTCTCCAAGCAGGAGCTTATGACCGAGCTGGACGCTGAATTGCTTCAAAGTTCCGTCTCAGCCATCCTGTGCTATAGAGATGGAACCATGGATATCCAATTAAAAAACCATCAAATGATAGGAAGAAGTGAAACAGTATGAGAGAAAGCCCGCCTAAAGTTATTACCATTCCTGCAAAGCCGGAGGCTGCAGCCCAGCAGACTAATAAGCGGCAACTTCGTGTAGCTGCATACTGCCGTGTCTCCACCGACGATGAGGAGCAGCTCACCAGCTATGAAGCCCAGCAGAACTACTACACCGACAAGATCATGACCAACTGCGACTGGACTATGGCCGGGATCTTTGCTGACGAGGGCATCACAGGCACCTCGGCCCGAAAACGACCTGAATTCCTGAAGATGATCCGGATGTGCAAGCAAAAGAAAATCGACATTGTCCTGACCAAATCCATCTCCCGCTTCGCCAGAAATACGGTGGACTGCCTGAACTACATTCGTGCCCTACGAGAGCTTGGCATCGCAGTAATCTTCGAAAAAGAAAACATCAATACCCTGGAAGCAGATAGCGAGATCCTCATCACCATGCTGGGAGCTTTCGCCCAGGCTGAAAGTGAGAGCATCAGCGCCAATGTCCGCTGGGGCAAGCGCCAGGCCATGCGGGAAGGAAAAGCCATCATTCAGTACGACCGCCTCTATGCCTACGAAAAGGGCGAGGACGGAAATCCTAAAATCATCCCGGAGCAGGCCGAAGTGGTGCGGTCAATCTACCATCAATACCTGACCGGCGCCAGCCTTCGGATGATCAAGGAGCGGTTGGAGGCTGAACAGATCCCCAATGTGTCAGGAAAAGCTCAATGGACCATCACAACTATCCGCAGTATCTTGCGAAACGAGAAATATTGCGGAGATGTCCTTCTGCAAAAAACCTATATCAGCGATTGTATCAGCCGAAAGGTCATTCGCAATACCGGGCAGCTGCCCATGTATCTGGTACAGGATCACCATGATGGGATTGTAGATCGCAAAACCTTCGATGCCGTACAGGCAGAGATAGCGCGGCGCAGTGCCGGAAAGAGCCCCTCCAAAAAGAATGCGCCCACCGGCATGGCATCCTACGCCAGCAAATATGCCCTCTCGGAGCGGCTGGTCTGCGGTGAATGCGGAACGCTGTACCGCAGATGCACCTGGTCCAAGGGCGGCAAAAAGCGTGTGGTATGGCGCTGCGTCAGCCGCCTGGACTATGGAACAAAATACTGTCACAACTCGCCCACGCTGGATGAGGAACCTCTCCAGCGGTCGATCCTCGCCGCTATCAATTCCGTCATGAGTCAAAAGAGCACTCTTATCCGGCAGATCACATCCGCCATGGAGGTGGAGCTGGCCCCGGTACCCGGTGAGAGCATGAGCCTTGCAGATATCGAACAACGCCTGAACGAGCTGAATGACCGGACAAGAGAGCTGGTGGCAGAAGCCGCACGAACTAAGGATGCCGAGGCATACACCACCCAGCTGCGAGAAATTATGAATGAGGCTGCCGAATTAAAAGAAAATCGAGCCTACATAGAAGAACAGCGGCAAAATAACGCACAGGCAGTCCAGCGCATAGAGGATGCGGCAGCCGCTATGGAACAAGCATCCTGCCACATCTGTGAATGGGATGAAACCCTCATCCGGCAGCTGGTGGATACGGTCAAAGTCCACTCTGCCGAAAAAATCACGGTATACCTCCGGGGCGGCGTTCAAGTCGACCAGGATATGATATAATGAGTGAAAGAAGGTGAAGCAATCATGATCTATGCCACAGGCGATACCCATGGCAACTTCCAACGGTTTGCTCCAGAACACTTCCCAGAGCAGGCTCAAATGACCAGGGATGATTTTATGATCATCTGCGGCGACTTCGGCGGTGTATGGGAAGGCGGCAAAAAAGATGCCCGCAGCCTGGACCGGCTGGAAAACCTACCGTTTACCACGCTGTTTGTCAGCGGCAACCACGAAAACTTCGACCTGCTGGGAAAATACCCCGTAGAGGAATGGAACGGCGGGAAAATCCAGCGCATTCGGCCCCATGTAATCCATCTAATGCGCGGGCAGGTCTTCGACCTGCAGGGATATTCCTTCTTCACCATGGGCGGTGCCAGGAGTCACGATATTGACGATGGTATTCTGAATCCCAATGCGCCGGATTTTGAAGAACAGTATTGGGCTCTACGAAGAATGGGCGCCCGCTTCCGGGTCAACCATCACTCCTGGTGGAAACAGGAGCTTCCCAGTAAGTCCGAGTATGAAGAAGCTCGGCGCAGTCTGGAACGCATTCACTATGAGGTGGACTATGTGATCACCCACTGCGCCCCAAGCAGTATCGTTGACATACTGGGGAACGGTGGATATGTTCACGACCACCTGACCGACTTCTTGGAGGAAATCAGAGAACGAGCTAAGTTCCACTACTGGCTGTTCGGACATTACCACGACAACAGGATCATCGACAACCGCTTCGTTCTGCTCTGGGAACAGATGGTACAGGTGGTGTAAAACAGGCCAAAGAGAAGCACAAGAAATACTCCTGCGTTTCTCTTTGGCCTGTTTCTGAATAAGGCAGATTCTGCCGGAAAGGAGGAAGCCATGAACATTCGCAAAAACATCGATTACTCTGCCATGTTTGCCGCTATGGATACGGCAATGGCCACCGGAATGTCTCAGATGGAGCTGTACTGCCAGCTGGGCGCTTTGGTCTGTGAACGACCGGAAAAGGGTGCCGCTGTCGCAGCTGCCGAATACCTGAAAAACCGTTACCAGGATGCTTCCGGCTTCTCTCCCCGCAACCTGCGTCGGATGCGGGACTTCTACCGGATATATGGTGGGCAGCCGGAACTGCTGAAGCTGGCCATGGAGGTCAGCTGGACGCACAATGTAGTCATTCTCGAAGCAGAACTGAATCTGGAAGAACGGCGCTGGTACTTGTGCGCTGCCCAGCAATTTGGGTGGTCAAAGGCAGATCTCCAGAAAAAGATTGCGGCAGAGGCCCATCTGGAACTCCTCCTCGACGAATCAGAGGTTCCGTGCTATACTGAATGCGAAGATAGCAAATTGGAGTGTTCAAAGCATGATCAAGATACTTTTCCTCTGCCATGGGAACATTTGCAGAAGCCCGATGGCCGAGTTCATTATGAAAGATCTGGTGAAGAAGGCCAATCTGGAGCAGAGCATTCAGATCGAGTCGGCAGCCACCAGCACAGAGGAGATCGGCAATCCGGTGTATCCGCCGGCTCGCCGCAAGCTGTCCGAGCATGGCATCGATTGCTCTGGCAAGAGAGCCCGCCAACTGCTGAACAGCGACTACGAGAAATACGACCTCCTGATTGGCATGGATCATGCCAACATGCGAAGTATGTACCGCATCTGCGGCGGCGATTTTGCCGACAAGATGCATCTGCTAATGGACTTTACCAACCGTCCCGGCGAGGTAGCCGATCCGTGGTACACCGGCGATTTCGATACGACCTGGCGGGATGTAGAGGAAGGCTGCCAGGGACTTCTTCAAAAAATAATCAACAAGGAGGTGTAAATGCGTGGAAAAACTGGTTGTCAGAGGAACCGAGATCAGTGTACAATGGAATTCCAGCCGGGATGACTTTATCAGCTTGACGGACATTGCCAAGCTTAAGGACAGTGACAACCCCCGATACATCATTCAAAACTGGCTTCGCAACCGGAATACGATTGAGTTTCTTGGTGTCTGGGAGTCCCTTTACAACCCGGAATTTAACCGTGTCGAATTCGATGCGTTTAGGAGTCAGGCCGGTCTGAACAGTTTTGTGATGACTCCCCAAAAGTGGGTGGAGGCAACCGGCGCTATCGGTATCGTCTCAAAAGCTGGTCGATACGGTGGCACTTATGCACACAAAGAGATCGCCTTTGAGTTTGCCTCCTGGATTTCTGTTGAATTCAAGCTGTATCTGGTCAAGGAATTTGAGCGGCTCAAGACCGAGGAGATGAAACAACTTGGCTGGGACATCAAGCGAAATCTGGCCAAGATCAACTACCGCATCCATACGGATGCCATCAAGGAGAATCTGATTCCGCCAGAGCTTTCCCCAAAGCAGGTTTCCATAGTGTATGCCAGTGAAGCCGATGTCCTGAACATGGCCCTCTTCGGTATGACTGCAAAGCAGTGGCGGGACAGCCATCCGGATCTCAAAGGAAACATCCGCGACTACGCCAATGTCTCTCAGCTGGTCTGCCTGTCCAATCTGGAAAACCTGAATGCAGTATTTATCAGCGAAGGAATGTCTCAAGCCGAGCGTCTGGCAAAGCTCAATGCCATCGCCATCAGCCAGATGGAGATTCTGACGCAGGATCACCGGATCGAAGCTCTGGAGGCTCATAGTGCAGAACTATCTCCCCTGGAGTAAAAAATAATATACCGGACGCTTGCGAATGGACGAAGGCCGTGGCATCTATAGTGTTGCGATGTTCCACAGCGAGTGTCCTCACAGCATTTGAAAAGCTGTGAGGACACTCGCTTTTTTCTGCTCAAACCGCAGGTCTGTAACAGAGGATTTTATTGCGGGGAGGAGACGGGCGAGAGCCTGACGGATTTCATTCTGAAGGAAAAAACGGAGGAAGCAAAACGCCTCCTCCGCTATTCGGATAAATCTTTGACCGCTATCGGGTCCTATCTCGGATTTTCCTCGCCTGCGTCGGCAGCACACGCAGCGAATATCGGGATAAATACCTGTGACTGCTTCCGCACAACAGACATACTGCGCGAATAGAGACATCCGGGGGTGCCTGAATGGCCCCCCGGATGTCTGTGAAAAAGAGAGTTATCAGCGGGTCTTTCTGCGCCGCAGCGTCAGGCATGCGCCCAGGGCGCACACGGTCATCAGGCCCATGTACAGCAGCACGCCGCTGTCGCCGGTCTTGACGCCGGGATTCTCCGGCTGCTCCGGCTTTTCGGGCTTTTCGGGCTGGCCGGGATTCTCCGGCTGCTCCGGCCGGTAATCCGGGTCCGCCGCGCCGCAGACGGTGCATTTGCCGTCCTTATAGTCGTGACCGGTGGCGGGGATGATCTCGCCCTTCTTCACGGTCTCGCCGCAGGTCTTGCACACCTCATCGCCGGTGTAGCCGTCCTGGGTGCAGGTGGCGGACTTGGCGCCCACAATCTGGGTATCGTGGCCGGTAGCGGGGATGATCTCACCCTTCTTCACGGTCTCGCCGCAGGTCTTGCACACCTCATCGCCGGTGTAGCCGTCCTGGGTGCAGGTGGCGGGCTTGGCGCCCACCAGCTCGGTGTCGTGGCCGGTAGCGGGGATGACCTCGCCCTTCTTCACGGTGACGCCGCAGGTCTTGCACACCTCATCGCCGGTATAGCCGTCCTGGGTGCAGGTAGCAGCCACAGCGCCCACAACCTGGGTATCGTGGCCGGCAGCGGGGATCACCTCCGTCTTGACGGCGGTATAGGTCTTTTGCTCAAAGGTCACAGCAGCCGTGTAGGTGCGGACACCGTCCGTGGTGCAGGTGGCAGGCGTGGTGATCTCGTTGGTGATCACGGCGTTCTCCACCTCAACGTGAGAGGAATCATTGGTGCAGATGAAGGTCGCGGCGGCGCTCTCCACTCCGTTCCAGCTCCACACGGGCTGGCCCCAGTCGTGGCCGGTGGCGGGGATGATCTCCGTCTTCTGGTCGCCGCACATGGTGCAGGTGTAGGTCATCTCGCCGTCCTGGGTGCAGGCAGCCGCTTTGGTGACCTCGCCGTCATTCCAGATGTGATGTCCGTCGGCAGTGGGGCAGGCCACATAGTACAGACGGATCACATCGTCCTTCTTCACATAGTAGCTGTCCAGAGTGGCATAGATGGGCTCGCCGTTTTCATAGCGCAGAATGGGCATCTCCCCGTTGACGGTGAACAGCCACCCGGACCAGCTGCCGAAGCGCTTGTCGCCGGAGGACAGGGTCACGCCGTTGGGATCGGTGATGCCGGTAACATAATAGCCGCTGCCCTGATAGTCATACTTGTTCTGGCTCAGCAGCGCAAACAGCACGTCTGCCGCAGTGCGGTTGTCGGTCCTGGCGCAGCGATAGCTGGCCCCGGTCAGATCCTGGAACGCAGGCTCTATACTGCTGCCTTCCACGTTCAGTGTCACGTCGAAGGGCAGGAGACCGGGATCCTCGCCGTCCCGTCCGGCAACGGTGACAGTGGTGGAGATGGGCTGCTGATAGAACTTGGCAAACTCCGCATAGGCGGGGTCATTCCGGAACTTTTCGTAATACTTGGCGTATTCCGTGTAGGTCAGGACGCTGTCGACGGTGACGCGGGTGTTGTACTGAGGCTGGGTCACCAGCAGGGTCTCGTGGGCCACCACGGAGCTGTTGCTGGAGCGGAAGCAGCGGTACTTCTGGGCCGCGTACCAGCCGGGGATATCGTCGGCCTTGACGCCGCACATGTTGTAGTCGTTCATGTTCCGGATGAACCGGTAGCCGTCGCCGTCGGGGACGATCTCGATGAAGGACTGCATATCGCCGGTGACATTGCCGCGGTCCGTGTTGGCGTTGCGGATGCCCTCCCAGTACACGTCCTCGGTGCACACCTTCTTCATAAAGGCAAAGGCGGCGTCCAGATCGCTCTGCTGCATGGGCTGAACGGTGAGGACGATGTCCTTGCTGGCCAGCACCGGCATAGAGCCGTAATCCCTGCCGGAGCCGCTGGGACGGTCCAGAATCTTCACCGTGACGGTGACGGTCTTGGCTCCCTGGCCGGGCAGCGGCTGATACGTCAGCATCCGGGCCACATTGACCATGGCGGGATCGGCGGACACCACCACATTCTCATCGCTAGTGCACAGCAGAATGGGGGTATACTTGCCGTCGAAATCCTGGTGATAATCCCGGGCTGCATAGGTGCGGAAATCAGTGGTGGTGGGGAACTGGATATCCGAGGTGACGCTGCCGGTGTTGATGGCCGTGCCGTTGCGGGGATTGGTCAGGCCGGTCTCCCGCAGGGTAGTCTCCAGCAGGGCCTGATAATCCACGGGCCGGGGGCTGTCGGTGCCCTTAAAGAGGATGGTATAGACCTTGGTAACGGTCAGGTCCTCCCGGCCGTTGTACACCAGCTTCAGGGTCAGCGTGACGGTGGTGTCATTCCTGGGCATGGTGACGGTGGCCTTGTAGGGGGCAAAGATGGCGGAGTTGGACTCCTTAACAGACAGGATAGCCCTGTTGCCGGAGGTCCAGGAGGCGGTGGTCCACAGCTCCTGGCTGCCGCCGTCATTGTAGTCCACGGTGCCCTCGTCCACGCCGGCCTTCAGGGGATACTTGGGCAGGCTGGTCAGGTCGGAGGCGCTCTCCACCGTCTCAGGCGGGGTGATGCGGTCCGCCACGGTGTTCAGAGCGGCCATGGCCTTCTCCTCGTCCAGAGGAATGTTGAACAGGCACTGGTCACTGTCCTTGGTATAGGCGGTGTCCTTGTATGTCAGCACCAGGGTGGGGCGCACGGTGCCGGAGGCGGCAGGGGTAGAGCCCTTCTCATTCCACTTATACTGGATGGTGCCGTCGGCAGCGATGCCCACATAGTTCCAGCTGCTGTAGGCGGCCTCCTTCATGGCGACGGTGATGTCCGTGATGCCGGCTGCCGTCAGCTTGGCCCGGATCATGGTCAGAGCGTTGGTATCGGTGCCGTACTTGGGGTTATAGGTGCCGGAGATGGCTTCCTCGGCGGCGGCCAGCTTTTCCTCGGCCTCCTTCTGCTCGGGGGACTTGTTCTCCGTCCAGATGGCATAGAGGCTATACGTCTCGCCGTCCTCGCTGCCGTCGTCCCAATAGTCGCCCTCCTCAAAGGGGCGGTTGATGACGGCGCCGTCCAGGTACTTCACCTCGGTGCCGTAGGAGCTCTCGGCCCAGCCGGCGAACTCATAGCCCTCCCGGCTGAAGCCGCAGCGGGTCAGGGTCACATCCTGGCCGAAGGGCGCGGTCTGATCGGCCATGGTGCCGGTGGTGGTGCTCTTGTCGGAATACTTGACGTTGTACTTAATGATGTACTGATAGTCGCGCCACTTGGCGATCAGGGTCACCTGGTCGCCGGTGAACACGGTGTCCTTGGTAACGGCCTCGCCGAAGGAGCCGTCGGCGTTTTTCACATACCAGCCGTCCAGGGCCTTGTTGTCAGGATAGTAGCTCTTGCTGAGATAGGGCAGGCTGGAATAGACCTTGTCCGGGGTGACGGTCTTGTCCGCCAGAGACTGCTTGTAGCCGTTGCCGTCGAAGTGGACGGTGATGCCCTTGGTCCAGTGGGCGTACATATGGAAGCCGTTTTCGGCGTCCTCCGCTGTGAGCTTATAGGACAGGGAGATCTCGCTGCCGCCCTCTGCCGCATCGTACCAGCCGTCGAAGATATAGCCGGTGCACTGGGGGTCCTCCACGGTGCTGAACTTTACCCGGCCGTCGGCGTCCAGGATATAGTTATAGTTGCTGCCCACCACGCCGGTGCGGGTGATGTCCTCCGCGCCGTCATAGTTCAGGTGCAGGGTCACCTTCACCGGCAGGCCGCGCCACACGGCGTACAGGGTGACGGTCTCGTCCTGCCGGTCGGCCAGGTTCTTCACCGTCTCCCCGTCGGCATAACTGGCAGAGGAGGAGGTGTTGTACTTGCCCCAGCCCAGGAAGCTGTATCCCGCATAGGTGAAGGTGTTCTTGGGCAGGGTCAGCTCCTGGTCATAGGCAGCCGTCACGGCGTCCATCTGCCCCTGGCCGCCGTTGGCGGCGAAGGCAATGGTATAGGTGATGGGCGTCCACCGGGCCTCATAGGTCACGTCCCCGGTGATGACGGTCTCCGCCGTCAGCTGCGTCTCGCCGCTGAACCAGCCGCCGAAGGTATGGCCCTTTTTGGCGGGATCTGCGGGCAGACGGCCGCCAATGGCCGTGTTCTGGGGCACCAGGATGGTTGCATAGACGTCCTGGCCGTTTTTCAGGGTCACGGTATAGGCGTCGGCCCACACGGCGTACAGGTCCAGAGCCTTGTCCAGGGTGATGGCCGCGCCGTCCTCATACTGCACGGTTCCGTCGGGGGCGGCGGCCCAGCCGGCAAAGATCTTGCCGGCGCAGGTGAAGGGGTTGGCCATCAGGGTCCCCTTGCCGCCGAAGATCTTCTGGGTGGCGGTGTCCTCCGTGCCGTTGTTGGCGTGGAAGGTTACCACCAGGGCCTCACCGGCGGAGAAGCCCCGCAGATAGACGCAGTCGTCATTTTTGTCGCCGCTGCTGTCCTTCTTGTATTCCACGGTGAGCTTGTCGCCCTTTTTGGCGTCCACCTCCAGGCCCTTCCAGTCCTGCTCACCGCTCTCGCCGTCGACGAGAATCGTGCTGCCCAGCTTGATGGTGCACTTGTCGTACTTGGCCTCGGAGGAGACCTTGTACGCAAAGGACAGGTGGCTGTCCTCCGTAAAGGTCAGGGTCAGGGTGCTGGTGGAATAGCTCTTTCCGGCGCTGCCGGAAAGCAGGACCTCCTGGCCATCCTTGGTGCCGACCTTCCAGGCCGTGGTGCCGGTGCCCGGGTCCGCAGTCACAGGCAGCCCGTCAAAATACTGGGAGACGGTTTTGCCCGCCGCGAAGGCGTTGACAGGGATCAGGCCCAGGACCATGATCAGCGCCAGCAGCATGGAGAGAATTCTTTTCTTCATAATTTCTTCCCTTTCTTAAAATTTTGTTTTTTCCGGCAGAGCTTCCCTTTCCGCAGCAAAAAAAGAGCCCGCACTGCCGCGGCAGTGCGGGTGCGGGCCCTCCTATAAGCAGGATCGGCGCGGCAAACCCGGTGACGGCAGGTGCCGGATCGGGCGGCCAGCGTATCTGACTTATCCGGCCCAAGCCGGCTTCACAGTGACCCACTCGCGGGGATTTTCACCCCATTCCGCCTGTCCCGCCCGTGCGGGACAGACCGTCCGATCCTCTATGCTCTTTTTCGGCGCCGGGCAAAAAACTCCCCCGGATGTTCCAATGGGACCAGTATAGCACGGCCTGTTGAAAATTGCAAGCCGTCTGCGCTCAATCCGGCGCTGTGGAAGGCCGCGGCACCGGATCGGGCGGTCCGTCATGGCCGTCCCGATTATCTGCGGTTTGTCCCGGGAAAGGCCGGGTTTTGTCCCGGGACGGAGGCGGGACAGGCCGGGACGGAAAACAGCGTTCCCTCCGGGCTCATTTTCCCACGCAGAAGCGGGAGAAAATCGTCTGGATCAGGTCGTCCCGGATGTGCTTTCCGTTGAGCTCCCCCAGAGCCTCCAGGGCTGTCTCTGCGTCGGTGAGCACCACGTCGGGGGTCATGCCGGTGCGCAGCGCTCCCCGGGCGCTGCGCACGGCAGCCAGTGCCCGGGACACGGCGTCGGCCTGGCGGGCATTGGTCAGCAGCTCCCCCGGGCGGCCCTCCCCGGCGGGGTACAGCGCCTGGATGGCATCGCACAAAACGTCTACGCCCTGACCGCTGCGGGCGGACAGGGACACCACATTGTCGAAATCGTCGGCCAGACGGCCGATGTCCACGGCCCGGGGCAGGTCTGCCTTGTTCACCGCCACCAGCAGATTGGGCGCCTGCCGGGCCAGGTCCATGGCCTCCCGGTCGGCCTCCGTCAGGGGCCGGGAGCCGTCCAGCACCAGCAGGGCCAGAGACGCCTGCCGGGCGGCGGCCCGGGCCCGGTCCACGCCGATTTTTTCCACGGCGTCCGCCGTGTCGCGGATGCCCGCCGTGTCGCACAGGCGCAGCAGCACATGGCCCACCCGGACCTTCTCCTCCACCGTGTCCCGGGTGGTGCCCGCCACGTCGGTAACAATAGCCCGGTCATAGCCCAGCAGGGCGTTGAGCAGGGAGGACTTGCCCACGTTGGGGCGGCCCAGGATCACCGTGGGAACCCCCAGCTTCAGCAGCTTTCCCCGGGAAAACGTGGCCAGCAGCTCCTCCAGCCGGTCCTCCGACCGGCGGAGGGTATCCAGCATGTCCTCCCGCTGGAGGTCGCCGATGTCCTCGTCGGGATAGTCCACCACGGCGTAAAACCGGGAGACGATGGCCATGAGGCCGTCGTAGATCTCCGTGACGGTGCGGCTGAGGGCGCCCTCCAGCTGGCCCACGGCGTTGTGGGCCGCCTGGGCCGTTTCGGCGTCGATGAGGTCCGCCACGGCCTCCGCCTGGAGCAAATCCATCCGCCCGTTGAGAAACGCCCGGCGGGTGAACTCGCCGCCCTGGGCCTGGCGGGCTCCGGCGGCAAACAGGGCGTCCAGCGCCGCATCCAGCACCACCGGGCTGCCGTGACACTGGAGCTCGCCGCAGTCCTGGCCGGTGTAGCTGCCGGGGCCGGGAAACAGCACCGCCAGGGCACTGTCGATGACCCGGCCGTCCCGGTCCAGCACGTCTCCCAGCACCAGGCGGCGGGGCTCCTGCCGGGACATGGGACGGCCGTTTTTCGGGCGGAACACCCGGTCCAGGGCGGACCGGGTCCCCGGCCCGGACAGGCGCACCACCCCGATAGCCGACGGGCCCGGGGCGGTGGCAATGGCGGCGATGGTATCAGACATGGAAATACACTCCCTTATATGCATATACGTGTCAGTATAGCATGATTTGTTGCCCCGGGCAAGGCAGACGGCATGAATTCCGGCGCTTCGGGGCATACTACAGGCAAATCATCGGAAAGGAGCGGGGAAATCATGCAGGCTATGGTCCATGCGAAAACGTGTATCCAGTGCGGATTGTGTCCGGCTGTGTGCCCGGACGTGTTCACCCTGGAGCCCGGGGAGCCCGCCCGGGCCATCAGCGGCCCAGTGCCGGAGGAATGCCGTCTGGCGGCCCAGGAGGCGGCGGACAGCTGCCCGGTGGGAGCCATCGAGGTGCGTTAAAGGCGGCGCCCTTTTTGACACGCTGAAAAAGCAGGACGCGGATGCGTCCGGCTTTTTCAGGCTGTCAAAAAAGCAGGCTTTCCTCCGCCTTCGGAAAGGAAGATCGTTACGAAAGAAACCCATCAGGGGTGTCTTTCGTTTTCAATCACCGCATTTTCAGAACTTTTATGAAAGTTCTGAAAATACTTGTTCAGCTTGTCAAAAAGGATTTTTGACAAGCTGAAAGCCGGACGCGGATGCGTCCGGCTTTTTGATACACAGCCTTTTGAGGATACGTCTTTTCGGCAGCTTGCCTTCGCTTACTTGCCCATGGGGGCGCCGCAGTGGGGGCAGAAGTTGCTGTCGGACACGGTGCCGCAGACGGAGCAGGTCTTGGCGTCGTCGGATTCCTCCACAGGCTCGGCCTCCTGGGCGGTCTCCTTCTTCTTGGAGGCCTCCAGCTGGGCGATCTTCTCCTTGGAGGCGTTGACGGCGGCCACCACATCCTTCACGGCATCGGGCACCTCGCCCTGGAACTCGGAGACAAACCACTCGCCGATGGCGCGATAGTTCTTCTCGATCTCACGCTGCTCGGAGAGAATCTCCATGTTCATCTTGGCGGTGTCGATGGCGGCTTTGGCCATTTCGGTGGCGGTTCCGGCCAGGTCCTTGGCCTTCTCGGCAGCGGCGCCGGCTACCTGCTGCGCCTTTTTGGTCAGGTCTTCAGAAAACGGCATAGCAATGATCTCCTTTCAGAATCTGATTAATCACGATAAGTATACACCAACGCGGTAGGTTTGTCAATGCTCAATCCAGTCGGATGCGCGGGACACGGCCCGCTTCCACAGGCGGTAGTCCCGGTCGCAGTCCGCCTGGGGCCGCGTGGGCAGGAACACCCGCTGGCTCCGGCGCAGGCGGGTCAGCTCCTCCAGGCCGCTCCACACGCCGCAGCTGAGCCCCGCCAGAGCCGCCGCACCGAAGGCGGTGGTCTCCACCATCTCCGGCCGGTCCACGGGGATGCGCAGCAGGTCCGCCTGCAGCTGCATGAGGATATCCGACACGCTGGCCCCGCCGTCCACCCGCAGGGCGGTGATGTCGCAGCCGGCGTCCTGGCGCATGGCCAGCATCAGGTCCGTCACCTGATAGGCGATGCACTCCAGCACCGCCCGGGCCACATGGGCCCGGCCCGTGCCCCGGGTGATGCCCAGGATGGCCCCCCGGGCGTACATGTCCCAATAGGGCGCGCCCAGGCCGGTGAAGGCCGGCACCACCACCACGCCGCCGGAATCCGGCACGGACTCCGCCAGGCGGTCGCACTCCGGGGCAGAGTCGATGAGGTGCAGCTCGTCCCGAAGCCACTGAATGGTGCTGCCGCCGTTGAAAACGCTGCCCTCCAGGGCATAGGCCGTGCGTCCCTCCACCTGCCAGGCAACGGACGTCACCAGGCCCGCCCGGCTGCGGACGGGCTTTTCGCCCACGTTCATCAGGGTGAAGCAGCCGGTGCCGTATGTATTCTTGGCCTCGCCGGGGCGGAAGCAGGTCTGGCCGAACAGGGCGGCCTGCTGATCCCCCGCCGCGCCGCACACCGGCGTGCCCGACAGCTTCTCCAAACCGGGAATGCCCTTTTTCACCAGGCCGTACACCTGACTATTGGACACAGGCAGGGGCAGAATAGACATAGGGATGCCCAACAGCTCGCACAGCTCCGCATCCCAGCACAGGCGGTGGATATCAAAGAGCATGGTGCGGGAGGCGTTGGAATAGTCCGTCACATGGGAGCCGGTCAGCTGCCAGATGAGCCACGTTTCCACCGTGCCGAACAGCAGGTCCCCCCGGTCCGCCTTTTCCCGGGCGCCGGGGACGTTATCCAGCACCCAGCGGATCTTGGTGGCGGAGAAGTAGGCGTCGATCAGCAGGCCGGTGGCAGACTGGATGCGCTCCTCCAGCCCCTGGCGCTTCAGCTCCTCGCACAGCTCCGCCGTGCGGCGGCACTGCCACACGATGGCGTTGTACACGGGCCTGCCGGTGGTCCTGTCCCAGAGAATGGTGGTCTCCCGCTGGTTGGTGACGCCGATGCCGGCAATGTCCGCCTCCAGGCCCTCCGCCGCCTGGGCCGCCGCCCTGCGCTCCGTCTCCCAGATCTCCATGGGGTCATGCTCCACCCAGCCGGCCTGGGGATAAAGCTGGCGGAAGGGATACTGGGCCTTGGACACAATGTCGCCCAGGCGGTCGAACACGATGGCCCGGGAGCTGGTGGTTCCCTGGTCCAGCGCCAGAATGTACGTTCCCATAGAAGTCTCCTCTTTCTTTTTGTATCAGAGTATGATAATATAGATGATTATAGCACAGGAAGGACGGAATTACCATGACCGATTTCCAGGAATTTACCTTTCTTTCCAGCGACGGGCACACCCGGCTCCATGGAGCCCAGTGGGCCCCGGCGGACCGGGAGCCCATTGCCGTTTTACAGATCGCCCACGGCGTGGCGGAGCACATTCTGCGATACGACGGCTTCGCCCGGTATCTCAATGAGCAGGGCATCCTTGTGGCGGGCCATGACCATCTGGGCCACGGCAAGTCCCTGCCGGAGGGGGCCGTGCCGGTGTATTTCGGCGACGGGGCCACCTGGGAGACGGTGGTGGACGATATCCATCTGCTGCACCAGCGGCTACGGGAGCAGTATCCCCGGCTGCCCATCCTGCTGATGGGCCACAGCATGGGGTCGTTCCTGTCCCGGACGTATCTGATCCGCTATCCCGGCACCGTGGACGCGGCCATTATCATGGGCACCGGCTGGCAGCCGGAGATGACCATCCGGGGCGGCCTGCTGCTGGCGGGTGCTATTGCCAGAATCAAGGGGCCGGACGCCGCCAGCAAGCTGGTGACCAATATGGCCTTCGGCGCGTATAACAAGGCCTTCGGCGACAAGCCCCGGACTCCCAACGACTGGCTGTCCGCCGACACGGACAACGTGGACCGGTACATGGCGGACCCCATGTGCGGGGCGGAGGCCACGGTGGGCCTGTTCCGGCAGATGCTGCGGGGGCTGCGGTTCAACCAGACGCCCCGGAATATCGATAAAATGGACAAGGACGCGCCCATCCTGCTGATCGCCGGGCAGAGCGACCCGGTGGGCGACATGGGCGCGGGGGTCCGGCGGACCCACGACGCCTTCAAGCGGGCAGGCATCAAGGATGTGACCCTGAAGCTGTATCCCGGGCTGCGGCACGAGATCCTCAACGAAGCCGCCATGCAGGACACGGTGTACGGCGACATCGGGGCCTGGCTGGACCGGGTGCTGGGCTAACGCAGAGACGCCAGCAGGTTGGGCAGGCCCAGCAGGTCCACGTTGTGGGTCCGGCGCAGCAGGCGGACAGAGAAGAAGCTGTCCGCCACCAGCAGGAGCAGCAGCGTCAGTCCCGCCCAGGGTGGGACATTGGCGGCGATGGGGTGCAGCAGGGGCTGAACATATCGGACGGCGAAGGCCGTCAACGGACCCCATATCACCGCAAAGGGCATGCAGACCCGGCGGTTCAGGTCCATGTGGGTGCTGCCGTAATCCCAGAACATGACGCCCAGGAGCTTGTCATAGAGAAAGTGGACGGCGTATTCCACGGCAGTGGCCGTAAGGCCGCCATAGAGGGCCAGGCGGAAAAACCCCCGGCGCAGATCGGCAGGCAGGTGCAGCACCGCCAGCATGGCCAGGCCGTACACCGGGCACAGGGGCAGCAGCAGAAAGCACTTGCGCACCTGATGCCGGGAGCCGGTGGCGGCGGCAAACGCCTTCTCCAGCAGGTAGCCCAGAAAGCTATACAGACAAAACAGCCACAGCCAATACACAGCCGCACCCCCCTTCGCTCTCATTTTGTCCCGGGGGCGGGGCTGTGATACGCGGGGAAGGAGGAAAGATATGGATCAATGGGAGCAGCTGCGGCAGCAGTGCATGAGCTGCCAGGCCTGCGGCCTGGCGGATACCCGGACCAACGTGGTGTTCGGCGTGGGAGACCCCAGGGCGGAGGTGCTGCTGGTGGGCGAGGCCCCGGGAGCCAGCGAGGACCGGCAGGGCGAGCCTTTTGTGGGGGCCGCCGGGAAGCTGCTGGACGATATGCTGGCCATGATCGGCCTGCGGCGGCAGCAGATCTATATCACCAACAGCGTCAAATGCCGCCCGCCCAAAAACCGGGACCCCCTGAACACGGAAAAGGACGCGTGCAGCGGGTATCTGCGGCGGCAGCTGGAGCTGATGCAGCCGAAAATCCTGGTGTGCCTGGGCCGCATCAGCGCGGCGGAGATCATCAAGCCGGACTTCAGGATCACCCAGGAGCACGGGCAGTTCTTTGAAAAGGACGGCATGCAGATGATGGCCCTATATCATCCGGCAGCCCTGCTGCGGGACCCGGGGAAAAAGCCGGAGACCTTTGAGGATCTGAAGCGGCTGCAGGCCAGGATCCGGGAGCTCTGCGTGCGGACAGAGCTGACATTTGCGTGAATATATCGCCCCCTGCCTTCCGGAAATGAAGGCAGGGGGCCGGTTTTCGCAAAAAAAAACAGGTCCGCAGGTGCGGACCTGTTTTTGAGCTTGTCAAAAAAGGGCGGCGCCCCTTTTTTGACAAAAGAGTTTTCGCTCCGACCCGCGCGTTTTCACGCATAAAATGCGTGAAAACACACTCTCTCCGCGCAAAGTATTTTTCGCGACGTACACGCCCAACGGAAGTCCCCTTGGGGGGCGCCGCCGCGAAAAATGGATCATACCTTATTCGCGGCCTGCGGGCCGCGAACTCTGCGAGGCTTTTTTGACAGTCTGAAAAACAGGTCCGCAGGTGCGGACCTGTTTTTCTATGTAGCCTTTGCGGGATTACTTGTTGTAGAGAGCCTTGTCGGCAGCAGCCATTTCCTGGAAGATGCCCTGGTGCTTCTTGGCGGTGACAGCCTTGATGACCAGCAGGGTGCCGATCATCAGGACGATGGCGATGATCATGCAGACCACGACGTTCTGCACCAGACCAGCGATGATGAAGCTGACGAAGGACACGGCAGCCACGGTGACGCCATAGGGGATCTGGGTGGCCACATGGTTCAGGTGGAAGCAGTGGGCACCGGCGGAAGCCATGATGGTGGTGTCGGAGATGGGGGACAGGTGGTCGCCGCACACGCCGCCGGCGCAGGAGGCAGCCAGACCGATGGACAGCAAGGTCACCTGATCGGTCCAGTCAAACACGGCGCAGACCAGGGGGACCATGATGCCGATGGTGCCCCAGGAGGTACCGGTGGCGAAGCCGATGAAGCAGGCCACGATGAAGATAACGGCAGGCAGGAACTTGGCCAGGCTGCCGGTGCCTTCCATAATGCCGCCGACGAAGTCGCCCACCATCAGGCCGTTGTCACGGCACAGGCCGCACAGGGTCCAGGCAAAGCAGAGGATCAGAATGGGGGAGATCATCTGGATGAAGCCGTTGGGGATGGACTCCATGGACTTGGTGAAGCCGATGAGGCCCCGCAGCCAGTAATAGATGAAGGTGAACACCAGGGCCACGATGGAGCCCAGGCACAGGCCGGGACCGGCGGAAGCGTCGGAGAAGGCCATGACGAAGTTCTGATAGTTCTCGCTTTCGGGATCGAACACGCCGCCGGTCCAGATCAGGCCCACGATGCACATACCGATCAGCACGATAACGGGCAGCAGCAGATCCAGCACGGAGGAATGCTTCTCGCCTTCCTCATAGTCGTCGGCGCCCTCGAAGGGACGCTCGGGAGTGGTGAACAGATCGTCCTTCACCTGGGCATTGTACTCATGGGTCAGCATGGGACCGTAGTCAATGTTCAGCACGGAGATGGTGATGACCATGATCAGGGTCAGGATGCAGTAGTAGTTCCAGGGAATCTGGCTCAGGAACATGCTGATGCGGGAGCCGGGGAAGCCATCGGGCACATAGGAGGCAACGGCGGCAGCCCAGGAGGACACGGGGGCCAGCATGCACACGGGGGCGGCGGTGGCGTCGATGACGTAGGCCAGCTTCGCCCGGGAGATCTTGTGGCTCTCGGTGACGGGACGCATGACGGCGCCCACGGTCAGGCAGTTGAAATAGTCGTCGATGAAGATCAGCACGCCCAGCAGCATGGTCATCAGCTGCGCGCCGCAGCGGGTCTTCACGGCCTTGGTGGCCCAGCGGCCGAAGGCGGCGGAACCGCCGGCCTTGTTCATCAGGTCCACCATGATGCCCAGCATCACCAGGAAGATCAGGATGGAGATGTCGATGGCGTTGATCATGCCCACGCCCTCACCGGCGCCGACAAAGTTCACCACCATCTGCCAGGGCTCGAAATTAGCCAGCAGCAGAGCACCGGCCAGGCAGCCCAGGAACAGGGAAGAATACACTTCCTTGCTGATCAGGGCCAGGGCAATGGCCACGACCGGAGGGAACAGGGCCCAACCGGTAGCGACGAAGCCACTGCCATCGTTGGTAACCTTCGCGATGACCAGTGCGATCACAACGACCGCCAGCGCAATGAAATACGCTATCTTGGTACCTTTCTTTTCCATTAGAGTGATTTACCTCCTCAAGTTTTGGTTCTTTTATGGTACCGTTTTTTGATCTGATTGTCAAGATTTCACCAACGCAAATTCAAACGGGAATTTGAACAAATTATGAACTGGCGTTTTGGCTGTTTCTCCAAACCTTTCATCTTCTTTCACTTTCTTTATGCAAAAGGCTATTATATTTGCAGGAAATATATAAATATTGCGTTAATTTTTCAAATTATCTTAACAGCTTCTTAGCGGACTTTCCGTGCGTTCTGCGCCGGATGTCATTTAATTACTGTGTTAATTGTTTTTGCTATACCGTTTTTTCTGTGCAGAACCACAGGAGCTGTTCCTTCGTGCCCTGAACGGCATCCCTATTCCGGCAGGAGAAGCAGCGGACGTTCCGCAGCTTCCATTTCCCGGAAGCCGCGGTATTATTTGTGCGCTTCCGGGAAACATATATGATAAAAAAGCAAACAGATGAAGGACAATGTATAAGGAGTCCGAATAATACATCCACAAAAAGTGTTGCATTTTTCCTGGCTTGTATTATAATATGGCCATACCCGTAGTCATATCAGGCAAATACAGACAAGAAGGTGATCAATTATGGAACTTCAGATTCAGGATCTTGTTTCTTCCATCAAAAAGGACGGCATCGACAGCGCAAATCAGCAGGCCGCCGCGATCCTGGCCGACGCCCGTAAGCAGGCGGACGCCATCGTCGCCGAGGCAAAGAGCCAAGCGGATAAGCTGCGGGACGACGCCAAGGCGGAGATCGACGTGTTCAAAACCAGCGCCCAGCTCAGCGCCCAGCAGGCCAAGCGTGACGCGGTCCTGGCCTTCCGCCAGGAAATCCAGAAGGAATTCGAGAAAATTCTCGCCGCCGATGTGGGCAAGGCTCTGGACCAGCAGACGCTGGCCAGGCTCATCCAGGCCGCCGTGCAGGGAGAGGACGTTTCCGGCTACGCCGTGGAGGTGGGCCAGGTGACGGACGGCATCCGCCAGCAGCTGGCCCAGGAGCTGAAAAACGGCCTGGAGATCCGTCCCTCCAAGAAGGTGGGCGCGGGCTTCCGCCTGGCCGCCAAGGACGGCTCCGGCTATTTTGACTGCTCCGACCAGGAGATCGCGGAGATGCTCATGCCCTTTTTCCGGGATATGCACCTGTAAGGGGGTGGCCCCATGGCTTCCTATTACTATCTGATCTCCAGCCTCCCCATGCTGAAGACCCAGGGCGAGCCGCCCATGGACTACGCCGCGTTTCTGGCCATGTGCAAGTCGGCGGTAAGCAGCGGGGTGTATCAAACGCTGGAGGAGCTGACGGCGGCGTCGGACAAGGGGCCGCTGCTGTCGGAGTGGGCCGGGTTTTACAAGGCCCTGTGCCGGGAGCTGACGTATCAGCGGAACGTGAAGCTGGGCCGGCCCTGTGCCATCCCCTCGGACCGGGACGCCGGCATCGTCCAGACGGTGACGGCGGCGGTAAACGCCGAGAATCCGCTGGAGGGCGAGCGTCTGCTGCTGGACCTGGAATTCCGCCGTCTGGACGGGATGATCGGCCTGCACAACTTCGACGACCACGCGCTGTTCGGCTATGCCATGAAGCTCCAGCTGCTGGAGCGGCAGCGCACCTTCCGGTATGAGGCTGGCAAGCGGGCCTTCGACGAGCTTATGGCCGGCATCCGCCAGCAGGTTTCCAGCTTATAACGAAACAGGAGAAACGAAATGGACAAAGTGACAGGATATGTGACCGGAGTAAACGGGAATCTGGTGGCAGCCACCTTTTCCGGCTCCGTCCGAAAAAATGAAGTGGGCTATGTCCAGGTGGGCGATGACCGGCTCAAGGGCGAGGTCATCCGCGTCAACGGCGACACAGCCAGTATGCAGATTTATGAAATGACCAACGGCATCCAGGTGGGCGACCGGGTGGAGCTCTCCGGCGAGCTGATGAGCGTGGAGCTGGGGCCGGGCCTGCTGACCCAGGTGTTCGACGGGCTGCAGAATCCCCTGCCGGAGCTGGCGCAGCAGTGCGGCTTCTTCCTGCAGCGGGGCGTGTATCTGGATCCCATCCCCAACAAGGACTGGGAGTTTACCCCCCTGGTGAAGCCCGGCGACCACGTCACCGCAGGCGACGCCGTGGGCAGCGTGCCCGAGGGGCTGTTCACCCACCTGATCATGGTGCCCTTCGGCCTGAAGGACCAGGGCTGGCGGGTGAAATCCGTCCGGGAAAAGGGCGTGTACAACGTCCGGGACACCGTGGCGGTGCTGGAAAACGAAAGCGGCGAGGAGAAGGAGCTGACCATGGTGTTCTCCTGGCCCGTGAAGCAGCCCATCCGCTGCTATGAGGAGCGTCTGCGCCCGGACGAGACCCTGGTGACCAAGCTCCGCTCCATCGACACCTTCCTGCCGGTGGCCAAGGGCGGCACCTTCTGCGTGCCCGGCCCCTTCGGCGCCGGCAAGACGGTGCTGCAGCACATGGAGGCCAAGAACGCCGATGTGGACATCGTCATCGTGGCCGCCTGCGGCGAGCGGGCCGGCGAGGTGGTGGAGGTGCTGAAGGAGTTCCCCGAGCTGGTGGACCCCCGCACCGGCCGCTCCCTGATGGAGCGCACCATCATCATCTGCAACACCTCCTCCATGCCCGTGGCCGCCCGTGAGGCGTCGGTGTACACCGCCGTCACCATGGCGGAGTATTACCGCCAGATGGGTCTGGACGTGCTGCTGCTGGCGGATTCCACCAGCCGCTGGGCCCAGGCCATGCGTGAAATGAGCGGCCGTCTGGAGGAGATCCCCGGCGAGGAGGCCTTCCCCGCCTATCTGGAGTCCGTTATCGCCTCCTTCTATGAGCGGGCCGGTAAGGTCCGGCTGAAGAACGGCAAGATCGCCTCCGTCACCATCGGCGGCACCGTGTCCCCCGCCGGCGGCAACTTCGAGGAGCCCGTGACCCAGGCCACCCTGAAGGTGGTGGGCGCGTTCCACGGTCTGTCCCGCGAGCGGTCCGACGCCCGCAAGTATCCGGCCATCCACCCCATCGACTCCTGGTCCAAATACCGGGGCGTGGTGGATATGGACCGGGTGGAGCAGGCCCGCACCATCCTCAAGCGCAGCAACGAGATCAACCAGATGATGAAGGTCATCGGCGAGGAGGGTACCTCCGCCGAGGACTATATCGTCTATCAGAAGGGCGAGCTGCTGGACGCGGTGTATCTGCAGCAGAACTCCTTCGATCCCATCGACGCGGCCTGCGATCCCGACCGTCAGATCCACGAGTTCAACGTGCTGTATGACGTGCTGACCCGGGACTTCGCACTCAGCGACAAAAAAGAGATCCGCGCCTTTTTCAACCAGGTCCGGCAGGAGTTCCTGGACTGGCACAACACCGTGTTCCGCACCCCGGAATTTGAGGCCCAGGAAAAGCGGCTGAAGGACTTTTACCTGAGCAAGGCCGCGGATTGAGAGGGGAGTCAATATGCAGAAAGTTTACACGAAAATTGAGTCCATCGTGGGCAACGTGGTCACGGTCCGGGCCGATGGCGTCCGCAATGGCGACCTGGCCCTGGTGGGCGACAGCTATGCCAACGTCATCAAGCTGGACAAGGACCTGGTGACGCTGCAGGTGTTCAGCGGCACCCAGGGCGTCAGCACCACGGACCCGGTCCGTTTCCTGGGCCGCCCCATGATGGTGTCCTTCTCCGACCACCTGCTGGGCCGCATCTTCGACGGCGCCGGTGTCCCCCGGGACAACGGTCCCGCCCTGACGGAGAATATGATCCCCATCGGCGGCCCCTCCGTGAACCCGTCCAGGCGTATCGTGCCCAACAAGCTGATCCGCACCGGTATCCCCATGATCGATGTGTTCAACACCCTGGTGGAAAGCCAGAAGCTGCCCATCTTCTCCGTGTCCGGCGAGCCGTATAACCAGCTGCTCTCCCGCATCGCCATGCAGGCCCAGGTGGACATCATCGTCCTGGGCGGCATGGGCCTGAAGTACGACGACTATCTGTACTTCCGGGACACCCTGGAAAAGAGCGGCGCCATGGGCCGCACGGTGATGTTCATCCACACCGCCTCCGACCCCACCGTGGAATGCACCCTGGTGCCCGATATGGCCCTGGCCGTGGCGGAGCAGTTCGCTCTGGCCGGAAAGCGGGTCCTGGTGCTGCTGACGGATATGACCAACTACGCCGACGCGCAGAAGGAAATGGCCATCACCATGGAGCAGGTGCCCTCCAACCGGGGCTATCCGGGCGATCTGTACAGCTGCCTGGCCGCCCGCTATGAAAAGGCTGTGGACTTCGAGGGCGCGGGCTCCATCACCATTCTGGGCGTCACCACCGTGCCCGGCGACGACGTGACCCATCCGGTGCCCGACAACACCGGCTATATCACCGAGGGCCAGTATTACCTGAAAAACGGCCACATCGAGCCCTTCGGCTCCCTGTCCCGTCTGAAGCAGAACGTCAACGACAAGACCAGAAGCGACCACCGGGCCCTGATGGACGGCATGATCCGGCTGTACAGCGCCTATAAGGAGAGTCTGGAAAAGAAGTCCATGGGCTTCATGATGTCCGAGTGGGACGAAAAGCTGCTGAAATACGGGCACCTGTTTGAAACGAAGCTGATGGACCTGAGCGTGAATATCCCGCTGGAGGAGGCGCTGGACCTGGGCTGGGAGATCCTGGCCGAGTGCTTCGAGCCCAATGAAACCGGCCTGAAAACGAGCCTCATCCAGGAGAGATGGCCCAAGCGGTCCGCCGTGGAATGAGGGTGCGCCTATGGCTGTCAAACTTACCAAAAATGAATTGAAGGTGCAGAAGGACCGCCTGAAGCAGTTCCAGCGGTATCTGCCCACCCTCCAGCTGAAAAAGCAGCAGCTGCAATCCGTGGTGATGCAGGTCAACGCCCAGCTGGAGCAGGTGGAGCAGCAGCGCCGGGCCGCCGTGGCGGGACTGGACGACTGGGTGGCCGTTTTCGCGGAAAACGACAGCTTCCCGGCGGACAAGCGCCTGGAGACCCTGATCCGCCCCCACCATGTGGTGTGCGGCGAGGAGAACATCGCCGGTGTCACCGTTCCGGTGTTCCAGGAGCTGAGCTTTGAGGAGATCCAATACGACGCGGCGGACTATCCCCTGTGGGTGGACACCGCCGCCGTGCGCCTGCGGGAGATCGCCCGGCTGGACGCTCTGGAAAAGACCCTCCGCCGCCAGGTGGAGCTTCTGGAGCAGGAGCTGCGGTCCACGGCCCAGCGGGTGAACCTGTTCGAGAAGGTGAAGATCCCCGAGGCCAAGGAGAATATCCGAGTCATCGGCATCTACCTGGGCGACCAGCAGACCTCCGCCGTGGTGCGGGGCAAGATCGCCAAGAAAAAGCTGCAGGAGGTGAGCCGATGATCGAAAAAATGAAGGTCGTCCACATTGTGGCGGCCGCGTCGGAGAAAACCGCCCTGCTGGACCGGCTGCGCGCCCTGGGCATCGTCCACTTCGGCGAAAAGGCCAGCGCCGACCAGCGGCATCTGGAGCGCTTCGCGGAGCTGTCCAGGATGGAGATGCTTCTCCAGGAATACACGGGACAGGAGCCGGAAAAAAAGCTGCTGTCCGACAAGGAATTTGAGGTCTTTTACAAGGACCTGGCCGCCTGCATAGACCGGCACAAGGCCCTGCAGGAGCAAAAGACTGCCGTCCATGCGGCTGCGGAACGGCTGTCCGAATGGGGAGCCTTCTCCCCGGCGGAGCTGCGGTCGCTGGGGGACCAGGGCCTGGATATCCACATTTACCGCACGGACAAAAAGACTGCGGCCGCCCTGGCGGCGGACCCGGACGTGCGTGTGATCCGGCTGGCCCCGGTGGGAAAGATGCCCACCCTGGCCTCCATCGGGCCCCTGCCCGCCCCGTATCCCGTCACCGAGTTCCCCATCCCCGAAAAGGGCCTGGAGGAGCTGAACCGGGAGTGGGAGGACTGCGACCGGGGCATCCGGGCCTGTGAGGCGGAGCTGCACGACGCCGCCCGGCACCTGCCCAGCATCCACGACCAGATGCTCAAGACCCAGAACGCCGCGGAGTATTCCGCCGTCAGCAACACGTCCCAGAGCCAGGATGGCCTGGTGTGGCTGACGGGCTATATCCCGGCAGCGGAGGTGGAGGGCTTCAAAAAGGCCGCCGCCCAGGCGCACTGGGCCTGGGCCATGGAGGACCCCGCCGCCGATGACGACAAGGTCCCCACCAAGGTCAAGTACAACAAGGTCACCCGCCTGATGATCCCGGTGTTCGACATTCTGGGCGTGGTTCCCGGCTACCGGGAGTATGACATTTCCTTCTGGTTTCTGGGCTTCTTCACCCTGTTCTTTGCCATGATCATCGGCGACGCCGGATACGGCTGCCTGTTCCTGCTGGCGGCCCTGGTCATGACCCTGAAGAATAAGAAGGCGTCCACCGCCGTGCAGCTGCTGTGGCTGCTGTCCATCGCCACCATTGTGTGGGGCGCGCTGACAGGCACCTGGTTCGGCCTGGAGCAGGCCATGGACGTGCCGCTTCTCAAGAGCCTGGTGATCCCCACCTTCGCCAACTATCCCGCCCACTTCGGTGTGGAATCCACCACCCAGCAGAACACCATCATGAAGTTCTGCTTCATCCTGGGCACGGTGCAGCTGTCGCTGGCCTGCGTCATGAACATCCGGCGCAAGCTGGGGGAGAAGGACCTGAGCTGGCTGGCGGACCTGGGGTGGCTGGCCGCCATCGACGCCCTGTATTTCGTGGTGCTGTACCTGGTCATCGGCCAGCAGGTAAACCTGATGCCTGTGGCCTGCGTGGTCATTGCGGGCTTCCTGCTGGTGGTGCTGTTCGGCGGCATGTCCCCGGACAAGACCTTCGTCCAGGGACTCAAGGCCGGCCTGGGCGACGCGTTCACGGTGTTCCTGAACACCATCAGCGCCTTCGGCAACATCATGAGCTACATCCGCCTGTTTGCCGTGGGCATGGCGTCTCTGGCCATCGCCCAGAGCTTCAACAACATGGCCTTCGGCTTCAAGGGGCCCCTGGTCATCGCCGCCATCCTGATCCTGCTGATCGGTCACGGGCTGAACATCGTCATGGGTCTGCTGTCTGTAGTGGTCCACGGTGTCCGCCTGAACCTGTTGGAGTTTTCCGGTCAGCTGGGGATGGAGTGGGCCGGTATTGCTTACGATCCCTTTAAGAAACGCGATAAAATCAAAAAATAAACGGATAGGAGATCAACTATGAATATCGAATTTATTGGTATGGCGTGCGCTTTGGGCCTGTCCGCCATGGGCTCTGCGTTCGGTTCCGGCTTTGCGGCTCAGGCCTCCGTGGGTGCGTGGAAAAAGTGCTACGCCAACGGCAAGCCCGCCCCCTTCATCATGGTGGCCTTCTCCGGCGCGCCGCTGACCCAGACCATTTATGGCTTCCTGCTGATGAACTTCATCCGCAGCGCCGTGGAGGGCGGCTGTGACGCGGCCCTGGCCATGTTCACCGGCATCTTCGCGGGCCTGGCCATCGGTCTGTCTGCCTTCTTCCAGGGCAAGGTGGCCGCCGCCTCTGCCGACGCGCTGGGCGAGACCGGAAAGGGCACGGCAAACTTCTTCATTGTCATCGGTATTATCGAAACGGTGGCACTGTTCACCCTGGTGTTCAGCCTGCTGCTGCTCCAGTAACCCTCATAAAGCGCAAAAAATCAGGGCCTTAGAAAGGCCCTGATTTTTTTATGCTTATGTTCCCGGGTTCTGCCGGGTCCGGGGCGGGATCGGGTTCGGGTTCAGGCTCCGGGTCCGGGGTGGGTTCAGGCTCCGGCGTGGGTGTGGGATCGGGCTTGGGCTCCGGCTGGGGCTCCTGCTTGCCCACCTCCACGATCTTGTCCCGGCTGTCGTAATTGCTCTCCGCCTCGAAATTACTGGAGATCAGATTCCCGTTGCCGTCATACACATTCCGCCAGGTCTGCACGGTAAACCCGGTGATGGGATACTGGGTCACCCGCTCCGCGCCGGGAGCCAGATTGTCCACTTCCTTATAGATGGTTTTCCACGGGGTGGTGGACACGGTCTTGCTGGTGATCTTCACGAAGCTGCTGTCGGTTTTGGTGCCGAAGATCTTCACCGTGACGTTGTTGTTGTACCAATATGTCACGATCTTGATGGGATAGTCGGTGTTGTTCTGGAGCACAAAGTCCAGATACGGCCAGAACACCGTGGCGTCGCATCCGGAGGGTACGTAGTCCTGGGCATACATGTGGCAGGCCCGGGACACGATTTTCAGATTGGCCAGCAGCGCCGAATAGTACAGAGTGGACGACACCTGGCACACGCCGCCGCCATAGGAGGGCACGGCCTTGCCGCCCACATAGGCAGTGCCGATCTTGAACCCGGCCTCCTTGGTGGTGGGGCCCACAGCGTTGTTATAGCTGAAATTTTCGCCGCTGTTGACCACGGAGCCGCTGATGTTCCCGGCGGCCTTCCGAACGTTGAAAATACGGTCGCTGGTGCCGGAGACATAGGAGGTGTACTGCCCCAGCACGTCCCGGAACAGCACCTTTTCCAGCCCCGCCTTGGTAACGGTGGGATAGGTGATCCGGGCGGGGATCACGAGCTCCTGCCCGGGCTGGGCCTGCTCCACCAGCTTTTCGGCCGCCGCCACGTCAAAGGTAACGCCCACGCGCCCCTCCACCACCTGACCGGTGGCCCGGTCATAGGAAGCGTTCTTGCCCTCACCGCCGATCTCCCGCTCCACTGCCGCCAGATCCAGGGCCTTGCCCTGGGTCACGGTGCTGACGCATTCGATGGGGTCCAGACACCGGGCGGTCACGGCCTGATGCAGGGCCCGGGCCAGCTTATCCCGGTCAATGGTGCGTCCGTCGGCGGGCTTGGTGACGTAGAAGCCGTCGCCCTTGCCCTCCTCCATACGGTATGCACCGTCCACCGGGTCACGGCTCAGCTCCCGGCTCAGGCTCTCCGCCCGCTGGGACAGCTGCGCCGCGTCCAGATCCCACCGGACTGCCGCCTGAGTCTCCCCAAACCAGCTGCGGATCAGGTGATATCCGTTGACGAAGAAATTTCCCCCATGGGCCGCGTTCCAGGCAGCCTGGGCCGCCTCCTGCGGCGTAACGGATACCCCAAGCTCCGACAGGCTCACCTGTCCGATGTTCTCCTCTCCCAGGGTCAGGTGGATGACCTCGCCGCTGCACGCATCGGCTCCGTCCCGCTGCCATTTATCCCGAACCTCCTGGGCGGTAAGTCCGCCCACGTCCACGCCCAGCACCCGGGTACGGTGCAGGGTGGTCCTTCCCGCAGCGGCCGCGATGCACACCGCCAGGTATGCCGCCGCCAGAACGCCCACGGCGATACCCGCCGCCATCCCGGCGATCCGGCCCGCCGAACGGGTCCGCTTTTCCTTCTGCAAGGGCTTCTGGTCTGTCTTTTCCATCAGGGCCCCTCCTCATCATTCTGTTGCCGCGCTGTTGCGCGTTCGTATAGTATACTACATCTCCTTCCAAAAAAGGTTACAATCCGGTAACAATCGCCGGTTCTTCAACACACTGTTGATTTATGTACGGGCCCGCTTGGGGATCCGGATGGTCAGCAGGATCTCCTGCTCCGTGTCCCGCCGGTCCCACCCGGCGTCCACCCCGGCCTGACGCATCAGGTGCAGTCCCCGGTCCACGCTGTTGAGAAACAGCCGCACATCCTTGATGATGTAGGTGCTGCGCCCCCGGGGCGGCGTGGTCCGGTCCTCCTGCAGAAGCTTTTCCACATGGGCCTCCGCCTGGGCCACGTTCATCTGCCGCCGCACCATGTCCCCGGCGGCCCGGCGCTGGACCTCCGGGTCCTGGAGCCGCAGCAGCGCCCGGGCATGCCGCTCCGTCAGCTCGTTTTCCCGCAGAAGATTCCGCACATCCTCCGGCAGCCGCAGAAGCCGCAGCTTGTTGGCCACCGTGGGCTGGGCCCGGCCCAGGCGCCGGGCGGCCTCCTCCTGGCTGAGCCCATACCGGGAGATCAGCCGCGCAATGGCCGCCGCCTCCTCCCAGCAGTCCAGGTCCCGTCGCTGAAGATTTTCCATCAGAGCCAGCAGGGCGGAGTCCTCCTCGCCCACCTGGGCCACCAGGCACGGCACCTCCCGCAGTCCGGCGATCCGGGCCGCCCGCAGCCGCCGCTCCCCGGCCACCAGCTCATACCCGTCTCCGGCCCGGCGAACCGTCAGCGGCTGTAAAATGCCGCAGGAGCGGATGCTGGCGGCCAGCTCCGCCAGTCCCACCTCGTCAAAGCCCTGCCGGGGCTGCTGGGGATTGGGCCGGATGCGGCCCAGGGGGATGTACTGGACCCGTGTGGACAGAAATTCACCCTTTCGCTGCAATTTCATGGCGCTCGCCCTCCTTTTCCCCCATTTTACCCGTCCCGGGCGGCAAAAAAGGCCGCACTCTGTCGGGAAATCAAAATTTCCCCGCTTGCGCCCCGGACTGCCCCTCCCGCGTGTACATCCACCCTCAGCAGCGGAAAAAATGCTTGCCATCCGGGGCCCCGGGGGGTACAATAGCACCAATCAGAAAACAGGAGGCGTATTCCTATGGAGTTTAACCCGCAGAAGCAGCTGGCAGGCCTGCTGGAGTGGATGGACCAGCAAATGACCCTGTGCCATGGCAAGACCGCCGTCATCGGCATTTCCGGCGGCAAGGACAGCAGCACCGTGGCGGCGCTGGCCGTGGCCGCCTACGGCCGCGAGAACGTGTACGGCGTCCTGATGCCCAACGGCGTCCAGCCGGATATCGACTATTCCCAGGCCCTGGTGGAGCACCTGAACATTCCCCACTGCACCATCAATATCCACGACGCCGTCCAGGGCGTCCTTCACGAGATGGAGCAGGCGGGCCTGGAGCCCAGCCGCCAGACCCGGGTGAACCTGCCCTCCCGCATCCGCATGGCCACTCTGTACGCCGTGGCCCAGACCGTGCCCGACGGCATCGTCATCAACACCAGCAACCTCTCCGAGGACTGGGTAGGCTACTGCACCATTTACGGTGACTCCGCCGGGGCCTTCTCCCCCCTGGGCATGTACACCACCGAGGAGGTCATTGCCCTGGGCCGGGTCCTGGGCCTGCCGGAGAAGTTCCTGGTAAAGGCCCCCTCCGACGGCCTCACCGGCCTCACCGACGAGGACAACCTGGGCTTTACCTATCACGCCGTCAACGAATACGTTCGCCGGGGCGTCTGCGACCCGGCCATCCGGGCCCAGATCGACCAGAAGCACCGCGTCAGCCGCTTCAAATTCCAGACCCTGCCGGTGTATCACAACGGTTTGCCCATGGCCCTTACCGACGAGACGGATTACTACAAATAAGCGCCAAACACCCCGGAGCAGCGCTCCGGGGTGTTTCAGCCTGTCAAAAATCCTTTTTGACAGGCTGAAAAGCATTTTCAAAACTTTCATAAAAGTTCTGAAAATGCGGTGATTGAAAACGAAAGACACCCCTGATGGGTTTCTTTCGTAACTATCTTCCTTTCCGAAGGCGGAGGCAATCCGCCCCTTTTTGACAAGCTGCCAAACACCCCGGAGCAGCGCTCCGGGGTGTTTGCATAGGTCTTTATTTGCTGCGGATGAACAGCACCCCCAGGGTGCCGGGGCCGCAGTGTGAGGTGACGGTGGACCCTGCGGTGGTCTCGATGATCTCCTCAAAATCGGGACACAGCTCCAGGAGCTTCTGCCGCACCGCCTCCACCGCCTCCGGGGCGCAGCGGGTATGGGTAATGAACACCCGGTGCCTGTTGATATCATCCCGTCCCTGGAGCCGGTCCTGGGTGTATTGCAGCATCACCTTGTCAATGGGGCCGCGATACTTTTTGCCTGGGGTCATCTTGCCGTCCTTCACCTCGATGCAGGGCTTCAGCTTCAGCAGATTGCCGCCGAAAGCGCTGAGGGCCGAGCACCGCCCGCCCTTGTACAGATAGTCCAGCCGGTCAATAACAAAGCTGGCCTCCACCCGGGGAGCCAGGTCCGTGCAGGCCCTCTGAATTTCCTCCGCCGTATGTCCGGCCGCCGCCAGCTCCGCGCCGTGGAGCACCAGGAGCCCCTGGCCCGTGGACAGGTTCCGGGAATCCACCACATATACGTCGCCGACGTCCGCCGCCGCCATGCAGGCGTTCTGATACGAGCTGGAAAAGTCGCTGCTGATGCAGAAGTGCACGACGCTGTACCCCTGCTGGCGCCAGGACCGGAACTCCCGGACATAGTCGAACACGTTGACGGCGCTGGTCCGGGGCAGCTGGCCGCTGGCGTCCACATAGTCATAAATGGTCTCCGGCGTGATCTCCACGCCGTCATGCCCCACCTGATCGCCGCAGTGCACCGACAGGGGCGTGATGGCAATGTCGTACCGTTCGATCAGCTCCGGCGACAGGTCGCAGGTGCTGTCCGAAATGATCTTTACCTTCATATCCTGTTTTTCTCCTTGTATAAGCCCCGGGCCCGGCCCGGCGGCGGTTTCTGCAAGATGACAAAAACTTCCCCTATGCGCCGCTTCATAAAACGCCGCTTATGGTATTATACCGGATATCCTCTCTCCGTGCAAGAAAAACTTGCCATTTCTCCCAAAAAAAGCGCGGCAATTCCCATAGAATTGCCGCGCTTTTCTGATTTTATTCCTCAAACAGACTGGCCTGGTAGGGCAGCCCTCCCTTGCCGATGTTCCGGCGCTGGGCGGCATTTTCCTCCGCCAGGGCGTCGGCAATGGCCATTTTCCGGATGATATTGCGGACGGTGGCGTCCAGGTCGGTGCCCGCCCGATAGTCGGCAGGGAAGATGAAATCCACCCGCCCCTTGGCCAGCAGGTCCTCCACGCCCTGGCGGTTCTCCTGCTGGTACACGGCAATGGCCTGGCCGCCGTAGGCCCGCATCATTTTCATGCATGGCACATCAGACAGGCCGTCTCCCACATAGATCATGTTGGTAAATGGCACCCGCTTGCTGTCGTCGGGCATGGAGTCATTGAGGGTCTTGTCGTCGGACACATCCAGCACGCCCTTATTGATGCGATAGACGAACTGGGTCTTGTTGGTGAAGTTTACGTCCAGCTTGGGCCACGAGGCCAGCCCGTCCCCATCATAGAAAAACTCACAGGCGTAGATCTCCCGGAACTCCCGGGCGATGCCGCTGCCCTCGATGATCTCCCGCAGGCCGGAGGAGATGACATAGTGCTCCACCTGCACCCCCTGGCTGCGTCCAAATTCGTTGATGCGCCCGAACCAATCGGCCACCCCGGGAAACAGCTCCATCCCGTGACCGCACCGCACCAGGAAATCCCGATCCAGTCGGATGTTCTGGGCCCGGCATTCGGCGATCATGGTGTACATGTACGCCAGCAGCCCGTCCATGCGGTTCTCCCGGCCAAAGTCATTGGCCTTCCTCCAGAATTCTGCCGGAGTATAGCCCAGCGCCGGGATAAATGCATAGTCCTCCATGTCCGTGGTGCACAGAGTCTTGTCAAAGTCATACAGCAGCGCCACAATAGGCGTCATACCGCCACCTCCTTGCGTACAGGGCAAAAGCGGCCCCCAGGGGCCGCTTTTTGCATTTCATATCAGCGTCTGTCGCCGCTGTTGTAGTTGCGGCCAAACTGCAGGTCCTCCAGGTTCAGCTTAAAGTCCAGGGGAAAGGGGGAATCCTCCTCTTTCTTCTCCTGGGGCTTTTCCTCCGGCGGCTGAGGCTCCGGGGCGGGCTGCTGCTCCTGCGAAGGCTCCTCCTGAGAAGCGGGCTCTGCATCCGTCGCAGCCTCCGCCACAGGCACGGCGTTCTCCTGGGGGGCAGGCAGGGCCACGGCCTCACTCTGCTCCTCCTGCTCCGGCGCATTCCGCTCCGGCAGAGCATCCAGAAACGCCATCTGCTGGGCGCACAGCTCCCGGCTGCGCTGGATAAAGCTCTCCGTCTCGCTTTGGGCCGCAGCCAGCTTCTCCCAGGAATCCCGGATCTCCTGCTGGAGCTGCCGAGCCTGGATCTCGGCCTCGCCCCGGGCCTCGATCAGGATCCGCTGCGCCTCCGCCTGGGCGTTGGAAATGGTCTTTTCCTTTTCCGCGTGGGCCTCGGCGATGGACTTGTCCCTTTCGGCCTGGGCCTCGGCCACCATCTGGGCCGCCATTTTCTGGGCCGCCAGCAGGGTAGACCGCATGGCGTCCTCGGTGGCGCGGTATTCCTCCACCTTCTCGGCCAGCACCTTCAGCTTGGCCTTCAGGGTGGTATTGTCCTTATACAGCGCGGTATAATCCTCCGTCAGGCCGTCCAGAAATTCGTCCACAGCCGTCATACTGTAGCCGCTGCTCAGGCCGGACGATTTGGGAAAGGTTTTCTCGGAAACTTCCTGGGGTGTGTACATGATCTATCCCTCCGTTTTTTGCTGTATCGGTCCGTCACATGTACAGGCCGCTGTTTTCCAACTCGTCGATCAGGTCGCCCATAAGATCCACGGAATAGGGCGTGGCGATATAGGTCTTGGCGGCCACGCGCTTGACCTTGCCGCCGGTAGCATAGGCCACGCCGGACACGAAGTCCAGCAGCCGCCGGGCGGTATCGGGGTCGGTGTTCTCCATATTCACCACCACGGTGCGCTTTTCCAGCAGATGATCGGCAATGGCCGTGGCGTCCTCGTCATACTTCGAGGGCTTCACCAGCACCACCTTCAGCTGGGTAGTGGCGTGGATGTTCACCACCTTGCTGCGGCGCTCCTCATCCCGGCGCTCCTCCCGCCGGTCGTCCCGGCGGGGACGATCCTGGTAATCGCCCTCCTGATATTCCACCGGTTCATCCTCGTCGTCATAGGGATGGATAAACTTCTTGAACTCGTCCTTCAGGCTCATGTGCTTCCCTCCGCTCTTTATTTTGTATAGTCCCGTGCGCCGAAAATTGCCGTGCCCACCCGGATCATGTTGCTGCCGCACCGGATGGCGTCGGCAAAATCGCCGCTCATGCCCATTGACAGATATTCCATCTTATTATCGTATATTTTTGCATTGATGTCAACATAAAGCCACCGCATTTTCTCGAAATATGCCAGATTTCCGTGGGGCTCCATGGCCACCGGAGGGATGGTCATCAGTCCCCGGACCCGGACATGAGGCATGGCCAGAGCCGTTTCCGCGGCGGCGGCGATATCCTCCGGCGCAAAGCCGCTTTTGGCCGCCTCCCCGCCGATGTTCACCTCCAGCAGGATATCCTGGCAGAGCTCCAGCCTTCCGGCGGCCTTTTCGATCTCCTGCAGCAGCTCCGTGCTGCCCACAGACTGGATCAGATCGGCCTTGCCCACCACCTGGCGCACCTTGTTGCGCTGGAGATGGCCGATAAAGTGCAGGGGGCGGCCGGCGTAGGCGTTTTCCGCCAGCTTGGCGGTCATCTCCTGCACCCGGTTTTCGCCCAGGGCGTCGATCCCGGCGGCAATGGCCTCCTGACAGGCGGCGGCGTCGTTCATTTTGCTGGCGCCCACCAGGATAACGTCGGCGCCGGTGCGCCCCGTTTCCCGGGCCGCCTGGTCCATCTGCTGCCGGACGGCGGCAATATTCTCCGCAATAGACATAGTGAAAGCCTCCCTTTCCGCGGTCAATCTTCTTTCAATATCTGTGTGCCGTCCAGGGTCACGCCGGTCATGATGACCTCGTCGCCGGGACGGAGCGTTGACAGTCCCTCGGTGTTCTGGGGCACGGACACCAGCACATAGTCGTCCCCCTGATACACCATTTCCACAGGCTTGAACTGGGGGAAGCTGCCCTGAACGCAGTATACGCCCAGCTTTCCGTTGTCGCTCTGCCGCAGGCACACGGAGGGCAGACGCAGCCCCGTATAGCTGTGCAGCACGATCTGCGCCGTCTGGTGCCGCAGCTGAGTGGTCTCCGCCAGATATTCCCGGCAGGACAGCACCACCACGCACCGGCCGTTTTCCGCCGGGCCCACGGAATGCACCGCGGCGGCAATGTCGTCGGTGACGCCCTTGGTCAGCCGCAGAGATACGCTGCCGCAGGCGGCAATGCGCTGGGCCTCCTCCTCCGCCACGGCGGCGGCATAGTACCAGGTGTTGCTGTAAATCAGCTTGCCCACGTTGGCGGTATTCTCCCCGGGGGCCAGGCTGTCCAGAGCGCTGGGAGTCAGGTCCCCCAGGCCCACCGGGGTCAGCACGGACTCATACCCGTCGCACACGGCGGAATACGTCCCCGCCCGGGGAGCGGTGATATCCGTGGCCCCGGTAAGGCCCGCCTGCAAGGAGTCGATCTCGTCCTGCACCGCGGCGATCTCCGTTTTGATCTCCTGGCTGGAGGTATAGGCCCGGCTGCGCTTGACAATGGCGGCCTTCAGCTGGGACAGGTCGCCGGAGGCGGCGGTATAGTCCCCGCCGGTGAGATTCTTCCGCAGGGTCATGATTTCGTCGGAAATGGAGCCGTCCAGCTTCAGGGCGGCGTCGGGGTTCAGATAGGAGGACAGGGCGTATTCCAGCTGCTCCAGCTGCAGGCGCTTGGCCTGGATCTGGGCCACGGCCTCCAGGGCCCCGGGGCTGTCATAGGCGGTAGCGATGACCTGGCCCTTTCCCACCTTTTCTCCCTCGCCCCGGGTATGGCTCAGGGTCCCGGCCTCGGAGCGGAAGGCTTCCTCCTCCCGCACCAGCCAGCCGGAGGCCTCCACGGATTCCTCCGTGGTGCTGATATACACCCGGGTGGTGGCGTAGGGGTTCGTCAGATACCGCACCCCCTGGACCAGAAAATAGAACACCACCGCCGCCGCCAGGGCAATGGACAGAATTTTGAATGCGCGGGTGGAGTTCGTATCGTATTTTATACCGTATACGCGGGTGGATTTCATAACGTACCTCCTTTGGCGGTGGGGTATCGGGGTGTTTATTGCGGCAGGGCACACGGGCCCTGCCCTACAGGATTTTGCGCAGTCTGGGGTTGGTTATGTCTGCGTAGGGGCGGACGACCCTGTCCGCCCGCCGGTCAGGTCTGCGCCTCCGGGTCGTTCAATGGCACCGGATGAACCGGAATGATGGTGGATATTGCGTGCTTGTAAATCACCTGCTGCTTGTTGCCCAGGCGCCGCAGACGCGGCGTCTGGGGCCCCGTGATTTTATTCCGCACGGACGGAGTGAATCCGTCCGTGCCCAAGGCTTTGCCTGCGGAAAAGCGCTTGTGCGCCCCGTCGGGCGGCGGCGCTATTGCGCCTCCGACGGCAAGCCCGGGTCATTCAATGGCACCGGATGAACCGGGATGATGGTGGATATTGCGTGCTTGTAAATCACCTGCTGCTTGCCGTCGGTGTCCAGCACCACGGTGAAGCTGTCAAAGCCGGTGACGCTGCCCCGCAGCTGAAAGCCGTTCATCAGAAATACGGTAACGGGCAAGCTCTGCTTGCGGACCTTGGTCAGGAAAATGTCCTGAAGATTGTTTTTCTGCATAACGAATGCTCCTTTTCTCTTTGTGCGGACGGCTGTCCGCCTGCCCTTATCCTAAGCCATGGGCTGTGAGAAAATCTGTCGCATTCTGTAAAGCCGCCGGGAAATCCGGCTCCCGGTCCCAGAGGATCCAGTGGATGTCCGGGTTGCGCCGCAGCCAGGTCAGCTGCCGCTTGGCGTACTGGCGGGAGCGGAGCTTGACCTCCTCCACCGCCTGGTCCGTGGTGGCCGCGCCGTCGGCCACCGCCAGAAACTGCTTGTAGCCGATGGCCTGCAGGGCCGTGGCATCCCGGGGCAGGCCGCTGTCCAGAAGGTCCTGCACCTCCTGCAAAAGCCCCCGGCGGACCATGTCGTCCACCCGCCGGTCAATGCGCTGGCGCAGGTCCTCCCGGTTCCGGAAGCTCAGCCCGATATACACTGCCTCGTACCGGTCCGGACGCTGCCGTCCCCGCCGGTCCCGCAGGGACATGGGCTCCCCGGTCTGCTCATAGATCTCCAGCGCCCGGAGAATGCGCTTTTCATCCCGCAGGTGCAGCCGTCCGGCGGTTTCCGGGTCCACGGTCCGCAGCCGCTCCAGCAGCGCCTCCGGCCCCTGCTCCCGCAGCTCCCGCTGGAGCCGCAGCCGTACCTCGCCGCCCTGGCTGCCGGGGGCGAAGTCGTCACCCCGGATCAGGGCGTCCAGATACAGCCCCGTGCCTCCGGCCAGCACCGGCAGCCGGCCCCGGGCCAGAATGTCCCGGATGCAGCCGTCCGCCGCCTGGCAGAACCGGGCCACGGACCAGCTTTCCGCCGGATCCGCCACGGCGATCATATGATGGGGCACCCCCTCCATCTCCGCCGCCGTGGGGGCGGCGGTGCCGATGGTCATGCCTCGGTAGATCTGCATGGAGTCCACGGATACCACCTCGCCGCCGAAGCGCCGGGCCAGAGCCACGGCCATTTTCGTTTTTCCGCTGGCGGTGGGACCCACCACGCACAGGACCCTGGGGGCCATAGGCCGCTCCTTTCCGGGCATTACGCCCGCTTGAACATTTTTTCCACCTGGTATTTGCTCAGCCGCACCGCCACCGGGCGGCCATGGGGGCAATACTGAATTTCCCCGGACTGGACCCTGTCCACCAGACGCCGCAGCTCGGCGGGGTCCGTGTGCATCCCGGCCTTGATGGCGGATTTGCAGGCCATGGTCTGCAATAGGCTGTCCCGGGCTGCGTCCGGGTCCGCCCGGTTCAGCCGCAGGTCCTCCGCCAGCTCCTCCAGGGCTCCGGTGGGGTCGTCTACCCCGGCGGGCACCCCCCGCACCAGCACCGCGCCGCCGAAATCCTCGCACCGGAAGCCATACCGCTCCAGCAGCGGCAGCTGCTCCAGCACCGCCGCGCAGTCCTCCGGCGACAGCTCCACCGCCATGGGCTCCAGCAGTGTCTGGGACATGATGGGCTCCGCGGCGGCCTTCAGCGCGTCGAACCGCACCCGCTCGTGGGCAGCGTGCTTGTCGATGAGCCACACGTTCTCCTGCTCATCCTCGCAGATGATATAGGTCCGCAGCACCTCGCCGGCAATGCGCCAGGGGGCCTCCCTGGGCGGCTCCATGGTCACCTGCTCCGGCAGGGACACCGGCTCCTGTACCGGCTCCCGCACCGGCTCCGGCTTTGGGGCGGGCGGGGTAATGTGATAGCTGACGCCGGGGCGGCCGGTGGGCGCGGTAAAGGGCTTGCCCGCCTCCGGGGCCACGTCCCGCACCGCCATGGTCTGGGCCGGTCTTTCCTCCGGCTGCGCCGCAGGCCGGGACACCGGCGCGGCGGGACGGGCGGTATAGCTGCCCAGCGGGCGCTTCTCCGGCTCCGGCTTCTGCTGCTGCCGGAACTCCTGGGCCGTCATGGTCCGGTAGAAGGGCTTCTCCTCCTTTTCCGGGGCCTTGGGGCGAGCTGCCGCGTCCAGGGCATCCAGGACGGTATAGTACACCGCATCGAAGGCGGTTTTATCCGATACGAATTTCACCACGGTCTTGGCCGGATGCACGTTCACGTCCACCCGGTCCTCCGGCAGGGCCAGATGCAGCACGCAGCCGGGGAACTTCCCCTTCAGCAGCCGGTTGCGGTATGCCTCCTCCAGGGCGGCGGACAGCAGCTGGCTCTTGACGAACCGTCCGTTGACGAAAAACAGCTGGCGGCCCCGGGTGCCGTGGCCGTTCAGGGGCCGGGTCACATAGCCCGCCACCTGCACGTCGCCGCCGCAGCCCCGGACCTCCTCCAGACCCAGAGCAAAATCCCGGCCCATGGCCGCATAAACGGCGGACAGCAGCTGCCCGTCGCCGGGGGTGTGGAGCACCTCGGCTCCATCCCGCAGCAGCTTGAAGGACACCTCCGGATGGCTCAGGGCCAGGTGCTGGACGATGCCGGACACGGCGGCCCCCTCGGCGCTGTCCTTCTTCATGAACTTCATCCGGGCGGGAGTGTTGTAAAACAGGTCCCGGACGCAGATGGTGGTGCCCTCCGGGCACCCGGTCTCCTCCACCTGCCCGGGCACGCCGCCCTCCAGATGCAGGGACGCCCCTGCCGGGGCCCCGGTCTGCCGGGTGAAGATATCCACCCGGGACACGGCGGAGATGGCGGCCAGCGCCTCGCCCCGGAAGCCCAGGGTACCGATGGCGGCCAGGTCCGCCGCCGTGCGCAGCTTGCTGGTGGCGTGGCGCAGAAACGCCGTGGGCAGCTGCTGCGGCGCGATGCCGCAGCCGTTGTCCGTAATGCGCAGATAGGTGAGGCCCCCGCGCTGGACCTCCGCCACAATGGCGGTGGCCCCGGCGTCCAGGGCGTTTTCCAGCAGCTCCTTGGCCACGCTGGCGGGCCGCTCCACCACCTCGCCGGCGGCGATCAGATCCGCCACATGCCGCGGCAGGCATTGAATATCAGGCATAGCGTTGTCCTTTCGTGTTACGTCAGCTTCTTTTTCAGTTCATACAGCAGCTGCAATGCCTCCAGAGGCGTCAGCGAGTCCACCTGGGTCCGGCGGAGCCGGTCGACGACCTGGCTCTCGGCCACGGCGGCAAAGGACACCTGGTCCTCCCGGGGAGCGGGGGCTGCCGCCGGGCGGCCGGACTCCTCCTCCAGCTGCCGGAGGATTTTTCTGGCCCGGGACACCACCGCGTCCGGCAGGCCCGCCAGCTTGGCCACCTCGATGCCGTAGCTGCGGTCCGCGCCGCCGGGGACGATCTTCCGCAGGAACACGATCTCCTCCCCCCGGGCCCGGACGGCGATGTTGTAGTTCTTCACGCCGGGGAGGGTGCCCTCCATGGCGGTAAGCTCGTGGTAATGGGTGGCAAACAGGGTCTTTGCCCCCAGGCGCTTGGGGTCGGCGCAGTATTCCAAAACCGCCCGTGCGATGCTCATACCGTCGAAGGTAGAGGTGCCCCGGCCGATTTCGTCCAGGATCAGCAGGCTCTTGTCCGTGGCGGCATGGAGGATGTCGCTGACCTCCGTCATCTCCACCATAAAGGTGGACTGCCCCGCCGACAGATCGTCGGAGGCCCCGATGCGGGTAAATACCCGGTCCACAATGCCCAGGCGGGCCGCCTTGGCCGGGACGAAGGACCCGATCTGGGCCATGAGCACCATCAGCGCCACCTGGCGCATATAGGTGGACTTGCCCGCCATGTTGGGGCCGGTGATGATGGACACCCGGTCCTCGCTGCGGCCCATATAGGTGTCGTTGGGCACAAACAGGGCGTCCGGCCGCATGGCCTCCACCACCGGGTGGCGTCCCTGGTGGATCTCGATAACGCCGGACTCGTCCACCGCCGGGCAGCAGTAGTTGTTCTTCACCGCCACCGCCGCCAGGGAGCACAGGCAGTCCGCCTCCGCTACGGCGGCGGCCGTGGCCTGGATCCGGGCCACATGGCCGCTCAGCTCCTGCCGCAGCCGGGTGAACAGCTCATATTCCAGGGCCGATACCCGGTCCGACGCGGACAGAATGTCGTGCTCCAGGTCCTTCAGCTCCTGGGTAATATAGCGCTCGCCGTTGACCAGGGTCTGCTTGCGGATGTATGTCTCGGGCACCTGGTCCTTGAAGGAGTTGGACACCTCGATGTAATAGCCGAATACCTTGTTGTACCCGATCTTCAGGGTGCGGATGCCGGTTTTCTCCTTTTCGGCGGCCTCCATAGAGGCGATGATGCCCTTGCCGCCATGCAGAATGCCCCGCAGGCGGTCCACCTCCGGGTCGAAGCCCTCCCGGATGAACTCGCCCTCCCGGACGGAGAAGGGGGGATCGTCGCACAGGGTGCGGCCGATCAGGTCCGTCAGGTCCTCCAGAGTGTCCAGCTGGGCCAGCTCCCCCAGGCGGCCCCGGTCAAAGGCCGACAGCAGCTCCTTCACATGGGGCAGCCGCGCCATGGCGTTTTTCAGGGCTACCACGTCCCGGCCCCCGGCGGTGCCGTATACAATGCGGCCCACCAGCCGCTCCATGTCGCCGATGCCGGACAGGGCCAGGGCCAGCTCCTCCCGCACCATGGTGTGGTCCACCAGCTGGCCCACGGCGGCGCTGCGGCGGGTGATGGCCGTTACGGACAGCAGGGGCCGCTCCAGCCAGCTGCGGAGCATCCGCCCGCCCATGGGGGTCCGGGTCTTGTCCAGCACCCACAGCAGGCTGCCCTTTTTCTCCTTGCTGCGCAGGGTCTCCGTCAGCTCCAGATTCCGCCGGGCCGTCAGGTCCAGCTCCATAAACTGCCCCTGCTGATAGTAATCCAGGTCGTCCACGTGACGCAGGTCGGTTTTCTGCGTCTCGTGGAGATAGCCCAGCAGCGCCCCCAGCGACAAAGCCGCGGCGGGGTTCCCCTTGGGCAGGCGTCCGGCGGCCTCGTCGCCGAACTGGGTGCGGACGGTCCTTTCCGCCTCCTGCAATTGAAAGCGTCCGGCGCTCAGCCGCTCCACATGGCAGTGGAGCTTATCCTGCAAAAGAGACAGCAGCGGCCCGCAGTCGTAGGCCGCCTGGTTCACCACCGCCTCCGCCGGGGAAAACCGCCCCAGCTCGTTGAGCAGGTGCTCCGCCCGGTCCGGACCCTGGAAGGCGGTGACGTGGGTCTTGCCGGTGGAAATGTCGCACACGCTGAAGCCCGCGCAGGTGTCGTCCAGATACAGCCCCGCGCAGAAGTTGGACCGTCCCTCCTCCAGGCAGGCGGCGTCTATGACGGTGCCGGGGGTCACCACCCGGATAATGTCCCGGTCCACCAAGCCCTTGGCCGTGGCGGGGTCCTGGGTCTGCTCGCAGATGGCCACCTTGTAGCCCTTGGCAATAAGCCGGGCAATATAGGCGTCGGAGGCGTGATAGGGAATGCCGCACATGGGCACCTTTTCCTCAAAGGGCTTGTTCTTGTCCTTGTCCCTGGTGGTCAGGGTCAGGTCCAGCTCCTTGGACGCCTTCCGGGCGTCGTCGCCGAACATCTCGTAAAAATCCCCCAGCCGGAAAAACAGGATGGCGTCCTGATTCTGCTCCTTGATCTGCAAATATTGTTTCATCATGGGGGTCAGCTCCGCCATGGTTTCACCCGCACTTTCTGCCGCATGTGCGGCGTATCTGTCGAATGGTAGTGGAAAACATTGTTGAAAAGTGCAAAACTTCGTTCAATAGGGGGAATTATTCCATCTCCCCGAACAGCGCCCAGGTGTTGCTGTCGGTGATCCTCACGTTCCGGTACTGGCCTAGGGCGTCCCTGCTGCCCACCAGGTGCACCAGCCGTCCCCCCGCCGTCCGGGCGGACAGGGGCCACCGGGCGTCGTCGGTTTCGCCGTCCACCAGCACCCGCAGGGTCCGGCCTACATACCGGGCATGAAGCCGGGCGGATATCTCGTTTTGCGTATTGCACAGCATATCGAACCATTTCTGCTTTTCCGCCCGGGGCACCGGATCGTCCATTTGGGCCGCCGGGGTGCCGGGGCGGGGGGAGAAGATGAAGGTAAACAGGGCGTCGAATTCCACCTGCCGCACCAGGTCCACGGTCTCCATGGCCTCGGCCTCCGTCTCGCCGGGGAAGCCGATGATCACATCGGAGGTCAGCACCAGGTCCGGCATGACCTTCCGGGCATAGCCGATCAGGTCCAGATATTTCGCCCGGTCATAGGGGCGGTTCATGGCCCGCAGCACCCGGTCGCAGCCGGACTGCACCGGCAGGTGCAGCTGGTGGGCCACATGGCGGCTTTGGGCCATGGTGTCGAACAGCTTATAGCCGGCGTCCTTGGGCTGGGACGACATAAAGCGGATCAGGTAGTCGCCGTCGATCTTGTCCAGCTCCCGCAGCAGGTCCGCAAAGTCCCAGGGCTCCGGCAGGTCCTTGCCGTAGGAGTTGACGTTCTGGCCCAGCAGGGTGATCTCCTTATACCCCTCCGCCGCCAGCTGGCGGACCTCCTCCACGATCTTCTCCGGGGAGCGGCTGCGCTCCCGGCCCCGGACGTAGGGGACGATGCAGTACGAGCAGAAGTTGTTGCACCCATACATGATGGATACCCACGCCCGAACCCGGCCCTCCCGGACCACGGGCATGCCCTCGGCAATGGAGCCGTGCTCGTTCTCCACGGAGAACACCCGGCCCCGGCGGGTATACACCTGATACAGAAGCTCCGGGAACTTCCACAGGGCCTGGGGCCCGAACACCAGGTCCACATGGCGATAGCTCTCCCGGACCTTCCGGGCCACCTCCGGCCGCTGGGCCATACAGCCGCACAGGCAGATGATCTGCTCCGGGTTCGCCTTTTTCGTGTGGGTCAGGGCGCCCAGGGTGCCGTATACCCGCTTTTCCGCATGGTCCCGGATGGCGCAGGTATTCATGACCACAATGTCCGCCCGGGCCGGATCGTCGGTGAAATCGCACCCCATATCCCGCAGCATCCCCAGAATGTGCTGGCTGTCGGCCACGTTCTGCTGGCAGCCGAAGGTGTCCACCATCGCCAGAGGCGTCCGGCCCCGGGCCCGGTGGATATCGTGTATTTTCTCGGTAAACTCCCGCTGGCGGGCCATCTGCCCGTCGTCGAGAAGAACTTGCTTTCTGTCCAATGGAAACCTCCCAGCCGCCCGTTTTCGTAAAATAGGCGGCACTTTCCGAATTTAATAACTTATCATACCACATTTTTCTCTCCGTTACAAGGAAGGCCGCCGGGAAAAATGGCGAAAAATTTGTGTCCCCGGCGCTTTATCTTGCCCGAAGAATATGGTATACTGAAGAAAAATCGTCGAAAACGAGGATATCGCGCCATGAAAGACAACGAAAACAGACGGCCCATGCCCCAGGCGGAGGCCGACGGCATCATCGAGGGCCGGAACGCCGTGATCGAGGCCCTGCGGGCCGGAACGGCCATCGACAAAATTTACCTGGCCAAGGGCGAGACGGACAAGACCCTGGGCCACATTGCCTCCCGGGCCCGGGACGCCGGGGTCGTTGTGGTGGAGGCCGACCGGCGGAAGCTGGACGCCATGAGCCGCACCCACGCCCACCAGGGAGTCATCGCCCTGGCCGCCGTCCGGGAATACGTCAGCATCCAGAGCATTCTGGACAGCGCCGCCGCCAAGGGGGAGCCGCCCCTGCTGGTGGTGTGCGACGAGATCTCCGACCCCCACAACCTGGGGGCCATCCTCCGCACCGCCGAGTGCGCCGGGGCCCACGGGCTCATCATCCCCAAGCGCCGGTCCGCCGGCCTCACCGCCATCGTGGGCAAGACCTCCGCCGGAGCCGTCAGCTATCTGCCGGTGGCCCGGGTGGCCAACCTTACCTCCGCCCTGAAGGACCTGAAAAAACAGGGCGTATGGATCTTCGGCACCGCCGCCGGGGCCTCCACGGACCTGTACAGCGCCGACCTGAAGGGTCCCGCGGCCATCGTCATCGGCTCCGAGGGCGACGGCATGAGCCGCCTGGTGGCGGAAAACTGCGATTTTTTGGTCAGCATCCCCATGAAGGGGCACATTTCCTCCCTGAACGCGTCGGCGGCCGCAGCCATTCTGCTGTACGAGGCCGTGCGCCAGCGCCGGGGATAACAACGAGGGATCACCATGCGTAACGAAGACATGCGGCCCACGCCGCCGGAGATGGACTTCACCATAGACGACATTCTGGACGAATTCGGCTCGGGTGGGTCCCGAAGGGACCCGGAGCCGGAGCCTGCCCCGGAACCGGAGCCCATCCCCGAACCCGAACCGGTCTCCGAACCGGAGCCTGAGCCGGAACCGGCCCCCGAACCGGAACAAGAGCCGGAAGAACAACCACAACCAGAACCCGAACCGGAACTGGAGCCTGTTCCGGAGCCGGAATACCGCCCGGACGACACACCCCCTCCCCCCCGGGAGAATCCCCTGGATAAGCTGCGCCGCCGGATACAGGCCCGGCAGGAGGACCCCGACGAGCCCGGTCTGGAGCCGGAGGAGGACGACGAGGACGCCGTTCTGCCGGAACGGACGCCTCTGAAGCAGCGTCTGTCCGCCGCCGTTCAGTGGGTCCGGGACCGCATCCCCGCCCGGGATCTGGAGGAGCCCACGGACGCCCCGGAGGAACCGCCGGAGCCGGAGCCCACCATGGACGACGCCGCCCGGGAGGCCAAATGGCAGTGCGCCCGGACCCACCGGCAGCGCATGCTGCTGGCCCTGCCCGCCCTGCTGACGGTCATCGTGGCCGTTATTGACGGCCTGGATGTGCTGTCCCAGGGGTGGTACGACCATGTGTGGCTGCGCTGCGGCATCCCGGCAGGACTGCTGATCCTGTGCCTGCTGCTGTGCCCCCACCTGTGGCAGGAGGCATGGGAGCATCTGCGCCATGGCCAGGTCACCGTCCCGGCGGCGGCGCTGCTGTGCGGCCTGGTGGCCCTGGCGGACAGCGCCTGGTGCCTGTTTCTGGGAAATTGTCCGAATTTGCCCTTTGCCGCCCCGGCGGCGGCGCTGCTGTATCTGTGCGTCTGCGGTCAATACCGTGCCGCCCGTGCCCGGTACGACAGCTTCCGCCTGGCCCAGCTGGGCGGCGTTCCCCCGTATGTGGCCTCCGTCACCGCCGCCGGCGCCTGCAAGCAGCAGGGCCGTCTGGAGGGCTTTTACCGTCTGTGGCAGTCTCCGGACCCTGCCGCCCGCTGGCAGCCCATCCTGACGCCGCTGTATCTGGCCCTGGCCACGGTGCTGGCCCTGGTGGCGGCGCTGGCCGGCCATCAGATGAACCGTTTTCTCTGGCTGTGGTCGGCGCTGCTGTCGGCCACGGTGCCTCTGTCCCTGCCTCTGTCCGGGACGCTGCCCCTGTCCCTGCTGTGCCGCCGCCTGCACAAAAGCGGCTGCGCCGTGGCAGGCTGGAAGGGTGCCCGGGCCATCTCCGCCGCCCGCCGGGTGGTGGTAACGGACGAGGACCTGTTCCCCGCCGGGGTCCTGTCCCTGCAAAAGAAGGGGAAGGAGGGTCCCGCCTCCGCCCCGGTGGGCACGGTGGAGCTCAACGGTCTGAAGGTATACGGCGAGGAAATCAACCAGGCTCTGGCCTATGCCGAGGCTCTGTGCCGTGCCGCCGGCAGTCAGCTGACCCCTCTGTTCCAGCAGCTGATGGACGGTCAGGTCAGCTTCCGCTATGACGCCCACGATCTCCACTATTACGAGGACGGCGGCGTAGACTGCACCATCCGCGGGGCCACCGTGGCCATGGGCAGTGCCTATTTCATGAAAAAGCGCCGGATCACCCTGCCCCATGACCTGAAAATGGACACCGGCGTCTTTATGTCGGTGGACGGCAGGCTGGCCGCCATCTTCGTGGTGAAGTACCTGCCCTCCCGGAACGTGGAGTGGGCCCTGCGGGCTCTGCGCCGGAACCGGGTGACCCCGGTGCTGGCCACCCGGGGCGTCAACATCACCCCCAATCTGCTGAAGCGGAAATTCCGCCTGAACGCCCGGCCCATCTATCCGGGCGTGGCCACCCGCCTGGCCCTGGCGGAGCTGACCGCCCAGCCCGGGGAGACCCCCAACGCCCTGATCTATCGGGACGGCCTGCTGCCTATGGCGGAAACCGTCATCGGCAGCCAGCGGATGTGTCAGGCGGTGTGCTGGTCCACCATCCTCAGCTGGATCGGCGGCCTGTGCGGCCTGGTGCTGTCGTACTATCTCACCACGGCCGGTGATTTTGCGGCCCTGTCGCCGCTGTACATGCTGGCATTTCTGGCGCTGCTGCTGCTTCCCACCCTGCTGCTGTCGGGCCTGGTGAAATATTATTGATCCCCTGATGAAAAAGCTCCCTGTCTCGCATAAGACAGGGAGCTGAGCTTGTCAAAAAAGGGCGGCGCCCTTTTTTGACAAAAGAGTTTTCGCTCCGACCCGCGCGTTTTCACGCATAAAATGCGTGAAAACACACTCTCTCCGCGCAAAGTATTTTTCGCGACGTACACGCCGCCGCGAAAAATGGATCATACCTTATTCGCGGCCTGCGGGCCGCGAACTCTGCGAGGCTTTTTTGACAGTCTGAGCTCCCTGTCTCGCATAAGACAGGGAGCTTTTTGTATAGGCAAGGAAAATATGCCGCAGAGGACAGCGTCCCCGGCGCCCCGCGCACAGGGCGGCGCCCTGTCCGGGCAGGGATCACACGTCCCCTATATGGTGTACACAAACGGGTCCGAGGGATTCTTCATCACCGGGGCCGGAGTGGCGGCGGCCACCCGGGTGCCGCTGCGGACGGAGTGGGTCAAAAACACGTTGCCTCCCACCACGGAGCCGTCGCCGATGTCCGTCTCACCCCCCAGAATAGACGCGCCGGAATAGATGGTCACGTCGTCCCCCACGGTGGGGTGGCGCTTCCCCGGCAGGGACGCGTGCCCCGCCCGGGGCGACATGGCCCCCAGGGTCACGCCCTGATACAGCTTCACGTTCCGGCCGATCACCGTGGTCTCACCCACCACGATGCCGGTGCCGTGATCGATAAAGAAGTGGGGCCCGATGGACGCGCCGGGGTGGATATCGATGCCCGTGCGGCTGTGGGCATATTCGGCCATGATCCGGGGGATCATGGGCACCCGCTGGCAGTACAGCAGGTGGGCAATGCGATAGACAAAGATGGCGAACAGGCCCGGATAGGCAAAGATGATCTCCTCCCGGGACGCAGCGGCGGGATCGGACTCAAACGTGGCGTCCAGGTCCTCCAGCAGCAGCCGCTGCACCCGGGGCAGCCGGCGCACAAACTCCCGGGTGATCTCCTCCGCCCGCTGCACCTGGTCCTCCGGCAGGGCCAGCCGCAGCTGGGCCGTCAGCTTTTCGGAAATGCGCTCCAGCAGCAGGGCGGCATAGTTCTCCGGAGCCAGGGACATCAGCGCCGGGTCCCCGAAATAGGCGGGGAACAGCAGGCGGCGCACCTCCTTCACCAGGTCGATGACCGCCCGGCGGTCCGGCAGGCGCAGGCCGCTGCCGTACAGGGGCGTGGCGCTCTCCGTCAGGGTGCGGCCCATGGCCGCGGCGGCTTCTTGAATGTGTTGGGGATACATAAACAGGCTTCCTTTCCGTGTGTGGAAAAATCAAAGCGGCAGGGCATGCAGGATGCATGCTCTGCCGCTGCTTATACGCGCTTTTCCCGGGCAATTCAATCCCGGGCCTTCTGGGCAAACCATGCATGACCGTTCCGGGCATGACAACAGCAGGCCACGGTACAGATGGCCCGGCAGCTATTCATGGAAACGGTACGGTTCATGGCGTTTGCTCCTTTTGAAATTTATCCTATTATATGCTCCCCACGGCCCCGCGTCCATTGTCATTTTGGACAAAATGCGGGTTTTATTCGCCCCACACCCGGCGGTACAGGGTCCCGCATGCGGGCTCCACTCCCTTGACGGCGAACAGCTCCTCCACCGTGACGAACCGCACCCCCCTGGGCTGCAAGCGGTCCACGATCTCCAGGGCCGCCGTGACGCTGGTGGCGTAGCAGTCGTGGAGCAGGAGAATGTCCCCGTCTCCCGCCCGCCGCAGAACAATGTCCAGGATGCTGTCCACGTCCCGGCTTTTCCAGTCCTCCGTGTCCACGGACCAGCAGATGGCCGGAGTCCCCAGGGCGCAGAGCTCCCGGTCCGATAGGAAGCCGTAGGGGGGCCGCAGCCAGTAGCTCCCGTCCCCCAGCACCTGCCGCAGGGCGCGGTCGCATTTTTCCAGGTCCGCCAGGGCGTCGGCGGTGGACAGCTCCGTCAGTGCCCTGTGGCTGAAGGAGTGGCTGCCGATCTGGTGGCCCTCCTGCCGGATACGCCGCACCAGGTCCTCCCGGCCTTCGATCTGACTGCCCACCAGAAAGAACGTGGCCCTGGCCCCCCGCCGGGAAAGGCCCTCCAGCAGCCGGGGCGTCCAGGCAGGGGATGGGCCGTCGTCAAAGGTCAGGGCCATGTAAACCGGCTCTCCCGCCGGTTCTGCCGGATATGCCGCCGGTTCCGCCGCCGGGGCGCACCCGGTCAGCAGCAGCGCTGCCAGCAGCGCCGCCGCTATCCGCCGCCTCATACCGGTCCCTCCACCGCCACCGCCTGCATCCCCAGCTCCCGGTGCCGCTGCCACACCGTCTCCCTGGGATAGCGCACCACGCCCCGGTCCTCCCAGGGGTCGCAGCAGATATAGTGCTCCCGGTCATATCCCGACAGCAGCACGCAGTGCTCGTTGGAGATCCACATGAAGGGCTGGCCCTCCGGCTCCGTCCGGTACCAGGGGCCGTTGACGGTGGGGCGCAGGTCAATGCTGATCCAGATCAGCACCGGAATCCCCCGGTCGATATACCGGCGGCACAGATAGCCAAGCTCCGCTCCGGTCTCGTTTTTGACCCGGTAAATCCCGGCTTTGTCCCGGGCCAAACCGGCCAAAAAGCGGGACATCCCGCTTTTTATCGCCGGGGCCCAGCAGCCCAGGGCATCCGGGTCGTGAGGGTCCCCCACAAAGGCCCGGCGGGGGTCCGGTCCATGCCAGACGCCGCCGGTATCCCGGTAAAACGGGGCCGAGGGCAGATGGTCCCGGGCAAAATCCTCCGCCGTCACGGAAAAGCCCAGGTATTGCAGCGCCATGGCGGCGCTGACGCTTTCGCAGCCGGTGGGCAGGCTATGCCCCTGGCCGATAAAGGGCACCGGAAGCTGCTTCATGCCGCCCCCTCCCGCCGCCGGGACAGCCGGTGGAAGAAAAATACCTGCCCCACCACCAGGGCCGCCCCCACAGCCAGCGGAAGCCAGGGCTCTCCCAGCGCCGCCGCCAGCAGATAGCAGACCGCACAGTCGGCGCCGACCGCCAGGCCGTACCACAGCTGGGTGGTAACATGGGCCATGTGATCGCACCCGGCGCCGGTGGAGCTCATGATGGTGGTGTCGGAAATAGGGGAGCAGTGGTCGCCCATAACGGCCCCGGCGCACACCGCCGCCACCGCCGCCGGCAGCAGGGAACTGCCGGCAAACACCGGCACCGCCACGGGAATGAGAATGCCCATGGTGCCCCAGCTGGTGCCGGTGGCAAAGGCCAGCAGCCCGCCCACCAGAAACAGCACCAGCGGGAACAGGGCCGTCAAGGTCTCACGGCCGGCAAACAGCCCCTGGACAAAGGCCGCCGCGTCCAGCCGGGCGGCAAAGGATTTCAGCCCCCAGGCAAAGGTCAGCACCAGCAGCGCCGGGGTCATAAGCTTGAAGCCATCCAGAAAGCCCTCTACATAGCCGGAAAACGTCACCACACCCCGGGGAATGTATAAAACCGCCATCACCAGCAGCGTTACCGCGCAGCCGAAGCACAGGGCCATGGGCGCATCGGTGTTGGCAAAGACGTTGGACGCCGTCAGGGGAAGCCCCCCCTCCCGGCAGGTCCGGCGGCCCAGCAGCACCATGCCCCACACCACCGAGACGATGAGGCACACCGTGGGCACCAGCAGATCCACCGCCCGGCCCCGGGGGCTAAACTGGCCGGCGGAAGAGCGGTCATCCCGGGGCGGCTCCTGGACGGCGGCCAGCTGCTCCCGGCGGTACATGGGGCCGAAATCCCGGCCCGTCAGGGCCACCACGAACACCATCCACAGCATCAGAAGGGCGTAGAAATTATACGGGATGGCCCGCAGAAACAGGGTGAAGCCGTTGACCGTTCCGGCGTATTCCGCCGGAATGTACGACGACACGGCGGCGGCCCAGGAGCTGATAGGCGCGATGATGCACACCGGGGCGGCGGTGGCGTCAATGAGAAAGGCCAGCTTCTCCCGGGAGATGCGGAAGCGGTCGGCGATGGGCTGCATGATGGCCCCCACCGTCAGGCAGTTGAAATAGTCGTCCAGGAAGATCAGGCATCCAAGGGCTGCCGTGGCCGTTTCCGCTCCCCGGCGGGAGCGCACCCGGCGGGAAGCCCACTCCCCGAAGGCCCGGGAGCCGCCGGACCGGGCAAACAGCACCACAATGGCCCCCAGCAGCACGTCGAAAAAGAAGATCTTCCGGTCAATGCCCTCCATAAGGGTCAGAAACAGCGTCTCGAAGCTCCGCCAGGGGGCGAAGCCCTCTGCCAGCAGCGCCCCCATCACGCACCCGGCCAGCAGGGAGGAGTACACCTCCTTGGTGACAAAGGCCAGCACGATGGCCACCGCCGGAGGCAGCAGCGCCCAGCCGGTGCCCACAAAGGACGCAGAACCGCCGCCTGTGTCGGCAGCGGAGACGGCCCACAGCAGCACCAGCGCCGCCGCCAGCACGATCCCCCGCCTGCGGAAGGTTGTTTTCATGATCAATTTCCTCGCTTTCCCCATAAGTCGGCGCTCCCGCAGGGCGGGCCGCCTATTGAAAGTGTATGCGGGGATATGACAGGGGAGTATGTGCCCAAGGCAGGCGCGCGGGGGGACGGGGTACGGCCATGGGGCGGACAGAGTCGTCCGCCCCTGCAAAAAAACGCGCGTAGGCGGCGGCCCCGGATACCGGAGCCGCCGCCCACGCTTAAAGGAAGAAAGATGAAAGAAGAAAGAGAGAGTAATTGGAATGCAAAATATATCCAGTGACGCTTCCGAAGAAGCCGTCACGCTGTCTTAGTTGCCGCGGCCGCCGTTGCCCCGGCCGAAGAAGTAGTCGTACAGGTCGCCGTAGGAATCCTGCTGGCCCTGGTTCTGGTTGGAGGAATCGTCCTCGGTGCCGGTGGTCTGGGGCTGCTGGTCGAAGGTCAGGCTCAGGGTGATCTCCTGGCCGCCGCGCCACACGGTAAGGGTGACGGTGTCGCCGGCCTTATAGCTCTTCTTGGCCATGGACAGGTCGCTCATGGAGGTGATGTCCGTGTCGTTGAGCTTGGTGATGACGTCGCCCAGCTGCAGGCCTGCCTTTTCCCCGGCGCCGCCCTTTTCCACGGCGTAGACGAACACGCCCTTGGTCACGTCGATGTTGTACTGGGCGGCCATCTGCTCGGTCATGCTGCCTGCCTTGATGGCCATGTAGGCCTTATCGGTGACCTGGCCGTTTTCCATAATGTCGGTGATGATGGTCTGGACATCGCTGATGGGGATGGCAAAGCCGATGCCCTCCACGGTGGTGTCGGAATAGCTGGAATACTTGGCGGACACAATGCCCACTGCCTCACCGTACAGGTTCATCAGGGGGCCGCCGGAGTTGCCGGGGTTGATGGAGGCGTCCACCTGGAGCATGTTGAAGGGGGTGCCGTCCACATTGATGGCCCGATCGCAGCAGGACACGATGCCCTGGCTCATGGAGAAGGTCAGCTCGCCCAGGGGGTTGCCGATGGCCATCACCGTGTCGCCCACGTTGACGTCGGCGCTCTTGCCCAGGGTCACGGCCTGGAGACCGGTGGCCTCGATCTTCAGCACAGCCACATCGTAATCGCTGTCGCCGCCCACCACAGTGGCGGGATAGGTATCACCGTTATACAGGGTGACGTTGACGCTGCTGGCGCCGGACACCACATGCTGGTTGGTGACGATATAGCCGTCCTGGGTGATGACGAAGCCGCTGCCGGAGGAGGCGGACTCCACCTTCTGGCCGAAGATGTTGGTGGACACGGCGGAGCAGTTGATGGATACCACGCTGTTCACCGTGGCGGCGTACACCTCGGCGGGACTCATCAGCGTCTGGCCGTCCACGGATTTGACGCTGACGGCGGAAGCCGTGCGGCCGGACTCCTGAATGGTGGCCTTGCCGCCCCGGCGGGCCAGGGACGCGCCGCCGAAGCCGCACAGGCCGCCCACCAGGGCACAGCACAGGACCAGGGCCGTGACCTTGGTGCCGGTCTTTTTCCAGAAGCTCTTCCCGTTGGCCTTGGGAATCCGGGGTTCATCCTGATAATCGCCGGTGGTGCAGAAGGTCTGATCCTCCTGCGCCGCCTGGGGCTCCGGCCGGGGAGCGGGCTGCCAGCTGGTCTGGCTGGGGTCCGGCTGGCCGGGCTGGGGAGCCTGGTCCTTGGAATAACTGTAATGATACAGGTTTTCATCGCTGTTGAAGCTGCTCTCGTTGTTCTCGTCGTTGACGCCGTTATACATAACTGTGAACCTCCTATTGTCGGGCGGGGTGGAATGTGGTATCATGAGGTATCGTGCTCCGCCGCCGCTGTGGTTTTCCTTTCGATGGTTTATAGTATACGCGGAAACCTTAACTGGAGCTTTAAAAAACGGCGAAAATTTTGAACTTTTTGTGAAGTCAGGAGGGTGCGGCCTATGGTGAAAATTGAGGGGCTGAAGCTGGCCCCGGGCCAGGAGGAGGCCCTGCTGCGGGGAAAGGCGGCGCGGCTGCTGCGGGTGCCGGAGGGGGATGTTCTGTCCCTGCAGGTGCTGCGCCGGTCCGTTGACGCCCGGGAGGAGCTGCGGCTGGTGTACACCGCCGCGGTGGAGCTGCGGCAGGAGAAAGCCGTGCTGCGGCGGGTGCGGGATAAGCGGGTAACGCCGTATACGCCGGAAACGTACCGGCTGCCGGAGGTGCTCCGGGCGCCGGAGACGCCGCCGGTGGTCATCGGCGCGGGGCCGGGAGGGCTGTTCGCGGCCCTGGTGCTGGCCCGGTGCGGCCTGCGGCCCATCGTGCTGGAGCGGGGGCAGGACGCCGTGACCCGGCAGCGGGACGTGGAAGCCTTCTGGCGGGGCGGCCCGCTGAATACGGAATCCAACGTTCAGTTCGGCGAGGGGGCGCAGGCGCTTTTTCCGACGGAAAGCTGAATACCGGCACCCGGGACCGGCGGCACCGGTGGATTCTGGAGCAGCTGGCGGCCTGCGGCGCGCCGGAGAGCATCCTCACCGACGCCAAGCCCCATGTGGGGACGGATATGCTCCATGTGACCCTGGTGAACCTGCGGCGGCAGCTGCTGTCCCTGGGGGCGCAGGTGCGGTTCGGGCACCGGGTCACGGGACTGCGGGTCCGGGACGGGGCCTTGGAGGGGCTGGAGGTTACAGGGCCGGAGGGGCCGTATGTGCTGCCGGCCCGGCATGCGGTGCTGGCCCTGGGCCACAGCGCAAGGGATACCTTTGAAATGCTGCACGCCGCAGGGATACAGATGGAGCAGAAGCCCTTTGCCGTGGGAGTGCGGATCGAGCACCGGCAATCGGACATGGACGCAGCCCAGTACCGGCAGTTCGCCGGGCACCCGTGTCTGCCTGCCGCCAGCTATAAGCTGTCATGCCACCTGGAAAACGGGCGCAGCGCCTTCTCGTTCTGCGTTTGCCCCGGGGGACAGGTGGTGGCCGCTGCGTCGGAGCAGGGGCGGGTGGTCACCAACGGCATGAGCGCATATGCCCGGGACCGGGAGAACATCAACGGCGGCCTGCTGGTAAACGTGACGCCGGAGGACTTTGGCAGCGGGCATCCCCTGGCGGGGGTGGCCTTTCAGCGGCAGCTGGAGGAGGCAGCCTTCCGCCTGGGCGGCGGCGGCTACGCGGCCCCGTGCCAGCGGGTGGAGGATTTCCTGGCGGGGCGGCCCTCTGTGGGGCCGGGGCGGGTGATCCCCAGCTATCGGCCCGGGGTCAGGTGGACGGACCTGCGGCAGTGTCTGCCGGAATTTGTGTGGGAGACCCTGGCACTGGCCCTGCCGGTGCTGGACAGAAAAATACAGGGCTATGCCCAGGGGGATGCCGTTCTGACGGCGGCGGAGACACGATCCTCGTCACCGGTGCGCATCCTGCGGGATGAGAGCGGCCAGTGCAGCGTCCGGGGCCTGTATCCCTGCGGTGAGGGGGCAGGATATGCCGGAGGCATCCTGTCCGCCGCCGCCGACGGCATGCGCTGCGCGGAAAAAATATGGGAGGTATACAGCAGATGAAAAAAATTGCGGTGATGGAGGACTTTCTCACGCCGGAGCACCGGAAAAGGGTGCTGGCAGCGGCGGAAAAGCACGGCTTTGCAGTGGACTTTTACGGGCGGGGCAAGGCTCCGGCAGAGGGGCTGGACCAGTATGAGATCATCTACGGATGGTGCGAGCCCGGAGACCTGAAGCGGGCCACGGGGCTCAAGTGGTACTGCTGCGGCTTTGCGGGGGTGGACCTGCTGTCCGACGACGGGCTGTACGCCAATCCCGACGTGATGCTGTCCAACTCCTCCGGGGCCTATGGGCTGACCATCAGTGAGCACATTCTGATGGTGACGCTGATGCTGCTGCGGCGGATGCCGGATTTCCAGGACATCGTCCGGCGGCGGGAATGGGTCCAGGAGCTGCCTATGCGGTCCATTTACGGCAGCCGCATCACGGTGCTGGGCGCCGGGGACATCGGCACGAATTTTGCCCGGCGGGCCAAGGCCCTGGGAGCCGCCCACATCTGCGGCGTGTCCCGCAGCGGCCGGAACGGGGACCCGGCCTATGACCGGATGCTGCCCCAGCAGCAGCTGGACCAGGTGCTGCCGGAAACGGAGATCCTGGTGATGGCCCTGCCCGCCGTGGCGGACACCGCAGGCATCCTCAGCCGGGAGCGCATTGCACTGCTGCCCCGGGACGCCATCGTGGTAAACGTGGGCCGGGGCAGCGCCATTGACCAGGACGCGCTGATGGAGGCCCTGAACGCAGGGCGCATTGCCGGAGCCGCCCTGGACGTGGTGGTGCCGGAGCCCCTGCCCAAGGATCACCCTCTGTGGGACACCCGGAACCTGCTGCTGACGCCGCATATCTCCGGGAATATGTCCCTGGGATACACCTGCGACCGGAATCTGGACATGTTCTGCCGGGATCTGGACAACTATGCCGCCGGTCGTCCCCTGGAGCATCGGGTGGACCGGAAGCGGGGATATTAACAGCAAAACCACGCTGCGGCCGCAGCGTGGTTTTTGGTCTGTCAAAAGCCCCGCAGAGCTCGCGGCCTGCGGGCCGCAAGCTCTGCGGGGCTTTCTTGTTTTATACGTTGAAGCGGAAATAGATCATGTCGCCGTCCTTGACCACATACTCCTTGCCCTCGGACCGCAGCAGCCCCTTCTCCTTGGCGGCGGCCACGCTGCCGCAGGCGATCATCTCGTCGAAGTTGATGGTCTCTGCCCGGATGAAGCCCCGCTCGATGTCGGAGTGGATCTTTCCGGCGGCCTGGGGAGCCTTGGTGCCCTTTTTGATGGTCCAGGCCCGGCACTCGTCCTTGCCGTAGGTCAGGAAGGAGATCAGGCCCAGCAGCTCGTAGCTGCACTGGATCAGCCGGTCCAGGCCGGACTGCTCCACCCCCAGGTCCTCCAGGAACATGGCCCTCTCCTCGGGGTCGTCCAGCTGGGCAATGTCCTCCTCCAGCTTGGCGCAGATGGGCAGCACCTGGGCCCCTTCCTTTTGGGCCAGATCCCGGACCATCCAGAAATACCGGTTGTTCTCATGGTCGGCAAAGCCGGCCTCGTCCATGTTGGCGGCATAAATGATGGGCTTCAGGCTCAGCAGGTCCGCCGTCTCCACGATAGCCCGGTCCTCCGGGCCGCAGTCGAAGGTGCGGGCGGACTTACCGGCGTTGAGATGCTCCGCCAGAGCCCGGAACACCTCCGCCTCATGGAGGAATTTCTTGTCGCCCTTGGCGGCCTTGGCGGCCTTTTCCACCCGGCGGTTCACCATCTCCAGGTCCGCCATGATCAGCTCCAGGTCAATGGTCTCGATATCTCCCAGGGGATCCACCGGCACATTGGTGCCGGCATCGGCCACCACATGCATGATGTTCTCGTCGTCGAAGCAGCGCACCACATGGACAATGGCGTCGGTGCGGCGGATGTTTTCCAGGAACTTGTTGCCCAGGCCCGCGCCCTGGCTGGCGCCCTTCACCAGGCCCGCTATGTCCACAAACTCGATGACGGCAGGGGTCTTTTTATCGGGCTCGTACATCTCCGCCAGCTTATCAAGCCTTGCATCCGGCACAGCCACCATGCCCACGTTGGGCTCGATGGTGCAGAAGGGATAGTTGGCGCTCTCCGCACCGGCGTTGGTGATGGCGTTGAACAGTGTCGATTTGCCCACGTTGGGCAGGCCCACGATACCTAATTTCATTTGTACTCATTCTCCTTCGATTTTCCTTGATTTTCAAGGGGTTTCAGCGTTTGGCGTCTTGGCTGTTACACCATTTTTACACCATTTCCGCATATGGCTTTATTGGATTTTATCAGACTACACCATGTTGCTGAAATTGCTTGATGGTATAATCCAGCGATTCGGCAGTCGCATGAACATACCGATCCATCGTCGTTTTGATGCTGGCATGACCCAGCAGCTTTTTCAGCACCTTCGGCTGTACACCGCTTTCGATTGCATGCGTTGCATAGGTGTAGCGCAGGGCGTGCATACAGAATTTTTCAATTCCTGCTTCGTCGCATAGCTCGTAAAGGTGGGTATCAATTGTATCCCTTCCGCGCTTGCGAAAAAGGACGCACTACTACAAATAAATTATAGCATATAACGTCCTTTTTCTCAAGCCGTTGCGTGAAAAAACTCTCCGCCTATTTGTAAATTTTTCGGAACCTCTTATATCACCAGTTTTTCACTGATGAACTGTTCAAACTCCTTTCGCTTGACCAGTTTCTTTGTGCCAACGAAAAGCACGAACGGGCAGTTGGGCGTTCTCAGCATACTGTCGATCCGGCAGAGGGGGATGCCGTCCGAGGACACTTCTAACCATCCGCTTCCGTCCATCTTGGTGTCGTACCGAGCCTTGAGCCGTTTGGCTCATTCTTTCTGCAGCATATTTGATTTCTCCTTTTTAGGGTAATAAAAAGGCAGATAGATTTTTACTTTCTATCTGCCTGTGTATCTGATATTTACTTTTCGGGAGTTCAAGTCTATCCACAAAGGGAAAACGGCGATTTTACATCTGCGTTTTGGTACAGAGAAAAATCGCCGTTTGGGCAGCAAAAAATGCCCGATATATTCGGGCTTTTCGCAGGAGACATCTTTTTTGTCTCCACATTATGGTCCGAGTGTTGAGATTCGAACTCAAGGCCTCTTGAACCCCATTCAAGCGCGATACCAAACTTCGCCACACCCGGATAGCCAACCGAATCACTCAAGTCAGCTTGATTACTATACCACACCTTTTCGGGGAATGCAAGGGGTTTTTTGAAATTTTTCCGTTTTTTTAGTAGCCATACCGTTTCCGCTTGGCCAGCAGGAAGATACCCGTGGCGACAACGGCCATGACCTCCGCCGCCACGATGGACATCCAGATGCCGTCCAGCCTCCACAACAGCGGGAACAGCAGCACCGCTCCCACCTGGAACACCAGGGCCCGCAAGAACGCGATGATGGCCGAGGTGAGCCCGTCGTTCAGGGCCGTGAAGAAGGACGAGCCGTAGATGGCGAAGCCCGAGAACAGGAACGAGAACGAGAAAATGGTGAAGGCGTGGGACGTCATCCGGAACAGTCCCGGGTCATACCCCACATACAGCCGGGACAGCGGCGCGGCCAGAACCTGCCCCGCCGCCAGCATGCACACCGCGCACACGGCCAGCAGGCCGCCGCTGCGCCGCAGCAGGCCCCGCAGCTCCCCGCGGTTTCCGGCCCCATAGTGGAACGACACAACAGGGGCCGCCCCCACGGAATAGCCGATATAGATGGCCTGGAAGATCATATTTACATACATCAGCACGCCGTAGGCAGAGACACCGTCCTCTCCGGCGTACTTCATCAGCTGCACGTTATACAGCATGCTCACCAGGGACATGGACACGTTGCTCATAAACTCCGACGACCCGTTGGAGCAGGTTTTCAGCAGGGCGCGCAGGTCCATCCGGCATTTGCCCAGCCGCAGCAGGCTGCTGTTGGGCCGGGCGAAGTACACCAGGGGCAGGCTGCCGCCGATGAACTGGCTCAGGGCTGTGGCCGCCGCCGCACCTGCCGCGCCCCAGGAAAACACCGCCACGAACAGGGCGTCCAGCACCATATTGGTGACGCCTGCCGCCACGGTGATATATAGCCCCAGCCGCGGCTTTTCCGCCGTGGCAAACAGGCACTGGAACTCATATTGCAGCACATAAAACGGCAGGGCGATCAGGTTGATGCGGCCATAGATCAGGGCCTGCTCCAGAAGCTCCCCCTCCGCCCCCATCAGCACCGCCGCCGGGCGCAGGATCAGAAAGCCCAGGCCCGCCAGCACCACGCCGATGGCCGCCGAGACGTACACGATCATGGAGAAGATGTCGTTGGCCCGTTCCCGGTCCCCCTGGCCCATGGTCTTGGCGATAAGCGCGCCGCCGCCGGTGCCGAACATGAACCCCACGCAGCCTAAGCCCAGCAGCACCGGGATGATAAGATTCACCGCCGCAAAGGGCGTCTTTCCCGCGTAATTGGACACAAAAAAGCCGTCCACCACGCCGTAAATCGCGGTAAAGATCATCATGGTGATGGACGGCAGCGTAAACCGGATCAGCCTGCCGCAGGTGAAGTGGTCCGATAATTGAATGGACGCTTTGCTCATGACTCCTCCTTGATTTCCTTCGCTTTTTCCCCCAGGGCCTCCTGAAAGCGTCGGGTCAGCGCCAGATATTGCTCCACATCCGCCTGGGGCCAGGCGGCAAACACCTGGTTTTCCGCCTGGATTACCCGCAGGGCGGTCCGGCAGGCCAGTCCCTCTCCCGCCTCCGTCAGGCACACGTCCTTGCCCCGTTCTGCGGACTCCAGATAGATCAGCCCGTCCCCCTCCATCCGCCGCAGGGCGGAGTTGACGGTCTGCTTGGTCATGCCGCTCCAATAGCAGATGTCCCGCAGGCGGCACCGGCCCCCGGCGTCGCACAGGGTATACAGCACGCCCATCACGCTGTCCGGCAGGCCCCAGTGCTGGGCCATTTCATGATAAACCGCGTCTGTCTCCTGCAAAAGATGGTTAAACCGGCGCATATCCCGGGATGTGTATGCCATGGGGCCACCCTCCTTGGTCCGAAATCGTACCCAGATACTATAGTACGATTTCGGACGATTGTCAAGCAAAAACAGACCGCCGGTCCCGGGAAAGAGGGGACCGGCGGTTTGTTTTGTGGTAAAAGGAGAGAGAATAACAATGATAACAGCTTTCGGATCACGGGCTTATCATACCGTCCCGGTGGGAAAAAGTCAAGCGGTCCGGCCCACAGTTTACAGAACGTTCACAGGAAACCGGCAATCTGCCTATTGACGGCCGGCAGCCATGGTGGTAATATTTAGCTCGCTAACATTTAGTATGCTAAGTATTAAAAATCAGAAGAAAGGAGAAAGCTATATGGACTGCGAGAAGAAGCCCGAGCTCATCGGCCCGCTGCTGGGCTACTGCAATCATCGGGCATATCTGAGCATGGACAAAAAGCTGCGGCGCTATGGCGTCACGCCCATCCAGTGCCGGACCCTGACGTATCTGCACCGCCAGCCGGGCCCCGTGACCCAGAAGCAGCTGCAGCAGCATCTGGCCGTGAAGCCCTCCACCGTCAACGGCATTGTGGACCGTCTGGTGGAAAAGGGCATGCTGACCCGCGCCCCCGGCGAAACCGACGCCCGCTGCCGCATCCTGCGGCTGACGGCGTGCGGCCAGCAGTTTTATGACGACTTCGTTTCCATCACCCATGAAATAGAGGCCCTGGTCCAGCGGGGCATGACCCCCCAGGAGGTGGATACGCTCCGCCGGCTCCTGCTGCGGGCGGCGGAAAACCTGACATCGGAGGAGGACAACGCATGATTCGTAAATTAGCTCCCTATACCAAGGGATATCGTATCTGGATCATCCTGGGCGTTCTGTGCTCAGCCGGCGAGGCCGTGCTGGAGCTGCTGCTGCCCAAGGCCATGAGCCAGATCGTGGACGTGGGCATTGCCAACGGCGACAAGGAGTACATTCTGGCCATGGGCCTGAAAATGATCCTCATGGCCCTGGCGTCCCTGGTGATGGGCGTGGGGGCGGCGGCTCTGGCCGCCCGGGCCGGTATGGGCTTCGGCGCCAACGTCCGCGCCGCGGAATATGCCCAGGTGCAGCGGTTCTCCTTTGCCAACATTGAGCATTTTTCCACCGCATCCCTGATCACCCGGCTCACCAACGACGTTTCGTCGGTGCAGATGACCCTGATGATGGGCATGCGCATGCTGGTCCGGGCCCCGGTGATGCTGATCACCGCCCTGGTCATGGCCCTGACCATCAGCCTGCAGCTGAGCCAGGTATTCCTGGTGGTGCTGCCGCTGCTGCTGATCCTGGTAGCCATCGTCATCCGCTATGTGGGGCCGTTTTTCACCGCCCTGCAAAAGTCCACCGACGACCTGAACCTGGTGGTCCAGGAGGATCTGAACGCCATCCGCGTGGTGAAATCCTTCGTCCGGGAGGACCGGGAGCAGGAGAAGTTTGCCCAGCGCAGCGACACCCTCCGGAATACGGCGGAGCGGGCCTACAACTTCGTGGTGCTGTTTGTCCCCCTGGTGACCCTCATCATGGGCGGCACCATCATGGCCATCATGTGGCTGGGCGGCCACTATGTGGTGGGCGGCTCCATGCTTTCCGGCGACCTGATCGCCTTCTTCACCTACGCCTCCGAAATCCTCATGTCCCTGATGATGGTGGCCATGGTGATGATGGTGCTGACCCGGTCCATCGCCTGCGGCAAGCGCATTGTGGAGGTGCTGGAGGAGCAGCCCGAGATTACCGACTCCGCCGCCGACCCGGCCCTGACCGTGGAAAACGGCGAAGTGGACTTTGACCACGTTTATTTCAAGTATCACAAGGACAGCGACGCCTGGAACCTGGAGGATATCTGCCTGCATATTGAAAGCGGTATGACCGTGGGCATCCTGGGCGGCACCGGCAGTGCCAAGAGCACCCTGGTGAGTCTGATTCCCCGGCTGTATGAGGCCACGGAGGGCGTTGTGTCCGTAGGCGGACATGACGTCCGGGAATACACCATGGAGGCCCTGCGCCAGGGCTGCGCCATGGTGCTGCAAAAGAACACCCTGTTCTCCGGCACCATCCGGGAAAATCTCCGCTGGGGCCGGGAGGACGCCACCGACGCCGAGATGGAGGAGGCCTGCCGCATGGCCTGCGCCGACGAGTTTATCTCCCGCATGCCCGACGGCTACGATACCCACATTGAGCAGGGCGGCGCCAACGTCTCCGGCGGTCAGAAGCAGCGCCTGTGCATCGCCCGGGCCATTCTGCGCCGGCCCCGGGTGCTGATTCTGGACGACTCCACCTCTGCCGTGGACACCGCCACCGACGCCAGGATCCGCGCAGCCCTGCGCCAGGCCCTGCCCGGGTCCACCAAGCTCATCATCGCCCAGCGTATCTCCTCCGTTATGGATGCGGATCTGATCGTGGTGCTGGACGACGGCAAAATTTCCGGCGCAGGCACCCATGACCGGCTGATGGCCACCAATCGGATCTATCAGGAGGTCTATAAATCTCAGCAGGAAGGAGCGACCATCGATGGCTGACAGCAAGAAGCAGGTCCGTCCCGGCGGCCCCCACGGCCGGGGACACGGCTATCAGCGGCCCCAGGATCTCCGGGGCACCGTGGGCAAGCTCCTGGGCTACATCGGCCGCTACAAGGGCGCGCTGATCGTGGTGGCCGTGTGCCTGATCCTCAGCTCCGTGGGCTCCGTGGCCGGCAGCTATTTCCTCAAGCCCGCCCTGAACCACATTGTGGCCGGGGACTTCAAGGGCCTGTTCTGGATGCTGGTGGCCATGGGCGGCGTGTTCCTGGCCTCCGCCGGGTGCTCCTATGCCTATTCCCGCCTGATGGTCCGCATCTCCCAGCGGACCGTGGCCACCCTGCGGCAGGATCTGTTCAACAGGCTCCAGACCCTGCCCCTGCGGTATTTCGACACCCACCAGTCCGGCGACCTGATGAGCCGCTTCACCAACGACATGGACACCGTGTCCGATATGATCGGCAACAGCTTCGCCAGCGTGGTGTCCAACCTCATCACCTTTGTGTGCACCGTGTTCATGCTGATTTACCTGAACTGGGCCCTGACCCTCATCACCTTCGTGTTCCTGGGTCTGATGCTCCTGGTGGTCAAAAGCGTGGGCGGCCGCAGCCGCGTCAGCTTCCAGCAGCAGCAGGCGGCCCTGGGCAGCCTCAATGGCTACATTGAGGAGATGATCGAGGGCCAGAAGGTCATCAAGGTCTTTCACCACGAGCAGAAGACCATGGACGAGTTCGCCGCCCGCAACAGCGCCTATCGCGACGCCGCCGCCATGGCCCAGACCTATGCCGGGTCCATGATGCCCGCCATGGGCAACCTCTCCCGCATCAACTACGCCGTCACCTGCTGCGTGGGCGGCCTGCTGTCCATCTCCGGTGTGTTCGATATCGGCTCCCTGGGCGCGTACCTGCTGTATGTCAAGCAGGTGTCCCAGCCGGTGGGCCAGATCAGCCAGCAGGTGAACACCCTGCTGGCCGCCGTAGCCGGCGCGGAGCGGATTTTTGCCGTGATGAACGCCGACCCCGAGACGGATGAGGGCCGCACCACCCTGGTGCGGGTGCTGAAGGACGGCGATTCCCTGACGGAGACGGACCGCCGCACCGGCCACTGGGCCTGGAAGAAGCCCGACGGCTCCCTGACGGAGCTGCGGGGCGACGTGCGCTTTGACCATGTGGACTTCGGCTACGACCCGGAAAAGACGGTGCTCCACGACGTGTCCCTGTTTGCCAAGCCCGGCCAGAAGATCGCCTTCGTGGGCTCCACCGGCGCGGGAAAGACCACCATTACCAACCTGATCAACCGGTTTTATGACATTCAATCCGGCTCCGTCACCTATGACGGCATCGACGTCCGGGACATCCGGAAGGACTCCCTGCGCCGCTCTCTGGGCATTGTTTTGCAGGATACCCACCTGTTCACCGGAACCGTGGCCGACAACATCCGCTACGGGAAGCTGGACGCCACCGATGAGGAGGTCCGCGCCGCAGCCAGGCTGGCCAACGCCGACACCTTCATCCGCCACCTGCCCCAGGGGTACGACACCGTCATCACCGGCGACGGCGGCAGCCTCAGCCAGGGGGAGCGCCAGCTGCTGGCCATTGCCCGGGCCGCCGTGTCCGATCCCCCGGTGCTGATCCTGGATGAGGCCACCTCCTCCATCGACACCCGCACGGAGAAGCTCATCGAGCAGGGGATGGATTCCCTGATGGCCGGGCGCACGGTGTTCGTCATCGCCCACCGGCTCTCCACCGTCCGCAACGCCCAGGCCATCCTGGTGCTGGAGCAGGGCCGCATCATCGAGCGCGGCGACCATGCGGAGCTCATGGCCCAAAAGGGCCGGTACTATCAGCTCTGCACCGGCCAGGAGGAGCTGTCCTGACCCAAAAAACGCAGGAAACAGCCGCCGCAGAGCAAGCTGCGGCGGCTGTGCGCGTATCAAGCGGCAAAAACGCCGGTATCGCAGCGATACCGCGTTTTTTGCTATAGGGGGGGAAGGGGGAAATCAGCGAAGTCAGGCAGACCGCCGAGCGGTCCTGCTTCAGTTCCAGAGCCTCGGAGGTGGCCCTGAATATAAATTCATTATACACGGTCGATATTGAAAAATCAACCTGAATTTTGCAAAAAATTTCAAAATTTCTGTATGTCACCGCAGCACCGCGCACAGTAAGGTCAGGTATCGCGGCAGCTTATCCCGCCGGGGCCACAGCAGCTCCCAGCCCAGCTCTCCCCGGGCAGCGGCCCCCACGTCGCAGCCCAAAGATTCCAGACTGTAGCCCACCGCCTCCGGATGGCGGCAGGGCCGCCCTGCGGGCCGGGTACACGCCGCGCACAGCATGCACCCCCCGGTGGTCAGCACCGCCGCTCCGGGATACAGCGCCCGCAGATGCTCGTCCATCCGCCGGGCGTGGGCGGCGGTCAGCTCCCGGGTATATTCCGCCAGCTCCTCCGGCGTGAACCGCCGCTCCAGCATGGCCGGGGTGAAGTGGAACTGCATCCCCCGCAGCAGCACCGTTTCATACCGCCCCCAGTATTCCGCCGCCGGAACGTCATAGGGCGGGCACGTCCAGTACCGCCCATAGTCCGGGCAGGGGCGGCACCCGGCGGCGGGGTCCTTCAGGTCCACATACCGCCTGACGAATTCCTCCGCCGGCACCTCCGCCCTGGCCTGTACAATGGTATAGCCGCTTCCGTTCATCCGTTTCCCTCTCCGATCTCATAGCCGCTGAAGTTGTACAGCGGCCCCACCCGGGTCTCGCCGTTCATGACGGACAGCAGCAGCATCTCGCACCCGTCGGAGAGCCCCGCCTCATCCACGCCATAGAGCAGGGTATGGAAATCCTCCGCAAAGACCCGGACGCTCTCTGCCGCCGCGCCGTGGGCCAGATGCCGGGACCGCACCAGCCGCTCCCGGCCGCCGGTCAGGCTCAGCAGCTCATAGAGCTGCTCCTCCGCCGTCCGGCCATAGCGCAGAAGCTCCCACTGCCCGCCGTTCCGGTGCAGGAACAGGGCCTCATCCCCGTTCTGTCCCACCGGGCCGGAGGACCACACCTCCGTGCCGTCATACCGCAGCACCCGGAGTCCTCCGTTCTCTGCCGTAAGGCGCTCCGCCAGTCCGTCGCCGTCCATGTCCGCATAGGTTATCGCCGCCGTGCCGTCAGGCCGGGACACCCCCAGCCCCAGCAGCACAGCATACCCCGGATGGTGCACCAGGTCCTCCGACACGGAAAAGGCTCGGGCCTTCAGCTCGTCATACCAGGTCTGCACGTCATACCCGTCATCGCCGGGATCCTCGCCCATGTCCACCAGAATATCCCGGCACACCGCCATCATGGCCGCCTGCATCCCATACCCGCCGTTATACCGGCACTCCAGCATGGTGAAGCAGTACCGCAGGGTGTCCGCCCCGCCGTCCAGCAGCCGCCGGTAATCCGGCAGCTGCCGCATAGCGGCCTCCACGGCCCCGGAGAAGCTGATGGCCGCCACGCTGTCATCTCCGCTGACGCTGAGCAGCAGGCGATCCAGCTCCAGCACCCGCTCCGGCTCCAGCGGCACCGGCCGCAGCCGCAGCATCTCGAAAACTTCCCCGTCAGCCTGGTGATATTGCAGCAAATACAGCTGATCGTCCAGCCGCAGCAGCTGACGGCCGTCCTCCAGCTGGAACAGCCACCGCTCCTGGTACCCGCTGATGTCCGGGCCAAACCCCTCCGGAAACCGGCTGTCCCATTCCTCCAGGCTGACGCTCTGACCGCCCTGGATGGGATACTGACTGTACTTCTCCGGGTCCAGTGCGGTGGTCAGCTGCCCGTCGGCGTTCTCCTGATACCGGGCCCAGTATTTCACGGCTTCATCCCGGAATTGCAGCAGCTCCGCCGACAGGGGAGACGGGCTGGGCAGCTCCGGCGTCTGATACACGCACTCCGCCGTCAGATACGTCCCGTCCTCCGGGAATGCCAGTCCCCGCCCGACGATGTTCAGTCTCGTAGAGCCGCTTTCCGTGGGACGCAGGGCGATCTGCCCGTCCCGGGCGTATACCAGCCAGCGCTCCTGGCCGCCCCACCGGGCCCTGGCGCACCAGATGCGGCCCACGGAGCCGGAAGCATCCCCCTCCGTCCGCATCAGGTCCACATATGCCATGCCGCCCTGCCACGCCGCCGGGGTCCAGGAAAAGTCATCTCCCTGTATCACATCCGGCCCGTCGGCGCTCTCCTTCGTCGTCATCCGGTACACTCCGGACAGCCCCATCCGCAGGGCCAGCTCCGTCCCTGCCGGGACTACCTGCACGCCCCGGGTATACTCCAGGATGGTCTGCAGCAGCTCCTCGCTGTTCACGCCGTAGAGCTTCCCCCGGTACAGCAGCATCAGCGGATACCCGCTGTCGCCGCCGTACAGAAGCTCCCGCTTTCCGGCCTTCCGCCCCATTTGCAGGCGGAAGGGCTCCCTCCCCTGGTCAAAGATATTGTATGCGTAGTTCTCCAACAGAGGAAAGTCCTCCTCCGTCAGCCCGTTGAGCTGCTCCGCCAGCCGGGAGGTCAGCCCCGGCATTCCGGCCGGTGTCCGGGCAGAGTTCCCCTCACACAGATACGTCACGTTCAGCCCCCCAGCCGTCACCCGGCTGGCCCACCCATAGGGGGTCCGGTCCCTGGGGTTGGTCAGCAGGCAGACCGCCGCCGCAGCGCACACCACCACAGCAGCCGCCGTCACCCACACGGCAGGCTTTTTATACCGCAGAGCCCGGCGGATGCGCCCCTTGACGCAGATCTCGCCGAAGGCCACCGGACACGCCGTCACCGCCCGCCGGGGTCCGGCGCAATTCAGAAGCGCCTGGGAATACGCCCGCTTGTCCGGCTCCTCCAGGTCCCGCAGCACCGCCTCGTCACAGGCGTATTCCATATCCCGGCACAGCAGGATATACGCCGCCCACAGCAGTGGGTTGAACCAGTACACCGCCAGCAGCAGAAACGCCAGGGGCTTCACCCAGTGGTCCCGGTGCCGGATGTGGGTCCGCTCATGGGCCAGCACATAGTCCCGGCTTCCCCGGTCCAGGCCGAAGGGCAGATAGATGCGGGGCCGGATAAACCCCAGCACAAAGGGAGACGGGGCCAGTTCGCTTTCCCACACGCCGTCCTCCAGCCGCACCGCCGTCCGCAGCCGCACCCGCAGCCGCACATAGCTGCCTGCCAGATACAGCGCCATGGCCGCCATGCCCACAAGCCACACCACCGCGGCGATGTGGCCCAGGCTCTGCCCCGTCCGGGCCGCCGTCTCCGCTGCCGCCGCACCGGCGGGACTGCCGACGGCGGGAAGCCCGCCGGATACCGCTGTTCCCGCCGCCGTCAGCACGTCTCCGGAGATAGGCTCCGTGGTGGGCACCAGGCTGACGCCGGCCCGGGGCAGCAGGTCCCCCGGCCACAGCAGCCGCACCGCCACAATGGCCCACAGGCCATAGTGCGCCGCCCGGGGCGCTTTTTTCAGCACCACCCGCAGCACCATCACCAGCAGCACCAGCCACCCGGCGGTAACCGCCCGGTTCAGAATGGTCAGAAAAAGCTGTTCCATGGTCAGTTCTCCTTTCCGCTGTCGTCAATAAGCTGCTGCAGCTGCCGGACCTCCTTTTCTGAAAGCCGCCGCCCCCGGGCAAAGGCCGCCACAAAGGCGGGCAGGGAGCCCTCAAAGGTCTTGTCCACCAGCTGGTCGATCTGGCTCTGCTGCACCTGCTCCTTCGTGACCAGACTGGTCACCACGGCGTTTTCATTTTTCACCACGCCCCGCTGGCTCAGCCGCCGGATCACGGTATAGGTGGTGGCCTTGGACCAGCCCAGCTGCTCCTGGCACAGATGCACCAGCTGGGTGCTGTTCACCGGCTCGTGCTCCCACAGGATCAGGCAGAACCGGTACTCGCTCTCGAATATCTGGGGTACGCTCATGGCACGCGCCTCCTTTTGGGTTGAATCCATTAAACCTTACGGTAAGTTTAACAGATTCAACCTCTCCTGTCAAGGCTTTTTATTGACGGAAAACCGGGGGTGTGGTACACTGATGGGACGATCACAAACAGCTTGTGGAAAAAGCCTGTCATTGCGCCGGGCCCGGCGGCCCGCTGAGGGCAGCGGGCCCTACTTGGCTCTCCCTTTGGGAGAGCTGTCGGCACAGCCGACTGAGAGGGTCCGTAGGGGCGTGGGCTCTGCCCCGCCCGAACCTGACTCCCATCAACAGCCTTTTTCCACAAACCGACTATCATCAAGCGAGGGATCATCATGGAAGAAACCAGGAGCTTCGGCTATATCTGTCCCAAGTGCGGCAAGGCCGTTATGGCCCGGCGCAGCGCCTTTTCCCTGGCGGCGGCCGCCGCCCACATTGAGTGCCCCTGCGGCGAGTCCGACATGCTCATCGAGACCGACGGCTCCAAATTCCGCATGTGGGTGCCCTGCGGCCTGTGCGGCGAGATCCACCAGGCCGAGTGCAGCGCCGAGGCGGTGCTCCATGGCCGGGGCATCGGCCTGGCCTGCCCCAAAACCAGGCAGCTCTGCTGCTATATCGGCCAGGAGGAGCAGGTGTCCGCCCAGATGGAGCAGCTGGCCGTCCGGGCGGCCAAGGAGAAGGCCCAGGACCCGGAGGCCTTCACCGACAACATCATCATGTATGAGGTGCTGTCGGAGCTGAAGGACATTGCGGCCCGGGGCGGCATCCGCTGCCGCTGCGGCAGCACCCGCTATGGCATCCAGGTCCACCGGGACTCCGTGGATCTGTGCTGCCGGGACTGCGGCGGCAAGCTGCGTCTCCCCGCCGCCACCGACGAGGACCTGGACCGGCTCTGCTGCCAGATGTCCCTGACCATTCCGGGGAGGGCGTAATATGATCGGACTTCTCTCCAGGTGGTTCATCCGGGACCGGGACAACGTCACGGACCCCCGGGTCCGCCGGGCCTACGGCCAGCTGTGCGGCCTGGTGGGCATCGGCCTGAACCTGCTGCTGTTTGCCGGGAAGCTGTTTGCCGGCGCGGTCAGCGGGTCCGTGGCCATCACCGCCGACGCCTTCAACAACCTGTCCGACGCCGGTTCCTCGGTGGTGACGCTGCTGGGCTTCCGCCTGGCCGGAAAAAAGCCGGATCCCCATCATCCCTTCGGCCACGGGCGGCTGGAATACGTCTCCGGTCTCATCGTGGCGGGCCTCATTCTTCTGATGGGCGTGGAGCTGGCCAAAACGTCGGTGGAGAAGATCCTCCATCCGTCGGCGGTGGATTTCAGCGTGGCCGCCCTGGTGATCCTGGCGGCGTCCATCTGCGTAAAGCTGTATATGTGCCTGTATAACCGCCGCGTTGGCAAGAGGATCCACTCCGCCGCCATGGAGGCCACCGCTGCCGACAGTCTGTCGGACACGGCGGCCACCGCTGCGGTGCTGCTGGCCATGTGCATCGCCCGGTGGACCAGTCTGGACGTCGACGGCTGGGTGGGCCTGGTGGTGGCGGGCTTCATCCTGTTCTCCGGCGTCAAATCCGCCCGGGAGACCATCAGTCCCCTGCTGGGCCAGCCGCCGGAAAAGGAGTTTGTGGACCGCATAGAATCCATCGTCCTGTCCCATCCGGCCATTCTGGGTCTCCATGACCTGGTGGTCCACGATTACGGCCCCGGCCGGGTAATGGTGTCTCTCCACGCGGAGGTCCCGGCCCACGGCGATCTGCTGGAGCTTCACGACATCGTGGACAACATCGAAATGGACCTGTCCCGGCAGCTGAACTGCCAGGCCGTGATCCACATGGACCCGGTGGTCACCGACGACGGCCTTACCGGTCCCCTCCGCAGCCGCGTGGCGGAGCTGGTGAAGCAGGTGGACCCCGCCATCACCATCCACGATTTCCGGGTGGTGGCCGGCCCTACCCACACCAATCTGGTGTTCGACGCGGTGGTGCCCTTTGACGAAAAGCTCACCGCCGCCCAGGCGGCGGACAAAATACGCACCCTGGTCCGGTCCATGGATGACGGGCGCTACTTCGCCGTGGTGAAGGTGGAAAACTCGTACATTGGATAACAAACGGCAAAAAGGGAGACGGGCTGCGGCCCGTCTCCCTTTTTGCAGATTGCCAGTTTTCAGATCGCCCCGCCAAAAGCGCCGCGGCCGTCTTTATCCCACCGCGGTGCGGATGCCCAGCACGGTTACGGCCGCAGCCTCCCGGGCCCAGTAGCCGGGGGACAGGGGCCACCAGGTAACGCAGCCGATGGACCAGGGATCCAATCCGCCCCGCCTGGCCCACACGGCAGCCCGCAGCTGGTGAAAGTTGTCCGATGCGATGGCTACCCGGGTGGGCAGGCCCTCCTTCCGGATGAGCTCCGCCGAAAACGTCAGGTTCTCCTCCGTGGACCGGGACCGGTCCTCCAGGTAAATGCGGTCCGGGTGAATGCCCCGGGCCACCAGAGTGTTGCGGATGCAGGATGCCTCGGAAATGGGTTCGTTGTCGTTCTGTCCGCCGGAGGCTACGCACCGGCTCTCCGGATGGGCGGTCAGATAGTCATACGCCGCGTCGATGCGGTCCCGGAGCATCACCGTGGGCTCGCCGTTGGCGGACACCTGGCACCCCAGCACCACCACGGTGCAGTCCCCCTCCGTGGGCCGGTGCCCGGCCTGGATGCCCATCAGCACCATCACCGCCAGGACCACCGCCGCTCCCGCGCCCACCACGGCCGCCCCGGCGCGGCACAGCCACCGGGGGAGCCGGTCAAAGAGCCGGGGGCACGACAGCCATACGGACAGCAGGGTCAGGGGCACCATGGGGTACAGCATGCCCACATGCCAGATGCCCATAGCTGCCGGGGCCAGGAAATACAGCTCCAGCAGTATGCACAGAAGCGCCCCGGCCATACGGAGCCAAAAGGTATATTTTTTCACATCACTTCTCCGCGATATGGTTGGCGATGCGCTGCATGATCAGGTCCAGGGCCACCAGGTTGTGGCCGCCCTCCAGCACCACGATATCCGCATACTTGCGGGTGGGCTCCACGAACTGCTCATGCATGGGCTTCACCGTGGTCAGATACTGGGTCACCACCGACTGCATGGAGCGGCCCCGCTCCTCCACGTCCCGCAGGGCCCGGCGCAGAATGCGCACATCGGCGTCGGTCTCCACGAAGATCTTGATGTCCAGCAGGTCCCGCAGCTCCTTGCTCTGGAAGATCAGGATGCCCTCCACGATGACCACCTTGGCGGGCTTGATCTCCACCGTCTTGTCGGTGCGGTTGTGGATGGCGTAATCATACACAGGGCAGTAGATCGTCTCTCCCGCCTTCAGCTTTTTCAGGTCCCGGATCATCAGATCCGTGTCGAAGGCGTCGGGATGGTCGTAATTCTGCTTGCAGCGCTCCTCAAAGGAGCAGTCCTGCCGCTTGTAGTAGTTGTCGTGGTGCACCACGGCGATGTCGTCGCCGAACCGGGACACCAGATGCTCAGTGAGGGTGGTCTTGCCGCTGCCGGTACCTCCGGCGATGCCGATGAAGATGGTGTTCATATCGCTGCCTCCCGCATAAGACGATTCCGGAATGATTTCTGTTTGTATTATAGGGAACTTCCCGGCGGATTGCAAGGGAACATGTAAAAAAAGCATGAATTTCCAAGGATTTCAGTTGACGGCGCCTTTGAAAATGAGTATGATAATAGAGAACAACTTTCGCCGCCCTTCGGCGTTTTCCAACGGAGGATATATTGTATGAAGCTCATCAAGTGCCCCAAGTGCGGAGAGATGTACTCCGACAGCTATAAAACCTGCCCCTTCTGCCAGGAGGACGAGGCCCTGAAGGGCCGGTCCGCCGCCCCCCACCGCAAGGTCACCAAGCACCGCCGGGCTCCCAGCATCCTGGGCCCCGCCATGGTGCTGGTGGTGGTATTGGCGGCGGTGCTGGTGGGCGTGCTGCTGTTCGGCGGCAAGGGCAGCGCCAATAAGCCCGCAGACAAGCCCCCGGTGGAGGAGCCCACGCCCGCACCCACCGAGCCCCTGACCCTGGACCAGACCACCCTGAACATGAACCAGGGGGAGACGGCCACCCTCACTGTCACCGGCGCGGAGAATGTCCTCTGGACCAGCAGCGATCCCAACGTGGCCACGGTGGACGACAGCGGCACCGTCACCGCCGGCGTTCCCGGCACGGCCACCATCACCGTCACCACCGCCGACGGCTCCCAGTCTGCCGCCTGCACCGTCCAGGTAGCCACCCCCCTGCCGCCGGAGCCGCCCAAGGAGGAGCTGGGCCTGCGCTCCATTTATCAGGCCAAGGGAGAGACCATCTCTGAGTTCTCCACCAGCGTGGGCGCCGCCGTCCAGATGCGCGTAGACGGCACCGAGCAGACCATCACCTGGACCATCGAGGACCCCAAGATCGCCACCGTCACCGCCGACGGTCTGGTCACCGGCGTGGCCAAGGGCAAAACCGTTCTGAAGGCTACCGTGGGCGACCAGAGCGTCAGCTGCTTCGTCATCGTCAACTGAATCCCCGTATCCTCTCGCCCCGCAGCGCTGCTGCGGGGCGATTTTTTGTCCGGGCGGGCGTTCCCGCCGCAAAAAACGTCACGAACCCATTGCGGTTCGTGACGTCACGGTCTGTCAAAAAAAGTTCTTTTCCTCCTGTATTCCCCCGCCGGTGCGCTCACTTCCCCTCCGCCGGGAACTGGCGGCCCGTGTGGTCGATGGTATAGTTTTCCGTATAGATCAGCTGCCCGATGGGCACCACGGTGTAGCCCTCCCGGATCATGTGCTCCAGCACCGACGGCAGGGCCTCCGGCGTGTGGAGGGCGGCGTTGTGGAACAGCACGATGGACCCGGGGCACAGCTTATCGCGGACCCGTTTGCAGATGGTCCCGGCGTCATAGTCCTTCCAGTCCAGACTGTCCACGTTCCACTGGATAGGCTCCATGCCCATGGAGCGGATGGCGGAGATCACATGGTCGTCGTACTCGCCGTAGGGGCAGCGGATCAGCGTGGGCGTCACCCCGGTGGAGGCAGCGATGCGCTGGTTGCTGGCGGTAACATCCGCCACGATCTCCTCCGCCGTCAGGCTGTTGTAGTGGTCGTGGTGGTTGGAGTGGCTCATGACCTCGTGGCCCGCATCGTGAAGGGCCTTTACCGACTCCGGGTATTTCTCCGCCCAGTCGCCCACGCAGAAAAACGTGGCCTTCACGTTGTACCGGGCCAGAATGTCGATAAGGATCTGGGTGTCCTCGTTGCCCCAGGCGGCGTCGAAGCTGACGGAGCACATTTTCTGCTCCCGCTCCACGCAGTAGATGGGCAGCTGCCGCTGAGCGGAGGAAGCCACGATGCTGGGAGGGCAGCTGACCACATAAAATATGGCCCCTGCCAGCACCAGCGCCCCCAGTGCCGCCACCGCCCGCCGCCGCAGCAGAAAGCTACCCGCCACCTTTGCCCCTTCGCCCATGGCAATGACTATCTGCTTGTAGGGAACATTCGATACATCCCCTGCCGCATATACCCCCGGAAGTGTGGTACGGCAGAAAGCGTCAATCTTAATCTCCCCGGTCGGAGTCGTTTCCAGCTTGTTGCGGAAAGGAGCGCTGTTGGCTGCCAAACCGATTTGCACGAAGATGCCGTCTAACGGGAAGTCGCGTTCCTCGCCGGTAAGGCGGTCCTTGATGCGGATAGAAGTTACTTTTTCCCCGTTTCCATCAACTTTAATGGTCTGTGACGAGGTAAAGATTTCCACATTCGGCAGGCTCCGGGCTTTCTCTTGCAGCACTTGGTCGGCTTTCAGTGTATCGGCAAATTCGAATACCGTTACCTTCCGGCAGATGCCTGCCAGGTCGATGGCAGCTTCAATCCCCGAGTTACCTCCACCGATAACCGCCACATGCTTGCCTTGATAGAACGGACCGTCGCAATGCGGACAAAATGCCACGCCGCGTCCTATGTATTCCGCTTCGCCCTCCACATTCAGTTTGCGCCAGCTTGCCCCTGTGGCAATGATTACCGCCGATGCATGGAACATCTCGCCGCCTACGGTGGAGACACTTTTCTCCGTTCCCTGCAACTTTACTTTCTCTATCTTACGCTCCTCGAAATCTCTATCGGATAGTGCTCTATATGTGTGCGGAGTGCGTTGGCAAGTTCTGCACCAGTAGTCTGCGGCACGGAGATAAGGTTTTCTATGCCTACCGTCTCTTTTACCTGTCCGCCTATGCGCTCGGCAACAATCGCCACCCGTAGGCCCTTGCGTGCAGAGTAGATGGCTGCGGAAGCTCCGGCTGGTCCACCGCCCAATACCAGCACGTCGAAATCTCTCTCTATCGGTGCTTCGTCCTCTTGCGGAGCACTGCCGAAGGCTTCTTCCAGCTTCTGCAAAGCTCTCCTAAAGAACCGCGACCTACGTGAAGCAGCTTGCCATTAGCGTAGACTGACGGCACGGCTTGTATCTTCAGCGCATCCACTTCCTCTTGATTAAGCGCCCCGTCCACCATCTCGTGGGTGACGTGCGGATTCAGCAATGCGATGATGTTCAGTGCCTGCACCACATCCGGACAGTTGGTGCAAGTAAGCGATACATACGTTTGCAGGCTGATGTCGCCTTGCAACGCCCGGATGCGGCGACGAATTGCTTCGTCCGGCAGATTTTTCCCCTTTCCATCGGCATTCAGCACGGCAAGCAGGAGGGAAGTGAACTCGTGTCCGCCGGGGATGCCGCGGAACTTGATGCCGGTTTCCACATCGTCTTTCAGCAATGTGAACTCCAACACGGGGTTCTCTATCTCACTCATCCGGCAGGAGAGCTTGTCGGAACAGCTTGCCACATCCTTCAAGAATCCGATAAGCTCTTGTGCCTGCTCGTGACCCGGATGATAGGTGATGTGAAAGACGTAGCGGGCTTCCAAATGCTGGAATACGCTCCGCACCTGGTCTAATATAGTTGTTTCTAACATGATTAATAGGGTGTTTGGGGTGAGAAAATAGTCTTTTAATATGTTTGATATAGAGTAGTTGCAGAACTTGTGAGGAAGTACTCCAATACTCCTTCGAAAGTACTGCGGTACTCCTTTGAAAGTACTACAGTACTTCTGTACAAGTACTGCGGACGTCTTAAAGGAAAGCGGACGTCTTTCTATGGTGAAAGCGCCCGCTCCTCCTATTACTTATCAAATCTTTCCTACAAGGTCGATGCTCGGCTTCAAAGTTTCCGCTCCTTTCTTCCACTTGGCAGGGCAGACTTCTCCATCGTGTGTGGCAACAAACTGTGCAGCTTCTACCTTGCGCAGCAGCTCGTCGGCATTGCGTCCGATGTTGTTGTCCTGTATCTCGGCAATCTTGATTTTACCCTCGGGATTTACGAGGAATGTGCCGCGATATGCCATGCCTTCCTCTTCAATCATCACGCCGAATGCGCGGCTCAGTACGCCTGTGGGGTCGGCAAGCATGGGGTACTTAATCTTGCGGATGCTTTCGGAAGCATCGTGCCATGCCTTGTGCACAAAGTGCGAGTCTGTGCTTACAGAATATACTTCTACGCCCATTGCTTGGAATTGGTCATATTTCTCTGCGATGTCTACCAGCTCGGTAGGGCATACGAAGGTAAAGTCTGCCGGATAGAAGAAGAAAATGGCCCATTTACCTTTTACGTCTTCGTGGGATACTGTTTTGAAACTTCCGTTTTGGAAAGCCTGAACCTTGAATTCAGGGAGTTGTGAGTTGATGATCGGTTCCATAATTTTTCTCTTTTAATAGGTTTAGTTTTTTGTTTTACCAATGCGAAGATTGTGCAGACAGAATGTAGAAGCCAGTTTGCTTGATGATGCTGAGGTGCAACCGACCTTCGCATTTTTCTGATTTGCTAAAAATATAGCAGTTTTTCCCCGATAGAACAAAAAATCCGATTGAAAGATTTTATGGAGCGATAGATGAAATCTATACGACTGCTTGGGTTGCTTTCAGTGAGAGCATTTCCTTGGGTACGGAAAGTTTTATCTCCTTAACCAGCACTTCGAGCAGCGTGTGGCGGATAAAGTTCTTATTGGTCAGCAGCACACCTGGCGGGTGGGGCAGGGGATGGCGAAGGAACGTACCAGCTCTTTCTGGGCATCGCCCAGTTGCAGAACGGCCAGTTCGGGGATGAAGGTCACGCCTTTGCCGCTTTCTACCATGCGCATAAAGGTCTCCATGCTGCCCAAGTGATAGGCAAGCTGGCTGGCACGTGCCGACTTCATCTGGCAGAAGCGCACCAGCTGGTCGCGGAAGCAATGGCCCTCGTCGAGCAGCCAAAGCTGTTCGCCGTTCAGGTCGGAAGTACGGATTACCTCGTTGTTGAAGAGGGCGTCTTCGCGCGACACGTAGGCAAAGAACTGTTCATAGAACAACGGCGTCTGCTGCAACTCTTCCATACCTGCCAGACTCGCTACGATACCTGCATCTATCTCTCCCGTCTGCAGGGCTTTCTTGATGTCGTTTGTTTTCATTTCGACTACCCGGATGTCGAGGTCGGGGTATTTCTTCATCAGCTGCGGAAAGAAACGGGGCAGGAGGTAAGGAGCTACGGTGGGAAGTATGCCCAGCTTGAAGGTGCCGGTCAGTGAGTGTTTTTCTTCTTCTATAATATTCTTTATACGGTTGGCTTGAACCAATATATTCTGTGCTTGTTCTATGATGTGGATACCGACGGGAGTGGGGCATACCGGCTGCTGGCTGCGGTCAAAATCCGGGTGTCCAGTTCCTCTTCCAGTTTCTGAATCATGGCACTGAGGGTGGGCTGTGTCACGCGGCAATATTCGGCTGCTTTGGCAAAGTGGCGGAACTGGTTGACGGCAAGGATGTATTCCAATTGTTGTAAAGTCATGATGAACAAGGCATTTGAAGGTTATGTATAGAGTTCGTCTATGCAAAGATAGAAATTATCTGTTTGACAAGCCTTGATTTACCCCTTATCTTTGCAATACCCAAAGAAAATAGTATAATATTTAAACAATAGAATTATGAAACTTAGATTACTTGCATTTGAATGAAAAGAAAGTGGCTGGCGTAGCATCAGCATTGCACCAATTATTGGCCGACTTCCAGGTACATTACACCAATCTGCGCGGTATGCACTGGAACATCAAGGGACACGGCTTCTTTGTGCTGCACGAGAAGTTCGAGAGTATGTATGACGATACCGCC